>Ga0099364_10001439_pt1 | contig 39322 bp, 42 predicted proteins | sample TergutTh196P3_FD_73070 | JGI IMG/M metagenome (GOLD analysis project Ga0099364, IMG submission 73070) | Microcerotermes parvus P3 segment gut microbial communities from Pointe-Noire, Republic of the Congo - Th196 P3 | ecosystem: Host-associated > Arthropoda: Insects > Digestive system > Gut ... | reverse complement strand
TTCTCATAAGTATTAATTTCCCTTTTTATATCCTTTATTGGTTGGTTTATATTTGTTTACTTTTATCTTTTTTTCTACGCCGGTAGAAATTTCTTTCAGCGTAAGTTTTACTTTTACACGCAAATCGGCGCCTTTACGAATGCGTTGTCCGCCACCGCCACGAGAGCCGAATCCACCACCAAAACCGCTAAAATGTCCGCCAAAAATATCACCGAAATGAGAGAAAATATCGTCCATACTCATTCCACCGCCGCTAAAACCGCTTGCATCGCCTACGCCTGCATGTCCGAATTGGTCGTAGCGTTGCCGTTTGTTTTGGTCGCTCAGCACTTCGTAAGCTTCGGCAGCTTCTTTAAATTTTTCTTCGGCGGCTTTATCTCCCGGATTTTTATCGGGGTGATGCTGTATTGCTTTTTTACGATACGATTTTTTTATTTCCTCATAAGTAGCGGTGCGAGTAACTTCCAGCACCTCGTAATAATCTCTTTTCGACATATTTAGCTTTTATTCTTTATCATTCTCCTACTACAACCTTCGGAAAACGAATCACTTTATCATTCAATGTGTAGCCTTTGGAAACGCAATCTACAATTTTTCCTTTCATATCTTCGCTCGGCGCCGGAATGGTGGTAATGGCTTCGTGCATATCCATATCAAACGGCTGATTTTCGGTGTCAATCACTTTCACGCCATTGTGATTAAGGAAAGATATAAATTTATTGTAAATCAATTCAACACCTTCTTTGGCAGCCGACAAATTATCGGTATTTTCGATGGCTTGCAACGCTCTTTCAAAATCGTCAACCAATGGAAGTATATTGACCAACACGCTTTCGCCTGCTGATTTCAACATATCTGCTTTTTCGCGAATGGTGCGTTTTCTGTAATTATCTAATTCTGCTATCAACCGAACGTGCGTATCATTCAGTTCGTTATATTTTTGGGCAAGTTCGCCACAATTCTCGCACTCACAGCATTCACATTGCTCTTGTGTTGTTTCTTCTTGGTACAACTCTTCGTCGTGAAGTTTTTCTTTGTTATCGGAATGTTTGTTCTTCATGATTACTTTTTTTTTAGTTAATATTCTATTAACAAATTTCGCGCCAATTTAGTTTTGGCAGATTTTAGCTGTCGTATTGGCAGATAACAAAAATAAAAAGACAATAATCACTTATTGCCTTTTTATAATACGTTTTTAGCATTTAATTATTTTATTCTGTTGGCGCTTCGGGGCTAACCAAGTTAGGGTCAACTCTAAATGCGTTTTCTACTTCTGATTGAATTGCCGATTGTCTAGTAGACGACATTTCTTTTGGTGTTGCAAATGTCGCGAATATCGACAATACGATGATAAGTCCCGCAAATCCCCAAGTTGCTTTTTCGACAAAATCGGTTGTTTTACGAACACCCATAATTTGATTAGAAGATGCGAAACCTGCCGCCAATCCGCCGCCTTTTGAGTTTTGCGCTAACACTAAGATAATCAGGATAATTGCTGCTACAACTGCTGTAATGGTAATGAAAAGATACATATTCTTATTTTTTATTATTGACTATTATGGTTAAAAATCGAATTTGGTCTGCAAAGTAAATACTTTTTTCCGGATATTTCAAACTTAACTTCTCAAATATTTTAATTGCTTTGTCATATTTTTTCTGTTTGATGTAAATTTTAGCCAATGTTTCGCTAAAATATTCGTCTTCTTCCTGTCGGTTTGGCAAACTTTGTTCGTCTTTTTCTGCAACAAATTTTATTTTTTCTTTTTTCTGAATAAAAGAATCTATCAATTCATCGGTTTTATTTTTTGGCGAATTGTTTTCGATTTCTATATATGAAAAATAATCTCCGGCAGCGATTGGCAATTCTTCAACGATTGGTTTTTCTTCTTTTCTTTCTTTATATTGTTCATTTATAAGATAAAAAAGCTGAATGCGGTTCACAAACAATGCTGTTCGTGCCAACTGTTCATCAAAAGTCGACTTATCGTAAAGCGACAAAACTTTTGCATACAGCATCTGAAATGTCTGACAATAAGAATAATCGAACACCAATGCTTTCAACTCCTGCAAATTTTGCTGTTGAAGTTTTTCGGGATTCGCGACCAATTGTATGAGTTTATCCTTGTGCATAAGTTTACCAATTGGCAACGGTTCTGTTAAAAATATTTTCGACCAATTCCCTCACTATCACCTCGATTAACTCGTCTTGCACATCCGTTATCATCCTACTGCTCGGAAAAGTTTGATGGGCAGACATACCCGCTTCAAAATCCTGCGTCGGGTCTTTGGTATTGACAAAACGAACCTTAACGGTAACCGTCAGCCTTGTTTCTTGCGCAAAAGCATCGGCGCCAATAGCCATCGGCGTTAAATTATAACCGGTTATTTCGCCTTCGAGCTGTAAATCGCCATTGCGCGGCACCATAATTAAGCGAGTTTGGCGTGTGTATATATCCTTTAACGCTTCGTTGAATCGTTGTTCCAACGGCGGATAAACCAATGATGCTCTATTCGGAAAATCAACAATGGAAATGGTTTTTATTTGTGTGTAATCTATTGATGCGCCGTTCATTTTAAATTGAATTTGGCACGCAGTAAACAATAAAACCGACAAAAGGAGAAAAAACTTTTTATATATCATATTCTTTAATTTTTCTATACAATGTTCTTTCCGAAATTTTCAATTCATCGGCAGCATTTTTTCGGTTTCCTTTGTGTTTTTCCAATGCTTTTTTGATGATTTCTTTTTCCATTTCTTCGAGCGACAACGAATTTTCTACTTCCTCGACAGGCGCAACAGTGATTGTTTCGGCATCTTCGGGAACATATTTTTTTATAGTTGTCGGTGGTTTAATATCATGTATAACAACATTTTCTGCCGATAACTCGCTGTAATCGTGATTGTTTTTTTCTAACAAATTATGAACTACTTTCTTCAAATCGTTCATATCTTTTTTCATATCAAAAAGCACTTGATACAGAATTTCTCGCTCGCTGGCAAACGATTTTTCTTCTTTCTTTGAAATCAAAGCAGGAAGTTTTTCTATTTCATTATCAGGCAAATACCTTTTCAAACAATCTGCGTTTATTTCTCTATTTTGCTCGATAACCGAAATTTGTTCAGCAATGTTTTTCAGCTGACGAATATTGCCCGGAAAATAATAAGACGACAGCAAACGCTGTGCATCTTCCGTCAATCGAACAGACGGCATACGGTATTTTTCGGCGAAGTCAACGGCAAATTTACGAAACAAAATGGCAATATCTTCTTTTCGCTCACGCAATGGCGGAACATTAATCGGCACAGAATTTAAGCGGTAATACAAATCTTCACGAAAGCGACCGTTTTGAATTGCTGTCTGCATATCAAGATTGGTGGCGCAGACTACTCGCACGTCAGTTTTTTGCGTTTTCGACGAGCCAACTTTTATAAATTCGCCCGTTTCCAACACACGCAATAATCGTACCTGTGTGGCATGCGGAAGTTCGCCCACTTCATCTAAAAAAATAGTTCCTTTGTCAGCAACCTCAAAATAGCCTTTGCGGTCGGCAAGCGCACCTGTAAACGAGCCTTTTTCGTGCCCAAAAAGCTCGGAATCGATGGTTCCTTCGGGAATCGCACCGCAGTTTACGGCAATATACGGTCCATGCTTGCGCGGACTGTATTGATGAATAATCTGCGGAAAATTTTCTTTACCAACACCGCTTTCGCCCGTTATCAATACGGATAAATCTGTTTTTGCCACCTGCACGGCAACGTCAATCGCTCTATTCAACAAAGGAGAATTGCCAATGATTCCAAATCTTTGTTTAATAGATTGCATATCAGGATTATACATTTTATAATTTAGTTTTTTTTACCACAAAGGACACGAAACTCGACGTTTTTATGTTGCTTTGTGCAAAAACTTAGTGTTCCTTATGGTAAAAATATTACGATTGACAAAATTACAAAAATAATTTCAAACAACGCACAAGTCCGTCTTCCCAATGTGGAATTTCGATATTATATGTCGCTTTTATTTTCGCTTTGTTCAATACGCTGTAATGCGGACGAGGCGTTTTTGCCGGAAAATCTTTGCTTTCGATGGGCAAAACGTTGCAAGTTGAGATGCCTGCGTGTTTGTGTATAGCAATGGCAAAATCGTACCAACTGCACACGCCTTCGTTGGAGAAATGATAAATTCCGGCAGTAAGTTCTTGTGCCGTAATGATTTTCATAATGGCAACAGCCAAATCCAAGGCATAAGTCGGCGTACCGATTTGGTCGAAAATAACATTTAATTGCTCTCTTTCCTGCCCTAATTTTATCATTGTTTTCACAAAATTATTGCCAAACGATGAATAAAGCCACGAAGTGCGGATAATAACTGATTGCGGTGCAAGTGACAAAATTTCCTGCTCGCCGTCGGCTTTCGATTTGCCGTAAATGCCTTGCGGATTTATGGTATCGTCTTCTCTATAAGGCAGATAACTTTTTCCATCGAACACATAATCGGTAGAAATATGTATGAGTTTTATTTTGTTTTTCGCCGAAAATTTGGCAAGCAGGCGAACGGCGTCTTTGTTGATTTTATAAGCGTTTTCGGCATCTTCTTCCGCTTTATCAACGGCTGTATAAGCGGCACAGTTTACAATATAATCAACTGTTGTGCGCACAAAAAAGTTTTTCAAATCGTTTTCGTTGCAAATATCTAATGTATCGGCATCGGTAAAAATGAAATTGTACGCCGGATATTTCTCCGAAATGACTTTCATTTCGGAGCCAAGCTGACCGTAAGCGCCTGTTATTAAGATTGTTTTCATAATTTTTATAATTTTGCTGTCATTGCGGGCTTGACCCGCAATCTCCTAATAATTGCTCTCTTTTTGAGAGATTGCGGGTCAAGCCCGCAATGACAGTGTATTTTTAAAAATTCAATTTCGCATCTTTCAGCATCGGCAACATCAAATCTTTTTCCGAAACTGCTACTTTTTCTGCCGGAATTTGCCAATCAATATTTAACATTGGATCGTTATAAATTATTCCACCTTCGCTTTGTGGTGCGTAGAATTTATCGCATTTGTACGAAAAAATGGCTGTTTTGCTCAATACGGAAAAGCCATGCGCAAAGCCTTGTGGAATAAGAAACTGTAAATGATTTTCGTCCGAAAGTTCTACGCCGTACCATTTCCCGAAAGTGGGCGAATTTTTGCGTAAATCTACCGCTACATCAAATACTTTTCCAACCACAACTGAAACCAATTTTGCCTGCGAATACGGATTTAATTGGTAATGCAATCCACGAATTACGCCATACGAAGATTTTGAGCGGTTGTCTTGCACAAATTTTGTTGTGATGCCGTTTTCGGCAAATGTTTTTTCGTTGTAGGTTTCCACAAAATAACCGCGTGGGTCTTGAAATACGCGGTTTTTGATGATTAATAAATCGGGAATTGAGGTTTTAATTATTTCCATTTTTATTTCTCTTTTGCAACCTTAATCAAATATTGTCCATACAAATTCTTTTTCAACGGCTCGGCAAGTTCAAGTAGTTTTTCTTGGCTAATGTAGCCTTTTCGATACGCAATCTCCTCTAAACAAGCCACTTGTAATCCTTGACGATTTTGAATAGTGGAAATAAAATTCGATGCTTCGAGCAGACTGTCGTGCGTGCCGGTGTCGAGCCACGCCATTCCGCGCCCAAGCAATTCGACAGACAAACGTTCTTCTTCCAAATACAATTTGTTTAAATCGGTGATTTCCAATTCGCCACGTTTCGATGGTTTTAAACCTTTGGCTTTTTGCACCACATCGTTGCTGTAAAAATACAATCCAGTTACTGCCCAATTCGATTTTGGATTTGCCGGTTTTTCTTCCAAGCTCAACACTTTTCCGTTTTGGTCGAATTCGGCAACGCCGTAACGTTCAGGATCGTTCACATAATAGCCAAAAACAACGGCACCATCGGTCAATTCTGATGCTTTTTTCAAGTGTTTGGAGAAATCCAATCCGTAGAAAATATTGTCGCCAAGCACCATACAAACGCTGTCGGAGCCGATAAATTTGTCGCCAATGATAAACGCCTGCGCCAATCCATCGGGCGAAGGCTGAACGGCATACTCGAATTTAACGCCCAAATCGGAGCCATCGCCCAAAAGGTTTTGATACAGCGGAATATCTTGCGGTGTAGAAATAATTAATATTTCGTTTATCCCTGCAAGCATCAGCACAGAAACAGGATAATAAATCATCGGTTTGTCGTAAACCGGAATAATTTGTTTGGAAATACTTTTGGTTATCGGGTAAAGGCGCGTGCCCGAACCGCCTGCGAGAACGATTCCTTTCATACGTTTTTATTTTGAGTGTTTGAATATTGCAAAAATAGGAATTATTGTGAATATTTGAGTAAATAAATCATATTATTTTGAACGCAAAGACACGAAGACACAAAGTCGCGAAGAAAATATAAACTTAGCATCTTGGCGACGTTGCGTCTTTACATTCAGAATGTGATTCGTATTTTCGTTTAAATGCTTTTGTCATTACATATTTCAGAAAATATTTTTCGTCAATTCGGCGCGTGCATTTTACAATAACATATGTAACGATAAATGCAAAAATGGTGCGGAAGAGAATTACGCCCGACCAATGTCCGCCCATCGAAAGCATTAGAATCGTGTCTTCGATAATGCTGTGAAACAATCCCATAAGCGTCATTGAGTAAAAAACTTCTTTTGGTTTAAATTGTTTTTGCTTGCATTCTTCAATCATTAATCCGCCACCATAAGCGATTCCCATTGTTAAACCGATAATGGTAAGCGGAAGCATATCGGTACTAATATTCAGCCATTTCAACGCTGGTTTCATTGCTTTGTTAATGGCGTTTATCGCACCGCTTACTTGCAGAAATCGTAGCAATGTGATGAGCGAAAATATTACGATTATTATTATTGTATAATTTCTCAACTGACCGATGCCCCACTCTATCCAGCCGTTTGGCTCAACAACAAATATCGGCAAAATGCTTATCGGTTCTTGCAACCAACCAAAGAAATTGTACATTCTCGACATAAAAAAACCAAGTAATATCGCAAATCCAAAGCGAATGGCGAGCATCACGCCTGTTTTAATTCCTGTTTTTTGCGAAATGGTAAGTTCTATCGGAAAAGTGTGCGCAACCAAAGTCATTGTGAGCAAGGTTGTCATTTGCGCCACCGTGAGCGGTTCGGGCAACGACGGATAAATGCTGAACAACGCCAAAAATCCACCAAAAATGCTCACAACCATCGACGTTAGCCACACTAAACTCATTTCGGCAGGTAAACCAACGAGCGACATTACGGGCGAAAGCACATAACTGAAATATGTCAGCAAATCCCATTCTTGGATAAACCGAATAAGAATGGAAATGGGAACCATAAACTTAAACAGCGTGAAACAGGCGTTTTTAGTTCGACGGAGAATGTGGGAAAAAAAATTGTACATTGAAATCTAAATCGGTTTCGGATTTCCGTGTTCGTCAATATTTACAAATACAATAGTGGTAGTACACATCAATTCCTCTTGGTTGTTTAACACATCGAGGCGCCGAGCCTCAATATTAATGGTAATGGAAGTTCTGCCGATATTTGCCACTTCACCATAGATTTTCAGCAAGTTATTTACTTTTGCGGGTTTGATAAATATCAATTCCGCTACTTTTTTAGTTACAACCGAAAAACTTTTGCTTTTTTGCTTTGCAAATACTGCTCCTGCAGTATCAATCCACGACATCAATCGACCACCAAAAAGATTGTCGTTCACGCCAATGTCGCTTGTCATTACCGAATGTGTTGAAATTAGTTCCATTTACAAAACTCCTTTCGTACTTGGCAATTCATAATTAAAAATATCCCGTTTAATCGCCATTTTTAAGGCTCGTGCCAATGCCTTAAAAATGCCTTCGATTTTGTGGTGTTCGTTGCCGCCTTCGGCTTTGATGTTGAGATTCATTTTTGCGCCGTCGCTGAGTGATTTGAAGAAATGCATAAACATTTCGGTTGGCATATCGCCGATTTTTTCGCGTTTGAAATCTGCGTTCCAAACAAGCCAAGATCTTCCGCCAAAGTCTAACGTGACTTGACATAAACAATCGTCCATTGGCAACGCAAATCCGTAACGCTCAATGCCTCGTTTGTTTCCCAACGCTTGATGCAATGCCTCGCCAAGCGCAATTCCGGTGTCTTCAATCGTGTGATGCTCGTCAACATTCAAATCGCCTTGCACTCGAATTGTCAAATCTATTCCTGAATGTTTGCCGATTTGTTCGAGCATATGGTCGAAAAAATGCAAGCCGGTCGAGATGTTGGTTTTGCCCGTTCCATCGAGATTCAGTTCTACATAAATATCGGTTTCTTTGGTAGTGCGCTGAATTACGGCACGACGTTCGCCGGCAAAAAGAAATTCGGTTATCGTGTTCCAATCGGTGGAAATTAATGCGCAGTAGGCATGCAAGTTTTGCGTAGTCAATAACTCTTCGGCGATGCCTTTTTCTTGAATAAAAATAGCTTTGCAACCAAGATTTTTCGCCAATTCAACGTCGGTAATTCTGTCGCCAATCACAAAACAATTTGGTAAATCGTACTCGCTCGACATATATTTACCAAGCAATCCTGTTCGTGGTTTGCGAGTCGGCGCATTGTCTTCTGGGAAAGAGGCGTCAATGAGAATATCGTCGAACTGCACACCTTCATTTGCCAATGTCTGCAACATTTTTCCTTGTACCAAATCGAAATTTTCCTGCGGATTAGACGGCGTTCCCAATCCGTCTTGGTTGGTAACCATCACAAACTCAAAATCGAGTTTCTTCCGAATAAAATGCAAACTGCCGATTACGTTGGGCAAAAATTCCATTTGCTCCAAGTTATCAACTTGAAAAGTTATGGGCGGTTCAATGATAATTGTACCATCTCTATCAATAAAAAGTGCTTTTTTCATACTAAATCATATTATTCTAAACGCAAAGGCACGAAGTCGCAAAGGAAAATAAACTTCGCGTCTTTGTGTCTTCGCGTTAAAAAAGTCATCATTAAAACGGCAAATCCGACGCCTCGTTTTCGGCAGGAATATCCTTTTCGCCAAATGGCGGAGGCGAAGACAGCACATCTTGCGGAGCAAAAGCATTTACAACGTCTTTTTCTACTCGCCACGCACGAACATTGTTAAACCAACGTCCGTTATATTCGCGTGCTTCAATATCAAAATCTATTTTAACATCTTGACCTTCGGCAACTTGAAATTGGTCAATTTTGTCGCCAAAAATATTGAACATCATTTTCTTTGGATATTGGCTGTCGCGATTATATTCAAGCACATAATCTTGACTTTTCCATTGTCCGTTTCTTCCCTCGCCTGTTTGCAACGGCAATACTGCAATAATTTTTCCTTTAATTTCCATTTTATTTATAGTTTTTTAGTTCATTGATTAATGTATCATTTTCATTTTTTGTGCCTACGGTAATGCGGATTCCGCCCAAACATAACGCCACCGAATTTCTGTTTCTCGTAATTATGCCTTTGTTTACCAAATAGTTATAAACGGCATTGGCATCAGGCACTTTTACCAATAAAAAGTTTGCGTCAGATGAATATACTTTTTCGATAAATGGTAATTTTTTCAATTCTTTTTCCAAATACGAACGCTGTTCCAACAGCAGTTGCACCCATTCGTTTTTGCGCTCTTCCAAATCCAACTGCTCGCTCACAAAGTTTTGAGTCAGCACATTGACGTTATACGGATATTTCACTTTGTTGAAAAATCGGATAATTTCCTCGCTCGCAAACGCCATTCCGCAACGCACAGATGCCATTGCCCAAGCTTTTGAAAACGTTTGCAACACAATGATATTCGGAAAGTTATCTAACGCTGAGAGCCACGATTCTTCCGTCGAAAAATCGACATATGCCTCGTCAATCACAACAATTCCCTCGAAATCGGACACAATTTTAAGCATTTCTTGCCGATTGAGCAAATTTCCGCTCGGATTATTGGGCGAACAGAGAAAAATTACTTTCGTGTGCTCGTTCACAGCCGATAAAATGCGGTCGGCGCAGAGCGAAAAATCGTCGTTGAGCAACGCTTTGCGATATTCTACATTATTAATATCGGCAGAAACTTTGTACATTCCGTAAGTCGGCTCAATGGCGACAACATTGTCCTGTTTCGGCTCACAAAAAATGCGGAAAACGAGGTCAATCGGCTCGTCGCTACCGTTGCCGAGCATTATTTGCGTCGGACGAACGTTTTTCAGCTTCGCAATTTTTTCTTTTAACTTCCATTGCAACGGGTCGGGATAACGGTTAAATGGCTCATTCATTGGGTTTTCGTTGGCATCGAGATAAACTGATGCTTCGCCTTTGAACTCATCACGAGCGCAGGAATAGGGTGCGAGTGAGAGAATGTTTTTTCTGATTAGGTTTTGTATGTTCATATCTTCCTCTTCACAGGGCTACACCCTGTGTTACATAATTACGCTCTTTCAGAGCGATTTGGTTTTACATTTGTGGTCTGAAAGACCTTTTAATATAGATTTGGGAATCGTTCAAAATCAATCCCACAAATACCTCTCATCATAATCCACCTGATATTCGTTAAGAAACCGCAACAATTCCTCTTTAAAAGAAGTTCCGTAATGATGTTCTTCTTGATTCAAGATATACCGACGCACCACTTCCACTTTCGACTGACTGACCGAAAACGCACCATAGCCGTTTTGCCACGCAAAGTTAGCATATTTTTCGCTTTTTGTCTTAATCCATTTCGACGAACTGCTTTTTATCGACTCCATCAACCTTGCCAAAGCAATGTTTTTCGACAACACGCAAAGAATATGAATATGGTCTGAAATACCGCCTACCACAATGGGCGAACATTGCGAATTCGACAACGCACCCGACAAATACGAAAACATTTCCGCCCAATCTTCTTTTTGCAAAATCGGCTCACGATATTTCGTGCTGAATGTGATGTGTAAGTAGTTTTTGGCTAATGATTGGGACATAATTGTTTATTCATTAAATCTATCTCCTTTCTCAAGATTACAATTACTACACAAGGTTTGTAAATTCTCAAATATAGTTAATCCACCTTTGACATATGGAATTATATGGTCTATGTGTAATTTGCAGTTTATATCGGTTGAAGGACTATTGCCACATTTCACACTTTTAAATCTATCTCTCGAAAGCACTTTATACCGAAGTCCAAGTGGAATGTCGCGTCTTTCTTCTCTCATTATCGTTTTTTTTCTTTTCAATAATTCGTATTTCGACTTGTTGTTCTCGGATTATCATTATTTATGTATTCAACAAATGCTTGTAATGCAGAAGACCATTTTCCAAATCTGCTTTCGTATCCACCAGACGAAATTTTTGATGGCGAAATATCCATTTCTCTATAAAGCGGTTGTCTTCCGTAATGTGTCCATACATTTAAAAGATTTTCAAAATATTCAAGTTCAGTATACTTTCTCCAAACAGGTTCAAGTCCTGCCAATGCTAATCCTTTTGACCAACTTCCGAATCGTCTTACAATGGTACTTGCATTAATTTCTGAATTTTTATTAAATTCAGTCTGCGACAGATAATCAAATTTTTCAATTTGTTTTAATACTCGTTTTAGTTCATTAATAAGTTCTGTGTTTGAAAGATTTCTTGCTATCTGATTTTTTTATTTTCAGAAACAACTAAACCGCAATATCTATGTTCTAATTCGCAAGATTTTAAAACATTTTCCCACGAGCCAAATTTTTCATGAAGTGTGTCTGTTGAAATTTTGGATAATTCATTAAATTTCTTTGTTGAAATAATTGTGTCGGGAATGAGTTCTGCTACACGTTTTATTTCATTTTTAATTTCTTCATTAGAAGCACCTCGTGTAAGTCTGTTAAGTTCAAATTTCATAATATGATTTAGTTTTCAAGGGTCTGAAAGACCCAAAATTACACAGATTAGGGTAACGCCCTAACATTTAACGAATTTCGTGATTTTATATCGATAATCTCCGCAACGTCATTGCATTTCTATGCGCCGTCAATCCTTCATTTTCCGCCATAATTTCAATCGCCTTGCCAATATTTTGCAATCCTTCTTCGGTTAATTCTTGAAAAGTAATTTTTTTCACAAAACTATCCAAATTCACACCGCTGTACGCTTTTGCATAGCCGTTTGTTGGCAATGTATGATTTGTTCCTGAGGCATAATCGCCTGCGCTCTCAGGTGTGAGATGTCCAAGGAAAATAGAGCCTGCGTTTGTGATTTTTTCGGCAATTTCTCGGTAATTTTCTGTCGAAATAATCAAATGTTCGGGTGCATATTCGTTGGTCATTTCGATTGCCTCGTTTATATCTTTTACAATGATTATTTTGCTGTGTTCCAGTGCTTTTTTTGCCAAATCGGCACGCGGAAGTTGCTCCACTTGAACAGCAACCTGTTCTACTACTTTTTGCGCCAATTCTTCGCTTGTTGTAATTAAAATCGACTGACTATCAACACCGTGTTCCGCCTGCGAAAGCAAATCGGAAGCAACAAAAGCAGGATTTGCCGTATCGTCTGCCAATACTTCGACTTCCGATGGTCCGGCAGGCATATCAATCGCCACGTCTTGCAATGAAACCAACTGCTTGGCGCAGGTTACATATTGATTTCCAGGACCGAAAATTTTATACACTTTCGGTACGCTTTCAGTTCCGTAAGCCATTGCGCCAATCGCCTGAATACCGCCAATTTTATAGATTTTCGTAACACCCGAAATTTTGGCGGAATACAAAACAGCAGGATGGATTTTTCCTTCTTTACTTGGTGGCGAGCAAAGCACAATTTCCTTGCAACCAGCGATTTGCGCCGGAATTGCCAACATCAGCACCGAAGAAAACAACGGCGCTGTTCCGCCCGGAATATACAAACCGACTTTCTCTATCGCAACGGCTTTTTGCCAACAAGCTACGCCAAGCATTGTTTCTACTTTCGGCAACTCGTATTTTTGTGCGGAATGGAATTTTTCGATATTGCTTTTTGCCAATAAAATGGCTGATTTTAGTTCTTCGGAAACTAATGTTGAGGCTTCGACAATTTCATTTTCAGAAACTTGTAAATTCTGTAATTCTACTTTATCGAATTTCAATCCGTATTCTTTTACGGCTTGGTCACCACGATTTTTTACATCGTTCAACACGCTTTGTACGGTTTCGGTTAATGCCGAATTATCGAATGTTGGGCGAGTTAGTAGTTGCGCCCAATCGGTTTTTTGAGGGTATTTTATTGTTTGCATAAAGTTATTGTTTGTTGCCCATAAAGACACAAAGTTCACAAAGTTTCTCTATATTTTATGTCTTTTTGTGTTCTTTGTGTCTTTGTGGGCTAAAAATTATAATATCATTTTTTCAATCGGCACCACCAAAATACCTTGCGCTCCCAACGCCTTCAACTGACCAATAATATCCCAAAATCTCTTTTCGTCGATAACCGAATGCAGTGAACTCCAACCGTCTTCCATCAACGGCGTTATGGTCGGCGATTTCATTCCCGGAAGTAGTTTACGCACATCGTCTATTTTATTGTTAGGAATATTTAAAATAATATATTTTTTCCCTTCGGCATTTTTGTATGAGTCGAAACGGAACATCAATTCGTCTAAAATCGCTTGTTTTTCGGCTGTGAGATTTTTATTGGCAATCATTAAGGCTTCGGATTGCATCACAACTTCGACTTCTTTTAAGTTATTGCTAATCAGCGTACCGCCCGAACTCACGATATCGAAAATACAATCTGCCAAACCTATTCCGGGCGCAATTTCTACCGAACCTGTAATCACGTGAATATCAGCATTTACATTTTTGGACTTCAAGAATTTCTCCAAAATTACGGGATAAGAAGTCGCAATTTTTTTGCCCTCAAACCACTCAACACCTTTGTAATCAACTGCTTTTGGAATTGCTAACGACAAACGACATTTACTGAAATCCAAACGTTTAGTAATTATGGCATCTTCGGCTTTTTCTTCGTATTCGTTCTCACCAACTACGCCTACATCAGCAATTCCGCTTGCAACAGCTTGCGGAATATCGTCGTCGCGCAAATACAGAATTTCGACAGGAAAATTTTTGGCAGGAACAAGCAGTGTTCTTTTGCCCGATTCTATCTTAATACTTGATTCTGAAAGCATTGTCATTGTTTCTTCGTATAGCCTTCCTTTGGCTTGAACTGCAATTCGTAACATATTTTTATGATTTTAAGTTGTTTTTTGGTGTGTAATAAAATTTCTCAACTGCAACTTCTTGCGGATAAGTATAGTAAGTCAGTTCGGCTTGAGCACAAATTTCGCCTTTTCCATTTAATATCCAAGCATTTACAATGGCAATATTTCGCACAGTCTTTATCAGTTTTGCTCTTATTTCGACTTGTCCATCGGCAAACAGCAATGGTTTTAAAAATTTGGTTTCCATTTTCGCCGTTACGCCACAAGTATCGAGTTCTTGCATAACAAGCCAACCGCCAATTTCATCAAGCATAGTCGTTTGAATGCCACCATGGACAACGCCGAGCCAACTCTGAAAGTTATCGCTTGGCGTCCAATACGATACAACTTCGTCGCCGTTGCTGTAAAATTCCATTTTTAATCCCGACGGATTATGTGGCGCGCAGGCAAAGCAGTTATATCCAAATTCTTTGACTCCAAGCCAAATGTTCGGTATTTTTTCCATAAAAGCAATTTAATTAAAAAAGGCTTACCATTTTCGGAAAGCCTTTGCATACATATATTTTAACAATACAACAACAGCCACCGATTATCGTTGGATAAAATGGATATGACCGTGATGTAATGTTGAAATCGTCATTTTCAAAATTTTATGCAACAAAATTACTACTTTTAGATATAACAGACAAACAATTTACAAAAAATATGTTATTGCATTGATATTCTTTTTAATTTTGCACTTTAATTAATGTAAAAAGATGAATTTAACCATCGACCAAGGAAATACATTTACCAAAATTGCCGTTTTTGAACAAGATAACTGCATCAAAGAATTTTCGATTTCGGACAGCGATATAAAGGGCAAGTTAAACGAAATATTTTCGACATACAAGATTGAAAATACCATTTTATCGTCAGTTATTCATACTTCGCCCGAAACCATTGATCTATTAACATCGAAATCAAAAAACTTCATTCAGCTGAATGAACACACGCCTCTTCCCATCAAAAATTTATACAAAACGCCTGCCACATTGGGAAAAGATAGAATTGCCGTTGCCGTTGGTGCAAATTACTTGAAACCAAGCACAAACGTGTTGGTTATCGATGCGGGAACGACAATTACTTACGAATTTATCAACGCAAACGGCGAATATTTGGGTGGAAATATTTCGCCCGGAATGAAGATGCGATTTAATTCCTTGCATACTTTTACAAAAAAATTACCGTTAATAGAACAGACGGAAAATTTAGCTAACGCTGACCGTTGGTTCGATTTGTTGGGAAATGACACAAAATCTGCCATTTTATCGGGTGTAATCAACGGAATTATTTTTGAAATGGATGGTTATATTGATACATTAAAAGAAAAATATGCAGATATTAACGTTTTTTTAACCGGCGGAGATACTTTTTTCTTTGAAAATACGTTAAAAAATCGCACCTTTGCACACAAAAATTTATTGTCAGTCGGTTTAAACAGAATTCTTAATTATAATGCATAAAATAAAATATGTTGTTTCCATATTGATGTTGCTGTTTGTTGCGCATTCGTTGCAAGCTCAAAGCGGTTCAAATTCGCCATTAACGCGGTATGGATACGGAGATATAAATTCAACTTCGTACTCCGCAAGCCGTGCTATGGGCGGAATCGGCATCGGATACAGAGCCAAAAGCACTATCAATCCTGTTAATCCCGCTTCTTATTCAAATGTCGATACACTGACGTTTATGTTCGACTTAGGCGGTTCGTTAACGCATAGCACATTAAGAAGCGGAAACGAAAGAAACGGCGAATTCAACGGTAGTTTTGATTATCTTACGTTGATGTTTCCTATTACTCGTTGGATGGGCGTGAGCTTGGGAATGAATCCTTATTCAACCGTCGGTTATAATTTTGGAAATGTTGATACACTTTACCTTGACAACCATGAATATCATTCGCAAGAAATGTACAACGGAAGCGGCGGATTAAGTCAAGTGTACCTTGGCGTATCAGCCAAATTTTTGAAACATTATTCGGTGGGAATCAATGCGTATTATCTTTTTGGAAACATCACACATTATAGGGAAAGAAACTTGCTAAACCTTCCAGGAGCGAGTAATACATATCAACGCGATAACCTGCACATCAGCGATTTCAGATTCAGATATGGATTTCAGTATTTTAATACATTCAAAGAAAAACACGCACTGACCGTGGGTGCCATTTACGAAAATAAATCGTCGTTGAATGGCGAATTTGAATATACAATGTTTGGCGGTCATATCCAAAAAACACACGAAAGCAAACAAGGCTTTGAATTTCCCTCCAAGTACGGAGTCGGCGCTTACTATACTTATAATAAGAAAATTTCGGTTGGGGCAGATTTTGATTTTCAAAATTGGAGCAACGCAAAATACTATGGACAAATCGGCACATTGAACGATGTAAGCAAATTTTCACTTGGTGTGGAATATTTGCCCGATCCGTTTTCAAAGAAATTTTTGGGTAGAGTTCGTTACCGCGCAGGCACCACCGTTTCCAATTCGTATGTACTAAACGACCAAACAAATTACGCCGTTACAGCAGGCGTTGGCATTCCGTTCAGACGCAACGCTTCGGTGCTGAACCTCGGTTTTGAATACGGTGAATCGGGCGACAAAGCCACCATCAGAGAAAATTATTTTAAAATAACATTGAGCACCACATTCGTGGAAAGATGGTTCTATAAAAGTGTAATCAGATAACATTAAACCTTTTACAAAATAAAACATCTAAATAAAAAAAGAGATAGAAAGTTATGAAACGAAGTTCCATATAACTTTAATTAAAAAAATAAAAAACATTTATATGAAAACAAAAAACATCATCTTGATTGCAATTGCTGCTTTATTTTTTTCGACGCAGCAAGCAGCAGCACAAGCATTTTCTTCAAAAGAAGATAGTATTCGATTGGTAAACACCAGTTTATTTCAAGAATATGTAAAAAGCGAAAACTACGAAGCTGCAGTAACACCTTGGCAAATCGTTTATGAAAATTTCCCTGCTTCTACGGCATTCATTTATGCACATGGCACACGGATTTTAGCTTGGCAAATTGCGCAAGCTAAAACGGCGGAAGAAAGAAAAGCATTAATTGAAAAATTAATGAAATTATACGACGACCGCATTACGCATTTCGGCACAAACCAACGTCAACCTACTCCATGGATTTTGGGTATGAAAGCGCTGGATTATATCAATTATCATCCCGAAGATATTTTGAAAAAACCTGCTTACGAGTGGTTAGGAAAAGCCATCGACGGATTAGGTGAAGCTTCGGAATTGGCTTTTATACAGCAATTTTTGTTTTTGTCTAACAATCTTTTCTTGGCTGATAAATCGTACGGCGAAAAATATATTCAAGATTACTTGAAGGTTACCGAAATTCTTGATGCAAGAATTAAAAATGCGGCTAATGATGCACAAAGAACACAAGCCGAGCAAGTGAAACAAGGAAACGACGCGCTATTCGCCGCCAGCGGTGTTGCCGACTGCGATATGCTGGAAAATATTTACAGCAAACAATTGGAAGCCAATAAAGATAACATTGATTGGTTGAACAATACCATCGGATTTTTCAAAAAACTGCGCTGTATCGAATCGCCGACATATTTTAAAGCGTCTGTGTTTGCGCACAACATTACGCCAACAGCAGAATCAGCTGCAGGAATTGCCGAAATGTCATACTTAAACAAAGAATACAACAAAGCAATTCAGTTTTTTGAAGAAGCGGCTTCGTTGAGCGATAACAAAGATGATAAAGCCGAATTTCTTTACAAAGTGGCTCTAATACATTTTACCAACAAAAACTTCCCAAGAACAAGGGAGTTCGCAAGAGCTGCCATTGCCAACAGACCAAACTGGGGCAAGCCTTACGTATTAATTGCCAGAGCGTATGCCGAAAGCAGGAATATTTTTGGCGATGATGCTATTCTAAACTCAACAGTATTTTGGGCGGCTGTTGACCAATTGGAAAGAGCCAAACAAGTGGACTCGTCTGTTGCCGCCGAAGCAAATCAACTCATTGCCAGTTATAGAGCACATTTCCCTAAAAAAGAAGATGTTTTCTTTAAACCTGAATTGGAACCGGGAAAACCATTTATTATTGGTGGTTGGATTAACGAAACAGTTACGAGTAGATAAGCAAAAATATTGCAACTAATCATTTATATAAGGAAAATAGATTTGTTTATCGAACAAGTTTATTTTCCTTTATGTTATGTTAGAAAGAAAAAAAATATGACGACAAAAAAAGTCAATAAACGAAAAATTGTTTCGCTACTGCTGTTAGCAACATTGCTGATGATGCCAATCAGCGCGCTTATTGTACACGTTACACACGGTACTGCGACGAGCCACAAATGGTTACACTATCATACATTTTTTGGTATTTTGTTTGTGGTAGTGGGAATTTTTCATGTTATTTATAATTGGAAAGTGTTGAAAAATTATTTTTTCGGAAAAAAAGTATGAAAAAAAACAACCATAAAAATTTCATAACGCTATTTTCGGTTGTGATGCTGTTTGTGTTTATGTGCTGTTCAAAAGGCATAAACGAAACGGTTGCATCGTTTGCTGACAGGGCGGAAATTCCTGTACTGAAAACAACCGATGTGGTAACAATGATTTCCGACTCGGGCATAACGCGCTATCGGATTACTGCACCTGAATGGGCAATTTACGACAAAGCGGAAGAACCGTATTGGAATTTCCCAAAAGGCATAACATTTGAGCGTTTCGATGGTGATTTTCAAACAGATGCAAATATTATCAGCGATGAAGCCATTTTTTTCGAGAACAAAAAGCTTTGGGAATTGACAGGAAATGTGAAAGCTACCAACTTAAAAGGTGAAATTTTTGAAACGGAAAAGTTGTTTTGGGATCAGACAAAAGAACGGATTTATTCGCCCGAAGCGGTTTCTATAACGCAATCGGACAAAGTGATTCACGGCACGGGATTTAATTCCAACCAAACGTTGAGCAAGTACGAAATAACCAAGGTGCACGGCATTTTCCCTCTTAAAGACGACGAATAATAAATGAATATTATTATTGCCATATTAATCACGCTGGTTTTTTCCGCACTTTTTTCGGGATTGGAAATTGCGTTTGTGTCGTCGAATAAACTGCGGTTTGAATTGGATAAAAAGCAAAAAAATCTCACATCTTCCATCTTAAACATTTTTTACGACAACCGCGAGCAGTTTATTTCTACAATGCTCGTGGGCAACAATGTTACACTGGTTATTTATGGTATGAAAATGACGGATATGCTTCAGCCATATCTCGAACCATTTACATCGAGCGCAGGCGTTATTTCATTCATTATCACGATTATATCGACCATTATTCTGATTTTTACCGCTGAATTTCTGCCGAAAACATTGTTTAGAATCAACCCCAATTTTATGCTGAAAATATTTGCGGTGCCGCTGTTTTTTATTTACGTCGTACTCTATCCTATTGCCGTTTTCAGCACCAAATTATCTGTCGGTATTTTAAAAATGCTTGGAGCCAAGCAACACAATAAAAACAAAAAACATATTCTTGGGAAAATAGATTTGAGTTATTTGATAGAAGAAAGTTTGGAAAAAACACCCGACATCAACCGCATAGACAATGAAGTATTATTGTTTCAAAATGCGCTTGATTTTTCTGATGTGAAATTGCGCGACTGCATCGTTCCGCGCACCGAAATTGTGGGAATTTCCATCGAAAATTCGTTGGACGAACTAATGACAAAATTTATCGATTCGGGCAATTCAAAAGTAATTGTTTACAACGAAAATATTGACGACATTGTCGGTTATATCGACTCTGCCGAAATGTTTAAAAATGCTGAAAACTGGAAAAACAGTATTAAAAAGATGCCGATTGTACCCGAAACAATGGCTGCCAATAAGCTGATGGATTTGTTTATTAAACAAAAAAAGAATATGGCTGTGGTGGTTGATGAATTTGGCGGTACTTCGGGCATTGTTACACTCGAAGATATTATAGAAGAAATTTTCGGCGAAATAGAAGATGAGCATGACAACAAAGAATATATCTCCAAAATGATTGCCGAAAATCAATATATTCTATCGGGCAGGCTCGAAATAGATGCCGTGAACGAACAATTCAACTTAAATATTCCCGAATCTGACGATTACGTTACCATTGCCGGATTTATTTTGTATCACTGCGGTAAACTTCCCAAACCAAACGAGATGATTACTATCGACAATTTTTCTTTTCAAATTATCAAAGCGTCAAATAATAAGATAGATTTGGTAAAGTTGAGTTTGTCGGAGAAAGCATAATCATAAATTCCGCAATATCAACTATGCATTACCGTTTTTTTCGCTATATTTGTCCTTAAAATTTAAAAAATTCTGTATTATGTTTATGTCTGACGAAGGAATCGGTTATTGGATTGGTTTTCTTGTGTTTGTTGTTATTATGTTGATGCTTGATTTGGGCGTTTTCCACAAAAAAAATCATACCGTAAGAGTAAAAGAAGCTATTCTATGGAGTGGTTTTTGGATTTTATTAGCATTAATTTTCAATGTTGGTGTTTATTTCTTCTTAGACCACACCAAAGCGTTGGAATTTTTTACCGCTTATGTGCTCGAAAAGTCGTTGAGTGTCGATAATCTTTTCGTTTTCCTGCTTATTTTCGGTTATTTTAATATTAAACCTAAATACCAACACAGAATATTGTTTTGGGGAATTATCGGAGCATTGGTTATGCGCGCCGTCTTTATTTTTGCAGGCGTAGCGCTTATTCAACATTTCAGTTGGATAATGTATATTTTCGGCGCATTCCTTATTTACACGGGACTTCATATGTTGTTTGAAAAAGAAAAAACAGAGAAATTTGACCCCAATAAAAACATTATTATTCGCCTGTTCAAAAAAATTATGCCGGTAACCGACCATAATCCCGAAGGACATTTTTTTGTGCGGAAAGATGGCGTACTTTATGCCACTACTTTTTTTGTAACACTACTGTTTATTGAGGCTTCGGATTTAATTTTTGCCGTCGATTCTGTGCCTGCCGTATTATCAATTTCGTCTGATACGTTTATCATTTTCACTTCCAATGTTTTTGCCATTTTGGGATTACGCTCACTTTATTTTGCGCTCGCCGGAATAATGAAATATTTCTATTATTTGAAATATGCACTTGCCGGAATCCTTTCATTTATTGGTATAAAAATGTGTATCAATGAGTTTAGTCATTATATGGGATACAATTTCAAGATTCACAATCTTGTTTCGCTTGGCGTGATTATCGGTTTGCTTACTATTTCTATTATTTTTTCTATTATGAAAAAGAAAAAACTAAATCACCTCTAAATCCCGTAAAGACATGGCGCGCCGCGTCTCTACATTTGTAAAAAATCAAAACCTATGAAAAATATTTTAGCCGTATGCCTCGGAAACATCTGCCGTTCGCCTGCCGCCGAAGGAATTTTAAAAGCAATGGTCGAAAAGCGGGGAAAAAACCATGAGTTTTTTATTGATTCCGCAGGATTGTTGGATTACCACGAAGGCAATCTTCCCGACAGCCGTACACGCCAATCCGCATCCAAAAGAAATTATATCTTAGATAGCCGTTCAAGACCTGTAAAACAAGCAGATTTCAAAAAGTTTGATTATCTGTTAGCTATGGATAAAAGCATTTTTCGCTCATTAGAACGAATGGCAAATTCGGAAGCAGAACGCAAAAAAATCGTTATGATGACCGATTTTCTTACCAAACACAACTACGACGAAATTCCCGATCCGTATTATGGCGGTGCGCAAGGTTTTGAATTAGTACTCGATTTATTGGAAGATGCGTGTGAGGGATTTTTGGAAAAGATAAATCGATAAGATTATTCAAGTTTTTTGCTTAATCAACTATTTGACATTATATTTGTCGAAGTAATTTATTGATTTTTCACAAGTTTTTTTGGTTTCGGCTCTTTAATTAAATTTTCTTAGAAATCCTTTAATTTTAAATAACACAATGAGAAAAGAAGTTTTACTAAGTGTCTTATTTTGTCTCTTGTTTTTGGGCAGTTGCGCTCAAAAAGAGATGACACAGTCTATCAAGACAATTTATCCGACCAAGGATTGGGTGATAACCGACTTTGTGGTAACCGACGCCCAATTTGGCGCAAAAGCTGAGCCGGGATTCGACAATAGGGCTGCTTTTCAGGCTGCCATTGATGCCGCATACAATGCCGGCGGCGGTGTAGTGTATATTCCGGCAGGAAATTATGAATTTCACAGCACACAAACAGGTAGCAGAAACGTTAGAGTGCGACAAGGTGCGGAAGACACAAATCAATCATTTGATTATCAATACGTCTTACAGCTTCCGCAAAGTGTACAGCTGCGTGGCGACTGGGCAAATCCCGAACAGCATAACGGAAAAGTGTTGGGAACCATTCTCGAAGTGCGTGTAGGTAAAGATGCGCCTAACTATGACGGAAAAATTGAAAGTTGGTTTCGAGATGGGCAAGCCAATGTCAATTTGTCAAATCCGGAAGGTTCCCTTCGTACTACTTACACCAGCATAGCCGATAGGTTTATTGATATGAGAGAAGGAACAGGTGTAACAAATCTGTCAATCTGGTATCCGGAACAAGATATAAATGATGTAAAACCATATCCTTGGACATTGTATCAAGCAACAGGAAATAGTGCAACGATTGAAAATGTAACGCTTGTAAACTCGTACAACGGCTTTTATTCTGCACCGAGCGAATTGCATTATGTGTTGAACAGCTGCATTACGGCTCTCAATACTGGAATTGAAGTGCATATGTGTACCGATATTGGTCGAATCGAAAACGTGAGAGTCAATCCAACATATTGGGCAAATTCAGGTCTTCAAGGTGCACCTACACTCGAACAGGTTACAGCGTACACGAAAGCACACGGCACCGGATTTCAGATGCACCGTTCCGACTGGGAATATGTTTCTTATTTGTATATTTCAGGTTATAAAACAGGTATGTGGATTGGCAGAGAGCCTGGTTATGTTGATGCTCCAAATGCCAATTTGTATGAAATACACGTTGATGACTGCCAAGTAGGTTTATTTATCCAAGATGTGAACCCATATTCATTACTTTTCTCTAATTCTTCATTCGGAGCGGGTAAAGATGATATTGCGGTATATTTTTATAATTATTTTCACACATCAGTACAGTTCAATGGTGTTGATTTCAATGGAGCTGTCGTGAGCGATGGTGTAGGTGGCGTAATTTCTTTTGAAAGCTGTACGTTTGACAACTACGAAGAATATGCCATTAGAATAAATGGCGGTAGCGCACTTATCACCCAAAGTGAGTTTAAGAAACCTTCCGGACATCTATATGTAGGCGAAAATGTAACAGAAATCCGTTCATTAAATTCGGGATACAACCGTGAGTTGAAAGTTACAGACAACAGCAAAAATGCCCAAATTCATATCAACGTTGGCGACGAATTTCTTTTTGAGCCTATTCCGAAAAATATACAGACAGATATAGTTGTACATCCAAGACCGAAATCGAACAGCGTATTGAGAGTTGATTTTCCAAGAGCAACAGGCATTAATAACGATGTTCCCGATACAGATGTTACAGAAGAATTACAAGCCGCACTTAATTCAGTTAAAGCTGCAGGCGGCGGAACCGTGTTTTTGCCGGGTGGAAGATACTTGATTAACAATCCTATTACTATTCCATCGGGTGTTGAATTGAGAGGAACATGGGACGTGCAACATCACACACAAAGCGGCGGAACTGCCATATTCACGAACTATATCGGTGGTGATGACGACGAAAATGGTGCCTCACTCATACAACTTCAAGCAAATTCAGGTATTCGAGGATTCAAAGTTGCACAGCTCAACATAGCAACCGATGGTTATAGCAACACAAATCCGCGCCCGACACCTTTCTTAATACAAGGACAAGGCGAAAACGTTTATTTAATCAATATAACTGTATCGGTAGGCGATAAAGGTATTGACCTCGCATCGTATAACACGAGCGGACACTATGTAGATTATTTTGCCGGCGTATTAGCAAGAGCCGGTATTTGGGTTGGCGGTGGCGCTAAAGGTGGTTTTATTCGAAATATGCAGTTCAATCCGCATTATAGCACAAGACTTCCGCACGGTGGTCAAGGTTATCCAAACATATCTTTGATGAGATTTGTACAAGGTTCGTGCAGCTCGCTAAAATTTGCTGATGTGAAAAATCAAACTATTTTTAACAATTTCGTGTATGGTTCAGTATATGGCATACATTTCCTTAAAGATGCGATAACAGGGAATTATCCTAGGGAAATGACCATTATTGGACATGGTTCAGACGGTTGCACCTATGCTTTATTTGTAGAAGATGCTGACGAAAACACCAAATTAATTGCTATCAACTCCAAATTGGTTAATACTCAAATAGAAGAACAACCTGTTAGAGCGTATGTGTTAATGGGAGATGAAGTGAATACTGATAAAGTTAATCCTGATGCTCAACTTGTTCTGTACAACACTGCATTTTGGGGCAGTCCTACTCACGGAGCGATCATTAATAACGGTACGGTTCGTTATCAACAAGCTAACTTCCAGAGTCTTACTCCAAATATTGGCAGAAACATTACATCTGTGCGAGGCTTGGACATCAGAGGAGGAAAAGCACACGTATATTCTTCTTATTTTGCACAAATTATTGCACCAAATGCCACTGATTATAGTGCATATGTAACATTGTACCCTACCGCAAATTCGGTAGAACTTAGCAATAACCATTATAAATCAGGTGTTAGAGTTATTAATCAAGGAACTGGTAGAATTTTTGGTACGGATGTTACGCCCTAAATGATATATATTAAATTGAAAAAATGAAGCACGTACTTATACGTGCTTCATTTTTTATCCAAATATAGTAACCTTAAACTTTCTCCTCCAATTCCGGATACTTCACTCTTGTATGATAAATATTTTTCAGCTTTTGTTTAAAAAGCTGTTTAATGATTTCAATTTGCTGAAAAGTAATCGGTGCATTTTTAAAAGAACCTTCCGCAATTTGCCCGTCGATAATTGTTTCCACCATTTTGTCAATAGTTTTTTCCGAGTAATCGGACAAACTTCTTGATGTAGCTTCCACAGCATCTGCCATCATCAAAATTGCCGTTTCGCGCGTCAAAGGTTTGGGACCAGGATAAGTAAAAACGCTTTCGTCAATTTCCTTATCGGGATATTTATTTTTAAACAAATTGTAAAAATACTTGGTTTTGCTCTGCGCATGATGCGTGCGTATAAAGTCAATTATCTGAACTGGCAAGTTATTCTTTTCGGCAATTTTCACGCCATCGGCAACATGCTGAATGATAATTTTTGCCGCTTGGTCGTATTCCAAATCAAGCAACGGATTTATTTTTCCCGTTTGATTTTCAATAAAACACATCGGATTCTGCATTTTTCCAATATCGTGATACAGCGCACCAACACGTACCAACAGCGGATTGGCGTTTATTTTCGTTGCCACTTCTGTTGCCAAATTTGCCACTTGCAATGAATGTTGAAAAGTGCCCGGCGCTTCTTCCGAAAATTTCATCATCAGCGGGCTGTTTATATTCGACAGCTCAATAAGCGTTACGTTCGACAAAAAGCCGAACATTTTTTCAAAAATGTAAATGATACCGTAAGCAAACAACAGCAAAAAGCCATTAAGTATGAAATAGAAAAACACGCGCCAATTCAATTTGGCAATATCGCCGTCGGTAATAAACGAATAAGAGATAAATATAACCGAATAAGTCAGCACGAGAAGTCCCGCCACCTGCACCAATTGCGAACGTTGCGTAAAGTCTTTCAAGCTCGAAACCGTTGCCATTCCGACCGGTATCTGCAACAACAAAAACAAAAACGGATTAGGCACCATAAACGCCACTAACAGCACAGTAATAACGTGTGCAAAAAATGCTGTGCGCGAATCGAAAAAGACTCTAACAAGAATCGGCAAGATGGCAAAAGGCACAATATAAATGCTAAAACTCGTATATTTCAGCGTAACGGTTGCCAGTCCAACCATCAGTACAATCATCATCAAGATAAAAAACACATATCGAAAACTTACAAATGTTTGCGGACGGAAAAGCACTAAATACAAGAACAGCAAAAACATTAAACAGCTCACCAACAAAATCTGCCCAACGAGTAGCATCGTCTGTTTTGTGCCCACAGAAACGCGGCTTTCAGTTTCGCGTTTGAGCGAATTTAACTTCTGGAAAACTTCGTCGCTTACAATTTCACCCTTTCCGATAATGAACTGACTTGCCTGCACAATGCCCGAAGTCAGCGAAATATTTTTCACTACTTCCTGCATCGCGTGGGTTGTCATTTTTTTGTTGAAAATGATATTTTCGGTCAAATAATTGTTTAGATTATACGATTTAAGCGTTTGTATATCAAAATCAAAAGGTGCATTTTCAATAATAAAATTATATGCCGATTTTACCGTAAATAAACTTTCAATATTTATTTCGCTCGAAACATGATTTCGGACAAGATTAATGCGCGCATAATTTTCAACTTTCAGTTTTTCGACATCGCTCGACGAAATAATACCAACCTCGTAAATATGGCGCAGTTGCGCTGTAATGTACTTTTTATAAGCTTCAGCGGCATCTGAATTGGCAAGCGAATTGTTGTCGAATTTCTCTATCTGCGCATTGCCGATTTCGCTGTTAAACTCGAAATATTGCAATATTCGTCGTTGCACGCTGTCTTGCTCGCGCTTCAATTGAACATCTTCCTTGTATATAGGAAAATCGAAAGGCGCTGTCAACAGCTCGTTTTGCCAAGGTTTGCCAAGTTGATAATAATATTTGAACTTATCTTCACGAGGAAAAAGTTTGACAATAAGCACAATCGCCGCCACAAATAAGCCGACCTTGACGGCATAAGACCATTTTGAGTTTTTCATATCTTTTTAAACCTAAAAACGGCTAAAAGTAGTAAAAAAATTATGATTACAGAAAATTTTTAATAATTTTGAAAAATAAAACATCGGTTAAAGGTAAAAGGCAAACGGTTAATATCCGTTTGCCATTAACCGTTAACCATTAACCATTAATTATGTTTGGCATAAACTTAAATCCAATTCTTCCCGTAAGAATTAATCCAGCAGAACAAACCGAAATGTGTACACAACTGCTTTTCGGCGAACTTTTCAACATACTTGAAGTTACCGAAAAATGGTCATTTATCCGCAACAACGCCGACAGATACGAAGGATGGATAGACAACAAATTGATTACGCACATCGACGAAAATGAATTTTCTTCGCTTTCGTCCGATGCGCCGATGCAACTATTTAAGCCTGTTGCCGAATGTTCTATCCACAACAAAAAAGAGCCGATAACGTTGCCTGCCGGAAGTTTCTTGCACAATTACGATAACGAATTGGGAACGGTTTCGATACAAAAAAACACGTACGCCATTCCTACCGATGCCATTATGAAACGCGCTTCGCAACCTGCTTCGGGAAATTTGGTGGTGTCCATCGCCAAGTCGTTTTTGAATGCGCCGTATTTGTGGGGCGGAAAAACAATTTTCGGCATCGATTGTTCAGGATTGGTGCAAGTGTGTTTTGGCATTTGTGGAATCCAATTGCCTCGCGATGCTTACCAACAAGCGTCGGAAGGCGAAATGGTCGGTTTCTTGCAAGAGGCACAAACAGGCGACCTTGCTTTTTTTGAAAATGATAATGGGAAAATTACGCACGTTGGAATTCTGTTGGATAGTTCAACCATTATTCACGCATCGGGAAAAGTAAAGATTAACAGCATTGATGCGAATGGAATTATTTTAAAAGAAAATAATATTTATTCGCACAAATTGAGTTTGATTAAGAGGGTTATAAAATAAATGATTATGAAAAAATCATATTACATAAATTCACTTATATTGATTGGATTTATATTTGTCATAAATTCAGATATTTTTGCCGAAGATGACATTGTTGTAATTGGCGGAAAACCTATTAGAGTCGACTGTTGTCAGCCTCAACATTTTCCTGTGTTTGAAATTAAATTTTTTGAAGTAAGTGTCGATTGGCTTAATTTCAGCGACTTCGAAAATATTCTTGGAAAAGAAATAATTGATTTTACTCAACCAATAACAGCAACTATTAATTTTGGATTCGGTTATTTTTATAAAGGTTTTAATGGTATGTTTAAATTTGGATTTATGAATGCTGATAATCAATCAAATAAAAATAGAAATACGAATATTAAATTCAACAGAACAATGCTTGAATTAAGATTTGGTTATCGAATAATTAACACTCGAAAATTTTTTATTAGTCCCGATTTGGCTCTTAAATATTATAGATTCAGATTAATTAATTGGGACGAAGATGGAAGAATTTTATTGGAAGATTATGTGAGTAATAGAGATTTAGACATTCGTTTTCACCAATTGGCAGGATATAGCGGTTTATCTTTTGCATACAAACTTCCTACGCCATATTATTCTATGAAAAATCCTTTATATGTAATATTATCAGGTGGTTATAATTTAAAATTAAATGATAAACCGTGGATAACATCAGCAGGTAGCAAAATAGCAACTAATAATAAATTAGATGTAACTTATGGATTTAGTTTAGGATTCCAATATAATATTCCATATCCATAATTTTATTCATTATGATAATAAAAAACCTAAGTATTTCAAATCATATCGAAACATCGTTTGTAAAAAATCTATACATAGAATCATTTCAAAAAAACGAACGCCGTTGTGTTGATAAAATGATAAAATTATATGATTCCGAAACGCCGTTTTCGATTGTTGTTATCATAAAAGAAAAACAATTTGTAGGCTTTTTAACGCATTGGGATTTAGAAGATTTTATCTTTGCCGAGCATTTTGTCATTTCGCCCGAATTTCGTAACGGCGGTTATGGGCGCAAAGTAATGGAGCTTTTTATCGAAAAAACGAACAAACCGATTTTATTGGAAGTAGAACTGCCTGCAAATACGTTGGCAGAACGCCGTATCGGATTTTATCAACGTCTCGGATTTAAACTTTGGTCAACTATCGAATACCAACAACCTGCATACGAAGCAGATAGCTATGCAATTCCTATGAAATTAATGTCTTGGGGAAAGTTAGAAGTAGAGAAAAATTTTACAAAAATCAAAGAAAAAGTATATTCTGTGGTGTATAATGTTTGAATGCTGTCATTGCGGGCTTGACCCGCAATCTCCCGAAAAGAGCGCAATTATTAAAAGATTGCGGGTCAAGCCCGCAATGACAGCGTTTTTTTACCTTTTATAAAATTAACAAGATTACGCAACAATTTATCACTCATTTTTGTTGTATAAGCAAATGAACAACTCAACAAATAAACTTATTTATATATGAAAACTCACATCGCTTTTTTCGATGCAAAGCCTTACGACGAGGCTTCGTTCAACAGTCATAACAAAGATTTCGGCTTTGAATTTCGTTATTACGAAGGTCAGCTCAACAAAGACAATGCCGTTTTGGCAAAAGGCTTTGAAATTGTCTGCGCGTTTGTAAACGCCACAATCGATGCCGAAGTGATTGATATATTAGCAGATAACGGCGTAAAATTAATCGCCCTGCGTAGCGCAGGATTCAACAATGTGGATTTGCACGCCGCAAAAAGAAGAAATATCAAAGTAGCGCGCGTGCCTGCTTATTCGCCATACGCCGTTGCCGAACACACGCTGGCGCTGATGCTCACACTCAACCGCAAAACACACAAAGCTTATTCACGCACTCGCGACGGAAATTTTGCACTGCATGGATTGATGGGATTCGATATGAACGGAAAAACGGCAGGCATCATCGGTACCGGAAAAATCGCCAAAATTTTGATAGTAACCCTTCGTGCAATGGGAATGCGTGTGCTTGCCTACGACATTTATCCCGACTATGAATTTGCCAAAGAAACAGGCACGGAATATACTTCGCTCGACGAAATTTACAAGGAATCGGATATCGTTTCACTGCATTGTCCGCTGACCAAAGAAACGGAACATATGATAAACAGCCATTCTATCGCCAAAATGAAAGACGGCGTGATGATTATCAACACCGGGCGCGGAAAACTGATTGACACAAACGCGTTGATTAACGGACTGAAAAGTAAAAAAGTCGGCTTTGCCGGATTAGATGTGTACGAGGAAGAAGAAGAATATTTCTTTGAAGATATGTCGGATTTTATTCTCGACGACGATATTTTGGCTCGTTTGCTTTCATTCAATAATGTGGTAGTTACATCACATCAAGCGTTTTTTACCAAAGAAGCTATGTCGAACATTGCTCAAACGACATTGGAAAATATTAAGGATTTTGTTGATGGGAAAGTGCTTATTAATGAAGTGAAAGCATAAGATTATTTACGATTGACGATTTTAGATTTACGATTTGAAAAATCAAAAGATAATAAAAAGCAGATTTTCTTACGAAAGTCTGCTTTTTTGTATTTTAAAAATCTAAAATCGTAAATCCGAAATCGTAAATTAATTTACATTGGGTCAACATCAAAATTAATCAAAACAGTACGAAACTCATCGTTTTGACGAACGTTATTAATAGCTGTTTGTATAATTTGTTTTGCTTTTTCCGAAGATGCTTGCACTTCGATTTTAATCATAAATCGTTTGATATACAGATTTTTGATGCGCGAAATCAACGGAATTTCGGGTCCCAACACTCTTTTTCCCAACACTTTTCGTAATTCTTCGGCTAATGCGTTGGTCGCTTTGTTCAGCACCGCCGAATCTCTGTGTTTTACAAACAAATACGATAATCGCGCGTATGGCGGATAATTAAACAGTTTTCTTTCTTGCAATTGTTGATTAAACATCGCTTGAAAGTCGTTGTCTATCACTTGTTTAATAACAGAATGTTCCGGATCTGATGTTTGAATAATAACCAATCCTTGTTTATTTTTGCGCCCTGCCCTACCGCTTACTTGCGTGAGCAACTGAAAAGCTCGCTCGTGCGCTCTAAAATCGGGAAAGTTCAACAAATTATCGGCATTCAGCACACCGACAACGCTCACTTTTTCAAAATCCAATCCTTTGGAAATCATTTGTGTACCAACGAGAATATCGATGTTGTGCTGTTCAAAATCGGCAATTATTTTTTCATACGCGTTTTTGGAGCGCGTTGAATCCAAATCCATTCGAGCGATACGTGCTTCTGGAAAAAGCGTTTCAATATCCGCTTCTATTTTTTCTGTTCCAAAGCCTCGTTTTTCGATGGAAGCGTTTCCGCAGCTCGGGCAAATTGTTGGAATATTATACGTGTTTCCGCAATAATGGCACGACAAATTATTAAACGATTTATGATATGTTAAACTCACATCACATTGTTTGCATTTCGGTATCCACGCGCACGATGAGCATTCCACGTAAGGCGCGAATCCACGACGATTTTGGAACAAAATAACCTGCTCTTTTCGATCTAACGCTTCTTTGATTTTTTCCAACAACACCGATGAATAATGAGCAGTCATCTGTTTTTTTCGGCGCATTTCGGCGATATCTACTATTTTTATTTCGGGCAATGCAATTTCTTGGTGCCGTTGCAATAATTGCACCAAGCCGTATTTTCCCGTCATTGCGTTGTAATACGTTTCTATCGAAGGAGTTGCCGTTCCCAACAATGTTTTAGCACCGTGAAGCGATGCCAACACAACTGCTGCATTTCGTGCGTGATAACGCGGTGCCGGGTCAAATTGCTTGTACGTATTTTCGTGTTCCTCGTCAACAATTATCAAACCAAGCCGATTGAAAGGAAGAAAAACGGAAGAACGTACGCCGAGAATCACTTTGTAGCCTTTGTTATGCAACAAATTATTCCATATTTCAACACGTTCATTATCCGAAAATTTGGAATGATAAATGCCCAATTCATTGCCAAAAACTTTTTTCAGCCGAATGGTAATTTGAGCCGTCAGCGCAATTTCGGGAACTAAATACAATACTTGTTTTCCTTGTCTGAGCGCCTCTTGTATCAAGTGAATATAAATTTCGGTTTTTCCGCTCGAAGTTACGCCGTGAAGCAACGTAACATTTTTTTGTTGGAATGAAATAATGATTTCTTCCAATGCTTTTTTCTGAAAAACATTCAGCGGAAAAGCAGGTGAAGGTGTTATTTCATTGGTATTCAGCCGACCAATTTCTTTTTTATAGATTTCAAAAATATTTTTATCGACCAAATTTTTCAGAATAACGTCTGAAACATCCGATTTTTTCAGCAGTTCTTTTTTCGATATTTCTTTTGTTTCAGCTTTTAGCAATATTTGCGAAGCATCTATATAAGTCATCAGCAAATGAAGTTGCTGTTTCGCTCTTCCGAGCGCATCAAAAGTTTCCTTTAATTGCTTTTCGTCTTTTTGCACATTATTTAATCGAACAAATGTTTCCGTTTTTGGGCGGTACGATTCTTTTACTTCTTCCGAAATAGCAACAAGTTGTTTTTCCATCAACGATTTCAGCAACGGCAATACATTTTTGATACCTGTTTGCTTTTGAAGTTCCGAAATAGTGGTTTGTTTTTTGGCAGTAATGGCGGTAAGTAGTTCCTGTTCTTTTTCAGACAAAGAAATTTCCTCGTCTTCCGCATCGGGTTGAACAGTTACGACCGTTTCGCTTTCCAACTTTAAACTTGATGGCAACGCAGCCTTATAAACTTCGCCGAGAGTGCTTTGGTAATACGACGCAATCCATTCCCAAAAAGGCAGTTGATGCGGAGAAAGAATCGGTTTTTCGTCGAGAATATCAATAATCGGCTTTACGGTATATCCGTCGGGCGTTGTTTGATGAATGCGAAAAATTATGCCCGTATAGATTTTTTTATTTCCAAACGGCACAATTACACGCATACCGGGCTGTAATTCCGCTTTTTCATTATCGGGAACGGAATACGTGTATGTGTTTGCCAACGGCAAGGGAAGAATTACGTCGATGTACATTTTTTATTCGCAACGATAATAATCAATGCTTGCGGTAAGAAAAGCCAAAAACCGGAAATTGGCGCGATAATACATCCGAAAATCGTAAGAATCAACAAGCCGTATCCAAAGGATAAAGGCGCAGGTTTTTGTTCTCTTTTTATGTAATAGTGCAAAACTTGTCCAAGAAATATGATAAAAATCCCACAAATAAAAAACCAAAATGCAAATGAGTGCCAGGTATCCGTGGAAGTTACATCTATTGAACGGTCTGTGATTATTTCCAAATGCGCTTCATATCCCAAAGCGATTGAAACGATTGTATGAAGTATTCCCGTTGCAATGAGGAATATTCCGCTGTATTTCCAAAGTTTCATATTTTTCGTTTTTTTCTGTTTCACTTAACCATCATCCGTTTCCGTGCTCAATTATCTCAACACCTTTTCCGCCCTGCCATCACTATACAAAATAATATACAATCCGCTTGCAGGCTCTTTTTCTAATTTCTTGCCAAGAATACTGTAATAACCAACAATTTTTTGCACAAGCGTATGTCTCGTCTCTACACAGCCAACCGACTCGCTTGTAGTAGTAAACTCACCCGACAGACTTGCCAAAACAGCATTGTTTATGCCGAGAATTTCGAGTGTATAAAAATAATCCGTACCGCTTTGCAAATCATTTATTGTGTGCGAAAGAGTGATTGCGCTGGCGGTTCTTGCTCTGTTTGGAACAATGGTATTAAGCAACGTACCGCCTGCATTGAACTCCAAAATCAGAACAGCATTGGTACGCTCTTCATCGCTGTAAATAATGATGCGGTAGCCTTCGGCATGTTCGTAGGTTTGCCATTCTATAAATACGCTATTTTCTAACGGCTCTGTGTTAATATCTTCTTCTGAAAAATTGGGAAGTTCGACAATATTAAAACCACTCCAAGTTTCAATAGCTCTATATAATGCCGTTGTGCCTGTCGGAACATACAAAGTTACATCATTTGCTCCTCCAAAAATACTGTTGCCATAAGTAAGCGCAGCAGGATTTGTCCAGCGTACAATAATGCTTGTTAAATCGAAACAAGCAGCAAAAGCCGAAGTCCCAATCTCTGTTACCGAAGCAGGAATTTCTATTGAAGTGATTCCGGATGCAGCAAAAGCCGAACCATCAATGACTTGCAAACGGCTGTTTTCTGCAAAAGAAACATTAATTAAATTGCTACAATAGAGAAAAGCATTACTTCCAATCTTTGTTATCGAAGTCGGAATTTCTACCGAAGTAATTCCAGTACCGTTAAATGCGTTGTGTCCAATACTTTGCAAATTACTATTCTCTGCAAAAGTAAGATTAGTTAAATTGCTACATTCAAAAAAAGCATAATACTCAATTTTTGTTACTGAAGCAGGAATTTCTATCGAACTAAATTCTGTTTCGCGAAAAGCATCAAAACCAATAATCTGTAAACGACTATTTTCTGCAAAAGTAAAAGTAGTTATTTTTTCACATCCATAAAAAACAGCTTCCCTAATCTCCGTTACCGATGCCGGAATTTCTACCGAAATAATACCGGAAAAACTAAATGCTCCTTTTTCAATTATTTGCAAATTGCTATTTTCTGCAAAAGTAAGGTTCGACAAATCTTTACAATTACGAAAAGCATATTCATCAATTTTTATTACCGAAGCCGGAATCTCTATCGAAGTAATGCCTGTGTTGTTAAAAGCGGAAATACCTATAAGTTGTAAATTGCTGTTTGGAGCAAAAGTAAGAGTGGTTAAATTAATGCAACTCGTAAAAGCCCAATTTCCAATCTCTATTACCGAAGCAGGAATATAGACCGAAGTAATATTTTCTCTCATAACAAAAGCATTAGAGCCTATCGCTGTTACTCCATCGGGAATTACAACATCACCGCCTGCGCCTTGATATATAGTTAAAACATTGTTTTCGTCAATGTCAAAATCCGATTGTGCATTTATATTTATTGTTACAAAAACTAATACTATGAATAAGAATATTTTTTTCATTCTCAAATCCCTAATTTTTTATTAAATTTTATTTTTTCTTTTAAATCACAAATACTGATACGCCGCTTTTCTCAACCTATCCATAATCGCAACGCCGATACCGATTTCCGATACCAATTGTACATAAATTTCAGTTACGGCAGGATTTTCTTCCATTGCGTGCAAAGCAGAAAATAAATTTGCGGCAACTTGCAACAAATCGCCATTGTTAGAAAGATAAATCGTTTGCGGCGTCGTAATCATTGTTGAGTTTGGCGAAACAGCAAGTAAACCTGCATTTTGCGGCAGCAAAATATCTTCTTTGGAAAGAATATACAGCGGTTTGCGAGGCGAATAATGGCTTTTGAGCAATCCCGGCGATTCTATTTTTTTTTCCTTGATTTCGCTTATCGGTACAATTTCGGGCACAACTTTTTTAAGTTCTTCAATACTTATCGCTCCCGGTCGCAAGAGCGTTACTAAGTCGTCGTGCACTGCCACAACAGTCGATTCTATTCCAAAATCTGCATCGCCGCCATCCAAAATATAATCAATATCCATTTGCTGTTTGGCGACGTGTTGCGCTTTTGTAGGACTTAATTGTCCGAATAAATTCGCGCTCGGAGCGGCAATTGCCGTTCCCGAAAGCCGTATAACTTCGCGCGCAATCGGATGTGAAGGCATTCGCACCGCCACCGACGGCAGTCCTGACGTAACAATATCGGGCACCGTATTTTTTTTTCGGTGAACGATTGTCAGTGCACCGGGCAAAAAAGCATCTGCCAATGCAAATACTTTTTCATTTATCGGTTTCTCAAAAAGATTGTCCAGCATATTTATATTGGCAATGTGAACAATCAGCGGGTCGAACGACGGGCGTTTTTTTACTTCAAATATTTTGGCGACTGCTTCCGAATTAAAAGCATCTGCTCCCAATCCGTAAACCGTTTCGGTAGGAATGGCGACCAATTTTCCTTGCTTCAATAATTCGGCGGCAAACGTTATGTCTTTTCCTGTTTTTGTCATTTTAATACACAAACTCAAAATCTTTAACCGTCAATTTTGCATCTTTTTTTCCTTCAAAAAAATCGCCCCTTCGGCTCGATGCAAAGACAACATTCACATGTGTAATCAGCTCGTTGGCATTGCCTTGCACTGCACCTTTGGGCAATGGGTCTGCATTGGTGTGCGGTCTGCCGTAAATAAATCGGGTTTCGAGTGTCCGCAATCCGTTTTTATCGGGTTCGGAAATGCTCACTACGCCTTCTTTTGACTTATCGTTATCGGTGGTGGCACTGTACCACGCCACGCCAACAAACCGGCGTACACCACCTGTGTTGTTTTCGAGTATCGACATAATGGTACACGAATCTGTTAAGCCTTCGTATTTGAATTTAACGCGAATTCCGACCGGACGCGCTTCAAACGGAACGCCCCAAGTAATTAAATCTTTTCCGTCACCTTTGATTGCAAAAGCTAATAACTGCCTGAAACTCATATTGCGTTCCATTCGTCCTGTAAAAAGGTTACCGCTGGCTATGGTTCCCATTACTCTGCGTGTTGTTAGTTCTGCCGCGTATGTTCCGTCGTTCAGCTTTACTTTTTGGGTAGGCCAATTTTTACTTCCTGAAGTAGAAAAAGCAGCATTTCCGCTATCCCAAATTCTTATATTGGCATTTGCCGGTCCGACCATTCCATCGCACATTACTTTTCCCATTGTAGCAAATCCTTGAATCGCCTCTTCGTGCCAAGTGCCAAAATCGCTGTGTGGCAACTGGTAACCGCCTTTTATTTGCCATTCTTCACCATCAATAATAAACTTTGTCCAAGTCCGCAAATCAACTTCCTTTGGAAGTGTGTGCGGCACATTGTTTTCGGTGGTAAATTTTTCTACTTCGGCTTTATGCAACGGATATATTTTTTTGTGATGGTCATAATTAACCATCACAAAAATGCGTTTGGCTTTATGGTCAACTTTGGCATTGCCAATTTGTCCTTTAACGCTGAAATCTTTTATCGTTTGTGCTGATAAAAACGCGGGTATCAACAATAAAAGGAGAATTAATTTTTGTTTCATAAGAATATTTATTTACGATTTTAGATTTACTTCAATCGTAAATCTAAAATTTCAAGGTCTGCCTGGTTTTAACGATTTATACACTTCTTCCATTTTCCGAACTGATTCGGCAACGCGGAATGTATCTCCTTTTTTCACATATTCTTTTCCTAACGCCGCACGCTCTTCGGGATGCTCAATCCAATAATCTATTTTTCGTGCCAAATCTTCGGCATCACCTTGTTTAAATAATGAGCGGTCGTCAATTGCAAAATAAACGGTTGCGCTTTTGTTCGAGTTAGAGATAATTGGCACCAATCCACAACTGAACGCTTCCATACACGCAATCGCTTCAATTTCAGCATCAGAAGCGTGTACGTAAATGTCGATAGAACGCATTAGTTCGATTAATCCGTCGGTAGAATAAAAGTTGAAAGAAGGCTCGTGTGGCAAATCTTTTCCCATTTTTTTGTATTTTTCTAACAATGGTCCGTGTCCGGCAAAATACAATTCTATTTTGTCCGCATATTTTGATTTTCGAGCGGCTTCGATGATTAAGTCTTGTCGTTTTTCGGGCGAAAGCCGTCCAATCATCAACACGCGGAGATTGTCATGCGGAATCGGTTCACGCGGATAAAATATTTCGTCTACGCCGTTGCTTATCACGTGTAAACGTGCCGGATAACCATTGGCTTTCAACTCGTTGGCGATAAACTGCGTCGGGCAATGAATGTCGGTAAAGCGTTTGTAGAAATATTTGTATAAAAATTTATAGAAAAATTTGTTAGCAAACGCGCTTTTACCCATTCCTATATTGTAAGTAATATTTTCTGCTTGTACGTGAAAAGCTGCTAAGCAAGGAATATTCATCTCGCGCGCCATTTTTTCGACAACTCGCGCCATTGGGAAAGGCAAGTAGAAATGTACAAGATCAACACCTGTTAAACATTCTTTGATTACTTTTTTATCGGCTTTGGAGAATGTAATTCCTTGTTTGTCTGCCAAATACGTTACAAGCGGAATCCACGCTCTTGGCATAATATATTTATCCGGTCCCGGTTCTCCCGACGTCAATACGCGCACAGTATGTCCATGCTTTCTCAAATTTTCTACAAAACGACGCGCCGACGCCGTTGTTCCATTAGTAATGTCATCAAATTGGTCGATAACAAATGCTAAAACCATAATTTATTTATTTTTAGTTATTAATTTCTATTTTATAAGACAACTGAAAAATGTTTAACCTGTATTTTGTCCCACAAAGACACAAAGAACGCAAAGTTTTCTTAGTGTACTTTGTGCCTTTGTGGGAAATATCGTATTACGTTGCCCCTAACGCTTTCATTCTCTGCAACAGCGTTGGGTGCGAATAATGCACAAATACATACGCCGGATGTGGCTGCAGGTTCGACAGCGATTTTACCGATAATTTTTTCAATGCGCCTATCAAGTCGTCTGCGAGCCCGAATTGAGCGGCAAACGCATCCGCTTGATATTCATTTCTGCGCGACATGGCACTCATTCCAATGCCAAGCAACAACGACACAGGCGTGTAAATAACACCAAAAGCCAACAAACTTAAATGAAACGACGGAATGTCGCTACCAAGCGCTTGTGCCAATGGCAACGAATAATGATTCAAAAACAATCCCAATATATAAAACATAAATCCTGTTGTAATCATCGACAATGTCAATGCCATCAGCGTATGTTTCTTTTTGTAATGCCCGATTTCATGTGCCAACACAGCCACAATTTCTTCTTTAGTAAGATCTTGAATAAGCGTGTCGTACAAAACAATACGTTTTTTGGAGCCTAATCCGCTGAAATAAGCATTGGCTTTTGTGCTTCTTTTGGAGCCATCAATTACGAATACGTTAGTAAGTTTAAATCCTGCTTTTTGACAAAAGGATTCGATGGCATCGCGCAATTCTCCTTGTTCCAATGGCGTTTGCTTGTTGAACAACGGCACAATTAAATTGGAATAAAACATATTCATAAAGATGCTCACAGCCGCCACAACGCCCCAAGCCATCAGCCAATAATATTCGGGT
>Ga0099364_10001438_pt1 | contig 39339 bp, 50 predicted proteins | sample TergutTh196P3_FD_73070 | JGI IMG/M metagenome (GOLD analysis project Ga0099364, IMG submission 73070) | Microcerotermes parvus P3 segment gut microbial communities from Pointe-Noire, Republic of the Congo - Th196 P3 | ecosystem: Host-associated > Arthropoda: Insects > Digestive system > Gut ... | reverse complement strand
TAGGCATCGAATATACGCAGGATTTTAGCATCACGGTAAAAGCCATTCCGGAAGAAATTCCCGAAATCTCAAAACCCAACCCATTGAAAGCATATACCCAAAACCGAATCCTGTACGTCAGCGGATTGACCGTTGGCGAGACATGGCGCGTGTATGACATCTTGGGAAAACTTGTGTATCAAGGTGTTGCTGCCGATGAAACGGCGAATACTGCGCTGCCGGTTAGCGGCGTCTATATTATCCGGTCGGGGGGTAGGACGGGGAAGGTGGTGGCGAGGTAGTTGTCCGAACATGATTTTCAGGATTAAAAGATTAGCAGGATTGGATAGATTTAAAGATTTAAGGTTTAAAAATTTAAAGAGATAAAAAAAACTCTGTGAAACTCTGTGTACTCGGTGCCTCTGTGCTGAAAAAATAAGATTCAACACAGAGACACAAAGGGCACAGAGTTTCACAGAGAAAAAATTAGTGCATTCGTGGCTAAACAGAAAAATTAGTGACTAAAAATTCATCTTCACCACTTCTTCCATCCCGATCCCCAGCAGTTTCATCGTTTTAAAGACCACGGGTAGTTCCTCTTCAAAAAAGCGTTCTTTCCGAAATTCGCGGATTTTGTCGGCGGCGTTGGAGGCTACGAAAAAGCCCACGCCGCGTTTGTTGACGAGTATCTCTTTATTCTCCAAAAAGTCGTAAGAACGGGCTACCGTGTTCGGGTTCACCTCTAAGCGTGCGCCCAACTCGCGCACGGAGGGCGCACGCTCGTCCAACGTCCATTTGTCAAGCAAAATCTGCTCACATGCCCAATCGGCAATCTGCATATATATCGGTTGCGTCTCTCTAAAATCCATCTTAAACCTCCGTTTCTTTTAGACGTAAATAGGTGAGTGACAGGAAGAAAAGCGTGATAATAGGGAAAATAATGTATTCGTATCCTTCGGAAAATGATACATGAAGCATATTTACGCGACTCGTTATTTCCCATGAATATTCACCACCTGCAAATGGATCTATACTTCCGAATGCAATGAAAAGTAATAGCAAATTGTATAAAGCAATGACTATTAAAAATCCTACTCCGAGCGCAAGTGTTTTAATAAATGCTTTCCTTTTAAAATAGATAGACCCAAAAAGAAAAACGGACAAGGCAGCGGCACAAGACAAATATGCTTCTAAATCCAAAATGTTTAATTCCCATATACTCATTCCTCTGACAATCAATATGTTTTCCGCGCTATTAAAAATAGGACGAATCAGATAATATCCTACGTATGTTCCGGCAATGACTGTAATATGAAATACAACCAAGAGGATTACAAGAGCAATGATTGCATGAAGGAGTTTTTCGCCTGCCGTTACCGGTAGATTGAAAAAATGGGCGCTGTTGTTTCTTTTCAACGAGGATTGAAAAAAGATACCCGCTATCACAATCAGAAATCCAAAAGGCAAGGCGGGCGATATCTCAGCCAATCCGTTAATGGATTCTAATATTGCCGCTGCAAACGCAATGATGGTCAGTATGAGCAACATTTTTCGGCGTTCAATAAAAGACGCTCTTAATAGATTGATTATGTGTGTGATATTCATAATAGACCTCCTTTCACTTCGCTGGCGTTAATAAAGAAAAGGACGGTGATTGCTACGATAAAAACGACAATAGCAATGATTAAAATTTTGTTGGTGTACTTTTTCATGATGATTATTTTTTAGGGTTAAACAACTGTTGAATTTTTGCTTTGTTGAGCATTACGGCGTTGAATAACAATTCGATATCCAACTTTGTCTCTTTCTGCGTGGTGTTTTCGCGCACTACCGATTTGCCGCGCACGCTGTCTTCTTCGTACAAGATGTCCGTGGCGTTTGCGGTATCTTCGAGCGCTTCAAATGTCAGTTTTTCTGTAATCTTTTCGGCGCTTTCGTTTAAGATGATTTTGCCGGAATCGAGGATGATGATGGAATCAATCAGGCTGTGCAGATCGCGCACCTGATGGGTGGAGATGATCACGATGCGCTCTTCGGTGGCAACAGAAGCCATCACTTTGCGAAACATGGCTTTGGAGGGGATGTCCAACGCATTGGTCGGCTCGTCCATGATTAAAATCTTGCTGTTGCAAGCCAACGCAAACGCAATCAGCACCTTCTTTTTCTCTCCCGACGACATCTTGTCAATCTTCAATTTTGGGTCGGGATGCTCAAAAACAGTCAAATAATTTTGAAACTGTTCATGGCTGAAGTTGGGATAAAACGGCGCGTAAGCCCGCACAAAATCATTCACCTTCAGCGCCGGAGTATAAAGTTCTTCCGGCAGGAAGGAGATCTCTTGCAGCATTTGCGGCTTGCGCAACGCAGGGTTTTCGTTTAACACCGTAGCAGAGCCGTTTTGGATAAAACGCAGTCCGCTAATCAGTTTGAGGAGGGTCGTTTTGCCGGCGCCATTCTTGCCAAGTAGTCCGTAAATGTGCCCGCGGGACAATTCCAATGTCAAATTTTCGAAAAGCAATCGCTTCTTGGAATACCCGAAATCAATGTTTTCTAATTGAATCATAAGCCTTTATATTTAAATTATCGAATTAGTGTATTAGTGCATTAAGACGGTGCAAAGATAATGATTTTTTTGATATAATGGCTATGTGTAAAAAAAAAAATCATATCTTTGCACCGTAAAATTTTAAACAAGAATAAAAACGATGTATAGGACAATTTTTACTCCAACTGAAATGGACAGCATGATACCGTTTAGCGTACCTCGCGAGTGGTATGGACGGAATATTGAGGTGATAGTATTCCCGCTTGACATGTCTCAAGCATTGTTGAAAAAAGACAAGCGCGAATTTAAATCAATACCATCCCAATATTCGTTTTCCACAAAAAATTTCAAGTTCAATCGCGATGAAGCAAATGATTATGAATAAAATAATTGCACTTGATACAAATATTCTAGTTTATTGCCATAGTAATGACGAACAAGATAAACAGAAAACAGCAACGAGTTTGTTCGCTTTGTATCCGATAATTTCGACTCAAGTGCTTTCAGAATATATAAATGTTGTCCAACGCAAATTGAAACTGCCTAAAGAAGAAATCATGGACGTGTGTCTGCAAAATATTGAAATGTGCATACTGCGACCAGTTACTCTTACTACCTTGAAACACGCAAGAAATTTACTTGACCGTTATGATTTTCAATTGTTCGATAGTATTATAGTTGCCTCTGCGCTCGAAGCGGATTGTCATATTCTTTATTCCGAGGATTTGCATCATGGTTTAGTGGTGGAAAATCGAATGAAAATCATTAATCCTTTTATATAATATTCTTGTAAATTTCTGCCATATTCGAGTTGCAAAAATTCTATTGAACATAAAGTTTTTATATATATTCCCTTTGTCCACTGTCCGAATCCGAACACCAAGTGTCCGAAAACGGACACTTTTTTTATTGTCCAAAAAACCAACTGTGTGATTTTCAGCAGATTAAAAATTTCGCACGACATTTGTTATCATTATGGCATAAAAATAAAGATTAGCAGTTATGTCAGAAAACATGGACAGAATCATCGAAAAGAAACGATGGACAAGAAAACGGATCATCACCCTTGCGGCGGTTGGCGCTTTGGCGGTATTTATCATCTTTGTGGTTGCCAACTCGTGGGGGAGTTCCAAACTGAATGTGGACGCGGAACGGATGATCATCGGAACGGTGAAACGGGCGAATTTCCGGGAGTACATCCCCGTAACGGGCGTAGTGCAACCATTGACAACCATTTACTTAGACCTCTTGGAAGGCGGACGGGTGGAGGAAATCCTTGCGGAAGACGGCGCCATGATGACGCACGGTCAGCCAATCCTCCGGCTGAGCAATACCGACTTGGAACTGAGTTTGGTGAATCAGGAGACCAACGTCTATAACCTCCTGATGCAGATGCAGATAGCGCAAAACAACGCCCGCCAGAACACCATCATGCAGATGAACCAGACGGTGGACGCCGAAAGTCAACTGATTGACGCCGAAAGACGCTACGAAGCCGACAAAAAACTGTACGCCTCCGGCATCGTCAGCACGGAAGATTACAACGAATCGGAAAACCGCTATCTCTATCTGAAAGAGAAACGTCGTCTGTCTCAGGAAGTTATGAAACAGGACTCCATCGCCTCGGCGCAACAGATGGAGCAGATACGGCAGTCGTACCGGGGCGCTCAGAACGCCTTGGAACTGATGCGGCGCAAGGTGGCAGACCTGACCGTCCGCGCTCCCATCGACGGGCAACTGACCGCCTTAGACGCCGAAATAGGGCAACGGAAAAATAACGGCGAACGCATCGGACAGATAGACGTGTTGAGCGGTTTCAAAGTCCGTGTTGACGTGGATGAGCATTATATATCAAGGATTTACGCCGGATTGGAAGGGCAGTACAAGTTGGGCGACAGCATCTATACCTTGATCATTAAAAAGGTATATACTCAGGTTTCGAGCGGGCGGTTTGCCGTGGACATGGTCTTTGCGGGGAGAGCGCCCGAAAACATCCGGCGCGGACAGACCTTGCAAATCCGTATCGCCCTGAGCGACGAGACCGAAGCCCTGCTCATCCCGCGCGGCGGCTTCTACCAGCAAACCGGCGGCAACTGGATCTTTAAACTCACCCACGACGGCAACAAAGCCTACCGCAACAACATCCGCATCGGACGGCAAAACCCCGACTTCTACGAAGTCTTAGACGGATTGCAGGAAGGCGACAAAGTCGTCGTCAACAGTTATGAAAACTATGGGGATGTGCAGGAATTGATTATTAAATAAACTTAAATAATAATAAAGTAATTAAAAATTTTTTAGCGTTATGATTAAAATCACAAACTTAGAGAAAGTGTATCGTACAGATACCGTAGAGACATTGGCATTGAACCAAATGTCACTTCATGTGAAAGAGCATGAATTTGTAGCCATCATGGGACCATCCGGCTGCGGAAAGTCCACCTTGTTGAACATCATGGGCATGTTAGACCATCCGACGGGCGGGAGTTACCTGTTCAACGGCATCGAGGTGGCGAAGTTTAACGAAAACAAACGCAGCGACCTGCGAAAAGCCAACATCGGCTTCGTCTTCCAGAGTTTTAACCTGATTGACGAACTGACGGTCTTCGAGAACGTGGAACTGCCGCTGATTTACAACAACATCAGCGCATCGGAACGTAAGGTGCTGGTAGAGAAAGCGTTGGAGAACGTGCAGATGTTGCACCGACGCAAGCACTTTCCGGCGCAACTCTCCGGCGGACAGCAACAGCGCGTCGCCGTCGCACGCGCCGTCGTCAACACCCCCAAACTCATCCTCGCCGACGAACCAACCGGAAACCTTGACAGCAAAACCGGCGCCGACGTCATGCAACTCCTCTTGGAACTGAACGAAAAAGGCACCACCATCATCATGGTAACACACAACGAATACGACGCCCGCTTCAGCCAACGCATCGTCCACATGCTCGACGGAAAAGCCGTAACACAAGACTTCCTGCGAGAAATCCTCTACGCCCCCCTAGAAGAAAGAATAACAGGAAAGGCGCATGAGAAATTTAAAAACTTGCTGACGTTTGCGGAGCCGTGAAAAATGTCTGAACCATGATTTTCACAAGATTAATAAGATTTTTTTAATGGATTAAATTTAATCGTTATGAAAAAGGAAGAACAGGATAAGATTACGCATGATGTGATTGGTTGTGCGATGGAGGTTCTTCTCTTATTTTTCAGCACAGAGACGCAGAGGACACAGAGTTACACAGAGCGTCATTGCGAGCGGAGCGAAGCAATCCAGAGATTTTTAACCGCAAGGGACACAAAGATTTTCCCGCAAAGGACGCAAGGTACTAATGACGGTATTATTCTTTGCGTCCTTTGCGCTTTCTTTGCGAACTTAGCGGTTAAAAAACCAAATTCAATCAATCAATTAAAAGTATATTAATAAAACTTACACATAATGAACAACAAAGAAAAAAAAGGCATCAAGTCGGTTACAAATTGTAACCAACTGAAAATGCAACCGGAAGGCAGTGAACTGTCCGAAAAAATCGGACAGTTGAAAATGCAGGTGCCCGATGGCAAAATGCGTCTTACCGACGTTGCGGGCAAAGCGAAGCAATCCGGAGTGATTTTTTTACCACAAAGGTTCACAAAGGGTTTTCACAAAGAACACAAAATGTTGATAAACAACATATTGTCTTACAGTCTCCTTTGTGTGTACTTTGTGCTCTTTGTGGTTAAGAAAACCAAATTCAATCAATCAATTAATCAAAATTCATAATTAGATATGTTTTACAACTTACCAATCGCAATTAGAACGTTAAACCGCAACGGCGTCTATTCTATGGTCAACGTCGTGGGGTTGACGATGAGTCTGCTTGCCTGTATTCTGATATCGTTGTGGGTGCAGGACGAGTTGAGTTACGACCGGTTCCATGAGGACGGCGACCGGATTTACAAGGTCTTAGGTCGTGGAAAAGGCAACGTGGATTATTGGGCGACGACGCCGGCGCCGTTGGCGGCGTTCATAAAGCCGGACATGCCCGAAATCACAGAGTATTGCCGAACAGGGGACTATTACTTCCGCTATTTGGATTACGACAACACTAAATTCCGCAATCTCAGCGGTTTAGCGGTGGACACCTCTTTTTTCAGCGTGTTCAGTTTTCCGTTGGTGAAGGGGCGTCCCGACAATCTCTTTCCCGACGACTTAGCCATCATCCTTTCCGAGACGCTGGCTCAAAAGATATTCGGCGATGAAGACCCTATCGGGAAAATGCTCGCTGATGCTAACGATTTCACCTTCCATGTAACAGGAATAATGAAAGATTTTCCGGAAAACTCCTCGTTGCAAGCCGATTTTCTCGTCCGTTTCGACTTCCAGCAACGGACATATCCGGGCAATGGACACTGGACGGAAATCGAAGAAGACTGGGGCAACTATTTCTATTCCACTTATCTGAAACTGAATCCGCACAGCGACCTCGCCGCCGCTACGGAAAAGATGACTCAAAAATTAAACAAGAGAGACGACGACATGGACTATGAATTTCGATTGCAACCACTACACGAGATGCACTTGTACGCTCTGAACGGAGAGGCTGTCGGCATGAAGAATGTTTATCTGTTCTCCGTCATTGCGGTGTTGATTTTGGGGATAGCGTGCATCAACTACGTCAACTTGGTAACCGCCCGTGCCAGCAAACGCGGCAAGGAGACAGCCGTCCGGAAAATCATGGGCGCCAAAAAGCCGGCGCTGTTACAGCAGTTTCTCAATGAAACCGCCATTTTAGTACTGTTTTCGCTTATGATCACCACCGTTTTCATCTATGCGCTTGTACCTCATTTCAACGAACTCGCCGGAAAAAATCTACATTTCACCTTCGACATGTCGGTGGGGTTGACCTATCTTGTCGTCGCCCTGATTGCCTTGGCGTTGGCGGGACTTTATCCGGCTTTTATGTTGGCGTCGTTCAATCCGTTGGAGGCTTTCGGGGTCGAACGGAAGAGAAACGTGGCTTTATTTCGTAAAATCTTAGTGGTTTTGCAATTTACCGTTTCCATCGCATTGATTATCATCACTATTGCTATCACGCTGCAACTGCGTTACATGCAAAACCTGAACCCCGGCTATAATAAAGAAAATGTTTTGATGGTGCACGCCGGAAACATCGGATCGCACTACCGAACAGTAAAAGAACGACTGTCGGCAGAACCGAGCATTTTGTCCGTATCGGGTTGTCACCTCTTTTGGAAAATGAAGGCACAAGGCAGCAGAGCCGACATCTGGAAAAACGAAGAAACCGGACAGAGGCCCATCTTTTATAGTGCATACGTGGATAACGGTTTTTTCGATATGATGGATATTCCCATCGTGGAAGGACGGGATTTCACTTTTCACCCCGACACTCCACCCGACGAGTTTGGGTTACAGGGAATCATGGTCAACGAAACGGCGGCACAACTGATGGGAAACGGTCAATCGGTCGTCGGGATGCGGCTGCAATATAAAGATTCTATTGAAATTATCGGCGTGATGAAAGATTTCAACTTTTTGGATTTCAAACAAAATATCCAACCGTTGGTCATTTGGTATAGTCCCATTTACGTACAGTCTCTGTATATAAAAACCGCGCCGGGGAGTGTTAAAGACGCCGTCGCCGCCGTAGAAAAAGTCTGGAAGGAGTACAATCCGGAGTATGATTTTTGGTATAGTTTCGTGGACGACGATTTCGACAGCGTGTATAAGTCGGATATCCGTGTGAACCGGATATTTTCCATCTTCGCCATCATCGCCATCTTCATCTCCTGCCTCGGCTTATTCGGACTCGTAACCTACACCGCCGAAACGAAAACCAAAGAAATCGGCATCCGAAAAGTCTATGGCGCCGGCATCCGCGATATCGTCGAGATGCTGTCGAAGGAGTTTGTGATTCTGGTCGGGATAGCCATGCTGATAGCCTTCCCGTTAGCCTACTTCTGGATTAGCCGGATGCTGCAAGAATACGCCTACCGCATCGGAATCTCGTGGTGGATGTTTGCGCTGGCGACAGGCATCACCGTCGTCCTGATGCTGCTGACCGTCGGGGTGCAGGCGCTGAGGGCGGCGCTGGCGGATCCGATAAAGTCAATTATGAGTGGGGAATGATTGAATAATTGAATAACTGAATAACTGAATAACTGAGTAATAAAATGGAAACATTATCGAATCAGAAAAGGACAATGAAACCTTTATTTTCTACAGTTCCCTTAGTAGCTGTAAACGAGCCAATTAACCTCGCCCTTATTCCCTTATTTTTTACCACAAAGGTTCACAAAGGATTTTCACAAAGGACACAAAGTGTTAATGACGTTACGCACATACACGTAATAAGCAAAAGATTTCTCGCTTCGCTCGAAATGACAATGTGCTTGGTGTGGAGGGGCGGCAGCAGCGGCGGCTCTATCGCCGCCGCCGCTGCTGCCGCCCTTTGTTCCCCGCGCTTGCTGTCATTGACTTTGTCTTCCTCCTTCGCGTCTCGGCAATTCGAGCAAGCTCGATTGCGCTCGACTTGGCGTCGGTTCCGAATGGAACGTAGTGGAATGAGGAATCTCATCCAAAAACATCATTGCCTTAGCATGAAAATAATACCGTCAACCACTTTATTCATCAATTTGGGAAATCTTTCCATGCCCTATCCTCTTCTAAGGTTAACCAATCTTTTGCCAAGGCGTTTTCGCTGGCATAATGAGTTTCTATTCTATCGGGCGCGCCGATATTTTCGAAAACGCTGTCGCCCAATTCACGGGCAAGAGCCGATAACAAGCGGGTGTTGCTTTTCGATTTACTATGTATTACCAAGGTTTCCATTTTATTTCGACAAAGGGGATTATAAACTATAAATTCAAAAGAACAATGTCAACACCTGCAACTTTTTTCAAATTTACATCTGCCGTGATGAGGGGCAACTCAAAGCTTTTAGCTGTTGCGGCGATGATGGCGTCGGGTATTTTGACCGAATATTTCTGTTTTAGGGATATGGTTATCAGGACATTAGTATCTACAAAAAAATCAATCCCATTCATTGCGAACAGTTTTTTGATATTCCAATCCGTCAATGCCTCGTTTCAGTTTTCCGAAATGCTGGGTAAGGGTTCTTTTTTCCCGCTTTTTCATTTGTACAAGCAATCCGGTAATGTTATCCCGCGTGAGTTCATTTACTTCAACAACCATTTTTAAAATTTTCGACAAAGGTACACAATTTTTTAAATATTCAATCAATTAATCAAAATTCATAATTATCATGTTTTACAACCTAAAAATCGCATTCAACAACCTTGGTCGCAACCGGTTGTACTCAGTTTTAAACATTGCGGGTTTGTCGGTGGGCATTGCTGCCGCGACGCTGATATTTTTGTGGGCGAATCATTATTTGCGCTACAACCGTGATTTCCCCAACGCCGACAACATCTACGAGATTGGCGTCAAACAGCGTTATGGGGATGATATTTACACTTTCTTTGTGGCTTCCGGACCGTTGTCCGCGACGTTGGACGAGACTTTTCCCGAAATAATACGCAACGCCCGTGTGGGCGGAGGGTCCGGAGAGAGTTTTAGACGGGAGAACTCGGATCAGTTCTTTTCCGGATATGGCAGTTTTATTGATTCTACGATTTTCACCATGTTGCGGATGGAGTTTGTACGGGGAGATCCTGCTACGGCGTTTGCGGCGGATTTTTCGATGGTCATCAGCGAAAAGATGGCAAAACGCTGTTTCGACGACGACGACCCGCTCGGAAAAACCTTGCAATTCGGCGAAACCGACTTCTACGAGGTAACGGGCGTGTATAAGGATGTGCAGAAAAACAGTTCGTTCTCCTACGAGTGGATGGCGCCGTTTAGTGGTTTTGAAAAGCGAGTGAAAAGGGACTATCCGGAGAACTACGAAAGTTGGCAAAACTACTGGATAAATCTGTATGTCGAAATCGGAGCGCATACCGACGTCAATGGCGTCAATCAGAAGTTAAAATCACTTCTTGCCGAAAAGACCGGTGGGCAAAGCGACTCCGAACTGTTGATTTACCCCGTAACGAAACGAATGTTATACAAGTTTCAAGATGGCGTGGAAGTTCCGGGCTACATCTCCGAAGTACGGCTGTTTCTCTGCATCGGGGGACTCATTTTGCTGATTGCCTGCATCAACTTCATGAATCTAGCTACGGCGCGGTCGAAAAAACGAGCCTTGGAAGTAGGCGTCAGGAAAACTTTCGGCGCCGGACGCTTCACCTTGATAAGCCAGTTTTTGGGAGAGGCGAGCGTCATCACGGGCATCGCCTTGATGATTGCCGTCGTATTGGTTTTCATGCTCCTTCCCTCTTTCAACGAGTTGATTTCCATGAACCTTACATTCGACTTTTCCGATTGGAACAACTGGGCGAGATTGCTCGTCATCGGGGTCATCTGTTCTTTGCTGGCGGGAAGTTATCCGGCGTTTTACCTCTCCTCTTTTTCTCCGATATTCATCTTTCAACGAATGAAAATCAAAATCGCCGGCAGCGTCATATTTGTTCGTAAAGGGTTGGTAATCTTTCAGTTTGTGGCGGCGTTTGTTTTGATTTGCGCTACGTTTGTCATCTATTTGCAAATCCGTCATGCTCAAAACCGCGATATTGGTTTCGACAGAGAGAATTTGGTCAGGTATTGGGTTCCGGAGAACATTGGGAAAAGTTATGTCGCCATCCAACACGAACTGATGGCTTCCGGTTTTGTGGAAAATACGGGAATGTGCGAACATTCGCTCTTCCAAATCTGGTCGAACGGCGGAGGAATGAACTGGCAAGGAAAATCTCCCGAAACCGAACCATTGGTCTCTTATACCGCTTTCACGCCGGGATTGATAGAAACGGCAAAGTTAACCATCGAAGAAGGACGGGATTTTGCTTTCGGCGATGATGAAAAAGATTACATCATCATCAACCGGGCGCTGGCAGACCTCATGGGCGAAGCAGGACATGCAGGCGGACGCATCTGGTGGGGCGATAATCCCGAAAGTTACGAAGAAATCATCGGTATTGTCAACGACTTTGTGTTCAACAATGCTTTTCAAACAAAAGCAGACCCGCTACGCATCAGGTGTAACCCGCACGCCCCCAATCTATACATCCGCTTAAAACCCAACGTCCCAACCGGCGATGCCTTAGCACAGATTAACAACATCTTACAAAAATTCAGTCCCAATAACCAGTTCAACGCGGTATTCATGGACGACTCTTTTAAAAACATCTTCTCCAAATACTTTATAGTGCAAAAACTCTCGCTCCTGTTTGCGGCGCTGGCTATCTTCATCTCGTGCTTGGGACTTTTCGGACTCAGTTCCTTCTCCGCCGAACAACGCACCAAAGAGATAGGAATCCGTAAAACGCTGGGCGCCAGCATCTGGAGCCTGATAAACCTGCTCATCAACAACTTCTTCGTCCTGATTGGCATCTCCTTCGTCATCGCCATCCCGATAGCGTGGTACGTTACCCATAGTTGGCTTTCCGACTTCCCATACCGCATCAAGGAGAGTTGGCTGCTGTTTGCTGCTGTCGGGGCGCTGGTTATCGTCATCGTCATCTTTACAGTCGGATTTCAGGCGCTGCGGGCGGCGCTGGCGGATCCGATAAAGTCAATTTCGAGTTCGGAGTAATTGAATAATTGAATAACTGAAAATATAGATATATAAAAATGGAAAAATTATCGAATCAGAAAAGGACAATGAAGCCCTTATTTTCTACAGTTCCCTTAGTAGATGAAAATGAGCCAATTAACCTCGCCCTTATTCCCTTATTTTTTACCACAAAGGTTCACAAAGGGTTTTCACAAAGGGCACAAAGTGCTAATGACGTCATTGCGGGCAACGACCCGCAATCTCCTGTTCAACGCTTTGTCTTAGGGGATTCCTGCTTTCGCAGGAACGACGGCGTTGAGGGCAACGTTCAAGTACGGATTGATAAAGAAAAATTAGAACAAGAAGCGTTGTGGGATGGATTACATGGCATCTTTACCAATATCAAGAAAAAAGAGATGAAAGCAGAAGAGATACTTCAACAATATCATGGACTAAGTAGCAGATGTAGTGAATATAAGAAAATTTACATCTCTGATAATCACGCGCTTAGCAAAAAAAAACGTCGAAGTCGGGAGATGTTTTCGAGCGACACCAAGATACGCCTACGTCCCTCCTACTTCCCGTTCACCGAGCCCAGCGCCGAGATGGATATCTCGTGCAACATCTGCGGCGGAAAAGGTTGCAACATCTGTAAAGGAAGCGGATGGGTAGAAATCCTCGGATGCGGAATGGTGGATCCTAACGTGTTGGAAAACTGCGGAATAGACAGCACCCAATATACCGGCTTTGCCTTCGGAATGGGCATCGAGCGCGTTACCATGCTCAAATACCAAATCAACGACCTACGGCTCTTCTTCGAGAACGATGTGCGGTTTCTGAAACAGTTTGAAAGATGACCGTAAGGACTTTGCGTTCTTTGCGAAAACCCTTTGCGCTCCTTGCGGTTAAAAAGAATACATCTCACATCGCATATCTCATAATCTCACATCTCCAAAAAATCGTACTTTTGCAAAAAAATGATTATGGCACAAGCACCAAGCATACCTAAGGGCGTCCGCGACTTCTCTCCGGTGGAGATGAACAAGCGCAACTACATCTTCGACACGTTGAAGGATACTTTCAAACTATTTGGTTATGAACAGATTGAGACACCATCGATGGAAAATCTTTCCACTTTGTTGGGAAAGTACGGCGAAGAGGGCGATAAGTTATTATTCAAGATTTTGAACTCCGGCGATTTCGCAAAAAGCGTCGTTGCGGCGGACTTGGAAGGCGAAAACAGCAATTTTCTCTCTACGAAAATCTGTGAAAAGGGATTGCGTTACGACCTCACGGTTCCGTTTGCGCGTTATGTGGTGATGCACCAGAACGAGGTTGTTTTTCCGTTCAAACGGTTTCAGGTTCAGCAGGTTTGGCGTGCCGACCGTCCGCAGAAAGGGCGTTACCGCGAGTTTTACCAGTGCGACGTGGACGTTATCGGCAGCAATGCGCTGTTGAACGAGGCGGAGTTGGTGCAGATTGTCGAAACGGTCTATAAAAAGTTGAATATCAACGTTACAGTAAAGATAAACAACCGCAAAATCCTCACCGGCATTGCCGAACTGATTGACGAAGCCGATAAAATCACGGACATCACCGTCGCCATTGACAAGTTGGACAAAATCGGCTTGGACGGCGTGTTGAAAGAGTTGCAAGAGCGTCAAATCTCCGATGAAAAGATAGAAATTCTGAAGCCCATCATCCTGTTAAGCGGCGATACCGAGTTGAAACTGAATACGTTGGAAAAAATATTGTCGGTGTCCGAAACGGGATTGAAAGGTATTAAGGAGATGCGCACGATGTTTAACTATTTGAAAATGACGAAAATAACGATTCCCTGCGAGTTGGATTTGACGCTGGCACGCGGACTGAATTACTATACCGGCGCCATCTTTGAGGTGAAATCCGACGACGTACAAATCGGTTCCATCACCGGAGGCGGACGTTATGACGACCTGACCGGCATCTTCGGGTTGAAAAACATTTCGGGCGTCGGCATCTCCTTCGGCGCCGACCGGATTTACGATGTGATGGAGCAACTGAATTTATTCCCCGAAACGGTGGTCTCTTCCACTAAAGCGTTGTTTGTCAACTTCGGAGCGAAGGAGGAAGCGTGGAATTTGCCTTTTGTTGCCAAGTTGCGTGATGCCGGCATCTCCGTAGAGATGTATCCCGAAGCGGCAAAAATGAAAAAGCAGTTGGGTTACGCCGACTCCAAAAAAATACCGTTTGTCGTTTTGGTGGGCGAAGATGAGATGAACAGCAATCAATTCACCATCAAAGAGATGGAGAGCGGAGAGCAATGGAAAGTCGGTTTTGAAGAACTAAAAATAAAACTTTTATAAAAATGTCAAATACTTATATTATTAACGCCGACGAATTAACGTATCAACACATCGAACAGGTACTGTCGAAAGATTGTCGTTTGGAACTTTCGGACGACTCGAAAATGCGTATCAGCAAGTGCCGCGCTTATTTGGACGAGAAGATGAAAACCCAAAAAGAGCCGATTTACGGCATTACGACGGGATTTGGTCCGTTGTGCAGCGTGGGTATCGAAAAGGAGAATCTGCGGCAGTTGCAGGAAAATTTGGTCATGTCTCACGCCTGCGGCATGGGCGAAGAGACGCCGCCGGAGATTGTCAGGCTGATGCTTTTTCTCAAAATACAATCGCTGTCGTATGGACATAGCGGCGTGCAGTTGGCGACGGTGCAGCGGCTGATTGACTTTTTCAACAACGACGTGTTACCCGTTGTCTATCAGCAAGGTTCGTTGGGCGCTTCGGGCGATTTGGCGCCGCTGGCGCACCTCGCGTTGCCGCTTTTGGGAAAAGGAGATGTCCGTTTTAAAGGAGCAAAACGTCCGGCTGACGAAGTGTTGCAAGAGATGAAATGGCAACCGATTGAGTTACAGTCGAAAGAAGGATTGGCGTTGCTGAACGGGACGCAGTTTATGAGCGCTTTTGGGATTTTCACCTTGATGAAAACCTTCCGCCTGCAAATATTGGCGGATGTCGTCGGCGCCCTCTCTTTGGAAGCATACGACGGACGTATCGAGCCGTTTTACGGAAAACTCCACGCCATCCGCCATCACAAAGGACAACAAAAAGTGTCGGAACGTTTCCATAAATTATTAAAAAACAGTAAGTTAGTCAAAGGATATAAAGCGCATGTTCAAGACCCGTACAGTTTTCGATGTATTCCGCAGGTTCACGGCGCTTCGGGCGATGCCATTGATTACGTCGCCCAGGTCTTTTCCAACGAGATGAACGCCGTAACCGACAATCCGACCATCTTTCCCGACGAAGATGTGATTGTCTCCGGCGGCAATTTTCACGGACAGCCGTTGGCTATCGCATTGGATACGTTGGGAATAGCCTTAGCGGAGTTGGGAAATATCTCCGAAAGAAGAACCTATCAACTGATAGCCGGAAAACGCGGACTGCCGAGTTTTTTGGTGAGCAATCCGGGACTAAACAGCGGTTTTATGATACCGCAATATGCCGCCGCATCCATCGTGAGCCAGAACAAACAGTTGGCGACGCCGGCGTCGGTGGACTCCATCGAATCGTCTCAGGGTCAGGAAGATCACGTGAGCATGGGCGCCAATGCCGCTACCAAAGCGTGGTGCATCGTGCAAAATGTGGAACGGATCCTGGCTATCGAACTGATGAACGCCGCTCAAGCGTTGGAATACCGGCGACCGAAAAAATCCTCCCCGCTCTTGGAAGGTTTTGTGGCGGAGTTTCGCCGACACGTTGCCAACATTGCCGTTGATACCGTCATGTATCCGGAGATGCAAAAAGCAGTGAGATTTCTACAGAATATTAACGTGAAAAATTTTATATAACAATGAGAATTAACGATTTAAGCAAAACAAACAGCATCATCGGGAACTTTATTACCGAGTTGAGAGATGCCAACATTCAGCAAGATTCCATGCGTTTTCGGAAAAATTTAGAGCGCTTAGGATGGGTTTTTGCCTACGAAATGAGCAAAAAGATGAACTACGAAATTATGACGGTGGAGACGCCCTTAGGGGAGAAAGAGATGCCGCTACTTTCCGATAAGTTGGTCTTGGCGACCATCTTACGGGCGGGATTGCCGTTTCATCAAGGCTTTTTAGAGGTTTTCGATAACGCCGAAAATGCCTTCATCTCCGCATACCGCAAATACGACGAAGAGGGGGCATTCGACATTTTCAGCGACTACATCACATCCCCGTCATTAGACGAAAAAGTGTTGATTATCACCGATGTTATGTTAGCCACAGCCGCTTCACTCATCGTCGCCCACAAAGCGTTGAAAGGGTATGGAAAACCCGACCACATTCACATCGCAGCCGTCATCGCCAGCGTGGAGGGCATAGACGCCTTAAAGTCCTATTTCGGAAATAAATCCGTAACTCTCTGGGTGTCAGCCATTGACGACGAACTGTCGGCTAAGGGATACATCGTCCCCGGCTTAGGCGATGCGGGAGATTTGGCATACGGGGAAAAACTGTGTAAATTTGTGTCTCTGTGTTGAATTTTCCTACTTCGACGGTAGCTTTCTTTTCCCCTCTGTTCCTATGATTGATTAACACACAAAAATATTGCCCGCAAAGATAACTCTTTTTTCTATTCCTTGCGGTTATTTTTTTACTTTCCTTATTAAAATAACAATATCTCTTTTCCGTTATTTTCAGTAAAGCATATACAGATGGTTAGAAGTAGCAATAAAGCACAAGAGAGCAGGTTTTTCGGAAACATTTATTTCGTGTTAGTGGCACGGTTGGCTGTTTCGATGTTGCTTTTTTCGTTGTGCCGCGTGATTTTTTACCTGCTCAACGGTGATTTGTACCCCGGCATGACTTTCGGACATTTCCTGTATCTGATGGCGGCGGGTTTGAAGTTCGACCTGACGGCGGTTTTATACACCAACATTGCGTATATCTTCTGTTTCATCATGCCGTTTTGGTTTCGTTACCGTTCGATTCCGCAGCGGATTTTCGACTGGATTTACTACGTAACAAACGCCTTAGCCTTAGCGCTTAACTGTGTGGATTTCATCTATTTCCGCTACACGATGCGGCGGACGACGTGGAACGTGGTGAACGAGTTTTCGAACGACGCCGGCAACGCCCCGCTGATGGGACGCTTTCTGTTGGATTTCTGGTATGTGGTAGTGATTTGGATGGCGTTGATAGCGTTGATGGTGTGGCTGTACAAACGGGTGAAGACGGGCAAGCAACTCATCCGCAACCGCTGGATTTTCTATCCGGTGCAGGTCGTGGTGATGGCGTTGATTGTCTATCTCACGGTTAACGGCATCCGCGGCGGTTTCCGGCACAGCACGCGCCCCATCACCATCAGCAACGCCGCTCAATATGTGAACACGCCTGCGGAAGTCGGCATCGTGCTGAACACGCCCTTTTCCATCTATCGCACGCTGACTCAGGAGCAGTTTGAACGACTGACCTATTTTCAGTCGCAGGAAGAGATGACCGCCATCTACTCCCCCGTGCACTACCCAAAAAAGGCTGACAGTGTTGGTTTTACACCGAAAAACGTGGTTATCATCATTGTCGAAAGTTTGTCTCAGGAGTATGTCGGCGGATTGAACAAAGAGAGTAAAATATCCGGTTACAAAGGATATACGCCGTTCCTCGATTCGTTGATTAATGAGAGTTTGGTTTTTGAATACAGTTTTGCCAACGGCAGGAAATCCATAGACGCCATGCCGTCCATCTTGGCGAGTATTCCGTCATTATCAACCAATTACGTCTTGTCCATCTACGCCAACAATGCCATCAACGGATTGCCGGCGCTGTTGAAGACGAAAGGTTACGACTGTTCGTTTATGCACGGCGCGCCCAACGGCTCCATGGGCTTTCAGGCTTTTGCCAACATGGCAGGCTTCGACCACTATTACGGACGGACGGAATATGGCAATAACGCCGACTTCGACGGCTGGTGGGGAATCTGGGACGAGCCGTTTTTGCAATATTGCGTGGACGTTTTCAACAGCAAGCCGCAACCGTTTATGTCTTCCATCTTCACGGTCTCGTCGCATCATCCGTTTGTGCTGCCGCCGCAGTATGAGGGCGTTTTTCCGGAGGGGGCGCATCCCATCCATCGCACTGTCGGATATACCGATTATGCGCTGCGGAGATTCTTTGAAAGCGCATCGCAAGCGCCTTGGTTCCGTAATACGGTCTTTGTCATCACCGCCGACCACACCAACGCCAGCGTTTACGATGAATATAAAACCTTTGTGGGCATGGCTCAAGTCCCGATGATCTTCTACGAACCGGGAAATGAAACGATAAAAGGCGTCAAGAAAGAGGAAGTCATCCAGCAAATAGACATCATGCCGACGCTGTTGAACTACCTGAACTTCGACCAGCCCTACTTCGCCTTCGGAATGGACGCCTTCGACACCCAAAACGCAGAAAAACGATTCGCCATCAACACCTTAAACGACTTTTACATGCTCTACGAAGGCTATTACGTGCTGAAAGCGTCCGACGACAAGGCGACAGCGCTCTATAATTTCCACTCCGACCGCCTGTTGACGGAAAATCTTCTGAACAGCGAACCGGAACGGGCAGAACGAATGTATAACAAACTAAAATCCTTTCGTCAACAATATAATGACAGGATGATTGATGATGACCTCTCCACTCCAGAGCAGACGCATTAAAAATTATTTAATTCGATTTTTAATATTTCGTAAATTTTTTGCCAGGGTTTTAGGTAAAGTTGGGTAGAGGTGTCTGCCAGTTTTGAAAATGTATTTGACGAAAAAAACTTGTCGGCGGCTGTTTTATAGTCAAAATTGAAATCAATTACCAAGTTTTCAACAATTGGTTCGCCAATATGTAAAAATTTTGAAACCCGCTTGTTGTTATCTATTTGTTTGAGAAATTGCAATGATCTAACGGAACAAAAACCGATTTGATGCGTTTCTTCGTGCCATTTCAATTCTTCCAAAAAATCTGTTTTAGTAATTTCACCGTTCAAATAATCAATTATTCTGTTTTGTACTTTGTCGTCTGCAATCGGACCTTCCACAATGTCATAGTCGTGCATTTGCGTTCTATTGTTGCGATTAAGAACTATAAAATCAAGCCATCGTTCATCATAATTTTCAAAAATTGCAACTTTTAAACTTTCATCTTCATAAGCGTATTCGTCAAATTCAAATTCTGTAACAATTCCGTTTTTTCCGTGTTCTCTTCCTATCCGGTCAGCCCAAGTTTTGGCTTGTTCATAATATTTTGTTACATAAAAAGCCCTGCCAAAATCTTTGTATGGCTTTGCTTTTGTGAGGTCAATCACATCAATTTTAATATAACTTCCGTGATATAATTTCATTTTAACCCTCCATTTTGATAACAAATATTGTAAATACTTCTTACTGCCCAAAAGGGACTATCTGTATGCAAAGCCCACCAATGCTCATTAAGAAAATCCCAACCCCCATGATTTTTTAAATAAAAATAAGCATCCTGAACATTCATTTTGTAGGCATCCGCAAAAGCAGGTACGATATAAGTTACAAAACTTATTTTATCGCTCGTTTCCTTGTTTACCGCTCGTGTTTCCATTGTCTAATTACTTGATTTTATCAAACTGCAAAGATAGCATTTTTATTATACTTATTATTCACCGCAAAGGGGATATTTTCAATTCTCAATTAATTTCGTATCTTTGCCAAAATGATTAAATAATTTTGATAATTAAGAGGTGATGAATAGTACCGTTTTTATTACCGGAGCAAGCAGCGGAATAGGAAAATCCGCAGCGGAGAAATTTGCAGCGGCAGGATGCCGTCTGATACTGTGCGCACGCAATGAACAGAAAATCACGGAGTTGTCGAAGTCGTTGCAAGAGCGGTTTCACGTTCCCGTGCATGCTTTTGCGTTGGACGTCAGGGATAAAGAAGCCGTGGACGCCGCCGTAAAAGGGCTGCCTGAAGCGTTTTCCGACATTGACGTCCTGGTCAATAACGCAGGATTAGCGCTCGGTCTCGAAAAACTACAGGACAACTTAGTGAACGACTGGGAAGAGATGATAGCCACCAACGTAACGGGCTTGCTTTACGTAACCCGCGCCGTGCTTCCAACGATGCTGCGCCGCCGGCAAGGACACATCATCAACATCGGATCCATCGCCGGCATACACGCCTATCCCAACGGAGCCGTCTATTGCGCCACCAAAGCAGCGGTCAAAACGCTGTCCGACGGCTTGAGACAGGACTTGGTCGAAACGCCCATCCGCGTTACCAACATTCAACCCGGCATGACCGAAACCAACTTCAGCATCGTGCGCTTTCACGGAGACGTGGAACGCGCCAACAAGGTGTATCAAGGCATCGAACCGCTTACGGGAGACGACATCGCCGATATCATCTTCTACGCCACCTCAGCACCGCCACATGTGCAAATTTGCGAAATCACCGTTACGCCGACTTGTCAGGCAACGGGGAATGTGGCGTTTAAGACCGTAAGACCGTAAGATGCTCTGTGCGCCTCTGTGGCCTTTGTGTCTCTGTGCTGAAAAAAGACAAAAGTTATTTCAATATTTTATTCAGCACAGAGACACTGAGTACACAGAGTTTCACCGAGTTATTTTTTCACATTAACCGCCCCCTGTCCGCCTCCGATGCGGAAAGCTTTCATCTTGGTATCCAACTTGCCGGTTTTTTTGTCGTGCAGTAGCATGGCTCTGATTTCGGTGGGGGTGTAAGCGTTCATGTTGCCGGGTTTTACGACGGTTTGGCTTTCGGCATTGCCGAAAGTAGTGGGTATTTTGCTGCTTTTGGTGGGCGGGGGCATGTTCAGTATTCTGCCGTTTTGAAATTCGTGGCAAAATTTAAACTGTCTGCGTGTAATTCAAAAATTTCATGTACACTTGCAACCTTGAAAAGCCGGATGTATTGAACTAATGAACACCTCTACATCACATCCCCACAGTTTTTCTATGCAAGATACCCTCTAACATACTCCTCCACCCCTGTTTCCAACGAAGTAAAGGTTTTGTCGTAGCCTGCTTTGCAGAGTTTTGCCATGTTGGCTTCCGTGAAGTATTGGTATTTATCGCGAATGTCTTCCGGCGTTGGGATGAAAGAGATGTTTTCGGGCAGGTTCATGGCATGGAAGACTGCTTGCGCCAGAGCCAAAAACGGGCGAGCCTTGCCGGTTCCGAGGTTGTAGATTCCGTTTTCGGGGTGTTGTTCCATCGTCCAGATCAGGACATCTACCACGTCTTTGACGTAAACGAAGTCGCGGAGTTGCATCCCGTCTTCAAAATCGGGGCAGTGCGACTGAAACAGCACCATCTTTCCGGTTTGCGAGATTTGACGGAAAGCGTGGAGGATCACCGACGCCATCCGTCCTTTGTGATACTCGTTGGGACCATATACATTGAAAAATTTAAAACCGTACCACGACGACGGAGTGGCGGTCTGTTGCAATGCCCATTTGTCAAACTCGTTCTTGGAGACGCCGTAAGGATTCAGCGGTTGCAGTTTGGTAACAATGTCGTGCCGGTCGTCATAGCCATGTTCGCCCAAGCCATACGTCGCCGCCGAACTTGCGTACACCAGCGGTATTTCGTATTTGGAGCAGGCTTCCCACATCTTTTGGGTGAATGTTACGTTGAGGCGGTCGAAGACGGAGGTGTCAAACTCGGTCGTGTCGGTGCGGGCGCCGATGTGAAACACAAAGCCGACATCCAGATAATGAACGTCGAACCATTGAAAAAACAGGTCCCGCTCAACCTTGTCGCAAAAACGCCGCTCCGTCCAATTCCGCCGTTTATCTTCCCGCGAAAAATCATCTACAATAACCACATCTCCAATGCTTTTCCGGTTTAACGCTTCTACCAAACAACTCCCGATAAATCCGGCTGCGCCGGTAACGATTACTTTCTTCATGCTCTTATTTTTGATGAAATGATAACTGTGGCAAAGATACGACTTTTTAGTTATGAATGATTGAATAACTGAGTAACTGAATAAAATTTTCAACTTTCAATTTTCAATTAAACTTGTATCTTTGCATTTCGATAAACTCAATGTATCACAAAAAAATATATCATAGGTATGAAATACTTTAATGTAGCCGGTCCCTGCATAGAGGGCGAACATTATATGATTGATGCGACAGGGCGTTTGCACGACGAGTTAGTAGAACTTATCAGTACGAAACGGTATTACGTCATTCACGCTGCCCGTCAATCATCAATGGAAAAACAGTTCATGTTTTTGGATGTTAAATAGTATCCGTTATGAAGAAAAAACGGTACGTACTAAAAGTCATAATAACAACATTCTTGGCGCTGTTGGTACTGTTTTTTACTATTGACTTTGTGTTTCCGCTCAGGATTTCGCAGGATTACTCGCTGTTGATTACCGATTGTCGAGGCGACCCCGTCCACGCTTTTTTGAACGGTCAAGACAAATGGAAGATAGAGTGTCGTTACGAGGAACTGCCCGCCGACGTGATGAAAGCCATTGTGCATAAGGAAGATAAATATTTCTTTTGGCATTTCGGCGTCAATCCGGCGGCGTTGGCGCGGGCGGTATTTCAAAATTCCGTTTCGGGGGAGATAAAGTCGGGTGCCTCGACCATCACCATGCAGTTAGCGCGGATGATGGAGCCGCGCCCGCGCACCTTCAAAAGTAAATTGATAGAGGCGTTTCGGGCGTTGCAGTTGGAGGTGCATTACTCTAATAAAGAGATACTTACGATGTATCTGAACCATGTCCCCTACGGCGGGAATATCGAAGGCGTGAAAGCTGCCTCGCTCTTGTATTTCGGGCAGATGCCGGTGTCGCTGAGTTTGTCGCAGGTCTCTGTTTTGGCATCTATCCCAAACGACCCCAACGGCTTACGCCCCGGCGTCAACGACGACGCCCTGCTGAAAAAACGCGACGCCCTGCTGAAACGATTTCAAAAAGATAAGGTCTTCTCCGAGAAAGCCATCGCCGACGCGCTGAACGAACCACTGCAAGCCCAGCGACGCGCCGCTCCGACGTTTGCCAACCACTATGCGTGGTTCTTGAAACGGAGGCATCCCCAGGCGTCATTGCTGTCGGCGTCTATTGACCTCAACAAACAGGAGTGGCTCGAAAAGAAAATCGCACAGTATGCGCCGATTATTCGCCGCAAGGGAGCGGAAAATATCGCGGTGTTGGTCATTCGCAATCAGGACAGAAGCGTGGTGGCGTGGCAAGGGTCGGTGGATTTTAACGAAGAGAAATACAACGGTCAGGTCAACGGCGTGTGCGCCGTCCGTTCGCCCGGAAGTACTTTGAAACCGTTGATTTACGCCTTAGCCTACGACAAAGGTCTCATCACGCCCAAAAGGAAATTGCTGGATTTGCCGGTGAGTTATCAAGGCTACGCGCCACAGAACTACGACGGGAAATTCAAAGGCAGCGTCTCGGCGGAAGAGGCGCTGTCGCTCTCGCTGAACATCCCGACGGTGTCGCTGCTGAACGAGATGGGAATCAACGTGATGACGGGAGCTTTGACAAACTGCGGCTTCCGTTCCATCGAAAAGAGACGTAACGATTTAGGATTGTCGTTAGCATTGGGTGGCTGCGGCTGCTCGCTCTACGAACTCACCGGCTTGTACGCCGCCTTCGCCGACGGCGGCGCCTATAAACCGTTGACACTGTTGCAACAACAATCCGCCGCCGCAGGCGACACCATCGTCTCTCCGGCGGCGGCGTACATGATCACCGAAAGCCTTACCCGACTGCGCCGTCCCGACCTCCCCAACGGCTGGGAACTGTCGTCGGACATCCCGCGCATCGCCTGGAAAACCGGCACCTCCTACGGGCGGCGCGATGCATGGGCGATAGGTTATAATCCCGACTACACCATCGGCGTCTGGATCGGCAACTTTTCGGGAAAAACGGTCTCCGCGCTCAACGGCGCCGAGTTCGCCGTGCCGCTGCTGTTCGACATCTTCGCCTCCGTGGACGCCAAAACCGTCGGGAAATGGTTCGTGCCACCCGCCGACATGGACTACCGCTTAGTCTGCACCGAGAGCGGACTGCCACCCGCCGACTTCTGCACCTCCATCGTCGTGGACTGCTTTAAACCCGGCGTCTCTTTCTCGGGAACATGCGAACATCTCGTAAACGTCTTCGTCAACAACGACTCCACCATCTCCTACTGCCGCGACTGCCACCCGGAAACGGGCTACAAACTGAAATATTACTACAACTACCCACCCGAACTGACCGCCTTCTACGAAAGCGAACAAATCCCCTACGAGAAAATCCCGCTCCACAACCCCGAATGTACCAAAGTGTTCTCCGGAAAAACACTCGTCATCAGTTCGCCCGAACCGTCGGAGTACTTCTTAGAAAAAGATCAGCAACTGATGCTCTCCTGCATGGCGGAAAGCGACGTGAAAAATGTCTATTGGTTCATCAACAACCGCTACTGCGGCACCTGCGGACGAAAAGAGGCGCTGTTCGTCCATCCGCCGGCAGGGAAAAGTACTATCACCGTCGCCGATGACAAGGGGAGGAAAGCAGAGGTGGAGGTTACAATCAATTATATGTGGTGATGAACACATTTCGGACTAAGAAGTCTTTGGGTTTTCGTAATTTATTGATAATCCGTAATAATTTCTCTAAAATTCTATCAAAAGTTGAAAATTGAATAGTTACCGAAAACAAAATAGAGATATTTTTTTCAAAACGTCTCTATTTTCCTTTCAAGAATTACCGTGTTAATATCCATTCTCGAACATTATCTCTTCCGAGCGAGGATATGGCGGCTTAGGCTCTTGTGGACGAATAAGGGGTTTCACTTCCACAGGTGTTCTTTTCAAGGTCATGGGAACCGAAAACGCGCCCTGTTTGAACGTTCCGACAATAGAATCGGTTTTGAACGCGCTTTCATACGACATCCCGATACCTGTGCATAATAGCAAATGTCGTGCGAAAATTTTAATATATTGAAAATCAACTTTTTACATATTTCGGAAATTAGAAAAGTGTTCGAAAACGGACACTTTGTGTTCGGTTTCGGACAGTGGACAGGGGGAAAAATCACACTTCGGACATCCTATTTTTCAAATCCATGCTTTGGTGTAAAATTCTCACTACTTCAATTACATTTGCTGCAATTATTCGGTAGAATATAATATGATGACTTGCACGATATCCTCTGATATGTTCGTCAATTTCATCGTAATTTTTTCCGACTTTTGGATTTTTTGAAATCTCTTCACAAAAATCAATCAAAATATTATAGTACTTATCTGCTTGATTTTCCGACCAAGTTTCATAGGTATAATTCCAAATATTGGATAAATCTTCTACTGCCTTGTTGGATAAGAAATAGTTAGCCATTTTTCTTGTTAACTTTTAGTAATTCAAGATGTTTCTGTGGATTGAAATTATTTGCAATCCCGCTATCTACTCCTTCTCGAATGAGTTTTTTTAAAATGCTAATTCTATTTTCTTCCTCTTCCAACAAACGCAGCCCTGCACGAATAATCTCACTCACGTTTTTATACCTGCCTTCAGAAATGTTATTCTCAACAAAACCTTCGAAGTAATGCCCTAAAGATACGGATGTATTTCGTCCCATTTTTTCAATTTTATTTAAACCGTTAAACTGCGGCAAAATTATTAATTTTTGGTAACTTGTGCAACTTTTTTTCGTCTTTGATACGATTTTAAATTAAGACCGCATGGTCTGCTCCGGCTGCTCTTGCTTCCTCTTCTTTGTCGGGGGTTACAAGGGCTAAAACGCGAACAGTCTTACCTGTCCCGTGAGGGAGGACAACGCCTCTATTGTAACTTAAATATCCCCGAATCAATATCTTGATTTTGCAATTTTTTTTCATAATTCTGCATTTGTTTACCAAATGAAAGTGTATATACAAATTGCAGATAAATTAAATTGGAATTATCTCGTATGGTTTCCGAGGAGTAGCGGGATAAAAAGGAAATATCTTGAGTTTTTGTTTCATATTTTCTGTCGGGATAAAATGGGTTTCGTACTCCAGCTATTAAAGACATGCTATTAATGGGTTTATAACTTAGCTCTACTGAGGTAAAACTCGGTTCATTTTTTAATAATTGCCCCTTTAGCGTCTCGGTGTAAGATTGGTAAAACAGAGACAATCCCCACTTTTTATATTTCATGATACAGGACGGAATAATCCGGTATCCGATTTGTGACCAAACAACATCTGAATTTTCGTTGATTGTTTTAAAAACAGTTCCTGACAAACGTAATCTCATCCATTTTGATTCAAATGGGAACCATTGCGTGAAAATAGATAGCGCATATTCTTTAGAGCAATCTAAATTAGCATAAGTTTGTAGAATATATGCTGGTTGAACATTAAAATAAGGTAAAATAGGATTCGTTGCATAATCAAAAGATATATTTGTCCATAAATAAAATTTGGAACGCGAATATTCATAAGACAATGCCGCAAAATACTTGTTATATGGTTTTAAATCAGGGTTTCCGCTATATGCAAAAAGCGTGTCTTGCATAACGGGAATATGGCTTAGTTCACTTAAGACTGGATTGTAAGTGTTAATTTGTGAGGATAAAGAAAATTCCGAATTTCCTTTTGTGTAATATAAAGTTATGTCCGGACGAAAATAGATAAATGAGTATTCTTTACTTAGTTCATAGCTATCAAATTCGCTATAATTTACGCCGGCACTTACTGAATATGAAAAATTTGAAATGCGTCCTATTAGTTGGGTATATCCATATAATTCCTGTGTTTGCGAAGACAATTTTTCTGTATTTTCTGTTGAAACATCTTGTATTGCTTTTGCATACATGTATCGCACGCCTCCTGTAAGGTTATTGTTTTTCCAAGAATATGTGTACAACGCATCCGAAATTGCAGAATATTTACTGCTTAAAACGTTCACAAAACTTTTAAATACAGTGTCTTGTGATGTGAATTCCGAGTAATTATTTGAGAACTCGGCATCATAATAAGTCCCGACAACATTTATTAAAAAACTCTGACGATCTTTTATTTTCTTTTCAAAATATACATCTGCAACAGGGGATAAATAATTGTTGTTTTCTTCATTATAAGCATTTTCGTTGATATTAATCGGTTTGATTTGTTCTATATTTTGTCTGTTTTTAATTTTTTGTTCGGATTCCATTAAAGAAATCTTTGCATTGAATATATAATTATCAGGCTTTTGATTTGTAAAATCAAAATCTATTAAATGATCGAATAATTTAAATGGGCTATTTTCTCCGGTTTTTATTTTATGATTTTCAATATTATCAAAGTGATAGAACAACGATTCATTGACAATCCTTTCGTTTTGATTTTTATATCGGAACCTGTATTTTAATCCAAATTGAGAGTTTTTCAAATTATACTTCATTCCTACTAAATCGTTCCCGTGTCCTTTATTAACACTGTTTTGCAGGTTCATCGCAATTTGACCACCCATCATAATACTCTGTTTGGTTATTATATTAACAACCGCACCTACTCCAATTAATGAATAGCGTGCCGGAGGATTATCATAATATTCTACTCGGCTAATATTCTCAGGTGTGATAAGTAGCAAGTCCGTCTCTGTGGCACTAATCCCATTGATAAGTATTTTCACCTGATCACCTTTAACGGTAACTAATTGTTGGCTACTCGGCTCCAACACAAATTTAGGGACTAAACTTATCATGTCCAATGCACTACTCGATTCGCGATCAACAGCAGTCGGATAATATATTTGCTTGTCCCCAAAACGATTACTGCTTTTGTCGATTATTTCGACTGTTTCTAATTCTTGGATAAAGGGTTCTAATTCAATAGTCCCCAACGCAATAGGTTTATCTTCAAATATGCTGACATCAAAAGTTTTGGTAAGATATTCGAGGTGATGAATCTTCAATGTATAATTATTGGCTTTCACATTTGTAAAAATGAATTCACCATTAAGATTAGTTGTTGTTCCTGAAATGATAGTATCATTATGGCACAATACGAGGTTTACATGAGAAATTGGTATGGAATCCAAAGTTGTAATAAATCCGCTGATAGATGTTTGAGCATGCAGTACTTGGTGGGAAAAAAGCAGTAAGATGGTTGTAATAAAAGTTTTATGTGCGCTCATATAATCCTGATTAGTAAAAAATACTGGAAACTTTTTCTTGATTAGGAATATTATTAGCAAAAACGGTCTCGGTGACTTTTACTAACTTGGCGTAATCAAAATACATACATGATGAACGAATTTGACAATTGCTACAATCGAAACAAGAAGAGATTTTAACATAATCCAAACTGTGCCGTTCTTTTAAAAACATCTTTGTTTCTTGGAGCATACTTATAGGGTATATGTTTTTTAACGGATTTATATCAAGATTATTTTGTTCTAAATAAAGCATGTCTCTTACGCACCGAAAAAACATCTTACTTTTATTATCCATTTCTTCAACAGTTGTTTTCATAAAAGTTTCCAAACATTCAAGGGCTTTATCCTTTAAATGAACACAATTATAAAGGATCGCTTTCAATAAATTGAGGTTTGTTGTTGAAAATGCATCTTGTTTATTAAAAAAATTCGTAATAATCGTATTATCGTTCCAAGAAAGGGCTTCTAATAGTTGGATTATTTCTTCGTCTGTCGCTTCCTTGAGATTGTGTGCAGTAAGAAAATAATTTCTTCTTTTTTGAAATTGGCGATTAAATTGATCGTAAGAAAATATATTTTTTATTTCACTCATTCCTGGAATATACACATGGTATGCAGGAAAACCCAAAAAAGAAACATCCCTTATGTATAATTTGTATCCCATTGTTTTTATCAAATCAACCAAAAAACTTAAATCAGAATCATCCGAAAGCCCTGAATCATATTTGATTTTTTCAAAAATATAACTATCATTGCTGAATACGAGCGTAGATATGGAATATTAAAATGACAAGCAGAAACAAACAAAATATAGGCGCTTTTTTCAAAAGCGCCTATATTTCAGTTTTCAAGAATCAACGTTTCTACTTCAGTTCCACTTTCGCGCCTGCTTCCTCTAACTGAGCTTTCAGGGCTTCGGCTTCGTCTTTGCTGACGCCTTCTTTGATGGGTTTTGGAGCTGCATCTACGATGTCTTTAGCTTCTTTCAACCCGAGGCTGGTCAATTCTTTGACGAGTTTCACAACTTTCAATTTTTCGGCGCCTGCTTCTTTCAGTATGACGTCGAAGGAGGTTTGTTCTTCGACTGCTGCTGCTTCGCCGCCTGCGGCGGGACCTGCTGCTACTACTGCTGCTGCTGCCGGCTCGATGCCGTATTCTTCTTTGAGTATTGCTGCTAACTCGTTCACTTCTTTAACAGTTAAGTTCACTAACTGTTCCGCAAAAGCTTTCAAATCTGCCATTTTATTATCTTTTTAATGTGTTTTTAAATAAATACTAACTAAATTATGCTCGTTCCGACAGCGTCTTAACAAGACCTGCGATGGTGTTACCGCCTGATTGGAGGGCTGAGAGTACGTTCTTGACGGGTGATTGCAGCAATCCGATGATGTCGCCAACGAGTTCGTTTTTCGACTTGATGTTGACTAAGGCATCCAATTGGTTATTACCCAGGTATGTACACTCTTGTGCGTATGCGCCCTTGAGCAGGGGTTTCTCTAGATTACGTTTTTTCCTGAACTCTTTGATAAGGCGTGCAGGTGCGTTTGCTGTTTCTGAAAGCAGGATGGCGGTTTCGCCTTTGGCGACGGTCATCAACTCCGAAAAGTCTTTGCCCGACGTCTCCATCGCTTTTATCAACAGGGTGTTCTTTACTACTTCTACTTTAATACCGTTCTTGAAGCATTCTCGACGGAAGTCCGACGTTTTTTCGGCATTAAATCCTCCTATGTCAGCCAGATAGACCACGTCATATTGCTGAAGCAGGGTGGTAAGCGTTTCTACGATTTGTACTTTTTGTTGTGTGTTCATAAGCTACTTTCTCTTTTAATGGTTAATAATTTCGCTTACTGCGTTACGGATTTTGCATCAACTTGCACGCCTGGGCTCATTGTGCTGGATACGTAAATGCTTTTAACATAAGTACCTTTCGCTGCGGAAGGCTTCAGTTTGATGATGGTCTGCATGATTTCGCGCACGTTATCTTCGAGTTGTTCTTTTACGAACGACACTCTTCCGATGCCGGCGTGGATGATGCCGAACTTATCTACTTTGAAGTCTATCTTACCTGCCTTTACTTCTTTGACGGCTGAGCCGATGTCCATGGTTACGGTGCCCGATTTCGGGTTGGGCATGAGCCCGCGCGGACCAAGGACGCGACCGAGTGCGCCTACCTTAGGCATGATAGAAGGCATTGTCAAAATAACGTCAATGTCGGTCCAACCGCCTTTGATTTTATCTATGTATTCGTCAAGGCCAACATGGTCTGCTCCGGCTGCTCTTGCTTCCTCTTCTTTGTCGGGGGTTACAAGGGCTAAAACGCGAACAGTCTTACCTGTCCCGTGAGGGAGGGTAACAACGCCTCTTACCATTTGGTTCGCTTTACGCGGGTCAACGCCGAGGCGGACGTCTATATCCACCGATGCGTCGAACTTGGTGTAAGAGATGCGTTTCACTGTATTGAGCGCTTCTCCGAGTGAATACACAACGTTCTTGTCAAACTTTGAGAAAGCCTCTTTTTGCTTTTTTGTAAGTTTTGCCATTTTGTGTTATTTTTAATGTATTCGACTGATGTTGGCAATTTATTTGACGAAAGGCGGTTCACCTTTTACCTTGACGCCGATGCTTCGTGCTGTTCCGGCTACCATACTCATTGCCGAATCGAGGGTAAAACAGTTCATATCCTTCATTTTGCTTTCGGCTATGACCTGTATTTGATCCCATGTTACGGTGCCGACCTTATTACGGTTCGGCTCCGCTGATCCTTTTTTGAGTTTGGCGAGTTCCATGATCTGCACGGCAGCAGGAGGCGTTTTGATGATAAATTCAAACGATTTATCTTTGTAAACGGTAATGATTACCGGCAATACTTTACCCGCCTGGTCTTGTGTACGCGCGTTGAACTGCTTACAAAATTCCATGATGTTCACCCCTTTGGAACCCAATGCGGGTCCTATCGGAGGAGACGGGTTAGCAGCGCCACCTTTAACTTGCAATTTGATTAAACCGCTAACTTCTTTTGCCATTTTTGTTAAAAACTTTAATTAATTACTACTCGTGTTGTATAAAACAACGTTTGCGATGTAACGTCAGTACTATGCCTCCTTGATTATTTGAGAGAAACCCAATTCCAACGGTGTTTTACGACCAAAGATCATTACCGAAACGACAACTTTCTTCTTGTCTTCGTAGATTTCCTCTATTGTTCCTTTGAAGCCGTTAAAGGGTCCGTCGGACACTATCACATCTTCGTTCAGTTTGTATGGGACGTTCAGTTCTTCGCCCTGTGCCGTGAGTTCGTCAACTTTGCCGAGGATTCGGTTTACTTCTGACGGACGCAGCGGGTCGGGGTTTTCTTTTGAACCGAGAAATCCTATGACGCCCGGAACGTTGCGGATAATGTATTTGATTTCTGCTGTCAATGCTGCTTCTATCAGAACATAACCGGGAAAATAGTTCCGCTCGGTACTGACTTTTTTACCATTTTTCACCTGGTAAACTTTTTCGACGGGGATAAGCACTTGCGAGACAAAGTCCTGCAAACGATAGTTGGCGACTTCAGCTTCTATATACTGTTTCGACTTTTTCTCGCCTCCGTTAACGGTGCGAACAACATACCATTTCTTTACATTTTCAGTTTCACTCATAACTTTTTCCCTCTATCAATACCTAAACGAATCTAATATTACATCTCATTTAATACTAAACTTGACGTTTGACGCGGTCTTTTAGATGATTTATAAATTTAGAACAGTTTATAAAATTCTCTTAAAACGTTATCAAACGCTATGTCCATCAGGAAAACCACAAAAGCGATTATCAGGGAAGCAATGGACACCACAATAGCGCTACCTTGCAACTCTTTCCACGTGGGCCATGTAACCTTGTGGATGAGTTCGTCGTAACTCTCGCGAAAATACTTTTTAATAGATGCCATATCGAATCTAATATTAAATGTTAGCAGGGGCAGAGGGATTCGAACCCCCATCAACGGTTTTGGAGACCGCTATTCTGCCATTGAACTATGCCCCTGAACAGAGTGAAGCCATCTTCACTCTATTCAGTATTAATCCAAAATTTCTGTTACCTGTCCGGCGCCTACGGTACGACCGCCTTCGCGGATAGCGAAACGGAGGTTTTTCGACATAGCGACGTCGGCAACTAATTTCACTTCAATAGTCAAGTTGTCGCCCGGCATAACCATCTCTACTCCTTCGGGGAGCAGCATTTCGCCGGTAACGTCGGTTGTACGGAAGTAGAACTGTGGACGGTATTTGTTGTGGAACGGGGTATGACGTCCGCCTTCTTCTTTTTTCAGGATGTAAACCTCGGCTTTGAAGTGTTTGTGCGGTTTCACTGAGCCCGGGGCGATGATAACCATCCCGCGGCAGATCTCTTTTTTGTCAATACCGCGCAGGAGGATACCTGCGTTGTCGCCGGCTTGTCCTTGATCCAACAGTTTGCGGAACATTTCAACGCCGGTACATACGGATTTCAGTTTTTCAGCGCCCATGCCGATGATTTCGACGGGTTCGCCCACTTTGATGATACCTGTTTCGATACGTCCGGTGGCAACGGTTCCGCGTCCGGTGATGGAGAAGACGTCTTCTACCGGCATCAGGAACGGTTTGTCTTGGTCGCGTTGCGGCAATGGGACCCATGTGTCGCAGGCTTCCATCAGTTCGATAACTTGTGCTTCGCCTTCTGCTTCGCCGTTCAATGCTTTGAGGGCGGATCCCTGGATAACAGGGGTGTTGTCGCCGTCGAAACCGTAGAACGTCAACAAGTCGCGAATTTCCATCTCGACGAGTTCGAGTAGTTCGGGGTCGTCCACCGCATCTACTTTGTTCATGAAAACAACGATTTTAGGAACGCCTACCTGACGTGCTAAGAGGATGTGTTCGCGGGTTTGCGGCATCGGACCGTCGGTCGCTGCCACAACCAAAATGGCGCCATCCATCTGTGCTGCTCCTGTTACCATGTTCTTTACGTAGTCGGCATGACCGGGGCAGTCCACGTGAGCGTAGTGACGGTTTTTCGTCTGATACTCAACGTGCGCCGTATTAATGGTGATACCTCTCTCTTTTTCTTCGGGAGCATTGTCAATGCTGTCGAATGATTTTATCTCTGCAAGACCTTGTTTTGAGAGTGTCAAGGTGATTGCTGCCGTTAACGTGGTTTTACCATGGTCAACGTGGCCTATTGTGCCAATGTTTACGTGCGGTTTATCCCGCTTAAATGTGTCCTTTGCCATAACTCAAAGATTTTGAATGTGTTTTTATTAACTATTATAATTCTTAAAAAATTCCTTTTTAAACCAAAATTTGAGCCGAAGACGAGAATTGAACTCGTGACCCCTTCCTTACCAAGGAAGTGCTCTACCCCTGAGCTACTTCGGCTTCGACCATACCATATTATTATATGTTATATCATGTAGTAATACAGCGGTACAATAACGAGCGGAAGACGGGACTCGAACCCGCCACCTACAGCTTGGAAGGCTGTCGCTCTACCGGATGAGCTACTTCCGCTTCGAAACTCTGTGGGGAGAGGAGGATTCGAACCTCCGAAGGCTTCGCCAACAGATTTACAGTCTGCCCCATTTGACCGCTCTGGTATCTCCCCAATTTTTTTTAAGACTACGAGCCGATGGAGGGATTCGAACCCCCGACCAGCTGATTACAAATCAGCTGCTCTGGCCAACTGAGCTACATCGGCAGCCTTTATTTCAATATTTTAAGAACGCTCCTTTTCTAGAATTTTATCTCTTACAAAAAGGACGGCAAAGGTACGGCATTTTTTTGATATATGAAACATTTTGTGTGTTTTTTTTAAAAAAACTGACACGGAATGACTATCTCTCTGAAAATCAATAGAAAAAAGTGGTGATTGATAAGTGAAGAGCGAAGGGTAATGGGTGAAAAGTGAAGAGTAGGAAGTAAAAAGGGAGGGATGAAGGGTGAAAAACGAGCAGCGAAACGGAAGAAAATGGTACATTTTTGCGAGAGAGGTGGTGAAAATTTCGGATTTATTCACATTTTTTGACACGAGTTTTCATAAAGTTCAACACATGCAAAAGGCGATGGAATTGATGAATATTAAGTTAACCAATGTGATTAGCGATATTCTTGGGAAATCGGGTCAAGCGATTATATCGGCAACTATTTCCAGTGAGCGAGATGTTTCCAAATTAACCTTGTTAGCTGATCCAAGATGTAAATCGCCCAAAGAAATCATTGATGAAATCCTTTTTTCACATCAATTCAAAAAAAAGATGTACCTTTGCCGAAAATTATAATCCGAAGTAAAAAGATAAAACCACGAAATACGAATGGGAAAAACGAAAAAACAATATCATGGCAAGTAGAACATTGGAAAACGATTTTCGTAACACGCAGGTACAAAGGACATTAGAATATATTCTTTCTTTGGGTTTATTCAAGTCCCCCCCTATAAACAGAGAGGAAACCTTATCTGAAAAAAAGAGAAAGTTGGTCCATGAATTGAAAAATTATTTGGTTGATTTGTCAGGTTTTAAGTTTAATAGAGAAGGGGCAAATATCTATGAATAAATTTGTACTTGATACCAACATCCCGATATACAGTCACGACGAAAATGCTGCTGATAAGCAAAGCATTGCAAGGAGTTTGATTGTTCGTTCGTCTGTTGTTTGTATGCAAGTGGTATCGGAATATGTAAGTGTTTTGAAACGTATTCTGAAAATACACAACACAATGGTAATCAACGCTTGTATGCCAAATTCAAATAGACAAGCAATTATCTATTATTAATCCTTTTTTGTAATTTATATGAAAAAAACTTCCCCACATCTTACAGTCTTACGGTCTTACACTTTTACAGTCTTCATCGCACTCCTCTTTCTGCTGGCATCCTGTGGAGAGCGTAGCCGACCTAAAGGCGATACAACCGAAACGCGAGACCCTGTCTTGGAGGCGTTGAACAAAAAGATACAGTCCGACCCCAACAATGCCTCCCTCTATTACCAAAGAGCGGACTACCTGCTCGATAACGGAAGAATCCCCGACGCCCTGATGAACTTCATCGTCTCGCTGGATTTGGATTCGACCAACACCGATACATGGTCTAGGCTTTCCGACGTCTATATGTTGATGGACAACTACATAGAAGCCGAGAACGCCATGATACAGGTTTTGAAACTGCGTCCCGACGACGAGGATGCCTTGGTGAAACTTGCCAAATACTACATCATCTTCTTTAACTACGACGATGCCAAAGCCTATTTAGACCGCGCCTTATTAAAAAACAACCTCAATGCTAATGTGTACGAACTCTATGGCATGTATTACCTCGAACAGGGCGACACGACACGAGCCATCGCCTCATTCAACCGCGCCGTTGAAATTGACGACAGCCTTTCCGACGCTTACCTCTCTTTGGCTTTGCTGTACGACCTCCGCAACAATCCCGTCGCCATTGACTATTACAAAAATGCCATCCGCGTCCGCCCGAACAATCTCAACGCGCAATACAAACTCGCCTACCATCTGCAAGAAAAAGCCGACAGAATAGACGAAGCCATGGCAATGTACGACGCTATTTTGGAAAAAGACCCGCAATACTATCACGCCCTCTATAACAGAGGGTATATCTATCTTGTTTACGAAAAGGACTTCCGGACAGCCTTGGATTATTTCAGTCAAGCAGTAGAATATTCCGACAGAACAACGCCCGATGCGCTCTACAACATGGCGTACTGCTTAGAACTGTTAGACAACAAGAAAGAGGCACGTCGGCTCTATAAACAGATATTGGAAGTGTTTCCCGACTACCAATTAGCGATAGAGGGACAACGCCGGGTGGGACGGTTCGATAAAAATTAGAAAGAATCCGCGTTATCTGCGCTATCGGTGTTCTTTTCCGTCTTTTCGACTTCCGCCGTTATTACCACTTTCAGCGCCGGGGCGATGTCCTTAAAAAGTTTCACTTTCACCTCATATTCGCCCAGATTTTTGATGTGGTTGTCGGGGACGAGGATGATTTTACGGTCAACTTCGTATTTGTATTGCTCCAACAGCGCTTCGGCGACGGTCGCATTGGTTACCGAACCGAAGATTTTGCCCTCTTCATTGGCTTTGACGGCAATTCTCACGGTGGCGCTTTCTAATGCCTTTGCCAAAGTTTCGGCGTCGTTGATCAGTTTTGCCTGTTTGTGCGCTTTCTGGCGGATGATTTCGGCTACTTCTTTTTTCGCCGAAGGCGTTGCCAAAATGGCTAATCCTTTGGGGATAAGGTAATTACGGGCGTAGCCGTGTTTTACCTTTACTATTTCGTGGGCGTAGCCCAAGTTTTCTACTTCTTTCTTCAAAATGATTTCCATAATGCTTCCCTCCTTATTTTAATAAATCACCAACATAAGGCATCAAGGCGAGATGACGTGCGCGTTTCACTGCTTGTGCCACTTTCTTTTGAAACTTATTGGACGTACCGGTCAGACGACGGGGCAACAGTTTCCCTTGCTCGTTGACGAACTTCAACAGAAACGTATCGTCCTTGTAATCAATGTATTTGATACCGCTCTTTTTAAACCGGCAATATTTTTTTCTCTTCGTATCGACCGCTATCGGGGTCAAATATTTAATGTCAGAATTTGGTTGTGCCATTGTTCTTCGTTTTTAAAGGGTTAATACTACAAATCTTCGTCTATTTCGTCAGCCAGAAAATCCTTAACTGTGATTTCCGGCGTTGCCGCCAGGTCTATCACAATATTGGACGACGAGATGACGTCTTTACCTAATGCACGCTTTTTTTCGTTATACGCTATGGCGTGCTTGTCGAGTTTCACGGTTAAAAACCTGATAATGCGCTCGTCGCGACGGAAGTTGACCTCCAAGGTGTTGATGGCAACGCCTTCTGCCTTAAACTCCATGAGATGGTAAAACCCGGTCGTCTTTTTCTGGATGGGGTAGGCTAATTTCTTTAAGCCCCAATTCGACTCGTGAACAATTTCAGCGCCTTGCTTCTCCAGCAAATCTCTGAACTTCTTAACCGTTTCCTTCATCTGTTCATCAGACAAAACGGGAGTCATAATGAAAACGGTTTCATACTGATTAATCATTCTTTTGATTTTTAATAAGTTAAACTATAATTTATATCCCTACGTTTAGGGAGCGCAAAGATACAAAAAATAATTGAAAATTGAGAATAAAAACCAATATCTTAATTTTTTTTATTCTTTCTTCCGAAATATTCAATAATTACATGATTCTTTCGGAATACAGATTTTGATTTGTAGCAGTTAACCCAAATCTAATGGTTTTCTGTGTTTGATAATGATTTATAATTACTGTTCCCCCTCAAAATAAACCTTCTTTATCAAACTCGTCGCCAGTTTATTAACGTGTACGTTGAGGATTTTCTGTTCGCTTTTTTCGATGGTGGCGTAAACTCCGGAGTGTTCTTTGAGGAAGTCGTCGAGGATGTCTTTGCTGAAGAGACCGATGAGTTTTCCGGTCTCTTTGGGGACGGAGATGTGTCCGATTTTGCTGACGACGTTGTTGAGACGGTTTTCGGTGATGTACTGTTCGGCGATGGGGAGCAGATTGTTCAGTTGTTCGCTGTAGGAGGGTTCGACGAAGAGTTTGGGGGCGCGTTTTTTGATGGCTTTCTTTTCGGCGAAGCGGGCGTTTTTGTTTTTGAGCAGGACGCGGGCGCCGTTGCTGAGATAGGTCGTCTCGGCGGGACGGATGACGATGCCTTCGCAGACGTTATCGTCGAGGGGCGGCAGTCCCATCCAGATGGCGATCATGCTGGGGGCGCTGTTGGGATGTTTCAGGCATTCGGCGAGCGTGCCGCGGAACAGCGACTTGGCATAGAAGAAGTCGCCGCGCTCGAAGAACGCATTTGCCTCGTCTACAGTGAGGTAGCGACCGCTGTTTTCGGTGTTTACGTAGAGGTCGAAAGCGTAGAACTCGTGCTGTGGGCAGTAGAAGACGCCTTTTTGGATGACCACCGTTTTCGAGTCGTTTTTGACGTCGGGGTGGGGGTATTTGCCACCGAACATCTCGCCGAAGAGTGTCAGCGTTTGGACGTCGGGGAGCTCGGCTTTCACCGTTGCGAGCAGGGCGATGACTTTGGGCGTATAGCGTTCGAGCAGTTTCTCGTAGTCGTAGAACTTCTCGCCGGTTTCCACGAACCCAGTGCGTTTGCCGAAACTGACTGTGGTTCCGTCCGTAACGAAGCAGACGTTGGAGCCGTGTACTTTTTCCTGTACTACAAATTCCTGATTTTCAGGAACTTCTGTCTTTACTCTTTCCAAAAAATCCTTATCGAAAGTGTTTTCGATGGATGTGTACTTTTTAAAATGGATCATGATTATATTATTTTAATGACATTTGCAAAGGTACGGTTTTTTGGTTAAACCCAAATTATGCATTAGAGAAAAATCATTAATCTTGTGTTCAAATTTCTAATGCGTAGCGTTAGAGAAAATTATGTTATGGACCTGACGTATCAATTTACAAATAAAGAAGTTACCCCTTGGAGCGGCATGGTATTTTTGAAACAATTTTTGGATAAGAAGTCCTCCTGACTTCGACACTTTTATTCCTATGTTTTTGAAACTCCATGTATATCAATGTAATACGAAATTCGGAACGCCGATTTGGGTGTCTCGGCATTGAAATCGGAACAAACCTCATTTTCACCTCATTTAAACAAGAAAACAACCTCAGTAGCTGATAATGAGCCAATTAACCATAAACCTCATTACCTCATTCTTTGCGTTTGAAATGAGGTAATGAGGTTGGTGTTTGTTTGTAATTTATTGCTAATGAGGGATTTCCCTCCTTTGGAGGGGCAGGGGAGGTTAAATAAGGGTTTTCAATATATTAAATTGATTATCACTTATTTAAAAATTACGCAATAAGAATTTTAATGCGTTTGTCCTGCTTTTGTGCTTTGTGGTTAAAAAAAATCGTACCTTTGCACCTGTTTTTTTATACAGAATACGCTTACAACAATGAGATACAACCGGCACATTCAAAAACAGGGCAGTGCATGTGAAAACATGCCAACCACCG
>Ga0099364_10001437_pt1 | contig 39377 bp, 36 predicted proteins | sample TergutTh196P3_FD_73070 | JGI IMG/M metagenome (GOLD analysis project Ga0099364, IMG submission 73070) | Microcerotermes parvus P3 segment gut microbial communities from Pointe-Noire, Republic of the Congo - Th196 P3 | ecosystem: Host-associated > Arthropoda: Insects > Digestive system > Gut ... | reverse complement strand
ATTATCATCTATTATTTTAGGAGGTCCACGTGCCTTTATTATTTCAATAGTTACCATTGTAGGCCTTCCACAGCAGGGACAAATCCTGCGGTCAAATGGTTTAATAATGCCTTAACGGGAAAAAGATACTTGCCATCAAAACGTATATTTTTCCATTTTCCACTTTTTGGGTACCTATAATACTAATGTAGTTATATAATTGATTATCAAATATAAGTTTGTTCTACTAATTTTTTGAAAAAAATTTTTTCTGCTTTTTCTATTTGTAATTCAAAAAATTCAATTAATTTTGCAAAAATTTATATTTTCAATATTATGACAACAGATATTATAAAAGACAGCGAGAAAAGAAATAAAATAAGGTTTATATCTTTTATTATTCCCGAGTTTGCACGTTCTTTCAAAATGAATAAGCAAAAGGCTTACCGCTATTTAAAAACTCATGGCGGGCTTGATTTTTTATTTGAGCATTGGTGGGCTTTGCACACGGATAATCCTCTATACGCTGTAAGGGATTTGTATGATGTTTGTTATCAAAACGGAGGTTCAAAATGAAAGTGTACCACGGAAGTTACACAAAAATTGACGAAATTGATTTGTCAAAAGGTATTAAATCGTGATTTTGGTCGTGGTTTTTATGTAACAAATATTTACGGACAAGCAAAATTTTGGGCAAAACGCAAGGGTAGAAAGCAAAGAAACGAAGGCATTATTACCGAATTTACATTCCTTGAGAGTGCATTTACAAGCAATTATCTTAAAACAGTACGATATGAAGATTATTCTGAAGAATGGCTTGATTTTGTTGTTATGAATAGGGAAAATGACACTGATAAAAATTTGCACGATTATGATATTGTAGAAGGTCCCGTTGCCAATGACGATATTGCAACAAGAATACCTTTTTATCTACAAGGCGGTATCACAAAAGTTGAGTTTATCGAAGAATTGAAGTTTAAGCATTCTGTATCACATCAAATTGCGTTTTGTACACAAAAATCGTTACAGATGATAAAGACAGCATTCAACAAAGTAGATTTAAACGAAATGACTATTGATGATGCTATAGTTCAATCTCTTATTATAGATTTTGAAATGGCAGATTTTCAGGCGATAGACTTGTATTTCAATTCGAAAATATATTCTCGTTTGATAGATGAAAAAACCGAACTTTACAAAAAATCGTGGCAAGAGGTTTACGAAATGCTGAAAATAGAATTAAAAAACAAATTAAGACGGTGATTAATAAAAGAATGGGCAACGGCTAACGGAGCGGTTTTCACGCAAGCGGTGGTGTATGCCCGCCGACAGTTTTGTGGGATTTTGGAGTGTTCTGGTCCGCTCAAAAAGTTGTCAATCACCGCCTTCGCCAAGCCGTCAAAACGTTGGCTGCAATGCGGCGAGAGCGCGGTGGAAAATGGCTGTGAAACCAGACTGTTACAAACAAACGACCTGACATATTGAATAATTAATTAAAATTTTTGTAAAATGTGTAAAATAAAAAAAATGACACAAAGCAGATTGAATTTGAGGAATGTGGTAATGATTGCCTGCCTCGCAGTGACAAGTATAATGTTTTCGGGTTGCGACAAAAGCAATGACCCGAATGTAAATGGTAATATTGGAGGTAATGCTTCAACAATTACCGCAAATAATATAATCAATAGTTCGTCTGAAATTGCTACCGTTAAAGTTGTATATTCTTGGATAACAGAATATGATATATGGGAAACTGATGTAATAGATCAAACACTCTACAATGAAAATGGTTTTACATTAGAACTTCCAGCAAGTGGGTTAGACAAATACTTGTATTTACTTGCTGAGGTTGCCCCAAGTGGTATTAACATAAGTGATAAAACTGTAAAATGTGGGCTTTTTCAAGATATTGTAGCATACAATAGTGATGATAATAGTATTGGTTGTTTCTTTTTAACTGATGAAGAAGAAAACGGCGCAGTATGGGCTTATGTTGATAAAAAAGTTACCATAAAGGAGAATTTAAAGAAATTAACGTACATTACAAATATGACTACGATTTGAAAAAAGGTTGGAATGTTGTATATGTGAAACATACAGTAAGTTATAATAATTCAACTATAACATTTACAACACAAAAGCCATCGGGAGTAGATTACCAATGGTATTTTTACCCTTATGAAAATGAGTATCGCTCTGTTAAAGTCAGAAACAAAATCTGTGCTGAAAAGAAATTCTTTTTTAAAAATTAAAAGAAGATAGATATTTCTGAACTTTCTGTACGACTATTTTGCGCATACGGAAAGATTTTTGTCGAAAAATAAAATAAATTTACTACTTTTGCGTTCGTAGTAAAAAATTAAAGAGTGCATAAAATAAAACAAATAAAGCATAAAAACGGAATTCAACTCTCTGATACAGATCATGAAAGTGTTTTATTTTCCAATGTTTCTCATCTCATTGAGAACCGGAAATTCAATATTATTTCGGCTGCGAACAGTCATATAGTTTTGATGTTTTGGGAGATTGGTAAGTATATTAACTCCGCAATTTTGGGTATGGAACGGGCGGAATATGGCAAAAAGATTGTGTCCACGCTGTGTACAAAATTACAACAAAAGTATGGCAAAGAATATTACGTGCGGAATGTCAGACGAATGATGCAATTTGCTATACAGTTCCCTGATTTTGAAAAAGTGTCCACAGCGTGGACACAATTAAGTTGGTCGCATATTCGAGAATTGTTGCCACTGAAAACCACTGAAGAAAAACTCTATTACGCCGATGAGTTTCGTTGTGTACGTGAGCACAAACAATGAAAACCCTGTTGGATGAAAAAAGAGATTGATGAATTAAAAAAATAGGAGAATAGAAATGAAAAATATAATGAATAAATTACATGTTAGTATTTTAGCATTTGTTTTATCAATAAATTTACAAGCGCAAGAAAAAGGACATACCCGTTTTTCACTTGTTTTTGAGCCAATTATATCTTGGATGAAATCTGATGATATCTTAATAGAATCAGATGGACCTTTGGCGGGGTATAATTTTGGCGTAAAAATTGACAGATTTTTCGGTGAAAATTATGCATTTACAACCGGTTTGATGATCAATACTTCGGGTGGGAAATTGTCTTACCCTCCCGTAGAGTCAAATAGTGCATATAGTACGACCTATCGGCTTAAACATATTGAGATTCCTTTAGGTTTAAGGCTGCGTTCTGATGATTTACGTCGAATTAATATCTATGGGCGTTTTGGCTTATCGCCTCAAATTAAAATTCAAGCATTAGGTAGCGACGGAAGTTCAATTTCAGACGAAGTAAATTTGTTTGAATTAGGTTATCATCTTGGCGGTGGCATTGAATATTCACTCGGCAGAAAGAACGGAATTATTCTTGGGTTGATTTTTAACAACGGTTTTACCGATATTACTAAAAACAACGGCTTTAATGACAAAACAATTCTTAATTGCTTGGCATTAGAGTTTGGATTTATTTTTTAAAATACAGATGAAAATTGCGCTTGCTCAACTAAACTATAAAGTAGGTGACTTTAAAGGCAATAAATCTAAAATTATTGCCGCCATTGAAACCGCCAAGAAAAAAGAGGCTGATATAGTTATTTTTTCTGAACTTGCTATAACAGGGTATATGCCTTCCGACCTTTTGTTGAACGAAAAATTTATTAATAATGCCTTAACATCAATTAAAGAAATTTCAGAAAAATGCACAAATATTGCTGCAATTGTGGGTTGTCCAAGTATTAATAAAGAATTGGAACACAATAGGTTATTCAACACTGCGTGGTTTCTGCGCAAAGGAAAAATTTTACCATTTGCTCACAAAACTTTGCTTAATAATCATAGTGTTTTTGAGGATAATAGGTATTTTTATCAAAATCAGCAATTTAATCTGCTTTCTTTTAAAGGAATGTATATTGGAATTACAATTGGCGCTGATTTATTTGATGACCAACCTTTTGACAATCAATCAAATATTATAAGACAAAATAGTGTTTCACCAATAAAAGAACTTTCAAAATTGTATCCTGATTTTATTGTAAATATTTCTGCATTGCCTTTTTCGCACGACTTGCACAAATACCATAAAAATATAGTTTGTAACAATGCTGTTAGTTACAATTTACCAATTTTTTTCGTAAACCATGTTGGAGCTAATTCTGAATTAATTTTTGATGGTGGTTCAATGATAGTTAACGCAAAAGGTAACATATTTCAAAGGATGAAACTTTTTGAAGAAGACCTTCTTGTTTTCAATACAAAAGATTTAAATAAAGAAACAATAGAGAAACCAGACGGAGAAACAAAAGAAATTATGCTGATTTACAATGCTTTAGTTCTTGGTATTCGTGATTATTTTAAAAAATCGGGGCTCTCAAAAGCATTGATTGGGTTATCAGGAGGTATTGATTCGGCAGTTGTAGCAGCACTTGCCGTCAAAGCTTTGGGTAAAGATAACGTTCACGGAATATTATTACCCTCGCAGTATTCAAGCAAACATAGTATTACGGATGCGGTCTCTCTTGCTGTTAATTTGGGAATTAATCACAATATTATTCATATTGAAGATACATACAAGACGGTCGAGAATGCCTTGTCGCCAATTTTTAGCGGAATTGAAACTGATGTTACCGAAGAGAATATTCAAGCACGTATCAGAGGTATGATTTTAATGGCTTATTCAAATAAATTTGGGTATATTTTACTTAATACTTCAAACAAAAGCGAGGTTGCCGTTGGGTATGGAACACTCTACGGTGATATGTGTGGTGCTTTAAGCATTTTGGGCGATGTCTATAAATCAGGCGTTTACAAATTGGCAAATTTTATTAATTCCGAAAGAGAAGTGATCCCTTATAATACGATTTCAAAACCTCCCTCAGCAGAATTACGACCCGGCCAAAAAGATAGTGATTCACTTCCCGAATATATAATTTTAGACACTATATTATTTAATTATTTGGAACAAAACAAGAGTTTTGAAGAGATTGTTGCGTTAGGTTTCGATTCAATAGTTGTGAAAGATATTCTTAAAAAATTGTTTCAAAATGAATTTAAGCGTTTTCAGAGTGCTCCTGTTTTACGTGTTTCAAGCAAAGGGTTTGGAATAGATAGAAAAATGCCGTTAGTTTCACAATTTGGTTTTAATTGATAACAATAAAATGAATAAAAACATAGTCATAATTCCCACTTACAACGAAATCGAAAACATCGAATCTATTGTTGATGAGGTTTTAAATCAGCCAATTACCAATCTACATTTGCTAATAATTGACGATAATTCTCCGGATGGAACATCGTCAAAAATAAAAAGTATGCAGAAAATTTATCCTGAGAAATTACATCTCATTGAAAGAGTAGAGAAGTTAGGACTTGGAACTGCATATATTATGGGATTTCAGTGGGCGCTTGAAAATGGTTATGACTATATTTTCGAAATGGATGCCGATTTTTCTCACAACCCAAATGATTTGCAAAAACTTTATTCAACTTGTGTTATTGGAAACGCTGATTTAGCAATTGGTTCGCGTTATAAATCAGGCGTTAACGTTGTTAATTGGCCCATGGGAAGAGTTTTAATGTCATATTTTGCATCTGTTTATGTAAGATTTATTACAGGAATGAAAATTATGGACACAACAGCAGGCTTCAAATGCTATCACCGCAAAGTACTTGAAACTATTAATTTTGACAAAATTAAGTTCAAAGGATATGCTTTTCAGATTGAAATGAAGTTTAATACTTGGAAACACGGTTTTAATATTATCGAAGTTCCTATTGTGTTCACCGATAGAAAGCAAGGAACATCTAAGATGAGCGGAGGTATTTTTAATGAAGCACTTTGGGGAGTGGTCAAAATTAAACTTTACAGTTTTTTTAGAAAATATGAAAGTATAAGTGAATGAGTGAATGAGAGAAATGATCATTACCACTAACCACTATTTTTGCGTTTACAATTTTGTTACTTTGCGTAAAAATATATATTCTGAATATTCTGAATAATGTAGGCTAGGAAAACAAAAATTAATAGATAACAAAATAAACATCAAATACACTTTACAAATTTTATAAAACTCATGACCACTTATTTTTCTAGTACCCTTTAGTAGCAATAAAAAACATAAACGCACCCCTTTATTCCCGTAATAACCCATTTTGCCCTTTGCGTTCTCAACATTGCGTCTTTGAGTAAAAAAATCTAACCACAAAGTACACAAAGGTTTCACAAAGAACACAAAGGTAATTTTTTTAACCACTAATCACTATCCTCCTCCCCAACCCTCAAAATAACATCAAAAATACGTTTTCCTTTCCAATTTATCCATTGAGTTTCATGTAACATGGGGTCTCTTTTCTTACGGAAATCGTAAGTTATAAGATAACCACAATCCATATTTTTGGATTTAAGATAATCTGCAAGTTGTTCGTAGGCATCTTGGTGTTTGCTATCACCATACCACCGTTTTAACTCAATAATAAATTGTTGTTTTAGAAAATCTACTACTAAGTCCATTTTGCCAAAGTCGCGAGTTTCGGATTCAAAATGATAAAAACCTAAACCGTTGATTAACGGTTTTAAATAAGTGAGGAAAATAAGTTTTCCGTCTCTTTCGAGAAATTTTAGGTCTTTGTCGGTATATATTTCAGAATAATGCTTTTGGAATTTTCGTATGCAAAGTTCCATGTCGAATATTTCGTCTTTAATTATTTCATTTTTTGAGACATCGCGCACATTCCGAAATTTAGGAGTTGTTATGTTCCGTGATATAAAATAATCAGTAACAGCTATTTCAAAAATTTTATTGTGAATAGACAGCTTACTTCCATTTTTATCTAAAAAAGAGAACATTAACCCGACCTTTATTGTTGGGTCGTGTACGTTATAGGATATTTCCTTTTTATCTATTGTTAAAAAATAGAGTAAATTTTGGAGGTCTTGGTTTTCTTCAATTTTTTTAAATAAATCTTCGAAAAGAGTGCTATTTTCGTTAAGTATCAGTTTTATTGCTTCTTGAACGCCTTCGGCACTCCAATTCCTATCTAAATCAATTTCAATTAATTGACAAATTTTTGAAACTAAATAAGGGTATCCGCTTGTATAAAAACGTATTTCATGCGCTAATTCGCTAATATTCATTCCTGTATTATGGTCGTTTTCATATTCTACAAGCATTGTTTCAATTTCTTTTGCGGAAAAAGACATATCAATTTTAAAATCAACGGCAATATTCCATGGCGAGTTCACGGCACTCTCGCCCAAACTTGGAGTATAATTACCTTGTAAAATCATCTTCTGTTTCAGGTTTCTGATATCATAAACGCCAGCAAGAATGACGCTATGAAAAGTATAATCTTCTCCTGCGTTCCTAAATAAATATTTGTCACGCAACATTTTTAGAAACCTAACAAATAAATTATTATTTGATGCTTCGTCGGCTTCGTCTATCATCAGGACTATCTTTTTACCACTACTCCTTTCAGAAATGAAAATGTCTAATTTCTCAAAATCTGTTACATTTTCATCAAACCAAAGTTTTGCCTCTTCTTTATGTTCCAATAATAAAGAGCGATATATCCTGCTTAAAAATCCCTGACAAAATCCTTCTTCATCGGCAAACATTTTGTCTTTTGAATACTGAAAACTAATACTCGCACAAATATAACTACCCTCATCAATTAATCGTTTTTTTAATCTACCGATGGTGGTGGTTTTGCCATATTGACGACCACGATTGATGGTGAAATAGCTACTGTCCTCAACTAATAAAAAAATCTGGTCAATTTTTTCACTAATATCAACCATATAGTGCATATTAGGGATACAATTCCCCGCAACATTAAACTTTCTCATACTTTTTTGATTAAAAAATTTTTGCAAAAATAATAAAAAATTATAACATTTTTATTTTTTATACACTCAAACTTAAATATTTATTATACAATGAAACATATATTTATTGAAAAAATTGTAAACAGCGGACGATTACACATGCCCAAAAACACCTAATTTCACATAATTTTTTTTATTATCACTAACCACTAATCTTTGTGTTCCTTTGTGTATTTCAATAAATTCAATAACCAAGCCCTTTGTGTTCCTTTGTGTTCCTTTGTGGTTAGATTCTTATTTTAACGCAAAGGCGCAAAGTTGTGAACGCAAAGAACGTAAAGAATAACAATTAAACAAACAATTACGACTTTAGCGAGAAACCTTTGTTTTTAACATATTTTTTTATTTCTTGTGAATAATGCAAGCTAAATTTAAACAGAAAAAAACTATTTTTTTATAATATTAAAAAAAAAGATTATTTTTGCGCTTTAAAATAATGTTTTTATATAAAAATCTTTAAATTTGTTAATTTATGTTTAAAAAACACCCCAAAGGGTTATTATCTGCGGCGTTGTCGAACATGGGCGAACGCTTTGGTTTTTACACTATGATGGCAATTTTGCTGTTGTTTTTGATGTCTAAGTTTGGACTCTCAGGAGAAAAAGCGGGCATTATCTATTCTATTTTCTATTTTGCAATCTATGTTCTTGCCTTTTTAGGCGGATTGATTGCTGATAAGACAAGGAAATACAAAATGACTATTTTCATCGGACTTGTTTTGATGGCGGTCGGGTATTTTCTCATGGCAATTCCCACATCCACGCCGGTACCTCAGTCTTCGTTTACATTGTTATTAGCGATGACTTGTTTCGGTTTGTTTGTTATCGCTTTTGGTAACGGGTTATTCAAAGGGAATTTGCAGGCTGTTGTAGGACAAATGTATGATAATCAGGAATATTCCAAAATGCGGGATTCGGGTTTTTCGTTGTTCTACATGTTTATTAATGTTGGGGCTATGTTTGCGCCGCTTGTGGCTATTGGTATGCGAAATTGGTGGTTAGGCGCCAATGGATTCAAATACAATGCCGTACTTCCCGAACTTTGTCACGAATACTTAGGAGGTGTTACAAGGAATGCAGACAAACTTCAAGAATTGGCAAATACTGTTGGCTTTCAAGGAACGGATATGAGCGTTTTTGCTACAGAATATCTAAACGTTTTTACCACAGGTTTCCACTATGCTTTTGCTATTTCTATTATTGCAATGGGAATTTCAATGGCGATTTACTTGTTCAACCAGCGGAAATTTCCTAACCCTGCAACAAAGGAAAAAGCCGTTGGCATCCAGGAGGGCGACATGAGTATACAAGAAATTAAACAACGCTTGTATGCTTTATTTGCTGTATTTGCAGTAGTTATTTTCTTCTGGTTTTCGTTCCACCAAAATGGACTGACACTAACCATGTTTGCAAAAGATTACACTGATTTGAGTGGCTTTAGCATAAATTTGGGATTTGTGTTGCTTGAAGGCGCAGAAATTTTCCAATCAGTTAATCCGCTTCTTATTGTTTTGTTAACGCCTGTTGTTTTGTCGGTTTTTGGTGCTCTACGGGCAAGAGGGAAAGAACCATCTACCCCGAAAAAAATTGCTATTGGTATGGGTATCGCAGCAACTGCCTACGTATTGATGGCATTGGGTTCATTGGCTTTTCCTAACAAAGCAGCATTGGTAGAGATGGGTGGACTGCCGCAAGATCAGTTAATAACTCCATTTTTATTGATTGGTACCTATTTCATTTTAACGGTGGCAGAATTGTGTATTTCACCCCTTGGAATTTCATTTGTATCGAAAGTTGCACCGCCTAAACTTCAGGGGATGATGCAAGGTTTGTGGTTATGTGCCACCGCCGTAGGTAATTCGTTGTTGTTTATAGGAGCAATTTTCTATGAAAGTAAAGCCATTCCGTTGTCTGTTACGTGGACCCTGTTCGTTATAGCATGTGTCCTTTCAATGTTTACCATGTTATTTATGTTGAAATGGCTAGAAAGAATTGCTAAATGAGATAAATAACTAATATTATGTAACTCGAAGAAACAAAATAAATGTTTGAGAAAAAAGTAACCAAAAATGCTATTCTTGTAATAAGTTGTGCATGTTTGATGTTTTTTAGTTTTTTGGTTTATATATCTTATAATCAAATTATTATCAAAAATATTTTCTTTGGCATTTTTGTTGAGTTTTTTACTATTCCATTTATTATTCTATTATTAGTATTGCTTTGGATCAGCATACGTGAATTTCATTCAAGAAAATGGTCAATAAAATCTACATATTTTTTTTCAATGATAATTTTATTGATAACGGTGTCTTTGATTGTAATCGCAACACTATTAAACATTTAAAGAAATATTAAAGAAAGTTCAGATTTCAAGACCTCAAAAACGTTTGTTTGTTATTTTATGAGGAAAAATTTGTTTTGTATGAGAAACCAAAATGTCCTACATTTTGGTTTTTTTTATTGTTTCGCCTTACGCTCAACCAAATAATGCAATTCGGAGTATCTCCTAAAAGTACGGCATCTTGAGTTAGCAGGATCTTTTTTGGAATGTCTTGTAATTTAAGCTAATTGAAAATGCCAAGTCAGAATTTTTTATGTTTAATTAAAATTCTGTGGTAAAGTTTTTTACCATTAATCATTGCTGTTGGGTCATTTCCGATTAGAAATCCTTTTGCGTGCTCTTTGTTGTTTGTTTTTCCCAAGATTTCAAATTGTTCGGGACAATATTTATCCAAAAAACTAATTGGTACGCCCATTATTCCATCATAATCGCTTGGTATGGCATCCGTTGCGGGTATTTCAATTGCGTCATAGTTATCATATTTTACGTACAATTCTTTACCGTTTGATTTATAGCTATATCTTAAATTTTTTGACATTGTTTTAAGTGTCAGAGGCTGGTGTCTTCTGCCATGTTCGAGGTTTGTAAACCACCGAACACCTTTGACTCTAATAAATTTTTTTCCGTTTTCATCAATCCTGCATCCTGCAGCGTAAAGTGGATAATCGTCGGGAACGGCAAATTCCCTATCTCCGCTATGAATTGTTGCTCCCAACCACATTTTATTCTCTTTAATTAAATGAAAAACTTCCTTGTAGGTAATGGCGTTCATATTTCCGATAATCAAAAACTCTTTATTTGCCTCTGTTATCCAATTTAAAAATTCTCTAAACAATGAAAAAGGTGGATTTGTAACAATCATATCGGCTTCGTCTCTTAATTTTGTTATTTCATCGCTTCGAAAATCACCATCATCTTTTAATCGTGTTAAATTATTTCTATCGCTTTCGAGTAATAATTCAACATCGGATAAATTTCCCACTCCGTCTATATTCAAATCAGGGATTTCGGTAATTTCGATTTTGTGAGGGTTTTTGGTAGTTTTTTTTTCTTGGATTTTTGGGGAAAATAGAGAAACCTCTTTGTTGTCAAAAGGAGAGCCTACGTAGTATGTAGTTATAAGTTTTTTAAGTTTTAATTCTTGAAAATATAATGCAAAATATTTAAAAAAGTTGCTTTTGTAGGGGTCATCGCAAGGACAAAGAATTGTTTTTCCTTCAAAAACATTTGGGTTGTATTCCAAATAAACTTTAATCTCTTTTTCAATATCATCAAACTGAGTATAAAACTCGTCGTTTTTTGCTGTTCTTGCGTTTGATAAATTAGTGTTTGTCATAATTACTCATTTATTGATGACATTGTTTACCATTCACAGACTACTCGAAATCCAATTCCTTTAAAATCAGAGTACCACCATATACTTTTAGGTATTTGCGGGTCAGTTTTCAACCAATTTTCGTGTTCGGTAGAAAAGCGTGCGGCACAGCGCAAATCTTCGGGAGTGGAAAGATAATATCCTCCTCTAACAACATGTTCAGTACCCGTAGTGGGACCCTTTGGGTTTGCAATTTCACTATCAGTTTGCGAATATGCATCTGGCGCGTACCAATCAGAACAATATTCGAGTACATTTCCAAGCATATTTGTCAGTCCGTATGGGTTTTTTCTAACACGAGATGGCTCTCCTGTTTTGTTGCGGCTATTTTTTGCATAAGTAACAAAACTATTGATATTAGTAGTGTCAGCACCAAATATTTTTCTAAAAAAACCTTTGTCTGAAAAGTTTTTAGGGTCTCCTTCAAAAAAGTAAGGAGTTTTAGTATCTGCACGTGCAGCGTATTCCCATTCTGCTTCAGTGGGAAGGCGATATTTTTTACCGGTTTTTTGAGATAACCACAAACAAAATATTTCGGCAGCATAATGAGTCATCATAATTGCAGGACGGTCGTCCCCGCCCCAGCCCTGATCAGGAAAACCAAAAGGAGGAGTAGGTCCACTGATAGCATCAACTTCGATATTTGTTTTGTCTTTATTAAAAATATCAAAAATTGAATTTTTTGCTTTTTCGTTTGCTACCAAAACCTCTCTTGGCGGAATTCGACCTTCAGACATTGTTTCCGAATAGAACGCCCAATACATTTCCCAAGTAACCTCTGTTTCTGCAATAAAAAAAGGAGACAAAGAAATTTTTCTAACCGGTCCTTCGTTGTTTTTTCTAAATGGTTCATTTTCATAACTTCCCATTTCAAAAGTTCCGCCATCAATTGCAACCATATTGAACGAAACTGACGTTCCGGGTATCTGCTCTTTGAAACTAGAAAAATCATCAATTGCCGTTGCATTTTCAAATATTTGCCTATTCAAGTTCGACTGCATCGGAATTCCGACCATTCTTTCATGTTTAACATTTGGATTATAGTGTCCAACGCTTAAATGACAACTGATACATTGAAGGTTTAATTTTTTTTCATTTTTTTCGTAGTAAAGATGCGCAATAATTCCATCGTCGCTTAACTCCTTGGATAACAAATTGATATGACAAGACTTACACGATTCATTAAATACAAACTTAACCGCATTTTCTAATTGTGATTTAGCCTCCCAATCAAATTGTGCGCTATCTTTTGTGTAAAATGACCATAAGTCGTTTATACCTAATTTGATTTTTTCTGTATAATGAGCAAAACTATTCTTCGGTGGCAAATGACATTCCACACAATGAGTTACTGTTCCGCTTTTGTTATTTACGTGTGAAGATAATTGCCATCGTTGGTCGGCATCAGAATGAATATGACATTTTTGGCAATACTCATCGGTCGAAGTAATGTCCATTGTCCACGAAAAAATTGCAATAAAAGCACAACCTACTATAATTCCTGCAAGTAAAAAATATATTTTTGGTATTCCTTTTATGTTCTTATTATTTGTCATTTTTTTAGCCTACATTATTCATATTATTTATTTTAACGCAAAGGCGCAAAGTTGAGAACGCAAAGAACGCAAAAATAGTGTGGTTAAAAAGAAAAATTGTGTCCTATGTGTATTTCAATAAATTCAATGACCAAAACCTTTGTGTTCCTTTGTGGTTAAAAGATATTTTCGTTTTTTATGAATAATGCAAGTTAGTCAATAAAATTACAAAAGAACAATTTTTTTTTTGATAAAAACAACATATTGTAGACATAATTTAAACTTAAATATTTTTCAACAATATTAATAATTTTTGGTTATCAATAAATATTGTTATTTTTGCACCCCGATTTTAATACAAAAGAGATGATAGAATTAGTAAATACCAAAAAGGGGATGATTTTCCTTCTTTGTTTTCATTTTGCTTTGGGATTAGCCGTAAAATATGCAGCAGGAATCGCAGCACTTGCTTATGCGGGTTTATTTGGCATTTTTTGTTATGACGTGATAATCACTCGCGATAGGAATAGTCGTGCAGGTTTCTATTGTTTGTATCTAATGGGTATGGAAATGATATACCGTATGGTCGGTGCCCCTTTTTCGTGGGAATTAGGTAAATATGTATCCATTTTAATCTTAATAGTTGGCATGTTTGCGGGTAGAAGGAAATATATTTCTTATACTTTTCTATTTATGTTGATATTATTGGTTCCTGCTGTTGTTCTCGCCGAAAATCCTGACCCTGTTAGGCTCAGAAAGATGATTATGTTTGGAATTTCAGGACCGCTTTCGTTGGTATTTGCGGGGCTCTATTATTACCATCGACCTATTTCCGAAGAAAATTATGTAAACCAATTAAAATTTTCTTTTTTACCTGCTGTAACAATTTGTATTGCGTTAAGCATTGTCGCCAACATTGCCGACCTTGAGTTTAAAAGCCTTCAGTCAAATACTGCGGCATCTGGAGGCTTTGGTGCTAATCAGGTCTCAACTATTTTAGGTTGGTTTATTCTATTAGCTTTACTTGTAAAATTCAACAAAAACAAACTAACTCCATACGAGTGGCTCGATTGGACAATACTCTTTTATCTGCTTTTACGCGCATTTTTGACATTTTCAAGAGGCGGAGTTATGGGAAGCATTATGGCATTGGTGCTTTCAATGACTATCCTTTATTTAACAAGCAATTTATATAGAAAACAAATCAAAAAATTTATTCCATATATTTTTCTTGGAGCGATACTACTTGTGGTGGTTTTTATGGTTGCCGATAATATTACGGGTGGAATGTTGATGTATAGGTACAAAGGATATTCAACAAACGAAATGAAAGCAGGAGCAACAAAACACGAAGGAAGTATGCTGACTGGACGAGGAGAAATAATGGAAGGTGATTTTCAGGCTTTTAGAGATAACCCCTTTTGGGGAATTGGCGTAGGAATGGGAGAACAATATAGAGAAATGTTTTACGGAATGGCTGCTGCTGCCCATACCGAATATACTCGATTATTGTCCGAACACGGTACTTTTGGAATTTTGTTTATGCTTATCGGTATGATTATTTTGCCTATTGTACATTTTTTCCGAGAAACTGGATTAGTTGCTCGATATTTTTTTATTGCATTTTTATTTATTAGCATGTTTACAATGTTTCATGCCTCAATGAGACTCGCTTTACCCGGAATTGTATTCGGCGCAGCATTTGTCCATATAGTCCCCGCCAAAAAACCTCTACCTTTGCCAATTGCAGAAACAATCGACGGCTAAAAAATGCTTTGTGTCATTTGTGAAATCATTTTGTGAAACTTTGTGGTAAAATAATAGGGCTTTTCGGAGTAAATTCTATTTTCCAAAATGAAAATGAGTTATACCCATAATATCAAATATTTACAGAAAATAATAAAATAAATCTGAATTTTATTCTACAGTAACACTTTTAGCAAGATTCCGCGGTTGGTCTACGTTTATTCCCTTTAAATCTGCAACATGATATGCAAGTAATTGTAGTGGAATTACAGACAAAAGGGGTCGCAGCACGTGTAATGTTTCGGGAATATAGATAACATGTTCGGCTAAATCGCAGATTTCTTTGTCGCCTTCGTTGGCGATTGCAATTATTTTCCCTTTGCGACTCTTAACTTCTTGCAGGTTTGAAATCACTTTATCATACATAAAATCTTTTGCGCAAATAGCAACAACGGGCATATTTTCGTCTATAAGTGCAATGGGACCGTGTTTCATTTCGGCTGCGGGGTAACCTTCTGCGTGAATATATGAAATTTCTTTTAATTTCAATGCTCCTTCGAGCGCAACGGGAAATTCAAATCCTCTGCCGAGATACAGTGCGTTTGTTGAATTGAGCATAAACCTTGCTATTTCTCTTATTTCAGCGTTTTTATCGAGTATTAATTGGATTTTATCAGGTATTTTTTTCAACTCATCAATATATTTTATTCCGTCAAAAGGTGATAGATGCTTGATTCTACCGAGTAATAATCCTAATAAAAATAAAACCGTAACTTGTGATGTAAATGCTTTTGTAGATGCTACTCCAATTTCAGACCCAGCGTGAATGTATATTCCGCCGTCTGTTTCTCTTGCGATTGTACTTCCAACCACGTTTGTAATACCAAACACCATACCACCTTTCACTTTCGCTTCTCTTAAAGCAGCAAGTGTATCCGCAGTTTCACCCGATTGACTTATTGTAAAAACTAATGTATTTTCAGGCACAATAGGGTTTTTGTATCTATATTCGCTGGCATATTCAACTTCAACGGGTATTCTCGATAAATATTCAATAATATATTTTCCAATGAGCCCTGCGTGCCACGATGTTCCGCAACCTATCAACTGTATCTTTTTTACATTCCTAAATGCGTCTTTATGAACACTTAAGCCCCCAAGTCGTGCGGTAGCATTTTCATCTGAAACTCTTCCTCTGAAAGCATTGGCTACTGAAATTGGTTGTTCAAATATTTCTTTGAGCATAAAATGCTCATATTCACCTTTATTAACGCTCGAAATATCCCAATCAATGGTGGTTATTTTGGGAGATTTTATTTCATTATTTATTGTCGTTATTTCGTAATGATTGTTGCTTATCTTTACTATTTCGCCATCTTCAAGATAAATAACTCTTTGAGTATGAGCAACAATTGCTCCAACATCGGAAGTTACAAAAAATTCATCATTTCCAATTCCCAGAATCAAAGGACTTCCCTTTCGTGCGGCAACAATTAAATTGGGATGTTCTTGGTTTATAACAGCAATTCCATAAGTGCCTTCTACTTGTTTTAATGCCTGTTGAATACTTGCATAAAAATCATCTTCTGTTTTATCAGATGATTTGTAAAAAAAGTCAATTAAATGAACTAATACTTCTGTATCTGTTTGGGTAACAAATATATAACCTTTTGATTCTAATTGTTCTTTCAGTTTTTTATGGTTTTCGATAATGCCATTATGAACCAATGCAATTTTATTGTCAAAGTTTGTATGAGGATGTGCATTTATTGCCGTTGGTTCGCCGTGCGTAGCCCATCGTGTATGCGAAATGCCCATATTACATTCACATTCAGCAGTACTCCACTTAATCGATTGTTCCAATTCTACGATTTTCCCTTCCTTTTTTTCTATCAATAAATTACCAATATTATTGATAATCGCTAACCCTGCGCTATCATATCCTCTATATTCTAATCTTTTAAGACCTTCAATCAAAATTGGAACAGCGTTTCTTTTTCCAATATAACCTATTATTCCGCACATATTATAATGAATTTAGCATGGATTTCCATGCAAATAAGTATTCTCTTTGGTAATAACGGGTCCTGTGCCGCTATCAGAAATTGTAAAACGTGAAATACGGTTTTCAGGATTCACAAAAGGTTTGTTTTGAGGTTGTAGGTCTGCGTTATCTTTATTTAATAACATTCCTCTTCTTTTGTATGCGGGCTCGCTTTCAATCTTTTCGAGTAATTTTTCGTTGCTCAAATCTTTTGGGTTAATTTTTCTGATGGGCTGAACTGCGTAACCAATAGTGGCTGTTTCAACGTCTAAAAGAGGTTCAACTTTTTTTTCAGCATGTCGTTTATCTTCGGAACTACCATAAAACTTATTGATATTTAAATCGTTTTCTTTGTTTTCATTGTCAAAAACCATAACCCGCCGAGGACTCTCTTCTTTATAATCATTACTGCTTGTTTGATTTTTTTCAATAATAAAACTGTCATTATCAGTTTCCATAACGTTGCCTTCTGAGTCTAAAACATATCGTTTTTTGTGATTTTTTGGGTCGTCGTCATCATTTGTGATAACGTGGTCAGAGGAAAATCCTGTGGCAACAATAGTGATATTAAGTTCGTCTGTAAAATTTTTATTAATATTCATACCCCAAATAATTGAGGCAGAATTTCCTACAATATTTTGCAAGTGGTCGATAACATAGTCAAGTTCACCCATTTTAAGTTCTTGTTCTTGTCCGGAAGAAAAATTAATCAGTATATCTTTTGCGCCGTCAATGCTGTTAAAGTTGAGCAAAGGCGATTCTAATGCTGACTGAAGTGCTTCCTGTGCCCTAAATTCACCGCTTGCGATGCCGGATCCCATAATTGAGACACCGCTATTTTTCATCACCGTTTCAACATCTGCAAAATCGATGTTTACATATCCGGGAATGGTAATAATTTCGGCAATTCCTTTGGCGGCAATTGCTAAAACGTTGTCTGCTTTCGCAAATGCCTGACTAAGTGGGAGGTCTCCAAACAAGTCGCGTAACCGTTCATTATTAATTAATAGAAGGGAGTCAACATGTTTTTCCATTTCCAAAATTCCTTCAATGGCTTGATTAACACGTTTATATCCTTCTCTACGTAGAGGTAGCGTAACGATACCAACAGTAAGTATTCCCATTTCTTTTGCGGCAGAAGCAATTATGGGGGCTGCGCCTGTACCTGTACCTCCGCCCATTCCTGCGGTAATGAAAACCATTTTAGTTCTATTTTCTAGAACGCGTCTCACGTCTTGAATATTTTCAATTGCTGCGTCGCGTCCTCTTTGGGGGTCGTTACCAGCACCTAATCCTTCGGTAAGTGTAACTCCTAACTGAATTTTGGTACATATTGGACTGCTTGCCAATGCTTTTGCGTCTGTATTGCAAATTACAAAATCAACATCTTTGATGCCGAGATTGTACATATAATTAACGGCATTACTGCCTCCTCCGCCCACGCCGATAACCTTTATTATCGAAGAACTTTCCTGCGGCGGAAATTCAATATCTATTAAATCATCCATATTTTTCTATATTTTTTGTAAATTTTGTTTATTATTTATATTGGAAAAATCATTCTTAGTAGTGTTTCAGCACAATCTCCGCAACCCTGTCAACCTCACTTAGGCGCATGCCTACAACTCGAAAAACATATTCACTTAAACGCACAATTTAATATTATGTTGCATTTTTTTGGAAAAAATAATTTTTCTTGTTTTCTTAGAGGGTTTCGAATCATAAGTTCTCAATCATTAATAACGAGTCCCGTTACCAATCCATGAATCAAAAATAGAGGCAATGTATTGAAATGACATTAGCCTACATTATTCATATTATTTATTTTAACGCAAAGGCGCAAAGTTGAGAACGCAAAGAATAAAACTAAAAAAATCAATTGCGATTTTAGCGAAAAATCTTTGCGACAATGTCAATTCCTCAATTTTTTGCAGAAACAGTTTGTTCATCTCTGCAAGTCCAAAGTCTTTCATTTATTCGCATCAAAACTAGATCTTCAATTATTTACTTATGTTAGCAAAAACAATTTCTTGATTCTGCTCGTTTCGTAAAATCAATTTACTTTTTGTAGAAGAATACGACATTTTTCCGTTAAATGTAGACACTAATTGTTCATCAAAATTTCTTTGATGTTCTAATGAGTTATGAATTTCCGTCCATTCTCCGTAATGACTTATAATGATATGACTTTCCGAAACAATTAGGTAACTTCCTCCAGCATAATTAACACTTGTATGCATTTCAAAAATTGAATCACCAACAAATTTTAATATATATGCATCTTCTCTGAAAGTCTTATCCGACGGAGTGTTAAAGCGTTTTCCTTCATTTGTTACTGATTGTACTATCCATTCATTTTGCAAAAAATCAATAGACGTTTGTTCATTTACCTTTTTACAGCTGTTCAGCAAAAACAGTAGTGAAAAAAATAATATTGTTAATTGTTTAGTTTTCATCTCTGCATGTTTGATTACTGAACAATAATCCTTCTCACTGCTACTTTTTCATGCATTGAAATTTTAACATAATAAATTCCCGAATTCAAATCGGTACGATTTATATATACTACCTCTTCGTTGCAATCTACAAAACCCAGCAAACCACCAGAGTTATTAAAAATTTCTAACGTGTATGGCTCTATTTCACCTCGTATGTGTACGGTAAAATTTCCGTCATTGGGGTTGGGGTAAACAATAAAATCAACGTCAGATGTATCATTAGTTTCTGTTTCAACTGCTAATTCCAAACTTTTTAGAATAGAAACTTCATCATCATTGTCAGTTGAATCATCTCCTCTGCCCTGTACACCTCCTGCGGTTATTCTCACATTTGAGCCTGACTTTGCTGTAAAATTAGCTAGAATAACAGATTGCTGACCATGAATTCTTACGTTTGTATTAGGTTCAATTGTTGTGTTAGAAATAGCAACGCCACAACCCGCCAAGATGTGTGTCCCTGTATTGTAGGTTCTGTTGATGATTGATAAGTTGCAGCTTTTGCCATTTATAGATGTTGGATTTGTACCCAGAGGGTCTAACCAATCACTTAGCCTTGTAGTTGAAGTTCCGCCGCCGGTCCAAGAAAGATCAAAACGACCATAATACATTATAGCATTCGGTGGACAAACAAGGATACCTCCATGTAATTGCCCTATTACTCTATTATTTTGATTGAATAATGGTGAACCCGAGGAACCCCCTTCTGCCGTACCACATGTAAAATCAACTCTCCAATGAGTATTGGCAGGAGAAGTACCCCCCATACAAATTCCAGTATCAGGGTCTCGGTCCCAGCAAATGGTTGAAGTATAATTATTTATAGTTCTGTTTGTTAACGATATTTTTTTCTGTGATCCTCGAGGATGATGAATACCGGCACCACTTGTGGCTGATGTAGTTGTTCTATCCCAACCTAAATAAAAAACAGTTACATTGGGATTCATTGCAGGGTGCTCGATTAAATTTAACAACATAAAGTCAGTTTGTGCTCTTCTTGCCAATATATTAGCACCCGTAGTTGTTTTATTGTAATCTGGTGATGATACGCTGTTACATGGCGCTTCATAATTCCAATAAAAAACCCATTGAGTACTATTTCCTGAAAAACAATGATCTGCAGTAAGAAAAATTGGACGATTATCATTAGCAGTAGTATTGAGAAGGGCTCCTGTACAATAATAACCACCCATTATGAAAAGAGCAACTGCTCTTTTTTCATTGGCACAAACATTTCCAATAGGACAAGTAACATCATTGTGGCAGGGCAATAAATCGGAATGATTGTCCCTGTTTTGATTTTTTTCTTTTTCATCATCATAAATATTACGGTATCCACTAATTACATTACATATTGAAATAATGCCATTTTCTTCCGTTCCGCTTGGTTCGTAATATTCCAAAACTATACTGTTTGTAAACAAAAAACCCGTGGCAAATCCCGTGATATTTTTTTCATTGTCACCCTTATTGTTTTCCGAAGTAAATGCTCCTATATGTTGTTTCATATCTTCTGAATAGATAAAAAACTTAGCGCTATCGGGTAACCAAAATTTATCGTACAACAAATTCAATGAAAGAGCATCGGGACTATATATCCTTAAATTCCATAGGCGCCCGCCGTCTTTTGTTTTTTGCCAAAAGCCTGAATTCGAAAGTGACAACACCACATCGTGAGAGAATCCAAAACGGTATGGTATAGATAATCCTTCATTTGCCAAATCTTCTTTATTTATGGTTTCCATATCAAGATTTGGTAATAAAACTTCAGGAATTTCCGAAATTAATATCTCATTTCCACTTCTCCAACTATAAGGTATTTCTTCTGTACTTAACTGCGCTTTTATTGCAATACAGAAAAATCCTAAAAATCCTAATACTATTATGTGTTTCATAATCATTTTTTTATTTTAACTTCAAGTTCTGCATATAAAGTAAATCCAACGTAATCTGAAAAATTTGATAATTCAGATGATAATCCAAATTTTTTTCCATAACGATATCTTCCTTCCTTATCAATGGCTAATGAACCCAATGGAGATTTTAATGTTTCACCAGCTCCAAGTATAATTTCAACAGATGAAAATGCGCAATCACATGGAATTTCAATCCAATTTTCGTTTTCAAAATATTCAAAAATATATTCGGTTCCAAATGATAATATTCTTTTTGTATTATTTTCAAGTATCTTTTCAATAGGTTCATTAAAATATCCACTTTCAGGCGAGTAATAAAATCTTACAAATTCATTTTCATTTAAATAAAATATTCCTTCATTTGTGGTTGAATATACTTTTAATTGTATTTCTTCATTATCAACATTTTTATCTGGATTTTTACATCCTCCAATAATACATCCTCCGCATATAAGCAGGATGATTGATAACATTTTAATCTTTTTTAGATTTTTCATTTTTTTGTCTCCTATTTTTTTAATTATTAAAATTGCTGTATTTTAAAAAGTAAATAATTTTTCTTTTCGTTACAATACAATCTTAATTCATTTTCTTGTAAAATAAAAGATTTTACAGAATAAAAAAGATTGCAAAATAGTTGCCCATCACCTCTTTCGTTTATTTCAGTTCCCTTAAATTCAGTAATACGCATTTCTTTTGTTTCATAATCAACTACATAAGTTCCTTCTATTTGATTTGCAGAAGAAAAACTTAAAAAGGTAGAAGATGAATCAAATGTAAGGGTATAGCACTCATCACAATCTTTTGGTTCAAGAATTTTCATATCGCCTTGTTCATCGACAATACCAACTAATTTCCATTTAGTTTTTTCTAAAATTCGCGTTTCTATTGATATTTCTTCATTATCAACATTTTCATCTGGATTTTTACATCCTCCAATAATACATCCTCCGCATATAAGCAGGATGATTGATAACATTTTAATCTTTATTAGATTTTTCATTTTATTGTCTCCTATTAATTATTTATTTAAAAATTCTTTTTTTAACTCATCGAGGACTTTTTGTTGCGTTTCATTCTCTTTTTTCAGTTCAATCACATAAAGCGTCAACTCCTCAATCTTTTGCAGCAGCAGTTTGTTCATCTCGGCAAGACCTATCACTTCGTCTTCGTCCATTTGTGCAGCACTTGGGAAGTCAGGCAAATGGCGGTTTTCTTTTATAAATTGCTCTACTTCTTCAAGTGGGCGCAGTTCGTAATCTTCGTCAAAAACAAAATCGGCATTTATTGGTACTACTCTAACTTCGACTGCGCGGATAATGCCGGCTACTTCTAACAATTGGCGTGGAGTATTAGTGCCGATGCCAACTCTGCCGTTAGTAAGAATGTTTAACCCATTTACACAATCAATTACCAAATCATTTGCAGGCAATGAAGTTAAAAATGGCTGATTACTATGCGCTGTCATAGCACCGTTCCGTCCTTTAAGTGTCTGTTTGAAAAAAACTGTTACATCGCCTAATGGTATCCTTATATACAATGCTACATTCGTCCCATTTCTTATGGCTTTTACATTTTCGGCTCCCAAATTTGAGTCTAAAAGTAAAAGATTATAAAAATTAACCGGGGCTGGTGATCCGTTTGAGTTTTTAAACCTTGCTATTATTGTACCATAATAAAAGTGAGAACTGCCCGCTCCAGTTCCCATAAAGTCAATTACTGTTCCCAAATCTTCCCAACCTGCCGTTATTGTACAGTCAGCTATTTTGGTCCATTTATTCGCATCTGATGTTGATGTTGAACTAGTCTTATGTAATTGGCTCAACAATTGCTGTTCAATTGTTTGTCCGTGCATTTGCACTGTGAAATAACAAAGAAACACCATAACTGTGATATTTATAAAATGTCTGCCTCCTTTTTCAGACGTTAAAGGGTTAATACTACTCGTCTGGCTTTTCGAACTCCGCCCGTTTTTTAAAATGGTATCTGTTTCCATTGCCCCGCTCTGATTGGCGACCGCTGTCTCTGTTACTAATCTTCTAATTTTCAACATACAAATTTTTTTTACTAATTAAACAATATGTTGCATTTAAGCCTTTTTTGTACGTTTTTCAATTTTTTGGGTACTCTTCGGCTTGCCTGCAACTTGAAAAGTATATACACTTAAACGCACTTTTTTATATTATGTTGCATTTTTTTTGAAAAAAATAATTTTTTTTTGTCTTCTTAGAGGGTTTCGAATCATAAGTTCTCAACCATTAATAACGATTCCCGATTCAAATCCCTAAGTCAAAAATAAAGTCTAACTCTGGGTATCCTAAGTGGCACTCCTATCAGAGTGCAGTTGGCACGTGCAAATTTTCCAAAATATCAACACATCCAATACATAACATCAGAATTTTTTACATTTCCGTATCTTTTTCTTCGAACATACTTACTAAATTCTTTTTAATAGTTCCGACAAATCTTCCTGCAAAATCGCCAACAGGTACTCTCATTCTATTTTTATTTTTGTTTTTTTCTTTTTTCGTATCTTTTTTTACGAATGTTTTATCGTCAGTTTCTGGTTCGGGGAAAAGTTCTTGTTCAAAATATTTTGGCGTAACATATAATGGACTACCTATCATCAAACCAACAGCGGTAGAATATAACGGTAATTCATTACGAGGAATGGTATCATCTTTGAAAAATTGGTCTGGATATCCCATCCTAACATCTAATAAAGTATGGTATTTAATCAATTCAGCAATATATTTCAGCAATGCACCACCTCCTGTAATAACAATCCCTGCGCCTAATTTTTCATAATATCCTGATTCTTTAATATGAAACAACACACACTCGATAATATCTTCCATTCTTGCCTGAATTATACAAGATAAATTTTTAGAAGAAATCTCTTTTGCTTCCCACCCTTGAATACCGGGTATGGAAATCACTACTTCGTCGCTTTCTAAATTTCCTATTGCGGAGCCGAATTTCACTTTAATTGCTTCAGCATGTTTTTGAACTAAACTGCAGCCTTCCCTAATATCGTTTGTAATAATATTTCCACCTAAGGGAATAACCGTAGAATACCTGATAGCACCTTCGTAAAATACTGCTAATTCGGTAGTTCCGCCGCCAAAGTCGACCACCACTACTCCTGCTTCGCGTTCTTCTTCGCTCGAAACGGCGTGCGCTGATGCAAGGGATTCAAGCATTACTCCGGCAAGTTTCAAATTTGCTCGATTAATACATTTTTCAATATTTCCGATGGCGTTCACGCGTCCGATAACTACGTGAAAATTACCTTCTAACCGCTCGCCAAGCGTACCTATCGGATTCTTTTCTTTCATTTCGTGGTCTACGCTATAATCTTGAGGAATAACGTGGACTATTGTTTCACCCGGCTCTGTCATTACACGAAAGCCATCCCTTCGCAACTGCTCTACATCGTGGTTTGTAATAACTGCACCTTTTTTAATAAACCTGTAACAGCGCGTAGAATGGCTTCGCATTGAATAGCCCGCCATACCTACATAAACGTCTGTAAGAATGATATCTAACCTCTCTTGTAGCCGATTAACTACTTCTGATATTGCTTTTACAGTTTCGTCAATATTGGAAATTACTCCACGCTTAACTCCAATTGATGCAATCTTTTCTAAACCAATTACTTCGAAACGACCGAACTTATTTTTTCGCCCCGCTATCGCTACAATCTTTGTTGTTCCGATATCAACCGCACCTATTATTTTATTTTCTGGATTCATATTCTTTTATCTTTATATTTGTAACCTGTTCCGTGAACATACTATTTGGTCTTTATATTTTAAATTTATGACTTTATATTGATTCCAAGTTTTTGGATTCGTTTGCTTGTAAAATGCTTTTAAATTTCTAAATTTATTTTCAATGTTTGATGGGGTTCCGAGCAGAATTAAATGATCTCCTACACGCGGCGATAAAATATATTCGTTATTTCGTTTTACATAAATCTGTTCTATTTGAGCATCCCAAAATGTGTCGTTTTTAATAAAATTTGCCACGTTCATAAGGTCGTCTGTGTTGTTTGGTATTGAGCCATTCACTACCAACGAACGAACATTGAATTTATTTGATGCGGGTATTTTGTGTCCGGTTTTATCTAAATAATAGGAAACACTTCCCGTAAATACCCTAACAACAGGTTCATATTGCAAAATTCTTATATTTAAGATACCCTTTGGATTACTGAAAATATGGCATATTTGGATTGCAGGATGTGTTTGCACGGTTTCTTCCATTGCCCGAAATTCCATTTCTTTGATGGAACTTCCAACAAGGTCAGGATAGGTGTCCAAAAACATTTTTTTTAACTCATTTTCTGTTACAAAACGGTTAGAAAGGCTATCAACTATTGTAATCTTTATGCCGGTACATACTAAATTATTGTTCTTACGGGATAAAAAAACAGCAGCAAAAATAAGATATAAAACAATTAAACCCCATAAAACCAAACTGATATACCTTTTCATTGTACAAATATTTTTTCTTTTATATTTCTAGCCACGAATTACAGAAATTTTCCTCTCATTATAGTTAGCCACGAATTACACGAAATCGCACTAACATTTTATTGTGCGGTGAGGGCAAACACGTAGGTTTGCCCCTACTAATCACTAACTTTCTTCTTTTATTTCTGCAAAAATTTTTGCAAAAGTAATAATTTTTTTTAAAACTATGCAAAAAATTTGTTAAAAAAAGTAAAAAATTTTATCTGCATTATTCATCATATTTATTTTAACGCAAAGGCGCAAAGTTGAGAACACAAAGAATAAAACTTAAAACAATCAAGTGTGTTTTTAGCGAAAAACCTTTGAGACCTTTGCGTTTTAAAGATATTGTTGTATGTAATGAATGTCGGGAGTACAATAATAACGGAATCCCTTATTTTTCCAGGATCCCTTAATAGCTATAAAAAACATAAAAAACAGCCCCTTATTCCCTTATTTTCAGTTGAATAAGGGAAAAAGGGAGGCTTGTTATTTTTTTTATAGCTACTGAGAGAGCTTTGAGATTTTTTTTTAAGTTAAATTGAAACATAAAACATTGAAATACAATAATATAAAAATTATATAAAAATTTAATGGGTAAATAATGATTTTATTTCAAAAAAACATTGTAACTTTGCAATTTATTTTAGATAGTGGTTAGTGGTTAGCGGTTAGTGGTTAGTGGTTAAAGATTAGAGATTAGTGGAAATCAATAAAATAATTAGTGGCTAAAAAATAAATATGAAAAAAATTAATGAAACAGAAAACAAAGTAGGTCTGGGGACTCTTCCCGTTTATTTGACAGCAGCATCAACAATAATGGGTGCTATAATGTTTTTGCGTTTTGGAATGGCAGTAGGCGAGTTAGGATTTTGGGGCGCTCTTTTTTTAATAATATTAGGGCACATGATTACTATTCCAACTGCTCTTGCAATTTCTGAAATAGCAACAAACACACGAGTAGAAGGAGGTGGTGAATATTTTATTATTTCACGTTCCTTCGGACTTAAAATCGGCTCAACAATAGGTATTGCACTTTATTTTTCTCAGGCAATTGGAGTAGCGTTCTACATCATCGCTTTTACAGAGGCTTTTGAGCCAATATTTAATTGGGTTCACGCCAATTTACACTTTACATTGCACCGCCAAGTGATTAGTATTCCCGCACTAAGCATACTAGCTTTTGTAATGTTAAGAAAAGGGTCAGGTTCGGGATTAAAAATGTTATATATTATAACAATGATATTAATTGTGGCATTGTTGTTCTTTTTTGCGGGAAAACCCATTGATCCCGGTGATGACGTTTTGCGAGAACCCGGAAATAACTTCTTTTTTCATGGACACAATTTTTTTATAGTATTTGCCATCTGTTTTCCTGCCTTTACGGGAATGACCGCTGGTGTGGGACTAAGCGGCGACCTGCGAAACCCCGGCAAATCAATTCCGCTGGGTACAATGTGCGGTACTATAACCGGCTTAATTGTCTATATATTGATAATATGGAAGTTATCTGTTTCTGCATCTCAAGCCGATTTATTAGAAAAACAGCTTATCATGTCTGATATTGCATTATGGGGAGCAATTGTTATTCCCATTGGATTAGCAGCCGCAACGCTATCATCCGCAATAGGTTCAATATTAGTAGCACCGAGAACACTGCAAGCATTAGCAAGCGACAAATCATTCCCCTCAAGGCGTATAAATTATCTCTTTGCCAAAGGAAAAGGCGAGAAGCACGAACCTTATAATGCATCTATTATAACAATAATTATTGCCGCAGTTTTTGTCAGTATGGGTGATATTGACGCTGTTGCGCAAATTATTTCTATGTTCTTCCTTATTTCTTATGGTACTTTGAATCTTATCTCTTTTTTAAATCATTTTGGATCACCGCCTTCATATCGCCCTCGTTTTAAATCGAAATGGTATTTTTCTCTCGGAGGATTTTTGCTCTCGGTATGGGTAATGTTTCAGATTAATCCTTTTTACACATTCCTTTCATACATTATTATTGTGATTTTCTATCTTGTTATCGAAAATTATAATAAAGAACAAAAAGGGTTGGTTAATATCTTTAAGGGTGCTCTTTTTCAGTTAAACAGGTCTATTCAAATATATATGCAAAAACATCAAACAAGTATGGATAGCGAGGAGTGGCGACCTGCCGCTATTTGTATTTCGCAAAATTCGTTCAAACGTGAAAAAATACTTGACCTTATGCGATGGATTAGCCACAAACACGGCTTCGGAACATATTTTCATTTTATTGAAGGATTTTATGATAAACAAACTCATATTGAGTCCCAAGAAATTTTTAAAGAACTGATTGCCAGCATGAAAGAACAAGTTAGCACACTTTATATTGACACAATGATTTCGCCATCCTATACTTCTGCTATTGCTCAAGTTATTCAATCACCCTCTATTTCGGGAATGGAAAACAATATGGTTGTCTTTGAATATGATAAAAATAGACCCGAAGAATTAACTAAAATTATGGAAAATACAAACCTTGTGAGAGCAGGTGACTTTGATATTTGTATTTTTAGAAATTGCATCGCTCCCATTAAGTTCCGAAACGGGATCCACGTTTGGATTAGGACAAACGACGAAATTAATACTAATCTGATGATTTTGCTTGGATATATCATTTTGGCACATCCTGACTGGAAAAAAAGTCATATCAAAATATTCAATATTTGCACAGAAGGCAGGAAAGACGAAACTAAAAAAGAATTAGAAGAACTTATAGCCGCAGGACGATTACCTATCACTTTTACCAATATTGAAATTATTATTTTGTCTGAAAATCAGACCATTGGAGATGTAGTAGCAGAACATTCTCATAATGCAGGGCTTACAATAATGGGATTACGCGAAGAATGCTTGCAAATCGGAAACACTCAATATTTTTCCCAATTTGAAGAGATTAGCGATATTCTGTTTGTTAACTCTTTTAAATCTAAAGAGATAAGATGATAGAAAAAATAATTTATCTTGAATCGGTCGATTTAACGGAATTTTTTGGAGTAAACAACTCAAAGATTGAGATACTTAAAAATAAGTTTCCCAAACTGAAGATAACTGCACGTGGGGATTGGATAAAAGTTTCAGGAGAATCTAATGAAGTTGCTGATTTTGAGGAAAAAATAACTACCCTGATTGAATATTATCATAAATTCAATGTATTAAAAGAAGATGTTATTTTGGAACTTTTATCGGGCAAAACAGGTGTTCCCGAAAATGTTGACAACTTGATTCTTTACGGCGTAAACGGTCGCCCAATTAAAGCCCGCACAGAAAACCAACGAAAATTAGTTCTCTCATTCGAAACCAACGACTTATTATTTGCAATAGGTCCTGCGGGTTCTGGGAAAACATATACTTCTATTGCATTGGCAGTTAAATCTTTGAAACAAAAAATAGTAAAAAGAATAATTTTAAGTCGTCCCGCTGTTGAGGCAGGCGAAAAACTCGGATTTTTGCCCGGAGATATGAAAGAAAAAATCGACCCATACCTACAGCCACTCTATGACGCACTTATGGATATGATACCCGCCATAAAACTTAAAGAATATATGGAAAACGGCACAATTCAGATTGCTCCTTTGGCATTTATGAGGGGACGCACACTTAATAATGCGATAGTTATTCTTGACGAAGCGCAAAATACGACTACAAACCAACTAAAAATGTTCTTAACCCGAATGGGAGATAATGCAAAATTTATCGTAAACGGCGATATAACACAAATTGACCTTCCAAATCCGCAAAATTCTGGATTAGTGCAAGCAATGAATATTCTTAAAGAGATAAAAGGTATTGAAAGAATTGATTTTACTATAAAAGATATAGTTAGACACAAATTGGTGCAAGATATTGTTGATGCGTATCAAACAATTAGTCAGGTTAGTTAATCTTGTTTCAGGTTTTTTATCACTACTGACCGATAAAAAAATACCACCACAGAACACCCAAAATATATGACAAATTTTCCTCTGTCAATAATTGTCTGCCGAAATGTCATATTTTTTTTTAAAATAAGTCTAAATATTACATAAAAAATAATTGGCACACACTTTGTATGAAAAAGAGAAATTTAATTTAAAAACATATAATTTTCAATACAATGGGAAAAATAATTGGAATAGATTTGGGAACAACAAATTCTTGCGTCTCAGTAATGGAAGGTAGCGAGGCTGTTGTAATCCCCAACAGTGAAGGGAAACGCACAACACCTTCAATAGTTGCTTTTGTGGATAATGGTGAAAGGAAAGTAGGCGACCCAGCTAAAAGGCAGTCAATAACGAATCCTAAAAAGACCATATATTCAATCAAAAGGTTTATGGGTGTTTCTTATGGTGAAATACCTAACGAAATCAAACGTGTCCCCTACGAGGTAGTTAAAGGTGACAACAATACGCCACGCGTAAAAATTACCGACAGACTTTATTCACCACAGGAAATTTCTGCTGTTATACTTCAAAAAATGAAAAAAACAGCCGAAGATTATCTTGGTAGAGAAGTTACTGAAGCGGTTATTACAGTTCCTGCTTATTTTAACGACTCACAGCGCCAAGCTACAAAAGAAGCCGGCGAAATTGCAGGACTTAAAGTTCGCCGAATTATTAACGAACCTACTGCCGCTGCCCTCGCTTATGGGCTCGATAAACAGCACAAAGACATGAAAATCGCCGTTTTTGACTTAGGAGGAGGTACTTTTGATATTAGTATCCTTGAGTTAGGTGACGGCGTTTTTGAAGTTAAATCTACAAACGGCGACACCCACTTAGGTGGTGACGATTTTGACGACGTAATAATCAATTGGTTAGCCGAAGAATTTTTGCGCGAAGAAAATATTGACCTCCGCAGAGACCCTATGGCACTTCAACGACTGAAAGATGCTGCTGAAAAAGCTAAAATCGAACTTTCAAGCACTACAGTTTCAGAAATTAATTTGCCTTATATTATGCCCGTTGATGGAATACCCAAACACTTAGTAAAATCATTGACCCGTGCTCATTTTGAACAATTATCTGATACACTTTTCAGAAGAGCATTAGAGCCTTGTCGTCAAGCATTGAAAGACGCAAATATGTCCGCATCAGATATTGATGAAGTGATTTTAGTTGGTGGTTCAACACGTATTCCGGCAATACAAAAAATGGTAGAAGACTTTTTCAATAAAAAACCATCAAAAGGCGTAAACCCTGACGAAGTAGTTGCCGTTGGTGCTGCTATTCAAGGTGGAGTACTTTCGGGAGACGTTAAAGATGTTTTACTTCTTGATGTAACTCCGCTATCACTCGGAATTGAAACAATGGGAAGTGTGATGACCAAACTTATTGAGTCAAATACTACTATTCCTACAAAAAAATCGGAAACATTTACCACCGCTGCTGATAGTCAGCCTTCGGTTGAAATTCATGTTTTACAAGGCGAAAGACCAATGGCTGTGGGCAACAAAACAATCGGACGTTTCCACCTTGACGGAATTCCACCCGCACCAAGAGGTGTTCCTCAAATTGAAGTTACTTTTGATATTGATGCAAACGGTATTTTACACGTAACCGCAAAAGATAAAGCAACCGGAAAAGAACAAAGCATTCGTATCGAAGCATCATCGGGCTTGTCTGAATCAGAAATTAAAAGAATGAAAGACGAAGCCGCCGCTAATGCCGAAAGCGATAAAAAAGCGCGTGAAAGAGTTGATAAACTTAATCATGCCGACAGCCTTATTTTCCAAACAGAAAAACAACTAAAAGATTTTGGTGACAAAATCCCTACTGACAAAAGAGGTCCAATCGACGCCGCGTTAGCAAAACTTAAAGAAGCACACAAAAATCAGGATATAGATGCCATCGATGCCGCTACACAAGAACTGAATACAGTATTTCAAGCAGCATCACAAGAGATGTACAACGCTGCCAATCAAGGTCAAGGTGGTGGTGGACAGCCGCAAGGAAATCCATTCGATAACTTTCCCGGCGGAAATCCATTCGGAAATAATCCCCCTAATAACAGCAACAATGAACCTAAAAATAGCGAAAAAGGTGATGATGCTGTTACAGACGTGGACTTTGAAGAAGTGAAATAGTATCTATTTTTAAGCCACTAATTTGTTATTGAATTTATTGAAATACACGAAATAGCACGAATTATTTGCGTTCTTTGCGAAAAATCTTTGCGTCTTTGCGTTTTAAAATATTTTAACGCAAAGTCGCAAAGATGAAAACGCAAGGGACGCTAATAATAGTTGGCTATTTTATGTTTGCTGAAATTGGGAAATATCAAAAAAAACGTTACCATTTGAAACAAAATAAAAAATTTTTCGTCGGTAAAGAACTATAAAATTATTAATTGGCAATAAATGCACTCCACACAACGAAGCGGTTTGGCGCAAGCGGTGTATGCCCGCCGAAAAGAAAATATGAACCAACTAGAAATAAAGCAGGGAACTATCGAAAACATTGACTTGATTAAACCTTTATGGGAAGAATTGAATCAAATACACTATAATTTATCTCTTCATTTTAAGGACAGGTATCAAAATATGACATGGGATAAACGAAAACGCACACTTTTAGAGAAATCAAATGACATGTTGTTTGAATATGTTGTTGATACCAACGATAATAATCTTATCGGATACTGTATTAGCACAATAGAAAAGCATGAAGAAAAAACAGGCGAAATAGATTCAATATACATTGGTGAAAAATACAGAAAGTCGGGAGTAGGAAAGCGGCTAATCGAAAATGCTGTTTCGTGGTTCAATTCCAACAATATTGAAACACAAAAACTTATGGTTGCAGTTGGAAATGAACAGGTATTGAATTTTTATGATAAATTTAACTTTTATCCCGCACATATTATTTTAAAAAAGAGAACTTGAAATAAAAACAGATGAAATTTTCATGATACTGATAAATTTTGCGTTCTATCTGTACGACAAGCATGTTACAAAAGAAAATATTTTCACGAAAACCATTGGCGAATATTGAAATGAAAAATTTAATAAAAATATTGAGCATTACGACATTTTTGTCGGCAACGGTAACAGTTGCAACTATTTTTTATGAAGGTATGGTTTTAAAATGGTTCTCGTATGTAGGAATTTCAATTCTGATAACCGACATTTTATTTCTAATTGCAACTATTGCAGGAATTTTACATTACAAAGGAAATAAGACAATGTTTTACGCTCACCTGTTTTCACTATTTGTGATTTTAGTTGGTATAATAATATACTTGATTTTCAGAAAAGATATACCAAAAATTCTGTTTACACTTTGGGAGTTCTACATTTTATATTTTTATGGAATTGTTGTTTGTAAAAAATTGTGGTTATAATAAAAAAAACAATAAGAAAATAACTGATATTTACTCAATGGCAATAGAATAGAATAGAATACAATCCCGAATCACCTATCACAAAGGAGTTTTTTGCAAAAGTTCAAAAAAACAAACGATATTTTTCAATTTTTGATGGCACTACTTAATGGATATAAAACCTCAGGGTCTATATCTGCTTCGTTTGCCCACGCTATTGTTTTAAAACAAACTCGCGCGGTTTTAAACATTTCGATATTTTTCAGTTCTTTAAAAACAGGTCCGACATCCAAATAAGGTTTCATATCAAAAATGCGTTTTTCGTCATTTTCAAACGTAAGCAACAAATTATAATTTTCTTGCGTGAGCACTTCTTTAATTCCTAAATACATAATTCTATTGTAATGGTTTTATTTTAAACGGTTTACAGCCATCTTGACACAATTTCCAATTTGTCAATAAATCGTCTCTATTGATTTCAATCCATGCTTGTATGAAACGTAGTTGCCGTGTAGGTAAACCGCCTTTAATAACATTTCCGGTGGTAATATCAACAATAACTTCCTCGCCTTGATATTCAACATGAACGTGAGGGGGGGATTGTGCTCTTTTGGAGCAAAATACATATGGACAACTAATCCGAAAAACATAGAAATTGCGGGCATATCAATACTTTTAAATTATTAAAAATTTTTGCAAAATTAATATTTTTTTTTATTAAAAAAAAGTAGTACAATATTTAATATATTCAATAAAAAAAACTCATAACAAATCCCCCTATAAAACAACCAAAATAAAAATTTTCCTTAACAAAATTTTCATATTAATGATAAAAATAAATAAAAAAATGTTTATCTTTGCACTCTACTTTTAATTTAAAAACTTTCTAAAATTTGTGTTGTAACACTATCATTTTAACAAGTTGTGTTAATATGAAAAAGACATTTGAAAAAGAGAGAAAAGAATTGTTAGACAGAAACAAATCTTCTGAAATAAAAATATTTTCCGAAGAAACGGTCAGTCATTTACCCGAACAGATACGAAAATATTTGTCTGTTTGTGGTTTTATGAATACTCCTGTACCCATTAATGCAGATGTATATTGGTCGGAAAGTCAAATCAAGTTATCGCCCAAAAAGGAGTGGAACGAACTTCAAACCATACAGTTTAATTCGGTCAATCCAATTGCGCGAATTTCATACATGCATTTTCTGTCAATGCCCGTTCATGCACGGGATATTTACAGAGATGGTTTTGGTGAAATGAAAGGAAAATTGTTTAATTTATTCAGAATAATATTTGACAATAACAAAGAAATAGCGCAGGGTGTAATGCTCGTAGCATTCTGTGAGTTTTTAATAATTCCGGGATATATATTGTCCTCTAATGTTGTGTGGGAGAGTTTGACACAAAATTCAGTTAGGGCAACGCTGACAGATAACGGAATTACAGTTTCGGGAATATTCTATTTTGATGCAGACGGTTTTTTCACTCATTTTGAAACAGATGAACGATTTTACTCTGTTGGCAAAAAAAGATACAGTAAAGAAAAATGGTCAGTTTCTGTTGAAAGTTATAAAAATCAAGGAAGTATAAAAATCGCTGAAAAAATAAAAGTAGTGTGGCATTTTCCCGATGGAGACTTTGAATATTTCAAAGGAGTTTTTGACAAAATCGAGTTTAATGTTTCTGAATAAGAGAAATCGATTGACAATGAAAATAAAAAAAATAATAGAAAACAAGAAACAATTCCTTGATCTGTTATTATTAGCAGACGAACAGGAAAATATGATTGACAAATATTTAGCAAGCGGAGATTTATTTGCATTATTTGACGATGATTTGAAAACTATTTGCGTTGTAGTGAAAATAGACAACGAAACCTGTGAATTGAAAAATATAGCGACTTATGAAAAATATCAAGGTAAAGGGTACGGCAAAGCACTGATAAACTATGTATCTGATTTTTACAAAAACGAATACAAAACAATGATTGTTGGAACAGGCGAAGTTCCGTGGATTTTGTCGTTCTATGAAAGTTGCGGATTTGAAAAATCATATCGAGTAAAGAACTTTTTTACAGATAATTACGACCAACCAATGTTCGATGGCGAAATACAACTTATTGATATGATTTACTTAACGAAAGATTTATAAATAGATAATGAACCATATTATATTGCACTATTAAAGAGGAATTAAATGTCGGGGGAAATAATATTATCAAAATGGAACAGTTGAGGCAAAAATTATGCAAACGCAGATTTCCAAGAATTTTACTATTCGAAATTGGAATACTATTCCAAAACTTTTGGAATTGACAAAGTGAAACATTAAAGAAAAATAAAAAATGGACAAATACAATATAATAATTTGGTTACTGCCGATTGTGTTTATGATACACGACTTTGAGGAAATCATATTCTTCAAATCGTGGATTAGCAAAAATAAAGAGTATCTGAAGGAAAAATTTCCGAAAATAACGAAACGTATTTTAGGTAGTTTCGACAATTTATCGACTTCTGCATTTGTAGTCGCCGTAGCCGAAGAATTTGTGTTATTGAGTTTGATAACAGTAGGCTCTGTTCTTTTCGACAATTATCTACTGTGGCTTGCTGCGTTTATGGGTTTTTTTGTACACTTATTTGCACACCTGGCGCAATGGATAGTTCTGAAACGATACTTACCGGCAATTTGCACAACTTTTTTTGCATTAATTTATTGCACTTACTCATTATACGAGATAATTGCTCATAACCTATTCCAAATTTCGGAAATCGTTGTGTGGACAATAACAGGAATTGTATTAGTTGGAGTGAATTTAGTTTTTGCTCACAAATTGGCAGAAAAGTTTGTCAAAAGACAGAAATATGACAGTTGTTAGAAATAAATAGAATCAGATTTCCTGACCTCAGATTCTTTGGTTAGTTATTTTACAATGAACCCAAAAAAAGAGATTATCGATGGTTTAGAAGATGACGATTTTTATAAAGATTTTGAAATAGTGGTAATTAAGTCATCTATTAAAAATAACCAAAAAAATAATATTGAAGTTTATCCAAATCCGGCAAACGATTATATCTCAATAAAAGGAATCGAAAATGCGACAATAATTCTTAATAATATGATTGGAAAGCAAGTTATAAAACTTCATAACTGCAACGAAAATTCTAAAATAGAAATAGATAATATTTCCAAAGGTATTTACTTGATTTCTATTGAGGAAAATGGATATGTTACAATGATGAAATTAGTTGTTGGTGGATAAAAGTTACCATATCTCTTTTCCATCGGGTATTTCAATTTTTAGGGTCAATCGTTGTCCCCTAACGGGATTACCGTCAGGAATTGTAAACTGCCTGTCTAAAAAAAGTTCGTTCTTTTCTTGTTTCCAATTATACTCAATTTTGGAGGCGAAATATTCAGCCTGCTCAATGGTAAAACCATTACTTTCACGCACAACTGTCATTGCAAATTTGTCAGCACCATAAATATATTCTATCTTTGGTTTTCCGTCAATTAGAATTTTATTGTTTTTATAAACCATTGTTCGATTTTCATTTTCAATTTTTGTATCACTAACCGATAAACGCAGTTTATTTATTGTGAAAATAGTTTTATTACATTTTTCGGGTGAGTTCCATTTTATAAAAAGGGTATCACATTCAAAAGGCTGTAAAATAACTATTTGAGAAACAGTAGCACGTTCTTTAAATTGCGCAGCGGTATTGAAAGCAGCAAATACGACCATTAAAATTCCTATCAACCAAAGAATAAATCCTGAAATTCCTATCAGTTTTCCCCCTTTTTTGAAATCAAAAATAAGATATAAGCCCAAATATAAAATCAAAAATATTGGAATAAGAATTATCATTCCAATGCCTATAAATCCACAAAGAGCCGACGTAGAATCAAGCAAAAGCGTTGCTACTTCTGACGAAAATATTTTATTATGAGCATTTGAATTGATGTTAAAAAGGCTAAAATGTAAAACAAAAAAACCAATAGTGAGAGAAAATAGTGTTATAGTAGTGAAAAACAGAATAATAACACCAACTATTGTTTTCAAAGATTTCAAAATCTTGTTGTCGTATTGACGTTTTTCATTACTAGGGAATGTGTTTTTCCTTTTGTCGGAAAAATTATTATATCCTGCTTTCATTTGTGCATGTTGTTCGATTGTGTTTGCTTTGGGTATTATAATCCAGAGCAATAAATAAGCAATAAATAGGATTCCTAGAAAGAATCCAAGAATAAAAAAGATGCGGAAAATAACGGGGTCAATGTTAAAATATGTACCTAATCCGCTACACACACCACCAAATATTCTGTTATTTGGGTCTCGATAAAGTCTTCGGGACCTCCAATTATCGATTTTTTTTGGTTCTTGTTCGGCGAATTGCCAACCAAAGTCGGCAGGTTTTCCAACTGTTTTTATAACCTCTTCTACATCTGACAAAGTTACAACGCCATCGGTTGAATGAACTACTGCTGATAATAGCTCTGCGATGCGCGATTCGATATCAGTAATCGTTTCGGATGTGCCACTCTCGTCGCCAAGGCGCAACGCAATAGATTCTAAATAATTACGTAACTGTTCGTAAGCGTCTTCCTCTATTCGAAACGCCATACCGGATAGATTTATTAATATGGTCTTTTTCATATACTAAAAAATTTAATTTGAATTATTATCTTGTTTATTTTGAATAATCTATTTTATAAAGTCTATTATTAATTTTACTAAACCAAAATTTATATAATTTATGATTTTCTATAAAAATTTGCCTCCTAAGGAGTCTCGCATTTGCTCTTTTTCCACCAATATTATATCTCTAACAAGATTCTCCCATTTATTCATTCACTCATTCACTCATTCACTCATTTACTCATTCACTCATTCACTCATTTACTCATTCACTCTTTCACTCATTTACTCATTCACTGAAAACTAAAAACTAATAACTGAAAACTGAAAACTGAAAACTAATAACTGATAACTGATAACTGAAAACTGAAAACTGATAACTATATCCACCAAAGAGAGAGATTCAAAGCGCTTAAACTCCAAATCAGCAATTTTATAAGAACTGAAACAACTGCCATTATCAATATTATATAAGCAAACACTTTAAAATGTGACCGAAAAATTAACCCTAAAGATAGCAAAATAACTGATATTGTAATAAAACCTGAAAAAAACATTTTAACAGGAAAAAATGAGTTATTAAAATAAATTTTTGAGCAGCCACTTGAAAAATTAGCAAAAATCAGCAACAAAAAAAAAGCGCAAACAATTATCAAAATCGTTTTATCTCTATTTTTCATATTATTAAAGAAATTTTCACTTTTTTTGTACGTTTTATTGTTTTTTTTGAAGTTTTCGAATTGATTTTTGACGACTTCATACTCTTCTTTGATTTTTTTTTCGATATTAGAAATAGTAATATTTTCTCCTTTCATTTCCATTTTTTGAGATGCTGTAACGGCAGGGGAAACAACTATCCACAATGCGAAATAGATAGGAATTATAATTCCGAAACTCAAAAAAGGCAAGACAACAAAAATAATTCTTACTACAACGGGGTCGATGTTGAAATATGCCGCAATGCCTGCACAAACACCTCCAAGTTTTTGATTTTCAATATCCCGATACAAGCGCCGACTTCTATTTTTTGCATAAAACGAATCGTTGAAACCCTTTTTTTCTCTGTTCTCATTTTCAGAAAAATCGTCAGGCTGCCCCATTATTTTTATTGATTCATTAACCATTGTAATTGTTATAACACCTGTTTTTGGGTTAATCCGCTCGGCAAAAAGTTCAGCAAAACGGGCTTCAATGTCGGTTATTATTTCTGAACCTTCTTCAGTCGTGCCAAAACGGACTTTTAAGGTCTCAAAATATTGATTCAGAATTTCATAAGCATCCTCATCTATGAAAAACGCTATACTTGAAATATTAATCGAAATAATTTTTTTCATCTGTTTATATTTATGTAGCCACTAATTTGTTTGTTATTGAACGTATTGAAATTGTTATTGAGTTTACCGAAATATTGAATTTATTGAAATTGTTATTGAGTTTACCGAAATTGTTATTGAGTTTACCGAAATTGTTATTGAGTTTACCGAAATTGTTATTGAGTTTACCGAAATTGTTATTGAGTTTACCGAAATTGTTATTGA
>Ga0099364_10001436_pt1 | contig 39387 bp, 29 predicted proteins | sample TergutTh196P3_FD_73070 | JGI IMG/M metagenome (GOLD analysis project Ga0099364, IMG submission 73070) | Microcerotermes parvus P3 segment gut microbial communities from Pointe-Noire, Republic of the Congo - Th196 P3 | ecosystem: Host-associated > Arthropoda: Insects > Digestive system > Gut ... | reverse complement strand
CTGCGCTTGTCTATTATCGCGAGTTCCGTGTTTATCTGTTCCGCGAATTTGCGGGCTCTCACTACGCCGCCTATATCCGGCGCAACCACTATCACCCGGCGCTCCAGTAAAGCGTTTTTTAATATTCTCTTGAAGTGGGAGGCGAGTAAGGGGATCCCGGTCAGGTGGTCCACCGGAATGTCGAAAAAACCCTGCAACTGCCCCGCGTGAAGATCGGCCGTAACCACCCTGTCGGCGCCGGCGTGCTCCAGAATGTTCGCCACCAGCTTCGCCGTGATTGGTTCGCGCGCGCGGGCCTTGCGATCCTGCCTGGCGTATCCGAAGTACGGCAGCACCACGTTTATCCTGTAAGCCGAGGCGCGCCTCATGGCGTCGATTATCACCAGAAGCTCCATCAGGTTCTCGTTCACCGGCGCGCAGGTCGGCTGGATGACGAACGCGTCAGTGCCGCGCACACTTTCTTGCAGCGACAGTCCTATCTCGCCGTCGGAGAAACGGAATATCTTCCGCCCGGACATCTGAATGCCCAAAGTGGAACATATCGTTTTTGTAAACTCCTCATGCGCGCTTCCGGAAAAAATCTTTATATCTCTGGAGGCAGACTCCATAACTCAACCCTCCTCGTCATTATGCCGCTTCGCCCCTATGTTCTTTTTGCTGCTCCATTCGCTCACGTTGGTCTGGCGCTCGCGGGCGATCCCAAGCGCTCCGTCCGGTATATCCCGGGTGATCACGGAACCGGCGGCGGTGGTTGCCTTGTCGCCAATGGAAACCGGCGCGACGAACATCGTATCGCTGCCGACGAAGCAGTCCTCGCCTATTTCCGTTTTGTGCTTGGCCGCCCCGTCGTAGTTACAGGTGACGGTACCCGCCCCTATGTTTGTGCCTCTCCCTATAGTGGCATCCCCAAGGTACGACAGGTGCAGGGCTTTTACGCCCTCGCCCAGAGTGCTGTTTTTTACCTCCACGAAACGCCCGACCTTCGACCCCGCTTTCATCACCGCGTTACCGCGCATGAAGGCAAAGGGGCCTGCCTCTCCGCCCTCTCCTATCACGGTGTCGGAAATTACCGAAGGCCCCAGGACTTTTGAATCAATTTCCATACGGACCCCTCGCAGAGTTGACCATGCGCCTACCCTGCATCCGTCGGAAACGTATGATTTTCCCCATATCTGTACTCCCGGTTCCAGTATGACGTCAGGCTCGATCTCGACTCGCGGTCCTATCCAAGTGGTTTGCGGGTCCATGCACTTGAGCCCGTTTTTCATATGTTCGTCCAGTATTCTCTTCTTCAGTTCTCCTGACGCCACTGCAAGTTCGTTCGGCGTATTGACGCCAACGAACTCAGTCGGGTCTTTGCATGTTATTACGCAAACATCACTCTCAGTCTCGTCAATCAGTTGAACTGCTTCGGTTATATTGTATTCGCCTAAATCGTTGTCTTTCGTTAACTGGTCAATAATTGCCGAGAGCGCCCTGGTGTTGAAAAGATAAATGCCGTAGTTGATCTCATGCGTTTTGAGTTCATCCACTGACGCGTCGCTCTCCTCCACTATCCGCACCCCTCCGTCAGCCAGTCTCACGACCCTACCATACCCGGAGGGATCGTCCGCCACGAAACTCATTATGGCGGCTCCCAGACAGGAACTGCGGAATATGCCGACCATCTCCGACAGCGATTCGGAACGCACCATCGGCACATCCCCCGACAGCACCAGCAGGTCGTCAAACTTCTTCCACCAGTGCTCGGCGGATTTCACGGCGTGTCCCGTACCAAGCTGCTCATCCTGCCAAATTACCTCGATTCCCGGCCATTCGCGCTTAATATATTCCTCTACAAGTTCCCCTTTATAACCGACCAGCGCCGCGATATTTTCAAATCCGGCGTCTCGGGCCGCTCTGATAGGGTAATAAACCATCGGTTCTTCGAGAAGGGATTGAAGTACTTTGGGTTTACCGCCGCGCATCCTCGCCCCACGCCCCGCCGCGAGGATCAGTATACCCATTGATCGAGGCTGATTGCTCATTTAATTACACTCCCTCCGGGGAATAACAACAGAAGCAATATTATGAGGAAGTCTTGCGACTTCCCCCGAATTTCTCTGGCTGGGGTGGATGGATTCGAACCATCGATGGCGGATCCAAAGTCCGCTGCCTTGCCGCTTGGCTACACCCCAAGGGCAACGGACATTATATCATAAGGTCTCGTTTTTGCAGTGTTTTGAGAACCACAAAAAGCCCCGTGTTTTTGCGTTTTCGGCATGTTGCCTTCCATAAAAAAACGCCCCGAAGGGCGGCTAAAGTAGTTCTCAAAGTCTTTTTTTCGGCCTCTTAATCGTCATCCTTTGGAGGCTGAGACTTCAACAGGTTCGCCAACGCTTCAAGAGCTTCGTCTTTGTCCCCGCATTTTTCGATTATGGTCATGATCATTTTTATCATGCCGTCCCATTGCTTATCAGTCATAACTTCTTCCCCCTTAATCGTTGCCGTGGTCATGATTCATTTCCCCTTAAATGAGTTTACGCCCCTCGTTGATGATGAACAATCCCAATACAATCATAGCGCTCCACGAGGGAATCGAAACAATATCAGCGGTGTTTGTCATCATGGCCGCCGCGGCAAACAAAAAATAAGCGCCAACCGTAAGGGTCATCCACCACTTTTTTATGCCGGACCTATAATTCTCGAACGCCATGAAAGCACGCGCGCATGCCGCGAATATCATCCAGATGCCGGCCAAAACCGGCAGTCTGAATAAAATAAGTCCCAACCGCGCGAGAAACAACACTCCAAAGACCGCGTTAAGGACGCCGATAAGTATGAACCATCTGGGACGGATTGGGGAGTTTTTGAGGGATATGTATGGGACAAGATAATTGAGGCCGGAGACTAAAAGACCCAATCCAATAGCAGTTGGAGGCGAAGGTGAGTTCAGGATGGGATTGAGTACGCCCAAAGCGCCAATCAGAATAATAATCGCTCCATCGGTGAACAGTGTCCACCGTACGGTTTTTTTGAAACCCGCCTCAAAGTTCGCGTCTGGGTTCATTGGCTGTTGGAATATCGCGCGGCGTTTCTCTCGACTATCATACGAATTAAAGCGTTGTTCCTCCACGTCGAGCTTTGTCCCACCGACCCACTGCTGGTAACCACCACCGCCGTCACTATAAGGAAGACGATGATCAGCGTTGCAAGCAGCATCTGGTACGCCTTGTTCTGCTTGACATAAAGAGAATTGCGCCGTCTGGTAGTCCTTTGCGTTCCCCGCATCCAATCACCATCTCCTTTCGCTGCCGCGTATCTGAACATTAGGGGTCTTCCCATTTAATTTTACATTAGAATATCGGTCTTGTCATTAATATAGATTACCGTATTTCACGGCAGGTATGCAATGTTGCCGGCGACAGCGCCGGTCACCCGAATAAGATCGTGAGGGGACATCAAAAAGAGCAGTCCTCTCGCCCCCGCGCTGATTGATATCCTCTCATGATTCAGAGCGTCGGCGTAAATAAATACCGGATAGCGCTTGCGCCCGATGGGAGAGCATCCACCCCTGTCATATCCGGTGAGGTCTTTCAACTCCCTGATATTTACCATCGTGACGCTCTTGTTGCCTGAAATCGCCGCCAACACCTTGAGGTCGAGTTCCGAACCGGCCGGCACGCACGCCTCAATAACGCCGGTCTTGTCCCCTCTCAGCACAAGCGTCTTGTAAACCAACTCGAACGGCAAACCTATGTCCGAGGCGGTTCGCTCCGCGGAGAGGTCGCGCTCATCGAAGTCGAAATGAATCAATTCATACGCGACGCCCAATTCATCAAGCCTCCGCGCCGCGTTCGTTTTTTTGACGCCCTTCGATGAACCGGCCATAACGCTAACTGCCTACCCTAAGAACATTGCCTCTCAGTATCACAGCGGCGATTTTCAGCGATTCATCCAGGAGTACTATGTCGGCAATATGTCCGGGAAACAGGCTTCCCCTCTCGCCTGAGGCCCCTATTGCCGCGGCGGGATTGGTCGACGCGCACTTAACCGCCGAATGAAGAGGTATGCCCATATCCCGCACGGCAGTGACAAGACACCCCATCAGATCCGTTACCGAACCGGCGAGCGTCTTACCGTCCGCGAGCGTTGCGAATTTTCCGGTCACTTTAACCGGCAGTTCACCGATTTCGTACTCTCCGTCCTCCAAGCCGGCCGCCATCAGGCTGTCGCTGATCATAACAACGCGGTCATCGCCGAACATCCTGAACGCGCCTCTTACCGCTCCCGGATGAACGTGCACCCCGTCGCATATCAATTCCACGCGGCAATCCGGCGTGTCCGAAGCGGCTCCGATAACGCCCGGTTCCCTGTGATGAAGCGGCGGCATGGCGTTAAACAGGTGGGTGACGTGCCTCGCTCCGGCGGCAAACGCCTCCATAGCCGTGTCGTATGTCGCATTCGTGTGGGCTATGGAACAAGCCGCCTCTCCCGATATCTCCCTTATAACATCCATCGCTCCCTCTACCTCGGGAGCTATCGAAAGTATCTTCACCATTCCATTTGACGCCGCCTGCAATCTTCGGAAGAGAGCGACCTCAGGGGACCGCACATAATTCGGATTTTGCGCTCCGCATTTTTGGGGAGAGATGAAGGGACCCTCCAGATTTATACCGGCCACGGACGCGCCATTCTGCGCCCTGGCGCGTGATATTTCGCCGCATGCCCGAACGAGCGCTTCCTCCGAAAGGGTCAGCGTGGTCGGACACAGCGCCGTAACACCCCGCGACGCCTGATACCTCATCATTGTTTCCATGCCGTCCGCGCCGCAAGAGGTAAATTCAAATCCCATACAACCGTGAAGGTGAATATCCACCAGGCCCGGTATAGCGTAAAGATCGCGAGCGTCTATCTCCTCTCCCGACACAGCGCCGGTCGTAATGAAATCACCGTCAGTGAAGATATCCCGCTTCGTAAAACCGCCTCGTTCGTCAAAAACGTTCGCGCCCTTTATTATCATACGCTCCACACTCCTAAATCAAAGACAGGGCTTCGGAGTCGCCCACAAGAGTTACGTCGTTGTGTAGCTGAAGGACCGAGGCCGGTATCGAAGGAGTCACGGGACCGAAGAACGCTTTCTTCAATATCTCCGACTTTTGGACTCCGCTCGCAACCATCAGAATACGCCTGGACCTCATGATGGACCTGATACCCATCGTGATGGCGCTTCGGGGCATATCCTCCTCACGCTCGAAGAAACGTTTGTTGGCTTCTATCGTTGTTTTCGACAATTTCGCGACGTGCGTATCCTTATCGAACGCAGTGCCCGGCTCGTTGAATCCTATATGGCCGTTTTGTCCCAGGCCAAGAAGCTGCATATCGACGCCGCCAATCCTGGCTATCAGGCGTTCGTAGTTCAAACACTCGCCCTTCGTGTCCTTGACCGTTCCGTCGGGAATGTAGGTATGCTCCGGGGATATATTCACCTGATCCCATAAGTTTTGCCTCATGAAAAATTGAAAACTGTTCTCGTCATTCTTGGGGAGTCCGACATATTCGTCGAGATTGACCGTCGTCACCTCCGAGAAGTCGATATCGCCCTTTTTGTACCATTCTATGAGCTGCTTATAAATTCCAAGGGGCGTAGAGCCCGTGGCAAGTCCCAATACACAATTCGGTTTTAGTATAACCTGAGCCGACAGGATATTTGCCGCTTTCCGGCTCATATCATTGTAATCGGTTGCTCTGTATATTCTCATTGACGTCATCCCTTCTTTCTTTTTTTCGTTGCACTTCCCGCCAGGAGTCCTGAGATTATACGACACAATTTTGAAACGGAACAGAGTATTGTAAACACCGCCTCAACAAGCCCTAATCGGCATCGTCCTCCGTGGGTGAATATAAAATCTCTGATGTCTCCAACGTATCGGGAAGAAGTAAGTTGCTTTTTTCGGCAGGCAGTTCTTCAACAGTTCGTAAAGTCCGCTCTATTGCTCGTGAACGAATCCCAATGGTATCGACTTCCTTAACGGCGGAATCCAATTTCTTTTTGAGTTTGTCCATGACGCCGCCGAATTTACCGAACTCGGCCTTAACAGCGCCTAAGAGTCCCCACACCTCGTTTGTCCGCCGTTCTATCGCAAGCGTTCTGAATCCCATTTGCAGACTGTTAAGAAACGCCGCAAGGTTTGCAGGACCGACGACTGTCACTTTGAATGCGCGCTGTATATTTTCAAATAATTCCGGGCGACGCACAATTTCGGCATATAAAGCTTCAGTAGGTACGAACATGATTGCGAAGTCCGTTGTCACCGGCGGGTTAATATATTTATCGTGTATTCCTTTTGCGCATTTTTTTACCGCGCTCTCAAAAGCGTTGGATATTCGTTTCATCTCGTCATCAGAAGCGACGGCGTCGTAAGCGTCAAGCAGCCTCATATAATCCTCCGTCGGAAATTTTGAATCTATGGGCAGCAAAAGCATTTTATCCTCGCTGTTTTTATCGGGGAGTTTTACAACGTAATCCACGCACTCCCTGCCGTCCGGCCTAATCATTGCCTGAGCTTCATATTGTCCCGGCGAAAGTATCTGTTCCAGGATAGAACCAAGCTGAATTTCACCCAAGGTGCCCTTGGTCTTGACGTTAGTCAGCACACGCTTCAAATCACCCACGCCCGACGCGAGCTGCTGCATTTCGCCAAGCCCTTGATGAACTTTTTCCAACCGCTCGCTAATGAGCTTGAAAGAATCGTTAAATCTCTTTTCAACGGTGTCCTTAAGATTTTCATCCACAGTCTTTCGCACTTCTTCGAGTTTCTTCGAGTTTTCCTCCCTTATTGCCTTGAGCTGTTCCTCAATTTTTTGACGAATACTCTCCTGCAATTTATTCATATCATCATATTGCTCCCGCTGCCTGTCGTTAAAAAGTTTCACGTTCTGCGTGAAGCTGTCTTCAAAAGATTTTAACGATTTGCTTTGTTCTTCGCGCATTTCCTTCGACATGTTTGCGAAAAGTTCCCGTTGGCTGTCGGATTTCCCGTCAAATGTTATTGTCAGTTCTTTGAGTTGATTTGAAAAAATTTCAAATTGTGTCTTTTGAGCGTCTGACAAACCAGAAACAGTTTGCCTGACTGTTTCACTCAAATATGTAAATGATTTAGCCAATTCCTCACGATTTTCTCGCGAAGCCTTGCCGCTTTCATCGCGATTTCGTGCAAATTCATCACGCATTACGGTATCTATCCTGGCAAAATTCGAATCAAAAATTGCATGGAGGCGCTCCAATTCTTTCGATAATCGAATACTGCCGTTGTTTCTTATGCACACAGCCAGTGTAATAACCGTAAGCACACACAGTACCGCTAACAATGCAATAACAATGATGTTCATTAAGCTTAACCTCCAAAGTCTATATACGGCTTCTGCGCAACAAAAAAGCGACGCTTCAATCGAAGGTCGCTTCTTTTAATAAATTCATGCTTTTGTTAAAAATTACTTTTTCTTTCCGCTGGTATTTACAGCGTCCTTGAGCGCCTTGCCCGCGCGGAACACCGGAACCTTCTTCGCGGGGATGTCGATCTCCTCTTTCGGGTTCTGGGGATTACGCCCCTTGCGAGCCGAACGATGCTGAACCTCGAACGTCCCGAACCCTACCGCTTGTATCTTCTCACCCTTCGCAAGAGACCCTTGAATCGCTCCAAAAACCGCATCAACCACTTCAGCGGCCTTCTTCTTCGTTAGGCCCTCTACTTTCGCAGCTACCTCATTGGCCAACTCCGCCTTTGTCACTCTCTCTCCACCTCCGAATATGTATTAGGCTTGATAAAGCCGCCCTGAAACTGCATTCTAACTACTTTTAAAAACTACGTCGATATTATGCACATAAACAGTGTTACAGTCAAGCTATTATCGTAATTAGTTCGATATTTTGTGATTATTTATTTCTGAAAAACAGTCTTATCGGCGTCCCGGAGAAGTCAGCCATGCGGCGCAGGATATTCTCCAAGCGGCGCTCAAACGGGCGCGAGACCAACTTTTCGTCGTTTACGAAGAACACAAACGCAGGAGGCGCGCCTTCGACCTGAGTGCAATATGAAATCTTGAGCGACTTCCTGCCGTCTCCCGGCATTCTCTCGAAGACAAGTACCTCGCGAACAAGCCGGTTTAATTCGGAGGTAGTTATTCGGCGTCTTCTGTTTTCGTCTACAGCAGCGAGATGACCGCCGATTTTCGAAACGCCCCTCTTCGTGAGCGCCGACAGAAAAATAACAGGGGCGTGCGAGGCGAACGGCAGATCTCCCTTCAGTTTGTCTCGCATTTTGTCACCGATCCTGGGTTCTTTCGGCGCGAGGTCCCATTTGTTTACAGCGATTACAAGCCCTCTGCCACGCTCCAGCACATGTCCCAACAGGCGCTTGTCCTGCTCAGTTACGAGTTCGGACGCGTCGAGAAGCACCACCGCCACACGGCTTTTGTCAATGGCCTGATAGGTTCGGACCGTAGAGTAATACTCGACGTCTGAGCCTATCCGTGACTTCCTGCGCAGACCCGCGGTATCGAGGAATCTGTATCTCACTCCGTCCAGATCGACGACGGAGTCAACCACGTCCCTGGTCGTTCCTGGTATTTCGGAAACAAGCGAGCGTTCGCTGCCGGCCAGTACATTGAATAAACTCGATTTGCCAGTGTTAGGGCGGCCTACCAACGCGACCGGTATTTCAAGAGAAGCCTCCGCCGCATCATCCTCATCACCGGGGAGAAAATTGACCATCTCATCCAATAGATCGCCCATATTAAAATTGTGCGTGGCGCTCACTGGCAAAACTTTAAATCCCAGAGTTTCCGCCTCGTATGACGCGTCAAGCTTCTCAGGATTGTCGAGTTTGTTCACCGCGACGATGACCCGGCTCCCGCCTCTGCGCAGCATCGACGCAATCTCAAAATCCATCGGCGTTACCCCGTCGCGCCCATCCAGCACGAATACCACTCCGTCGCTCTCGGCGATTGCGTGCCGCACCTGTATTTCCATCTTTTCCATTATAACGGCGTGCCCGTCCTCGGTATCGCCCATTATACCACCGGTATCCACGATGTAAAACCTGCGGCCGCTCCATGAAATTTCGCCGTATAGCCTGTCCCTGGTAACGCCGGGAAAGTCGTCGACTATCGCCTCACGCCGTCCGAGCAGTCTGTTAAAGAGCGAGGATTTTCCCACATTGGGACGCCCGACTATTGCAACAATACCCAAAGATTCACCGTCTTCCTTTAAAAAATCGAGCGGGATGCAGCTCCTCGCTCGATTTTTTTGCATGATTTGATATGTTACGCTGACTCCACTTCGGTGATCTCGTCTTCCTTTGGCTCCGGCGGCAGTTTCTCCGATATGCGCAGCTTCGTGTATCGCTCTATTCCGGTACCGGCAGGGATCAGGAGCCCAATGATAACGTTCTCCTTCAAACCTTGCAGCTCGTCGATCTCACCTCTCACTGCGGCGGCCGACAAAATCTGCGCCGTCTGCTGGAACGAGGCCGCAGACAGGAAGCTATCGGTGGCGAGAGCTGCCTTGGTGACGCCATGCACGACGGGACGGCTCTCAGGAGCTTCCCGCAGCCGGCGAATAAATGACACGCGCTGGATTATGCGTTTTAATTCGGTGGGCGCGCTTTGCGCTCTCACCGTTATATGACCCGGCCTCGCATCAACTATATGTCCGGCGACATCTTTATTGATCGCTGTACCTGCGGCTGCGGTGACATTACCAGCGTCACGGATATCCTCCAGAAGAATCTTATCGGACGCCTTCTCCTCCAGCACCTGATGAATCAATTTTTCGTACGTGAGAATGGATCCCTCCAGATCAATCGCCTCTATCTTACCTTCGACCAAACCCCTTACTATCCCGCCATCCACCCTCGCGGGAATCGAATCTATAGCGTTTCCGTCGCGGTCTATTGCCTGTGTGAGCGGCTTGCAGAAGTAGTGATCTATCAATATATGGTGCATAGCGTCCTGTATGTTTATCAGTTCCGTCGTCCTCCAGACCTTCACGGACTTGACAAAAACGTCACGCATAACGCCCAGGATATCTTTTGTGAGGATGGAATCTTTACGCGCTATAACACTGTCATCAACGACTATGTCCTCGGCAAGATACCTGCTCTCCTCCATCGAGGACAGCGCTTCGGTGTCGCAAACGAGCACCGGTTTCGGCTTCACCTTGACCATAGCTGACAAGTCACCGGCGGAAAGAGTTGTATTGGCCGGAATTACGACCTCATCGTTATCCTTGAATTCCTCCATAAGAAGCAGAGATTCCATGGCGTGCCTGAACGCGGCCTCCCCCACGATAACCCGCAGACTCTCGTCGCCCTCCTTGAAAATCAACTCCGAAACTGCTCGCCCAGGAGTCAGAAGATCGAGAATGACGCCTTCAGTCAGTTCAATCCCCCTGTATTTATTCGTTAGATCGCCCACGCCATTGCCCACGATATCAAGGAGGATTTTGCCTTCGAGGAATTCGACAGCCTCGCGAGTACATATCTCGTTTTCCTGCTTAATTATTGCGACCTCCTGGTCGAAGTCATCTTTCCAGACCAATTCACCGGCGACGAAAGCGCTATCGCCTTCCTCGGCGACCCGGACCCTGTTTACCGGCGCGACCTTTCTCAAAATGGTTTCTATGTGCTTGTCGTTTATCGATACGCCCTGAGTTCTGTAAACTTCCTGGATCCCGTCCAGAAGGTAATGCTGCACTTCCTCCAGTCCATCCACATCTAGAAGCTGCTGAGGATCCTTGTAACCCTCCGTCAGTTCCTGCCCCTTTTTTACCTCGGAACCTACCTGGATATCCACCTTAAGACTCTGGGCGGTAGGGACACTCCAGCTCAACCTCTCCTCAGTTCCATCCGTGCCTTCGGTCGCGACTATTATCTTGCGTTTACCTTCCGTCTCGCGTATTTCGACGATCATACCGTCACGTTCGGCCAACATCGCGACTTTTTTGGGACGTCTTACTTCGAACAACTGCTCTATACGGGGCAGACCCTGCGTGATGTCCTCTCCCGTGAACTGCCTCGCGCCTCCCGTGTGGAAGGTCCTCATGGTAAGCTGCGTGCCGGGCTCGCCTATACTCTGGGCCGCTACCACTCCGACTGCTTCCCCTATTGAAATCTTTTTGCGCGTCGCCAGATCCTGTCCATAACACGTGCGGCATACGCCATGCCGGAGTCCGCACGTGAGCGGGCTCCGTACCCACACTGATTTTATTTCCGCAAGTTCAATCCTGCGGGCCATCTCGGCGGAAACTTCCGCGCCGGCGGGCAACAAAAGATCGCCCGTTTTCGGATCATTAACGTCCTGAAGCAATATCCTTCCGGTCAGGCGCTCGGTAAGCGATATTATTATCTGATCTTCCGTTGTAAGCGGACGAACTTCAATACCGTTCGCTGTACTGCAGTCCTCCTCCGTTATGATGAGATCCTGAGCCACATCGACAAGACGCCTGGTTAGATAACCGGACTTTGCGGTGCGGAGCGCAGTATCCGCGAGGCCTTTCCTGGCTCCGTGCGTCGAAATGAAGTACTCCAGCATGTTTAAACCTTCGCGGAAATTGGCGACGATCGGATAGTCGATTATACGTCCAGACGGATCAGCCATTAAACCGCGAATACCGGCCATCTGCGCCACCTGTCCCCTCGTACCTCGTGCGCCCGAGTCGACCATCATGCGCAGCGGATTCGACCTCTCCATGTGGTCCATGATGCTGTCGGCGATCTTTCGGCCGGCCTCCGACCAGATGAAATCCTTCACTCTCATGTATTCCTCATCATCGAGAAGGCCAAGGTCGTGCTGTTCCGAAAGATCGACTTCCTTATCAAGAGAGAAGTCCACTATCTCCTTCTTTTCTTCCGGCACCGTGATGTCGCCGATACCGAGGCTGATACCGCTTCTGGTGGACCATCTGTAGCCCAGCACCTTAATGGAATCCAGCATCGCGACCATGGCATGTTGGCCTATCTTGTCGAATGTATCGTCCAAAAGTGTGCTGAGATCCTTCTTGTTTATCGAGCGGTTCAAAAAACGCAGTTTGGGCGGCAGTGATTCGTTGAAAACAACCCTTCCTGGGGATGTTTCGATATATCCTTTTTCGTCAATCTCGCCCTCAGGCAGGTTCCATGACGGATCGGCCTTAATCTTGATGCTGGCGTTAATGTGAACCAAACCGTGATCCAGTGCGCTTTCAACGTCATCCGGATTCCTGAAACAAAGACCTTCTCCCTTTCTGCCACTCCACATGCTCGTGAGATAGTAAATACCTAGCAGCATGTCCTGCGTGGGCGTAACAACCGATCTGCCGCTGGCCGGAGACAGAAGATTATTTGAGGATAACATCAATATCCTTGCTTCCGTCTGCGCTTCTATTGACAGCGGTACGTGAACGGCCATTTGGTCTCCATCGAAGTCGGCGTTGAACGCCGTGCAAACCAGCGGATGCAGGCGTATAGCCTTTCCTTCTATCAAAACCGGCTCGAAAGCTTGTATGCCAAGCCTGTGAAGAGTGGGAGCACGGTTAAGCATGACCGGATGATCTTTGATGATTTCCTCAAGGATGGCCCATACCTCGTCCCTGCCTCGCTCGATAAAGCGCCGGGCGCTCTTTACATTCGGCGCCATGCCGTTTTCAACGAGCTTGTTCATGACGAACGGCTTGAAGAGTTCGAGCGCCATCTGTTTCGGCAGCCCGCACTGGTAAATCTTCAAGTTCGGGCCTATTACTATGACCGAACGGCCGGAGTAATCGACGCGTTTTCCGAGAAGATTCTGGCGGAAGCGCCCTTTCTTGCCCCGCAACAGGTCGGTGAGGCTCTTCAGCGGCCTGTTACCGGCGCCTAGAACAGCCTTGCCTCGTCTTCCGTTATCTATCAACGCATCCACAGACTCCTGAAGCATACGTTTTTCGTTGCGTATGATGATATCGGGGGCCCTCAGCTCCTGAAGTTTCTTCAATCTGTTATTCCTGTTAATGACGCGGCGATACAGATCATTGAGGTCACTCGTGGCAAACCTGCCTCCGTCCAGCTGAACCATTGGCCGCAAATCGGGCGGTATCACCGGAAGAACCGACATGACCATCCATTCCGGCTTGCTGGAACTCTTCCGGAAGTCCTCCGCTATTTGCAGTCGTTTCACGAGCTTGCGTTTCTTCTGGCCTGAACTCTCCGCAATTTCCTCACGAAGCGTGCTGACCAAATCAGAAAGATCTACCTTTTGGAGAAGGGAATAAACACCTTCCGCGCCTATTCCTCCTGAAAATCCCTTATCATAGGACGCGCAAAGCTTCTCCTCGCACTCCAATATGATATCGGAGCGCTTAAAAGGCGAATCTCCACCGTCGATGACTATGGAACAGGGTTCCTCCACCGATTCTTTTTCAGGCTGAACAGTGAATCTTCCGGGATATTTCTCACTGTATAAATCGCACTCGCTCTTGGAAACAACGTCTCCTTTGCCAAACGGAAGATGTATCACGGACGTCACAAGAAAAGCCTGCTGGTTTTGCATATTGACTGCACCAAATTCGGCGTCGGGCATCAATTCTTTCATGCGCTCCAACTGACTTTCGGGAAAGACCTCGCCGGAATCGTCCTTCGCTTCACGTGCGACGCGATAAGCCGGTTCCACTTGAAACAACCCGTCTCCGAATTCGCCTCTTATGCGCTTCACCCTGTCGGCGCTTATAACATCACCGGTCTCGACGGGAATATCGTCGACCTTCACTATGCGGTATGCTTCTTCAGCCTTGAATTTCGGATCGTAATGCCTGTGTATGCGTTCCACACTGGCGGTCACCAAATCGCCGCGTTTTACTATGTCAGTCCGCTTGCCGTCGGCCACTACCTTGTATTTCTGCTCCCCTTTTCTCGTTGGGGCGAAATACACGACTTTTTCGAGATCCTTGGTTGAGGTTCCCAAAAGAAGGCTGAGCCTGCTCGGTATTCCTCGCAGATACCAGATATGCACCACGGGAGCAGCCAATTCGATATGGCCCATACGTTCCCTGCGAACCCTGTTGTCCGTCACCTCGACGCCGCAACGGTCACACACGACGCCTCTGAATTTTGGGCCGCTGCGCTTATATTTGCCGCAAGCGCACTCGAAGCTGCGGGTAGGTCCAAAAATACGCTCACAGAATAACCCATCTTTTTCCGGCCGCAGCGTTCTGTAATTTATCGTTTCAGGTTTCTTTACTTCTCCGCTGGAGAGTTCACGCACTCTCTCAGGAGAGGAGAGTTTCATGCGAACGCCTGAAATATGACGATGTTCCGCCATTAGTCATCCTCCCCTTCGCTCTTATCACCGTCGTTGCCGTGATCATCCCTGGATAATTCACTATCAGAGGTGAACAGCTCATCTTTCATAACTTTACCCCTCGTATCTGTCATTGTGAGACTAAGGCCGCTATATTCGGTAGAAGCGGCAAAAATGTCGGGCTGTTCGTGAGCTGAGAACAGGCTCTCCTCCGTGTCGCTCTCTCTCTCGACGGAAGCGTCGGGCCTGAGTGAAGCCATGCGGTGACCGTGGGATTCCTCGTCGCTCATTACGAGTTCCCCGAAGGAGCCGTCGCTGTACTTTATCTCAACATCAAGCCCCAGTCCGTGGAGTTCCTTGATCAAAACCCTGAAGCTCTCTGGCACACCCGGTTTTATGAGATTCTGGCCCTTTACTATCCGCTCGTAAGTACGAAGACGCCCATGGATATCGTCCGACTTGACTGTCAACATCTCCTGAAGCATGTGGGCCGCGCCATAACCTTCGAGCGCCCAGACCTCCATCTCGCCGAATCGCTGGCCGCCAAACTGCGTTTTGCCTCCCAGGGGCTGCTGTGTGATGAGGCTGTAGGGACCTATGGAACGCGCGTGTATCTTGTCATCCACAAGGTGTATCAGTTTCAGCATGTACATAATCCCGACAGTTACTTTGCCATCCATCGGCATTCCGGTCCTGCCGTCGTAGAGCGTTACTTTGCAATCGTCGGTGAGTTCGGGATACTTTTCATCTCTTATCGCCCCGAGATGCTGTAATATCTCATCCTCGTGAGCGGCCAGGAATACCGGCGTGGATACCTTCCATCCATTATGATGGGCGACAAAGCCCGTAATGGTTTCGAGCACCTGCCCCAGATTCATTCGGGATGGAACGCCGAGCGGATTTAACACGACGTCCACCGGCGTACCGTCGGACATGTATGGCATATCCTCCTCCGGCAGTATTCTGCTGACGACGCCCTTGTTTCCGTGACGCCCGGCCATCTTGTCGCCTTCCGTTATCTTGCGGAACTGCGCTATGTAAACCTTGATGACCTCATTCACTCCCGCGCTCATATCCTCGCTGTTCTCGGCCCTGGTAAGACGCTTGACAGTTACCACCTTGCCGCCCTCTCCGTGCGGAACGCGCAGACTTGTATCCCTGACTTCGCGGGCCTTTTCGCCGAATATGGCGCGCAGCAGTTTTTCCTCCGGCGTCTGATCCGACTCGCCTTTCGGCGTCACTTTTCCTACGAGAATATCGCCCGCGTTCGCCTCGGCGCCTATTCTTATTATGCCGTCCTCATCGAGGTTTTTCAGAGCATCCTCGCCGACGTTAGGTATGTCCCTCGTTATCTCCTCCGGGCCCAGCTTAGTCTCGCGGGCTTCAACCTCGTACTCCTCTATATGGATAGATGTGTAGAAATCCTCTTTCACCAGGCGCTGACTTAGGAGTATCGCGTCCTCGAAATTGTATCCTTCCCACGACACGAACGCCACGAGAACGTTTCTGCCGAGCGCAAGTTCGCCACCTTCGCACGATTGACCGTCGGCTATGATTTGTCCTGCCTTTATACTGTCTCCGCAATCCACTATTGGCTTTTGGTGTATCACCGTACCTTGATTCGATCTTCGAAATTTAATCAACTTATATATGTCCGGCTGTTTGCCTCCAGCTGAAATCTCTATCCTGTTCGAATCGACATAGTTCACGGTTCCCGCGCGCTCTGCCACAACACAGGAACCGGAGTCCACGGCAATCCTGTGCTCGACCCCTGTCCCGACAAGCGGAGCTTCCACCTGTACCAGAGGCACGGCCTGACGCTGCATGTTTGATCCCATGAGAGCCCTGTTGGCGTCATCGTGTTCCAAAAATGGGATCAGAGCCGTCGAAACTGATACGATCTGTTTCGGGGATATGTCGAGGTACTGTACCTCAAGAGGAGACACTTCCTTGATGTCGTTCCTGTGACGCACGTAGATATTTGGCCCTAGAAGCTCGCCTTCGGGGCTCATCGGGGTGTCCGCCCTTCCTACGTTGTTGGTGTCCTCCTCATCGGCGGACAGATATATGACCTCGTCCGTCACTTTGCCGTCCGCGACGCGGCGAACCGGACGCACGAGGAAGCCGTAGTCGTTAATGCGCGCGTATGTCGCAAGCGAAGTGACAAGACCGATGTTTGAACCTTCGGGCGTCTCTATCGGGCAGACCCTGCCGTAGTGTGTGTAATGGACGTCACGCGCTTCGAATCCCGCCCGTTCACGGGATAAGCCGCCGGGACCAAGCGCGGACAACCTGCGCCTGTGAGTAAGTTCTGCTAGAGGGTTCGTCTGATCCATGAATTGCGACAACTGACCCGAACCGAAAAATTCGCGCAATACCGCCGAGACCGGCCTGACATTGATAAGGTCCTTCGCCATCGATGTAGCGAGGTCAGGAATTGTAGTCATTCTCTCCTTTGCAATTCGCTCCATTCGCAGCAAACCTATGCGGACCTGATTCTGGAGCAACTCTCCGACCGCGCGCACGCGGCGGTTTCCGAGGTGATCGATATCATCCTCACCTTCGTATGATTCGTCGTTTTTAAGCCGCAGCAACTCCGTTGATATGGCCACAATATCGGCGGTGGTGAGCAGCCGCTCCTCCCGGGGTATATCTATTCCGAGCCTGCGGTTCACCTTGTAACGTCCCACGCGTCCAAGACTGTAACGTCTGGTATCCGTAAAAATACTGTGAATGTACTCCCGAGCGTTTTCCATCCTTGCGGGCTCGTTCGGGCGCAGCCGGCGGAAAAGTTCCATCATTGCTTCATCTGTGTTGGATACGCCGTCCTTTTCCAAGGTAGCCGCAATTACGGGATCGACGTCCCAAACCCATATCCTGGTGCGACCCTGATTCCACAATGTATCGAGATGTTCCTTAGAGAGCCGTTCATTCTTTTTGATCAGTACCGTTCCGTCACCCGCCAATATGGACTCCGCCAGAAGCATTCCCTTGACGTCATCCTCCGTCATATCAATCTCTTTTTCCTTCGCGCCGAACAATCCCAACACATCGTCGTCGGAATTGACGCCGAAAGCTTTGAGCAGCATCGTTATTGGAATTTTCTTTCTGCTGTCGACCTTGACGGAAATCGGTTCCACTTTGAGGGGCGGCTCACCCTTGGGAAGATCGAACTCCATCCAAGCACCGCGGTCCGGGATCACCTTCGCCGAATATACCTCCTGGCCAGGCGTGCGCTCCGCGCTGAAATAAACGCCGGCGGAGCGGGCAAGCTGATTTACGACGACGCGCTCCGTGCCGTTGATAATGAACGTGCCACGCGACGTCATTATCGGGAAGTCGCCAAGGTATATCTCCTCTTCCTTGATCTCGCCGCTCTTGACATTCTTGAGCCGTATTGTCGCGCGAATCGGGCGTGACCAGGTAAGGTCCCTGCTGCGAGCCTCGTCGAGAGTAATGGTCTCAGGCTCAATCCTGTAACTTACAAATTCCAGCGAAAATGAGCCGTCATAGCTCATTATTGGGAAAATTTCCCCAAACAGTTCCTGCAATCCTTGTTTTTCCCGCATCATCGGGTTTGTGTCTTTTTGGAAGAACCAATCGTGTGAATTTTTTTGAACTTCTACCAAGTCTGGAAGAGGGAAGAGATCCTTTTCCGTGCCGAAAATCAAACGTCCGTGCGCTTTCTCCGATGGGGCTGCTGCCGTCATTGGGAGAATTCCTCCCTTTGTGAAAATTTTCGCAAATATTACATGCACAACCTCAGATACTACCAAACATATCCGCGTTTGTCAAACAATAATTCGGCTTCCGGTTTTTTTGGTGAGTGGTATTACTGATTTCGGATCAATCATTAATTATTGCCGATCGGAAATTTTTCAAGCGGTTTCTTGTTTTTCGAAAGCGTCATCCTCCAAGGTATCTTCGCTCAACTGTTTTGCCACGAACTGGAATGTTTCTCTCAACTCCAGAAAAGCTGTGGTAACGTCAGGATCAAAGTGGACCCCGGCCTGGGATGTAATAAACGCCATCGCCTCTTCGTTGGTCATTGGACCTTTGTAGACTCTCTGGCTTATTATGGCATCGTACACGTCCGCTATAGCCATCAATCTGGCCGGGATTGGTATCTCGTCGCCCTTCAGCCCCCTTGGGTAACCGCTTCCATCCCATTTTTCGTGATGACCGTAGGCGATTTCATCTGCCAGCCTGAGAAAGGTATTGCCCGGAAGACGCTTTGTCAATCTGTACAAAATGTTATGTCCGTATACGGTGTGCTTTTTCATTTCATCAAACTCATCTTTGGTGAGGCGGCCGGGCTTCAGAAGTATATGATCGGGAACGCCAACCTTGCCTATGTCGTGAAGCGTCGCGGCTATCCCGATATCATCCGGGTCGAGACTCACAAGATAGTCTTTAAATCTGGGGTTCCAAGCCAACTGTACTGCGAGAAGCTGCACATAAAATCTCGTTCGCATAACGTGATCGCCGGTTTCCTGATCCCTGGTTTCAGCGAGGCTCGCCATCGCTTCGATTATTACGCTCTGGGTGATTGAGAGTTCCTGAGTACGTTCCTTTACTTTTATCTCGAGTATTTCGTTTTGTTGTTTCAACGCTTTTTTGGCATTCAGCAGGGAGAGGTGGACATCAAGCCTGGCTTGCACTTCGAGGATAGCGAACGGCTTTACCATGTAGTCTACAGCGCCGACCTCGAAACCTCTCGCCTTTTCATTTATCTCGGTCATGGCAGTGAGGAATATTATCGGAATATCGACAGTGTCGGGATCCGCTTTGAGTATCGAGCAGACTTCATATCCGTTCATTCCCGGCATGATGACATCGAGCAGGATAATGTCGGGAGGATTGTTTTTCACTTGCGCCAGCGCGGATTCACCATCCATGGCGGTATAAAGATCGTAACGATCTGCAAGAGCGTCAAGCAGGATTTCTATGTTGAGATCCGTATCATCTACGATAAGGACCTTGCTTTTTTTCCCCCGTATTGTCATCTTCTCCACTCCGTATATCGGATTCTATTTACTCTCAACCATTCAAACATACAAACCGATAATGCCACCGACGCATTAAGACTGCCAGAACCGGCCTCCATCGGGATACTCATCAGTTCGTCGCATGCGCCCGCCGCTGTTCTTGAAACTCCCGTCCCCTCGCCTCCCACTACGAATACACATCTTGCGGGTAACGGCGAGTCATAAATCGTGACTCGGGCATCCTCGTCAAGTCCGACTGCCCAAAATCCGGCGTCTTTGACTTCCCGGACGGCGTTTCCTACATTCCCAATCACTACGAGAGGCAATCGAAGCGACGCTCCGGCGCTCGTCTTTGCCACAGTACCCGCAGGGAGCGCCCCCCGCCTCTGCGGAAAAGCCGCGAATGCCGCCCCAGCTGCCTCCGCGCTTCTAATCATAGCCCCCATATTGCGAGGATCTTCTATATGATCCATAATGACTGCCATTGCCGGTTGGGTATGCGCCATTCTACCTAAAACATCGCATAATCCGAGCAAAGCGACCGGCGACATTTTCGCAACAATACCCTGATGATTCTCCCCGTCAGTCATTGCGTCCAAAATTTTATTTTCCACCAATGTGTAAGGAATTCCGGACGTCCTGCACGTATCAATTATTCTATCTACAGGCGAACCCTTGGCCGTTTTCGCGACAAGTACCTTCATACATTTTGAAGGACTACTTATCAATAAGCATAACACAGGGTTCCTTCCCCAACAATAATCAGATTTCACTATTTTTCGTCCCTGGCCGCGGGCTTTTTCTCTATCGCGCATTTTTACCTCCTGCGCCGCGATTTAATTCCTCCATGTAGTTCCGGAGAAAAGCGCCCGTATATCCATCCCCGCACTTCGCCACAGTTTCCGGTGAACCATGTGCTATCACGCGCCCTCCCCGCTCTCCTCCCTCAGGCCCGAGGTCTATCAGATAATCCGACGAGAGCAGCACGTCCAGATTGTGTTCTATCAGCAATACCGAACTGCCATGGTCCACCAATTTATGAAGCAGCAACAACAAATGCTTAACGTCGGTGTAGTGCAATCCCGTCGTCGGCTCGTCAAGCAGATAAAGGACATTGCCCCTGAACCGCTTTCCGAGTTCGGTAGCGAGCTTCACCCTCTGCGCCTCCCCGCCGGACAGGGTGGTCGCCGGCTGCCCTAGTCTAATATAACCCAACCCGGCCTCTTTTATAACAGCGAGGCGGGACGCTATACGCGGTATGTCCTTGAAATAATCTTTGGCCTCGTCAACCGTCAAATACAACACATCCGCTATTGAGAGACCCTTGTAGGTTACCTCAAGCGTTTCTCTATTATACCTCTTGCCTCTGCAAATATCACAACTAACATAAACATCCGGCAAAAACAACATTGAAACTTTCGTCACTCCGTCGCCGCTGCAAGCTTCACAGCGGCCGCCCTTGACGTTGAAGCTGAAACGGCCCGGCATATACCCGCGAAGCCTCGACTCCGGCAAGGAGGCGAAAAATTCGCGTATCGGCGTAAAGACGCCGGTGTATGTAGCCGGGTTCGACCTCGGAGTCCTGCCTATCGGACTTTGATCCACCAGAACAACGTTACGCAGTCCTTCCACACCGGTGAGGGAGTCGAATTTCCCCGGCCTGTCGCGGTATTCGGGATCGAGTTTCATGCGTATGCCCTTGTACAGTATCTCATAAAGGAACGTACTCTTGCCGGACCCCGAGAGTCCGCACATGGACGCCAGTACTCCCTTAGGTACCGAAATATCCGCGTTCTTCAAGTTGTTCTCCCTGCATCCCCCCGCCTTTATCCATCCGTTGGGTTTCCTTCGTCCGTTTTTGGCTCTGATGATACCGCTTACCTCTCCGCGCAGGAATGCCCCGGACAGGGAATCGGAGGTTTCAATCATATTCGGCTTGCCCTGTATGACAACCTCCCCGCCATGCTCACCAGCACCGGGACCAAGTTCGAGAACGTAATCCGCCGCCTTGAGAGCATCACGATCATGCTCCACGACTATGACCGTGTTCCCTATGTCGCGAATTGCCCCGAGAGTTTCCAGTAATCTGCCGGTGTCCCTCGGATGCAGGCCTATCGTCGGCTCATCTAATACATAGAGGACGCCGGTCAGCTTAGACCCTATCTGCGTGGCTAGCCTTATTCTCTGGCTCTCGCCCCCGGAAAGGGTGTCCGCCCTGCGGGCGAGCGAGAGATAACCAGCTCCAACGTCGACGAGGAACGACAACCTTTTTTTCACTTCCGAAAGAGCGAGGCCGACAATCTTTTGCTGATTTTCCGTCAGTTCGAGGGATTCGAGCGCGGGTTCCAGATCCTCGACCGGCATCCCCGTCAGCTCCGCGATGTTGTAACGGCCGAGGCGGACCGCCAGGGGCTCCGGTTTCAGCCTACGACCGTCGCAGGTCGCGCATACGTCTTGGGTACGGTAACGCGACATGTCCTCGCGCCAGTTTTCCGACTCCGTCTCGTCAAAACGCCGCGTAAGCCAGGGTATCAAACCTTCGTAACGCCCCTGATACTCGCTCTCGCCGTATTTGTCGACGAACGTCAGGGTGAGTTTTTCATCCGAGCCGTAGAGCAGTATATGTCTGGCCTCCTCGGACATGGAGTCGAAAGGCCGCGTGAGATCCCAGCCGTGACGCGCGGCAATTATCTCGGCGCGGGATGTCATATATTTGTAACTCCGCCAGGGCAGGAACGCGCCTCCTGTTACCGACATGCTCCCGATTACGGCAAGATCGGGCGAGAAGTGCTCGTGAAAACCGAGCCCCGAACACTCCGGGCAGGCGCCGAACGGATTGTTGAACGAGAAAAGCCTTGGTTCTATCTCAGGAAGGCTAATTTGACAGGCCGGGCATATATATTTTTCCGTGAGTTCGAGGCTGCGTTCCTCCGACTGGAGCAGGACGAATCCGTCGGAAAGTTTGAGGCACGCCTCAACCGCCTCCGTGATACGGGACTTGTTCTCGTCCCTTACGCGCAGGCGGTCGATCACAACCTCTATGGTGTGCTTTTTTTTCCTGTCGAGCGTCACTTCCTCCTCCAGCCAGTAAGTAACGCCGTCCACGCGGGCTCTCATGTAACCCTGGGACTTCAACTGCGCGAGAAGGTTGCGATATTCGCCCTTCTTCCCCCGGATCATCGGCGACATTATCTCAAGCGGGCTGCCGTCGTATTCCGCGTATATTCTGTCGACTATCTCGTCGACGCTGTATCGCAGAACCGCTCTGTCGCATAATGGACAGTGCGGAGTTCCCGCCCTTCCGAACAACAGGCGCAGGTAGTCGTATATCTCCGTGACGGTACCGACCGTCGAACGCGGGTTGTGGCTCGTCCCCTTCTGCTCTATCGATATTGCGGGAGAGAGGCCGGAAATGTCGTCGACCTCCGGCTTGTTCTGCATACCGAGGAACTGCCGCGCATATGCTGACAGCGACTCGACATATCGCCTCTGTCCCTCCGCGTAAATCGTGTCGAATGCTAGTGATGATTTGCCCGAACCTGACGGGCCGGTGATAAGTACGAGTTTATTTTTTGGCAGCTCTACGTTTATGCTTTTTAAATTGTGCTGACGCGCGCCGACGATTTTTATCCATTGAGATTCCATATTTGCCACCGCTCTTATCCCTCATGCCGTTTATCGTATCTCTCAACTCCGCCGCAAGCTCGAAATCGAGGCGTTCAACCGCCTCCCACATACGGCGCTCCAATTCCTTAACGTCCCTCCTGCCCGCCGCCGGGGCTTCCTCTCCGTCGGGAAGCGCCACAATCCGCGTATCGCCGGCTTCCGCCGTCAACTCCTCCGGCAGCAGGTTCTTGACCTCCTTGCGGATCGTTTGGGGGATTATGCCGTGTTCCTCATTGAATTTCATCTGTATCGAACGGCGCCGGGCGGTCTCGCGGATTGACGCCTCAATGCTGTCCGTCATTCTGTCGGCGTACAGAATGACGCGCCCGGCCTCGTTTCGCGCCGCTCTGCCAATCATCTGTATCAGCGACCTGTACGAGCGCAGATAGCCCTCTCTGTCCGCCTCGGTTATGGCAACCAGCGACACTTCCGGCAAATCTATCCCCTCGCGCAGAAGGTTGACGCCTATCACTGCAGAGTACACGCCAAGCCTGAGATCGCGCAATACCTCCGCGCGTTCGAACGTGTCCATCTCCGAGTGAAGATACTGCACCTTGAGCCCGAGTTCTGCGTAGTATCCGGCGAGGTCCTCGGCTGCGCGTTTTGTTAACGTGGTGACGATCGCCCGTTCGCCCCTGGCTATGATATCCCGAAGCTCCGCCAGAAGATGATCTACTTGGCCGGTCGCGGGATGAACCTCGACCTCCGGGTCAGGAATACCGGTCGGCCTTATTAGCTGTTCCGCCACGAGCGACGAACGATCGAGCTCATAATCTCCGGGAGTGGCCGAAACGAACAGGACGCTCCCCATGAACTTCGAAAATTCGTCCCACTTGAGCGGCCTGTTGTCGAGGCACGATGGAAGGCGGAAGCCGTGTTCCACGAGAACTTCCTTGCGGGCGCGGTCACCGTTGTACATGCCCCTGATCTGCGGGATAGTCATGTGCGATTCGTCGAGAAACAGTAAAAAATCCTCCGGGAAAAAATCCATCAGAGTTCCGGGCGCTTCTCCCGGTTCTCGCCCGTCGAGGTAAAGCGAGTAGTTCTCTATGCCGGAGCAATAGCCCACCTCCGACAGCATCTCAAGATCATACCTCGTCCGGCCCGCGAGGCGTTCCGCCTCAAGCGGCATATTTCTCTCCCTGAAAGACGCCGTGCGTTCGGCCAGCTCGGACTCAATCAATTCCTTCGCCGTGATAATGGCGTCGTCGGTCGTGACGTAGTGTTTTGCCGGAAATATCGCGGCAGATTTTGTGCTTGTTATCGAGTTGCCCGATACCGAGTCGATCTCGTCGATACGTTCTATCTCTTCGTCAAAAAATGATATACGCAATGCCGTGTCGCTGTACGACGGATACAATTCCAACACATCGCCGCGCACGCGGAACACGCCGGGTGAGAACGCCATGTCGTTACGCTCGTAGTAGTTGTCGAGAAGACGCATCATGAAATCCCGGAGCCGCCACACATCTCCGACCGCGAATCGGAATATCGCCTCCTCGTAGCTGCGCTTCTTGCCCAATCCGTAGATACAGGAAACGCTTGCAACCACGACGACGTCCCTGCGCTCTATCAGCGCCTTTGTCGTAGCGAGGCGGAGCTTCTCTATCCGCTCGTTTATCGAGGCGTCCTTCTCTATATATATATCCTGAGCCGGGACGTAAGCCTCCGGCTGGTAATAGTCGTAATAACTGACGAAGTAATGGACCGCGTTGTTTGGGAAGAAGTCTTTGAACTCGCTGTAAAGTTGGGCCGCCAATGTTTTATTCGGAGCCATCACGAGTGTTGGGCGTTGTAACCGCGTTATCACGTTAGCCATCGTAAAGGTCTTGCCGCTGCCGGTCACCCCCAGCAGTGTCAGTTTATGCTCACGGTTTAAAAACCCCTCGCAGATTTTATCAATGGCCTCCGGTTGATCTCCGGACACAGGCCAGGGAGATACCAACTCAAATTCTCCAACTCGCCCGTCGCCGTACACGATAAAATTTTTTTAGCCTATTGTTCCCGGGTACTCGAAATCCGCGACGTTCAGCGCGGCGTAACGCTTGCGTATCTCGCCCAGGGTTTCATCAAACCGATCAGTGTCCAACCCCGCTATGGCCTCCGTTAGGGAATACTTTTTGAAAAAACCGTTATCCGGCCTGATTCTGTGCGTACCGAACAGTTCCAGGTACATCTCCATATCAACAGGCATGTCGAAATCCTCAATAATCTCTTTATTGCCGAAGAGGACCCATAACTCCTTGAAGCCCGCCCATGCTATCGCGGCGGCACACATCGGACAGGGTTCGTGTGTCGCGAGGAACACCAGTTCGTCCGGTCTGGGGCGCACTGGTAATTTAAAAAATCTGTTCAATGTGTCGATCTCACCGTGGAACAACGGACTTTCGACCCTGTTGTTGGAGCCCACCATTACAGAAGTCAGCGTATCGGGCCTCAGGATCGCTCCGCCAAAGACATGGTTGCCCTGTGTTACCGAATATTCGGTGAGAGGGAGAATTTCATCCCTGATCACGTCCAGTATCTTCTCTATCTTCTCGACGTCACGCATGAATTATGTTCCTCCCGGTCAATACTGTTCATAAATCCCAGTTCGTTATTCTGGCGGATTCGTCGTTCCTGCCTCTGCCGGCAGGACCAAACGATATGATATCATACTCGGTCTTATCGCCCGGAGATAAATAGACGTAGTCGTTGCCCCAGGGATCCTTTGGCACCGCTTTAGCTTTGAGGTACCCGCCCGCCTGGTAGTTCTTGGGCTCAGGTGGTATCGTGGGTTTCGAAACTAGAGAGGCGAGCCCCTGATCCGTCGTTGGGAAAAAACCGTTGTTCAGGTGGAAGAGTTCGAGCGATTGCTCGAAGTTCTTTATCTGTGTCAGGGCCGTTGTTATCTTGGCTGACTCGCTCTGCCCGACAAGACGCGGACCTACCAGCCCGGCAAGCAGACCTATTATCACCACAACCACCATTATCTCTACAAGAGTGAATCCGCGCTTTCTGCCCATCAGTTCGCACACCTCCGTATCGTGACTTCGCGGCGCTTAATTTAACGCGCGCACATTCCTTCATTACTAATCTTGTATCCAATTCGCGATATTATAACCGACCGGTAATGAAAATGAAAGCACGGCATACGCGCATCATGTGCGTATGGATTTTTTATTTTATGAAACAATTCGATATTCATGATATAAAATTAAAAGCAGCGTTGATGCTGACGAAAATATTGCCGCTGCCGCTTTATGGCAAGGGGGGTCGTAATTGTTAACAGTGAATAAGATTGTCGTAATAGGCCTTGGATACGTGGGGCTTCCGTTAGCGTTGGCCTTTGCAGGAGAATTTGAGAATGTAGTCGGTTACGATTCTGACGCGTCCAAAATAAGCAAACTAAAGCACGGACTGGACCCGAGTGGAGAAATTGAGGCCGGTTCTTTGGCATCTTCCCGTTTGCAGGTAACTTCCGACGAGAGCGACTTACATAACGGAGATGTCTATATAATTGCTGTTCCTACCCCTGTTAATGATGCTCATATTCCCGATTTGTCGTATCTGATTCGCGCGTCTGAGCTTGTGGGACGCGTCATACCAAAAGGAGCCGTTGTTTGCTATGAATCGACCGTTTACCCCGGCGTAACAGAAGAAATATGCGCTCCTGTCATAGCAAATATTTCCGGACTCTCTTGGGGCAGCGATTTCACGGTAGGTTATTCTCCTGAACGTGTCAATCCCGGAGATAGCATCAATAAATTGGAAACCGTCGTCAAAATTGTGTGTGGAGAAGATTTAAAAACACGAAACTTTTTAGCGGAACTATACGGCTCGATTGTAAAAGCGGGAATTCATATCGCTCCTTCGATAAAGGTAGGAGAGGCTGCGAAAGTAATAGAAAACATTCAAAGGGATATAAATATTTCTTTGATGAACGAACTGGCGATGATTTTTGATCGAATGAATATCAATACGGCAGATGTTCTGGAAGCAGCGGAAACAAAATGGAATTTTCTTCGTTTTTATCCGGGGCTTGTTGGCGGACATTGCATTGGGGTGGATCCATATTATTTGACTTATAAAGCGGAAGAAATAGGTTATATACCCCAGGTTATTCTGGCCGGAAGAAGAGTCAATGATGGAATGGGTAAATACATAGCTCAAAAAACCATAAAATTGATATGTAAGAGCGGGCTGGAAAAGATCAGCGATACTCGAATAGGTATCTTGGGATTGACTTTTAAAGAAAATCTCTCAGATATACGAAACAGTAAAGTTGTGGACATATTTCATGAATTAAAAGAATATGGTATTTCCGGCATATTAGTGCACGACCCCCTAGCCAATAAAGAAGACGCGATACAAAAATACGGAATAACGCTTTGTGACTGGACTGACATAAAAGAATTGGACGCCGTAATTCTAGCTGTGGCGCACGATTATTACAGGCAAAAAGGATTGTCTTGCATTTTAGAAAGATTAAAGAAGCACACTGGCGTTTTAGTGGACGTAAAAACGATGTTCAAAAACATGGTAAAAACATCAGATGCGTTTTCCTACTGGAATTTATGAGCAATTGAGAGTTTGGACCGCCAAAGGTGAAACGGAGAAACAATATGATAAAGAGTGAACAAATTGTACTGGTGACGGGCGCAGCGGGCTTTATTGGGTCAAATCTTGTAAGGTGTTTGTTGGATATGGGCTGTACTGTGCGGGGGCTGGACAATTTATCAACAGGAAAATACAGCAACCTTTCGGACTTATTGCCTAATTCACGTTTTACGTTTATAGAAGGGGACATATGCCACAAAGATACTTGCCTTGAAAGCTGCAAGAATGTTTCATTTGTACTGCATCAGGCGGCTCTCGGTTCAGTAGCGAAATCAATGCTGCATCCTGATATCTACGTAAAGAACAATATTGCCGGGTTTGATAATATACTTGAAGCGGCAGTATCACATAAAGTCAAACGTTTCGTATTTGCATCCTCATCTTCCGTATATGGCGATAACAATGACCTGGTAAAGACTGAGCCCAATACGGGCAATGTACTATCCCCATATGCAATAACAAAGAGATTTGACGAAGAGTACGCTAATCTTTTCTATCGTATTTACGGGATTGAAACGATTGGATTACGTTATTTCAATGTCTTTGGCGAAAGACAGAACCCCGATTCCAGCTATGCCGCTGTTATTCCCAGGTTCATCAAGGCATTGATCGATGATCAGCCGCCCATAATCTATGGCGATGGAGAACAGAAACGGGATTTTACCTATATTACCAATGTGGTACAGGCGAATCTGCTTGCCTGCGCAGCTCCCGCCGAAGCGTGCGGGCAAGCTTATAATATTGCGTGCGGCAGACAAACATCAATAAACCAGCTCTGCCAAATGATCGCAAGCGCGTTCAATAAGGACGTCAGTCCCGTTTATAAGCCTGAGAGAGAAGGCGATATAAGAAATTCTCTGGCTGACCTAAGAAATGCCCGAGAAAAAATCAACTACCGCCCAACGGTAAATATAGAAAGCGGGCTGGCTGACACGATAAAATGGTATCAGAATAATAATACGTAGTTGCCAGGAAAGAAGGGTGCGCGTGAGGATACCGTGCGGTTAACCCACAATATCATAAGCGGCCGTGAGCAAATCCGCCGCGCGCCGGACGGAAACGGGTAAAGATTCTCCTTCCTCGCCGCTTCCCACGAGATAACCTCTGCATCCGCTGTGCCGGCATATTTGCAGGTCACGCGCCCGGTTTCCGACAGCGATGGAGCTGTCCACATCGAGCCCCAGTTCCGAGGCCGCCTTATAGAACAGTCCTAATTCCGGTTTTCGGCAGCCGCATTCTGTCCTGTAAGCCTCAACTCGCGCCTCAGGGTGGTGGGGACAGTAGTAGATACCGGCGACGTCAGCCCCTTCCCGTGCGAGCGTTGCTTTCAGCCAATTATGCAGCGTCAGCACGTCGTGTTCAGTGTAATAGCCTCGCGCCACTCCCGATTGATTCGTCACTATCACCAGCCGATATCCCGCCTCCCGCAGCAGCAGAAGCGCTTCCTTCGCCCCGGGCATAAATTCGAAATCGGATATTTTATATATATATGCCTTGTCCACGTTGATTGTGCCGTCCCTATCCAGAAAAATTGCCTTATCCACCCGGGCGTTCCTCCACAAACCCGCTGATAATATGACCGATCAGGATTATGAGTTGTTTCATGAGCTATTCTCCTGCCGCGACAGTTTTTCGATAATGGCCGTGGTGGATTTTCCCTCCACCAAGGGTATCAGGATCAGTTTTCCTCCCCCAGCCTCCACCAGATCTTTCCCGACCACGTCTTCGGGATGGTAATCCGCTCCCTTTGTAAGAATGTCTGGTTGCACTTCACGGATCAACTCGTACGGCGTGTCCTCGTCGAAGATGACGACGTAATTCACAAATTCCAAAGCCGCCAGCAGCAAGGCGCGTTCTGCCTGAGTATTGACGGGGCGGTCGTGTCCTTTAAGGCGTTTCGTCGACGCGTCACTGTTGAGTCCCACAACCAGAATGTCGCCTAAGGCGGCGGTCTTGCGCAGATAGTCCACGTGACCCAGGTGCAAAATATCAAAGCATCCGTTGGTAAAGACGATTTTTTTGTCAGGTTGGGTTTTGCGCAGGTCGGCAATGGAGGATCTTTCGATAATTTTATGACTGCTGAGGTTATGCGCGTCGTTTTTTCGTATCCATTCGTCCACTTCGCTAAGGTATACATGCGATGTTCCCATTTTTGAAACCTGTATGCCTGCGGCAATGTTGGAAAGTGATACAGCTTCCACAATTGAAAGCCCATTCGCGAGGCACGCGCCCAAGTACGCGATTACGGTGTCCCCCGCGCCGGTCACGTCATAGACTTCCATCGGGATACTGTTAAACGCCTCGTGCTTCCCTCCCCGTTCCGTCAAGACCATACCGCGCCTTCCACAGGTCGCGAGCACATACTCGCAGCCGCATATTTCGCAGAGAAGGGCCGAGGCTTCGGCGATCTCGCCGAAGTCATACGCGCATCGGCCCGTGAGAGCGCAAAGTTCCCGGAGGTTCGGTTTCAGCAAAAATGAGCCGGCGTATTTCCCCGCCTCCGTGTCCTTCGGATCTACTAGAACACGGACGCCGTGCGTATTTGCGAGATCAATGATCTCCCGCGTCAAATCGCGGGTCAGCACGCCTTTCAAATAATCCGACAAAATCACCAGGTCGAAATCGGGCAAACGTTCTTTGAGGGAGCGCTTCAGCACCGCGCTTTCTTCCTCCGAGAGTGAGAACGAGTCCTCCTCGTCCATGCGCATCACCTGCTGATTGTTGGACGCGATGAACCTGTTTTTGACGGTGGTTTTCCGCCGCGCGGAACGATATATCAGCCCGGAACCGGCGGAAATTTCCCGGAGCAGCTCCATGAGGCGGTTACCATTCGCGTCGGTCCCAACGGCTGAGAGCAGAGATGCGCGTTGCCCGGCAGAGATCAGGTTGACGGCGACATTGGAAGCGCCGCCCGGGGCATGGCGCTCCGCCAGTTTTTTGAACACGGGTACCGGGGCTTCCGGGGAAATTCGTTTCACCTCACCGATGCTGTATATATCAAGCATCACGTCGCCGGCGACCAGTATATTTTTTGGCTGTAAACGCTGTTCAAGCTTCTTTGAATGTCCCAAATCCCCACCTCGCGCAACGTGAATTTCACACGAAGAAATGATAGCAGAATCGCTGCTTTTTGTCACAAAATTTCAAGCCGTCCGCTCAAATAACAAGCGGATTCACACATACATGCTAGAATGGATATGCGGACTATTTCGCGCAAGGCAGCGTTCATGATGAAAGTGATATCGCGTCGGTTTTCTAAAGGCGGTGTGTTTTAAAATGTCTCAATTCACGGATAATCAAGATTGTAAATACCGCGTGGCCTTTCTGCTTCGCGACCTAGGCGATGGAGGGGCGGAACGCAGTTCGCTCTGCCTCGCAAACGCTTTTGCGCGCGACGGCATGACGGTTACAATGTTTTTGATGAAGAAAAAAGGCCCCATGCTGGCGGAGGTCAGTCCCGGCATCGAGATAGTTGATTTAAAAAATTCTTTCTTCAACCTTTTCAGGCGGCTCCGTTCCGCCCCAATTGATTTTCTGCTGCCGATTTACACATCTATGAGCGCACTGCTCGCTAAAAGTATTTTTCGAACGCCTTGGCATGTCGTGCTGTCCCAACGCGGCATGTTTACCAAAGAAAGAGGTCCTATACAAACCCGCTTGCGCTTCGTGCGATGCCGCCACCTGTATCCTTTCGCGTCAGCCCTCGTCTGCGTATCGAGCGGGGTAGAAGATGAGATGAGAACCCTTGGCCTTATCGACGAAAAAAAAATTCGCCTCATCTACAACCCGATCGTGACCGACAAACTGTTGACGGACATGGAAGAACCAACAAACCATCCGTGGTTCGACGAAGGCGAACCCCCTGTCATATTGGGTGTCGGGCGTCTAGGAGACCCAAAGGACTTTTCGACAATGATACGTGCGTTTGCCTTGCTGGCGCGTCGCAGACAGGAGCTTCGACTCGTGATTTTGGGCGAGGGCAAGGAGAGGGCCGCCCTGGAAAAACTCATCCGGGAACATAAACTCGAAGAGCGCGTTTCGCTGCCCGGCTATGTGCCTAATCCTTACCCTTATATTAAACGCGCGGCGCTTCTCGCGGTCACGTCGCGTTACGAGGGATTAAGCCGGGTCATCGCCGAGGCTCTAGCCTGCGGCTGCACGGTAGCCTCAGTTGACTGCAAAAGCAGCCCGCGCGAGATACTGGAAGGAGGTCGTTATGGGTATCTGGCGAGAGTCAGAGACGCCGAGGACGTGGCGCGAGCTATGGAAGAGGCGCTGGAACATCCCCTGCCGCCTGAGGATCTGAAAAAACGCGGCGCTTTTTTTTCGGATCGCCGCGCTGCAGAGGAATACAAGAAACTGTTCCGGGAACTGGAGTCGGACAGCGCCGACTAAATTTCGAAAACCTTCGGTAAAAATTCCGCCGCGAAGGAGTCAAACGCCTTATTCACCGCGTCCGCCGGCAAATTTTCCAACGGCTGGACGTTTTTCTTTTCTCTCTCGCGATCTTCCGCGCGCAACTCTCGAAACCAAGGAATATTTGGCAGGTTCATTGCGGCGTCCGGGGGTGAATGATTGAAAAGCCCCATAGTCGGGACGCCGCTGAGAGCGGCGAGATGCAAGGGACCCGTGTCGTTTCCCAGTGCCAGAGTGCAATGGTGAACCACGCCGGACATTTTTCTGAAATCCAGCGCGCCGGCCAGATTAAGTACGTTCTCGGAGGCGAGAGCGTTTTCTATTTCCTGTCCGATTGCCTCCTCTATTGGACCGTGACCGTTAAGCACAACCCCCCATCCATCATTCACAATAGGGCGCAGGAACTCAATCCATCGCTCCGCCGGCCACATTTTTTCGACTTTGCTCGCCCCAATTACGGCAAAGAGCCGGCGTTCGGGCAATCCTGCCAGCAATTTCAAGGCCGTATGGCGATCCTCCTCTGCGGCGAAAATAGACGGGAGAGAGCGATCGCGTATGTTCACATCACATACCTGGCTAAAACGTTCCACACTCATGTGATGAAAGAATTTGAATAAAAAAAAGGAAGGGCTTCCGATGCGGTATTCAGCTTGACTGAATAGAGCAAACAGAGAAGTTTTCCCCCTAACATGATTATTGATCAGCCATTGATAACGCCCAGCACGGATTTTTCGATCGGTTTCCCGCCATTCCTTAAAAAACCTCTTGTACCCTGTGAGCACATCGTCAATGTAAGGCTGTGCCCGAACAAGTTCGGCATACAGCGGGTAGGTCAAGAACGTTAAATGAATCTCCGGAAAACGTCTTTTGAAATTACACGCATCCGCGAGGCTTTCCAAGACATCGCCAAATGCACGAAAATAAATCCAGAGAACCCTATCCCCGGGTTTAGGAGTTCCGATCCGTTCTTTCCTGTTCACTCTTTTTCGCAACCTCCGTATCAGAGTATTTTCGTTCTTCTATGTCTTCAAGTAATCACGCCACGCGAAAGCCTTCGGCAAAAACTCCGCCGCGAAGGTGTCAAATGCCTTAGTCACCGCGTTCGCGGGTAAATTTTTCAACGGCTGGGCGCTTTTCTTTTCTCTCTCGTGATCTTCCGCGCGCAACTCCCGAAACCAGGGAATATTTGGCAGGTTCATCGCGGCGTCCGGGGGTGAATGATTGAAAAGCCCCATCGCCGGAACGCCGGTAAGTGCGGCGAGATGCAAGGGACCGGTGTCGTTTCCCAGTGCCAGAGTGCAATGGTGAACCACGCCGGACATTTTTCTGAAATCGAGCGCGCCGACCAGGTTAAGTACGTTCTCGGAGGCTAGAGCGCTTTCTATTTGCCGTCCCATTGCCTCCTCCCTCGGGCCGTGACCGTTAAGCACAACTCCCCATCCACCATTCACAAGAGGGCGCAGGAACTCGATCCACTGCTCAGCCGGCCACATCTTCCAGGGATTGCTGGCTCCAATGGCGGTGAAAAGCCTAGGCTCCGGCAGTCGCGCCAAGCGCGCAAGGGCTGATTCACGATCTTCGGCCGAAGCGAAAATTGACGGGAGAGAACGATCGCTAATGTCCACATCGCACAATCGGCGCCAATTCTCCAAACTCTCGTGATAGATGCGCTTGTAAAAAAACAGGGAAGCCGTTCCGATACGGTGTTCCGCTTGGCTGAACAGGGAGAGCAGTGAGGATTTGCCCCCCAGATGAGTATTGACCAGCCATTTATACTGTTCGGCCCTGATTTTTTTTACGGTCCACCGCCATTTTGCGAAGGGCTTCTTGTACCCCGGTATCACATCGTCAATATAGGGTTGAACTCGGACCAATTCGGTGTAGGTCGGGTAGCACAAAAATGTAAGATGAACCTCCGGAAAACGCCTTTTGAAATTACACGCGTCCGCCATGTCTTGGAGGACGTCGCCAAGCCCCCAAAAACGAATCCACAAAACTCTGTCTCCCGGTTCAGGGATTCCAACTCTCATGACGTGAAAAAGTACTTCGCCTTGTAGTACAGATATTTCGCGAAAAGACCGGCCATCATGAAGACATAGTTTCGAAGAAATTCCTCTCGCAATGTATGCGCGATTTTCCCGTAACACTGCGACGTCCGCCGATGCGTAAAGGGGGATTTTTGGAATATATCAATTATCATATCAATAAGTTCCTCCGGCGGAAGCCTGCCCCAGGGCGTCTTGAGAAAAGCCCTCCAGTACAGAAGGTCCACGGCGGACCCCTTCGGCGCCGTCCAGGGTTTTTTGGTCGAAGCGTGCAGGATTGAATTAACAACTTCGGGAGCGTTAATATCGCCGCGGTAACCTTCGTTGCGGTTGGCGTAGTGATTATTGAACCGGCCGTCCAGAATTTTTATTTCCCCTTGAAAACACGAATTGATAAGGCACTGATCCTGATATTTCATGCAATACCGGTAGCGCTTGAACCACTGAAAAATTTTACCTATTTCCAGTTTTTCCTTCATTCGGGGTATATTCATCAGTAGGACGCCGGAATTGACGTATTTTTTCGGATCGCATCCCATTAGCCTCATTCTGATAGAGGTGGCCGAAAACCGGCCTCGGGGGGATTCCAACACCCCAGCGCAGGAACAGTCATCAACCGGAATATCCCAAAGTTCCCGGATGTCCATATTGACCACAATGTCGCAGTCCAAGTAGATAACTTTGTCCAGAGGCAGAACATCTGGAATTGCCAAGCGAAACAACGCCCCAACGGATAAACCGCTCTTTTGAGCGCCTTGAATCGTTTCATCTCCCAGCCGTTTAATATATGGGGAAACGTCATAAAACGAAACATTCTTGCCAAAAGACTCCGCCGTTTCGGAGAGGAAGGAATGGTTGCGCTCTGTCAGAGTTTCATCGTGTAATATGTGAACGCAAACTGGTCTTTGTGTCCGTTCGAAAATGGAGGCCATAACAACCCCCGCATGTCGCGAATACGTGCCTTTAGGGTCGTAAACCGCCAGAACGACGTGAATGGTATTCCCGTTATCTTGCTCCAATGGATATAACCCCTTTCATAAAAAAAGCAATATCAGCAATTCACAAATTCCCGGAAAGCGATGAGCGCTTTTTCGGGCGAGATATCGGCAAGGCACTCGACCGGGCAGTGATAGTCCCAGCAGCCTTCCTTTGGACAGGTCACTCGCACGTCCCTGAACCACGGCATACGATAGCCCGCTCCGTAGGCATTAGTGACGCCGAAAAATCCCAGCGTCGGAACCCCCAACAACCCCGCTAGGTGCAGCGGTCCCGTGTCATTCCCCACTGCAACGGTTGAAGCTTGCGCCACGGCCGCCATCAGAGGAAAGGAAAGCTGCCCCACCAGGTTCAACAGCGACTCGCTTCGGAGTTCCGTTTCTATTTCACGCGCAGCACCCGCTTCCAAATCTCCATATCCGTTCAGGATAACTCCCCATCCCTGGCGCAGCGCTTCTCTCAAAAAAATTATCCAGTGCCGGACCGGCCAGAATTTTTGCGGCTTGCTGGCCCCTATGACGGCAAAGATTTTTTTCTCAGGCAGTTCCGACAGCAGCGCCCCGGCCTTCTCCCTGTCCTCCGGCGTCGTGAAAATCGCGGCGTCGTCCCGTGATTTAATGTTCAAGCCCACGGAGTCGAAGAACTCAAAATGCGTTCCTCTATAGCAAAATTGCAGCTGCCGATTGTAACCGAAGCGCCAATAGACACGGCTGAAAAGGGCGACGAGCGCGGCGGAGCTGGATCGGTGCAAGCTGAAAATCCAGTCGAAATTCGACGAGCGAATGCGGCGTATGACTTTGAAAAAATCCCGAGGGCGTTTCTTGACGTCCCAATACATACGCTCGTCGATATAGGGCTGAGCTTCCAGAATATTTGCATACTCCGGTTTGGAGAGAAACGTCAGACTGACGTCCGGGTATTTCTTTTTGAAAAGGTGGGCTGACGCCGCCGCCTGTATGACGTCGCCGAAGGCGCTGAAACGTATCCACAGAACTTTATCTCCCGGCTTAGGCTGGGTCTTCGGATTTTTACTCAAGATGACGCCCTCTCCTTGCTCTGATGCAGCGGGTTGTCACGTTCGTTCATACCTACGGGATGATAGCAGAATTGGGGCGTTTTGTCACAGAAGGAGTTGGGTCGCCGGCACTTGGACAAAAAGTTAAGCAGCCGGGATCGAGTTATTGCCGTACCATTCTTCAAGCCATAGTGTGTTCAATGACTATCTTGACCCCGATGATGATGAGCATAACTCCCCCGGCCAGTTCGGCATGAGATTTGAACCGCTCGCCTAGCACGCTGCCTGTTTTCACGCCGGCCATGCAGATACAGAGAGTCACGACGCCGATTAGGAGCGAAGCGGGGATTATTTCCACATCGAGAAGAGCGAACGACAGCCCGACAGCCAATGCGTCGATGCTGGTCGCTATCGAAAGCGGCAGCATATCTTTGAATTTCAGCGAGTCGATCTGCGGGCATGAGCGGTCGAAACTTTCTTTCACCATTTTGCCCCCCACAAACAGCAGAATGGCGAGAACTATCCAGTGGTCAAACCCGGAGATGTAAATAGAGAACCGCGCTCCGGCAAAATATCCGAGGAACGGCATGATTGCCTGCGACACACCGAAAAACAGGCCGACAACGGCGGATTTTTTCAACGTCACACGCTCCATCGAAAGCCCCGCGCACATCGATACGGCAAACGCGTCCATTGAAAGCCCAACGGCGGTCAAAAACAACTCAATCGGATTCATCGCGGTTTAATTACACGAAAACTAACTTCTGGCGCCCCGCAGCTCCAACGACTTCTGCATGTCGAGCAGCGCGACCAGCTGCGCCTTCATACGGGTTATCTCATCGCGCAGGCGGTTCTGCTCGACCGCAAGGCGCTCGCCGTCCTTGAGCAGCGCGAGCCATTCGAAGGCCGGATGAGCCTTGGCGTTCTGCAGCTGCAATTTCGCACACCGTATTTTTTCTTTCAGGACGGATCTGCTCTCCCTCATCGCGCTTATATTGCAAGGCAGGTCGTAGTTGTCGGGGTAGTCGTCGGACATCAGCAGAAGCGCTTTCAAGTGGAACAAATCTCCCTCAGCGTATGCTGAATACACGCTCGGCCAGAAGGATTTCGCCTCGTTGCTCTGGTCGGGGTTTATCTCCGGGTTGAACTTCCGGCAGAGGACGCGGAATATTTTACGGATATCGTTCTCGTCCTCCATCGGCACAAGCGACGAAAAGCGCGCTTTGGCACTCTCTATCTGAGAAACTTCGTGCGTCAGGCGCGAGTCCCAATCGGCGAACTCCATTTCAATTTTGTCGTTGATCGAGTCGTCGAATATCATATCACCATTATCAATATTGGAGCGCAGAAGGGCGATCCTTCGCCGGGTTTTCATTACGTGGAGCTGCGTCTGGAGCAACTCGACACGAAGCGCTCCGATTTTTATCAAATAACTCGTCTGAGTGCGCGGTATAAGGACTCGGTTTACAAACTCAAGTTCCTCGAAGGACGACGCAAGCTCGCTCCGCAAATCAACCAATTCGCGGTAAAGGGCCTCGAAAACATCCAAACCGTCCATGCAGCCGCCTCATTTCGAAGTATTTTACAAATGTTACCTATATCTATTTTACAACACTTTCTTGTAAGAGATACGTACAAATACCGATACTCTTGCATAAAAGACGCAGTCACTTTATATTCTTGATATTACTTTTTACACACCGCATTGGAGGAACGCGAATGGCGCGACCATGGACAGACCGTAAAATGGACATAATGGATTTTCTGAAATGGATGGAAACAATTCCCGGCGAGATAGCGGAGCACAGGATAATCCCGGCGCGCGCCGCGTCATTCGCGGACTGGCCGGAGATCGATCCAAAGCTGATCGAATCGCTCAGGCGGCGCGGCATAGAAAACCTGTACTCACATCAGGCCAAGGCGGTCGAGCTCGGAATCGCGCGCAAGGATTTCGTCATAGTAACTCCCACCGCGTCCGGGAAGACTTTGTGCTACAACATACCGGTGCTGGATTCGATCATGAAGTCGCCATCGTCCCGCGCCATGTATTTATTTCCCACGAAAGCCCTGTCGCAGGACCAGATGGCCGAGCTGCACGGACTCATCGACGACATGAGGCTCGACGTCCGAACGCACACCTACGACGGGGACACACCGGGCGACGTCCGCACGAAAGTGCGCAAGTCGGGACACATAGTTATAACTAACCCCGACATGCTCCATACGGGAATACTCCCCCATCACACAAAATGGAAAGACCTGTTCGAGAACCTGAAATACATCGTGATAGACGAACTCCACTCGTACAGAGGCATCTACGGCTCGCACCTCGCGCTCATTCTGCGGAGGCTGGAGAGAATCTGCGAGTTCTACGGCTCACGCCCCGCCTTTATCTGCTGCTCGGCCACCATCGCCAACCCGCGCGAACTCGCGCGTGAACTCACCGGGCGGCCCATTGAGCTTATCGGTGAAAACGGCGCGCCTTCCGGCGAGAAGCGCATAATCTTTTTCAACCCGCCGGTCGTAAACTGGCAGCTTGGCATCAGGCAGTCGTCGCTCTCCGAGTCGGCCAAGATCGCCACAAAGGCCGTAATGAACGGCATAAGAACGATAGTTTTCAGCAGGTCGCGCATCAATGTCGAACTTCTGCTGAAATACATTCAAGACGGCGCTGCCGCCCACAGGATACCGCCGGAGAGGATCGCCGGATACAGGGGCGGTTACCTCCCGAACGAGCGCAGGGCTATCGAGCGCGGTCTAAGGGACGGTACCATACACTGCGTGGTCGGCACCAACGCGCTGGAACTTGGGATAGACATCGGCTCGCTGGAGCTGGCCGTCCTCCACGGATACCCCGGAAGCATTGCGTCCGCGTGGCAGCAGATGGGCCGGGCCGGCCGCCGGGCGGACGGCGGCGTGTCGGCCGCCGTTATGGTGGCCTCGTCGCTCCAGACGGATCAGTTTCTCGCCATGAACCCGTCATACTTCTTCGGCGCGTCCCCCGAACACGCCCGTGTGAACCCGTCGAACCCGTATATCCAGATTGGGCAAATAAAGTGTTCGTCGTTCGAACTGCCGTTCTGCGAGGGTGAGAAATTCGGCGGCGAGGACGTGACGGACGCCCTGGATTTTCTTGCCAGCAACAACGTTCTACACAGCACCGAAGGAAGATATTTCTGGCAGGAGGACTCGTACCCCGCCGCCTCCCTCTCGCTTCGCAGCGCCACCAGCGAAAACTTCGTCATTCACGACGTGACGGAACCGTCGAATCCCATAGTTATAGGCCAGATGGACAGGCGCACCGCGCCGACGCTGATCTTCCCGCAGGCGATATATTTCCACGCCGGCGAGGCGTATCAGGTGCAAGAGCTAG
>Ga0099364_10001435_pt1 | contig 39439 bp, 35 predicted proteins | sample TergutTh196P3_FD_73070 | JGI IMG/M metagenome (GOLD analysis project Ga0099364, IMG submission 73070) | Microcerotermes parvus P3 segment gut microbial communities from Pointe-Noire, Republic of the Congo - Th196 P3 | ecosystem: Host-associated > Arthropoda: Insects > Digestive system > Gut ... | reverse complement strand
GGGCAGGATAGCTGTTAACGGCAGCCGAAGGCGACTTCAGGGCCAGTGCAACAGAAAATTACCGCCGGTATAGCTGTTTCGATTGAAAATAGACGAAGGTATTTTCGAGAATTTTTGCCGCCATGCAAGGCGGAGGACGCAGGCGGGCTAACACCCGGCAAGGTCGACAACGCCGCAGGGCAGCAAAAAGGCCGAAAAGACGAGACTATTTTTATTCGAAACTGCTATTTTTACCGGTAAGGATGAAAAGGCGAGGTAAGAGCTCACCAGGGCATGGGCGACCATGCCGCTGTGTAAACCCTATCCGGTGCAACACCAACAGGGTCTAAACGGTTGCCCGCCGTGACCCGAAGGCGTGGCTTGACGCTTACTGGCGACAGTATGCGCAGATAGATTGTCACCAAATACAGAACCCGGCTTATATGCTTGGTCGCAAAGCCCCGCCGCTGTAAAACAGCGACGGGGCTTTTTCCGGGAATGATACATTATGCGCAGGAGCTGCTCTTTTCCCTTGATTCCGAAACCAATCCAGCGGCCGTCAATATCCTCTATGACAAATTCTTGATTGTGGTAGTCCGTTTTTTGAAGCGGACGGATGATATTCGCGCCTTTTGCCATAAATTCGTTTTGAAGCTCTTCCTGATCGCCGGTAATGAAGTATGCGTCATATCCGTAACCGTAAAGCTCCCTGTTGGGAAAGACCTTATCGGTATTTGCAATTGTAAGTATGATTTCCGTGCTATCACGGTAAAGGCAGATATGCGGCTCTTTCGCGTCCAAATATTGAACCGCATGAAAACCCGGTACGTCCTCATAGTACTTTGCCGTTTCTTCAATACGCGGCGAAGGAAAAATAGAATGGGATTGAGTCAGGTATTTTTTCATGGTTATACAAAATCTTTCTTTCTTAATCATTGTCAATTATATAGCCGCTAACGGTATCGCGTTAATCACCGGCTCCTCATACGGATGTACAGCCTTGACAGCATCGACTGTCCCCCGGAGCGTTTCCTTGCGGCAAAGCACTTCTACTTTATACTCCTCGGCTTCGCATAAAACCCCGATTTCGCCGTCGTAGGGGTTCGCGCCGGGTAACGGCCTCCAGCAGCCACGGACGATGCTGTAGCTCAGCGCGCTGTCATAATGACCCATTGCCCCGGCGCCCGCTTCGCGCAGAGCTTCCCGCAGGATTTCAAAATGCGAGGCGGGGATGAATATTTCCAGCTTGAACATTATGTACGCCACTTTTTGCATTGCTCAATCCGTCTGCCGTCATCGCCCTGTTCCTTATCATATGCAAACTGATTCAGCAAATCACACGGGAAATCACCGCACTCGCCGCAATGCTCCAAGGCTTTCCCCTCACAACATGATTTTACGGGGCAGGCTTTTCCCCAGAAGGGCTTGTTAATATTCACACAGCCTTTACAGCTCATTTTGTCCCGGTAAGCGCATTCACTGCACAGGATACCACATCTTGATTCAACCATTTTCACTTCTCCTTACTGAATTTATATGGATTTGGCGTGCTCTTCATAAACAATCATGACAGAGCTGCCATTAATTGACGAAGAATATTGAAGCTCCAATACTTTGATTCCATCCTGGAAAATAAATTCATTCACTCTTTTTTCAAATTTATTTGCATCTAAGGAATATTCAAAAATTTTAATTTTCATTATGCCGTCTCCCTTTAAATTCCGTCGGGCCCGGACGGGCCTGCATCGTTGCCCTGCTCAAACGCGATAAAGCCGAAATCGGAAAGCCTGTAAAGCCCGTCGTCCGCAACCAGATAATCGCGTGTGGCGGCGTAGGGCCTTGAAGCGAGCATCGATTCATGCTCCCGGTCAAGCGTGCCGAAGCTCTTGCGCGCGTATAGCCTTTCGTCAATTTCGGCAACCAGGCTTTTGAACCCGACGCCTGCCAGAAACGATGGAATCCCGCGGCGTATGCCAAACCGCGCAATCTCTAAGACAACGCCGTCCGGCTTTGCCGTTTTCACAAAGTATGTTCCGGCGTCATAGTCGTAGCGCCCGTAGTAGACGTTGCCGTCGGTATCCCATACGGGATGAACCGTCCATGTCTCGCCGAGCGTGCTCGGGCTGAAGGCCGAAATCTTTTCTGCGGTTTCAAGCGAGCGGCGCTCATACTCGACATTTTGCCCATTCCGGTACGAAAGGCCGTAATAGATGTAGCCGTCGACAATCGAAAAATCCGGCAGGTATTCGGCGAAAAGCCCGTTTAGCGCTTCTATCGGCATGTTTGTGGTTCTCGGCGGCCCGCCGCTTTCGGGGTGAAACTCGACAAGCTGCTTTCCGTTCGGGAAAAGCGCGTACACAGCGCCGTTGTACACTCTCATGTACGCGGGCTCGTTTCGCTCGAACAAAAGCTTTGGCTCGTCGATTCCGGCCTTGTCGGCGCGGTAAAAACCGTACCCCTCTATATCCGGTCTTTTGGCGCACACAACAATCCCGTCGTTATAAAGCACAAACGAATAGATGCTGCCTGAGCCGGGCCACAGGTTCGGCGCCGGTAAAGGCTCCGGCCTGTCAGGGTCTGCGCACATCAAATCGTTAAGCTGCGTAAAGGGATGGATATCGCCCGCCGGAAGAAACCAGACATAGTTTTGGTCCTGCGCGGCCCTTGTGTAAAACGGGTTTACGACCGCGAAATCGTTGTAATAGTTCACGCGGGAGACTTGCAGGGGGATACGCTCCTGCTCCTGCGGTTCGGGCAGGTCGTCCTCTTCCCCGCCGCCGGGCTCTTCCATTTCCTCGGGGGCCTCCATCACGGGCGCCGTCGGCTCAACGGGCGCAAACGCAGGGATATCGGCGCCTGGCGGCGGCGTTGTCACGTCCTCGGTTACAAGTTGGTTTTGAAGAAAATCAAGCGTTTGACCAAAATTAGAGCCAAGATAATATGAACCCGCGACGGCAAGTCCCGCGACGGCAAGTCCCGCAACGGCAAGCAGCACAAGCAGCACGGCAAGCCCCGCGTGTTTTTTCTTTTTTATCGGCAGTTTCGGCTTGTACTCGATTTCAGGGTGGAACGGCTCCGCCTGCTTGGCATATGTGCCCGGCTTGAGCTGTATGTCCGGTTGGGCTCGCGGTTCCGGTTGCGCCTCCCTATCCGGCTGTTTTTCGGCGGTGGTTACGTCCTGCACGTATTTGCCCGTCGCGGGGTCGAACCACGTGACAATGCTTATCGGCTCCCCGGTTTCGCTGTCCGTGCCTTGTGCCATAATTTTATAAAGCCCGCTCGCTTCGTCCAAAGCGAAGCCTTCCGGCGCCTCGTGTTTCCCGCATGCGGGGCATATTACGCCCTTATCGGGCATCTTGGCGCTGCAATGCGTACATTTCATTTGGCAAATCTCCTATTCGGTCACAATATGCACCGCGCCGCCACCGGCCCTGACACGGCAGACGGGATTGCCGCGAACCTTGGCGGAGCTGAAATAAACAAAGCCGTCGGCTGAAGCATCCGCCTTTCCGCACAGGACAGTCCCGGCCGGAAGGATTTCGACAGCGCCGTTACTGCCATGAAGCGCCGTTACAAGCGAGCCGTCGCGCTTGCAGGCGAAAATGCGCCCGTTATCCGAAAAGATGCTTATCGCGCCGGATATATCAAGCCTTGTGGATATATCGACGCCGTCCTTTATCCTGTAAACCTCGCCGCGCGCGGTCAGCAGGTAGGTGTAGCCGACGGCGTTCAGCGTCTGCATTTTAGCGGCGGAAGTATGGCCGGCCATATGAACGCGTATGTAAATCAAAATCATAAGGATAACAGAGAAGCCCGCAAGCAGTATGGAGGCCGGTATGGCGAACATGATAAGCAGGATTACAAGCGACAGCGCGATGATAACGGCAGTCAATATATTTTTGGCGTTCACAAACGGCTTCGCCCTTTCATAGGAGTTCTCAAAAAAAATCTTCGCCTCCGCACCGGATTTTTCGGCGATGCTTTTCGCGTTATTCTTCACGCCGTCTATGCCGCCCGCTTCGACAAAGCGCTGTTTCGCGGCTTCCGCAGCGTGCGAAAGCCCGGTGGCAGCCGCCTGTCCGGCAGACACCGTAGCATGCCCGGCGATACCCGCGGCGTGCTTCGCGGCCTCCGCCGCGCTCGATATGCCGTATGCCGCGGCTTGCCTTGCGTCATAAAGCGGCATAGGGCGCTCCGGCGGCGGGGAGGAAGCGACGGGCGCCGACGGAGGCGCGGATACCGCAGGCTGCGGCTCCTGCGACCATGCAAGCCCCGCCGGGATCATCTCCGGCGTTGCCGGGGCGGGCTGCTCCGCTGTGGGCTGCGGTGGCGGGGCAATCTCCGTGGCAGGCGGCGCGGCAACCTCCGCAGCTTGGCTTATATCCCCCGCCGTGCTGTTTCCGAATTCTTGGAACGCGGGCGTCGCGCATTTCGGGCAAAACGGCAGGTTATCGCTAAACTGAAATCCACACGATAAACAAGTCATAATCGAATCCTCCTCAGGTTTGTTAGCCAATCTGATGATTAAAAAATCCGGTCAGCTCGTCGGGATTTTCAAGAACCCAGCCGATACCGGGGATCTGTTTCATCTTGACGCTTGTGGCGATGGCCGCATTCCCCGCGTTGTACTGCTCGGGGTTTTTCGCAATCTGCATAAAAATTTCCATTGCCCACTGGGCCTGCCTTTCCTTGGGGGAAATCATGATAAGCGGGTTTCGCGCAAGATTCCTGCTGATTTCGCTCTGGAGCGCGGAGGTAAGCGCCTGCGCGTTCACGGTATTCGTCACCGTAAGCGTGACCTCTGCGGTATCTCCGGTGATTCTGGCGTCGTGCGCCCGGTACCTTGCTTTTGTAATCCAGTCCTTCAAGACGTCCGCAAGCCCGGTTTTGTCGGGCTCTGCGCCGAATTGCGCCGCAAAAACCTCCGCCACCTTTTCCGCGCCCATGTCCGCCGCCTTGCTTAACTCAAGGTTGTCACCGTAATACGCCCGCAGCTTCGCGATGCTTTCAGCGGAATACTGTACCCCGGCAAAGCTGTCGCCCACCAAAAGCATGATGGCCGCGTCAAGCGAGGTTTCGGGGCTTTCAGTGGCGTCAAGCTGCCCGTCAGCGGAAAATGGCCCGATTTCACCGGATTCGTCGGTATCGTTTTCCCCGCCGGGCCTGAACCACGGGGCATCATACACTGCGGACGGACTGAAATCGTCCTGCCCCGCGACCGCAGAAAGCGACGGCGCGCGGTTCAGCCACCCGGTCTCCGCGTTGCCGTGAAGCCATGTTCCGTCCGGGAAGAGCCTGTAATACCTGCCATTCGCGAGGAAGAACCCCGGCGGGGGCGGCTCGAACAGGAGCCTGCCCTCCGGATTGATATAGTTGTACCAGCCGTTTTGGAGCTTTACGTCAAAAAACGGGACGCTTTTGCCGATAAGCACAAAAATGGGATTGTAAAGCTGTTCCCTTGACATCAGCATGTACTGCCCGGAAGCAACGGAGGCGATAATCCTGCCGTCCTGCGTCATGCTCAAATCCAGCACCGGTATGGCGGAAACAGGCTTGATGTCGCCGTTCTCCCGAAGCTCGTACACAAAGCCGTCGGAGTTTTGGAATATGTAGCCGTTATCTGATTTATAAAGGTATTTGCCGCCGGTGATTTCACCTGTCGGCTGCATGGAATCAAGGTCTATCCGCAGGATTCTTGACGGCCTCGCCCCGCCGCCCGTGCCGCGAAGCTCCGCGAGCATGGCGGAGCCGTACACATATTGCCGGACGATGATTTCATCGTCCCTTGCAACCGGATTTGCCAGGGCCGACATTTTTTCGGTGACGATGCTTCCGCCGCCGCCGTATATTTCATAGGAGGCGGGCGGCGCCTCACGGAATTTCGGCTCCGCGCCGTGCCCCGCATATTTTTCAAGCTCCTCAAGGGGCTGTAATACCTCGTCGTCAAAAAAGTCCTCCGCGAACGCCTTCGCTTCGCTTGCCGCGCTCAGAGGCACGGGGGCCAGGGCAAAGGCGGTTTTCCCCGCGCTTACGGCATGGATTTCGCTGTCCGGCGAAGAGCCTTCCCGAATCGCGTAAAGGCCGTTTCTTGTAAGCACCGGCGAGAAGTAGACATGTTCGCCGTCAATGACGGTAAGCTCCGGCCTGCCGCCCGAGCGAAGGCCGTTTATCGCGTAAAGCCTGCCGCCATATACGGCGTGCTCCGCATAGGCGATGTCGCGCAATAAATCGCGGACATCGTCGAAGGCTATGTTATCCACGCCGTCGGGGCGCGACGCCACGCATTTTTCAAGGCTTGTAAATACAACGGAATCCGCTATAACGTTGATGTTTGCGACAGGAAAACCGGTCAGCCTGACCATGTTTTCGCCGTTATCACGGCACATATAAAGGGAGGCGCCATCCGCAAAATTCGCGAAATAAAACCAGCCGTCCTGGCTTGCCATAAACCCGCCCGCGGCAAGGTTTTCCGGGATGTTTCCAACCAGATTGTTGCCGGTGGCATCGGTCGGGATACCGCCGAAACGCGGCTCAATGATGCCGCTGCGCCGGAGCTTAAACAGAAAGACCCCAAAATAAACGCCGGCGGTAAGCGCCGCGATAATCAATAATATCAGCAAAACAACAGCCGGATTTCTTTTCCTTTTTTCGCGGGATTTTTTTGTAGCGCTCTGCATATGGTAACCCCTATCTCAAATACAATGTCAGGCTCTTACAGTATACAACAGGATATCGTGTTTTTCAATCAAAAAGAGCCTTATTGGGCAATAAGGCTCTGAATGACTATCAGCATCAAACTCAAAACGCGCACATGGTCATGGTGGCGTTATGCGCGCGGTTTACGGCAACGCCGTTCTTGAAAGCTATAGGGCAGATTTCGCCGTATGTATAGTACCCGGCAAAATTCATTTCGGGCGGCGCATCTTTTTTGAGGATATCCCCCTCAATGCTCTTGGAGGGGAACATGAACCGGTACCTGCCGCCGCATGAGCCGCATAAAACGGTGGTATACTTATAATCCTCCGTTTCGGCTTTCCTGATTCTTTCAAGCAGCGTGTCCATACATACCTGCGTTGAGATTTTGATGTCCTCGCTTTTATAGGTCGTAGTATAAATTTCGCTTCCCTGCGGCACGCGGCCACCGACCCTGCCACTGCCGTCCTCTTTGTTCAGCGATGTGACGGCACGGTAAACGCCGCCGTTTTCCCCATCGTCGTCGCCCCATTTGACCTTTATGATGATGGAGCCGTACATTTCAGGCTCATCCGTTACGATTCCCATAGACTCCAGATAATCGACAAAGCTCATGCCGTCAACGGTATAAATCACGTTGCCGTCTGTTTTTGTCGCAATCTGGGTCTTTCTCGTGGTCAATGAAAAGTATCCCATAACGGAGAAAACAGGGAACAGGTTGCCGCTTATAAAACAACAGACCAGCCTGTCGGTGTAAAGGCTTTCATTGAGCGAGACAAGCGAAGCATCCTGTTCGTTGCTATGCCCGGAGGCGCCGCCGAATACCGGGATGCCGCCCGTACCTTCATAAAAAGCTTCGGGTAAATTGTCGAAAAGAATGTCGGGCATAAACGGACTCTGCAATAAAATCAGCTTTGTGCCGCCTGCGACGGGTATTGCTTTTTCGCAAACCGCGGCAATTTGCCGTTTTACGTTTTCAGGCGTTAAAGGCCCTGAAACGAAAATGTTAAAATCGCAGTCGTCAGCGGTTAATACCGTCAAAGAAGAAGCAAACTCGTTCATGCCGGTTTTGCCGTCAAGCACCGCTTTTGTCGAACACCCCATGATATCGAAGGGCAGCCGCTTTTCTAACTCAAGTATCAGCGCCTTTGCGTCAAGGTCGGCTGAGAAATAGAGGATACCTATGCTGTTTTTTAAAAGCGGAAAATCCTCGGCCGCTTCCGCGAGCTCCGCCGCCGCGGCCTTCATATCCTCAAGCTCATGGCTGACCATGCTCTTCGATTTCATTTTCTCACCCGCTTCGCCGTATTTTTATACACTTTAGTGTAGTATATCACAAAAGATTCTTGCAAAGCAAGCTGTTTTTATGATATACTACAAATTGAGTCTTTGAGATGTTCTTTTAAGCGTTCGGCAAAAGGCGACAGATTCGGCATAATCGCAATATAATGAAACCAAAAAAACGAAAGGCGGTGCGTGTGGTGTCTGATGAAATTCTTTTTGTTCCGCAGCCTGAGTATGAACAGCTTCTTGATATAAAGAAAAAATCCGCGGCATTGAAGCAGACAATACGCCGCCTTGAACAAGATTTGATGTTCCACGCCATAACGGCCTCCAACCTTGAAAAAATAAGGGATGTAAACGAGCAGCAGCGCGAGGAGCAATATCTTTACAACACATTATTGCTGAAAAACTGCCCTGGTATTTTATTTTACTTAGATTTAAACCTGAATTTTATCCTTGGCTCCGAAATGGGGCTTGATTATATGAACCATACAAGCGCGTCGGCAAAACAGGGCATGTCGTTTGGCGGCCTGCTTATGGGCGTATTCCACAATGAGGATATTGAAATGCTCAGGAGCCATTGCCTGTACACGCTTTCCAACCATGAAAAATCCGATAAGGAGTACAGCTTTTTACGCAAAGACGGGGGCACCGTCAAAATGCAGGTAGAAACGGCGCCCGCAATGGACGAAGGCAATGAGTGCCGCGGAGTGACGCTCGTTATGCGTGATATCACCGAAATCAGCAACGAGCGCGAAAAAGCGGTTAACGCCTCGAAAGCGAAGAGTATATTCCTTGCGAACATGAGCCACGATATCCGCACGCCGATGAACGCGATTATCGGCATGTCGGAGGTTCTTCTAAACGAACCGCTCAATGAAAATCAAAAAAGCTATGTAAACGATATTATGACGGCATCCCTTTCGCTTCTTGATTTGATCAACGATATCCTGGACCTTTCCAAGATCGAGGAAGGAAAGCTCAACATCGTGTCGGTGGAATACAATCTGCCGCTTTTGATTGAAAACGTCAATTCCATGTTCCGGTATTCCGCGAACCAGAAAGGCATTGAATACCATACGGTGCGGCGCACGGAAATACCGGAGTATGTCGTCGGCGACGATGTGCGCGTAAAACAGATACTTACCAATATCATCGGCAACGCGATTAAATTTACCTCAAAGGGCTCGGTTTCGTTTGAGGTTCACCGCGACGACGATATGCTTTGCTTTGACGTCATCGATACCGGCACCGGGATTCATGAGGATGATATCCCGAAGCTCTTTATGCCGTTTTACCAACTGCACGAAGAAAACCACAGGTATGTCCAGGGCTCGGGGCTGGGGCTTTCCATCACGCAAAATCTTGTGCAGCTAATGAAAGGCACGCTGAACGTCGACAGCGTTTACGGCGAGGGGTCTACATTCCGGATCAGGCTTCCGCTTGAGTCGGGAACCCCGGCCGCGTCCGCGCGAAAGACGGCCCCGAAAGCATTTTCGTTTATACAGGCCCCCGACGCGCAGGTGCTTGTCGTGGACGACAACGCCGTGAACCTCAAGGTCGCGGTCAGACTGCTGAAGCTTTGCGGAATCGAGGCCGACACCGCGACAAACGGCATGGCTGCGATTGACAAGATTGCCGACAAAAAATATGATATTGTATTTTTAGATCATATGATGCCGGGTATGGACGGAATCCAAACCACGCGGCAGCTCAGGCAAACCGGATACAAGCCCGAGGATTTGATTATCATCGCGCTTTCGGCGAATGCGCTTTCCGGCGCAAGGCAGTTATTTTTAGACAGCGGCATGCAGGATTTCCTTGTAAAGCCCATCGATAAAAATGTACTGAACGAAATGTTAATAAAATGGCTGCCGCCGGAAAAGGTTTTGCCGCAACCTGAGGAAATGGATTCCAGCGAGGCGTTTGAAAAGGCGAGATTGATACAGAGCATCGACATTGAGCAGGCAATCAGGGCGGCGAAAGGCAGCCACCGGATTTTTTACGAAAACCTTGCGCTTTTACGCCAAAACCTGCCGATGATTATCACGGCGCTTGAAAATCAAAACATAGACGTGAAAAGGACAATCGGCATTATGCGCGGGCTTTACCGGCTGCTTGGAAGCACCGGCGCCGTCCGCCTGTGCGACGCGGCCGGTAAAATTCAGGAAAAAGCGCAAAACGGCGACATCGCCGGCGCGAAGGCGCTCATGCCGCAGTTTGTATCGGATTTGCAGGCGTTGAATCAGGAGTGCATCGGCGCGCTAGTCCCGCAAGGCGAACAGGAAGCCTAAAAGGAGGGTCATATATGCCAAACCCCAAGGAATTGTATATCTTATGGACAAATGACAATATACTTACTTCGCAGCTCATGGTAATGAAGTACGCCACCAAAAGCATAGCAAACGGGTGGTGGGATAAAGTTACGGTTATCCTTTGGGGGGCGCCTGTAAAGCTCATGGCTGAAAACGAAACAATTCAGGAATGCTTTAAAATAGCGCGGCATGTCGGCGTGGAATTTTCGGCCTGTATCGACTGCGCCCTTCAACTGGACGTAGCCGATAAATTAAAGGCGCTTGGCATAGAACCGGCCCCGTGGGGGGAAGGGCTGACGAATATTATCCAAGACGGCGGGCATCTTATCAACGTATGATACGGGATATATGAACGAATGTGAACGATAGCCTGTCAAGCTGTGTAAATTGTATGTAAACTTACGTCTACATTCGTTCACATCACATGCAGTTCACTACTTTATCGAAGTGGGGGTTATGCCCACCGCTTAAAAAAGCGGGGATCTTAGAGCTTCGATAAAGAGGCCGGCGCACAACGACAAGTTGTGCTCCGGCCTCTTCTTTATATTCTGAAAATTGGGCCTTTTGACACTACCGTTCAACAAATCATGGTTACTGCGCCTCCTGTTTTTTGCGGCGCTGTGCTTTTTCGTTGTACATCAACTCGTCCACATACGACAGGAATTCCTGCGGCGTGCGGGGGTCGTCGGCGGTATACAACGCGTTGCCAAGGCTTAGCAGCACTTCATACGGGCGCTCCTTTTTCGCGTTAAAGCTGTCAAAATTGTTTTTAATACGCTCGGAAATCAGGCCGGCGCCCTTACTGGCCATAATGATGACAAATTCATCCCCGCCGTACCGACCCACAAAATCCGTGCGCCTGACGGTCGTGCGCAGGAGGCGCGCGGCGTCTTTCAGCGCGTTATCGCCTTCCGCGTGGCCTAACTTGTCATTGATTTCCTTGAATTTATCAAGGTCAATCATAATGAAGAAATAATCTTTTGTCCGCCCGGGCTTGGAAAGCTCAAGCAGATATTCGTCGCACGCGCGGCGGTTATACACACCCGTTAACGAATCCATAAGCGTATTCATGCGGGTGACGAACAGGTAACAGAAAAGCAGCGATACAAAAAAGCTGGGCCACATCAGCATGACTCCGCTGAATACAAGGTCGCAGACAGACCCTACCGTCACCGGAATTACCGCGATCAACCCCATTTTTGCCTGGCTTTTGTTCATATTCTTTTTGCTGCCGGTGGCGTTATAAAAGGCAAAGAATAAAACGGAATAGGAAAGGATGAGCTGAAGGAAATAAAACCTCCCGTGCGTATAAACATTATCCGGCGTATAGGTAAAAATAAACCCGCTGGATAAGTTCGCCAATACGACGATAATTTGTACGGCGAACATTGAGGCCACAAAAACGAGCTGCCTTCTGAGCCGCGATTGATTTAAGTTGACGCTGTAATCGAAAAAGAGGGCTAAAATATAAAAGCATAAAATCTGAAAAGCAAGGCGTACGGAACCCGCGGCCCAGCCAGCGCTACTGGCAAACTGGCCCGGCACGCCGTCCACCGCATAACCCGCAAGGTCGCTTAACATGGTTATCAATGTAGCTGAAATACACGCGGTCATCAGCCACCGCATGATTTTGTCAGACGACTCCTTGCCCCAATAATCAACCAGAATCAAGACCAATCCGATGATTGGCGCGAACATGACATTTACTTCCGTAACAAACGTAGTGCTCATAGATGCATTTCCTCAATCATGTAACATAATTTGAATTGGCGTTCTTATCGTTTGGCAGTGGTGTGAATTGCACGGAAAACCTGTTCATACGCATTTCTATCGCTTCCGGTTCGTTCGCGCGATTCCCGTTTGTTGATATTGTAACACAAGTTCTTCAGTAATACAATAGTTTTTGTCAAATGTAACTAACAAGTAACTGCTCGCCTGATTCCATGATGATTTGAGCTGCGCGTGAACTGTTGTTCGTATGCGGTTTACGCAGCTTCTTGCCTGTTAATATTATAGCATAAGCATTTTAAGGTTACAATAAATTTTTATTAAATGTAACTAAAAAGTAATCATTCGGAATGTTTTGCACTTATGTTAATTGCACATAATTGCAGTACAATATAAAAAATGTGAACCGGCGTTCACATTTTTTATATTCGCTTTGCGCGGTTGGCACGGCAGCGAAAATCTATTCGCAATTTCTATAGAACATGTTGAAATAAATCTCACGGCACTGGAGCCATTCGGGTCTTATTTTTCCTCCAGACTTCATTGGCAGCCGCAAATCGGCTGTGAAGCGCAAGCATTTTTTCTATCGTCCCGACCCCTTCAGTACCGCCCCTTGAAGAAAGGCAGCCGGCGGCGGCACTGTTTGCAAGCCTTAGAATCTCCTCGTGGGACATGCCGCTATAAAGCCCTAACAGCGCGCCTGCGCAAAACGCGTCGCCCGCGCCGACGCTGCCCTTGATGTAACCTTCCGGCAAATTAAGCGAGCGAAGCCCTATCCAGTTTCTCTTGCTATCCATCAAAAATCCCGTCTCGGGGCAATGGATAATCACGCAATCCGATACACCCATATCCATCAGCCTTTCGCATATGAGCGGCAGGGTTTCAAAAATCAGCGTGCCGTCGGTGCGCCGGGGGCAAATCTCAACTGTCCTGCCCGCTTCGATTTCGTTTATAATCACATAATTGCAGTACTTTAAAGACGCGGGGACAATACTGCGGAAGCGGCTGCCGTCTTCGCTGACGATATCAACCGAGGTTTTGATGCCCCGTTTTTGCGCTTCGCAAAGCACACGCGCCATAACGGTACCGTATTCGCTGTCGGGGGAATCCATTCTCTCCATCAAAAGGATATACCCCATATGCAGGATTTTCGTATCAAGGCTGTCAAAATCAATGTGGTTTATATCGAACAGGGCGTTTGTGCCTTGGTTTACAAAAAAGGTACGTGTGCCCGCTTTGCTGGCAAAAACGTCGGTGTGCCCTGTAACGGCTGTGTCGATTGTCAATATGTTTGAGGCGTCAAGGCCGTTATTCTCATAAATATCAAGCACATATTTACCCGCATCGTCATCGCCGATACAGCTTACCGCTTTTACTTCAAGCAACGGGTCAAGGCGTTTTAAGCTGATACCCGTATTGCTGACGCAGCCGCCGACGCTCCTGTCCTCGGAACGGATTTGCGAAAGCATTCCTTCTCCGGGATAAAAATCAATTTGCTTGAGGATATCAACAAATATATTCCCACCAACCGCAATTCCGTTTTTCATGCCGGGAACCCCTTCCTTATGTTATGTACTGTGCTAACCTGTATTTTACCATTTTCACCCATCTATTGCAATTGAAATGTTATATTTTCATTTATTTTTCACCTAGGTGGTGTCGGCAATAGGTTAAATCGTGGATTTTTCGAGATGATTTTAGAGCATTTTTGGCGCGGAGAGCGCAGGCGGGCTTTCGCCCGGCAAGAACGACAAGTAAAAAAGGGTCAAAATCAGCCAAAAAGACGCAAGTTTGTTCTATTGTCGACACCGCCTAAGCTTCATCTATCCTCGCGACACCGGATTCCCTCGCGGCTTTTGCGACTGCCGCGGCGACCTGCGCCTTCACGCGCGTATCGAACGGCTCGGGAATGATGTAATCCGCGGTTAATTCGCTGTCGGTGACGAGCGCCGCAATCGCGCGGGCGGCGGCGATGTTCATCTCGCCGTTGATGTCGCTCGCGCGGGCGTCAAGCGCGCCCCTGAAAATGCCGGGGAACGCAAGCACGTTGTTTATCTGGTTTTTAAAATCGCTGCGGCCCGTGCCGACAACGGCGGCCCCCGCTTCCTTTGCAAGCTGCGGCATAATTTCGGGAACAGGGTTCGCCATCGGGAACAAAATGGGGTCTTTCGCCATCGCACGCACCATGTCCGGCGTGACCGTATCAGGCGCCGAAACGCCGATAAACACGTCCGCACCCTTGATTACGTCGGAAAGCCCGCCCCTTTTCTTAAGCCGGTTGCTGATTCCCGCAAGCTCCGCTTTTTCATCGCTTAAGCCCGCGCGCCCCTCAAACACCGCGCCGGCCCTGTCGCACATCACGACATCGGTCAAGCCCACCGCCATCAGCAGTTTTACAATCGCGACGCCCGCGGCGCCCGCGCCGTTTATAACGACGCTGATACCGGAGATGTCTTTCCCCACAAGCTTTAACGCGTTCAAAAGCGCCGCCAGCGTTACAACCGCCGTGCCGTGCTGGTCGTCGTGGAAAACAGGGATATCGCAGCTTTGCTTTAAACGGCGCTCAATCTCGAAGCAACGCGGGGCGGAGATATCCTCAAGATTGATGCCGCCGAAGCTCCCCGCAAGAAGCGTCACGACGTTTACGATCTCGTCGACCTCCTTTGAGCGCACACAAAGCGGAATGGCGTCGACGCCGCCGAATTCCTTGAACAAGACGCACTTGCCCTCCATCACGGGCATTGCCGCCTCGGGGCCGATGTCGCCCAGCCCCAGAACCGCCGTGCCGTCGGTGACGACCGCCACCGTGTTCCAGCGGCCTGTAAGCTCGTAGCTTTTGTTCACGTCCTTTTGAATCTCAAGGCAGGGCCGCGCCACGCCCGGCGTATAGGCGAGGCTCAGCTCGTGCTTGCTTGTAACGGGCGCTTTCGGGCATATCCCGAGCTTGCCCTTCCATTCGTAATGCTTTTTCAGCGATTCCCGCGCGTAATCCATTCCTGTAAAATCCTTTCTTTAATCCATATTGCCCGTGAAAACATGGTTCAGATGCTTTTTCGCGGTTTCTTGCAGGCGGTGAACCGTCCCGCGCGGCGTGGGCTGTCTGCCGGAATACTGCCGCCGCGGGAAAAACCGCGACAAATGCAGCGGTATCTCCGGGTCAAGGGACGCAATCCAGTCCGCGAGAAGCGCGATTTCTTCCTCCGAATCATTTTCCCCCGGTATAATTAGGGTCGTAATTTCCACATGGCAGTGCTTGTAAGCGAGCCGGATTGTCTCCTTTACGTCTTCAAGCCCGCCGCCAAGCTTTTTGTAAAGCCCGTCGGAAAACCCTTTCAGGTCGATGTTCATGGCATCTATCAGCGGCAGGAGCTTTTCCAGCGGCTCGCGGCTGATGTAGCCGTTTGTCACCACGACATTGCAAAGCCCCGCCTCACGCACAAGTTTCGCGCTGTCATAGAGGAATTCGTACCCGATCAGCGGCTCGTTGTAGGTATACGCGACGCCGATGTTGCCGTCCGGCACGGTTTGCGCGGCAAGCTTTGCGAGCCGCTCCGGCGAAAGGCATTCCGCGCGGGAGCTGTCGTAGTCCCTTGAGATGGCGGCGTTCTGGCAAAACGGGCAGTTCAGGTTGCAGCCGAAGCCGCCGACGGACAGCACATGCTTGCCGGGATGAAACCGGTAGAGCGGCTTTTTTTCAATCGGGTCAAGCGCAATCGCGGAAACAAGCCCGTAGCCTGCGGCAAAAAGCCTGCCGCCGACATTTTCGCGTACGCCGCAGAAGCCCGCGGCGTTTTTCGGTATCGCGCAATTGTGCGGGCACAATTCGCAGGTTACCGTCTCGCCGGTTTCCCGGCAAAACATCGCAGGACGCACGGCTTTCCGCTCGTCACTCATGGCGTGTGACCTCAAAGCGCTCAAGCCGGACCGGCGCGCCCTCCGGGATGCCGCCTTTTCGTTTGGCGATGTCGATTTGCTGCTCCACGGTGTCCACACCGTCCAGGTCCGGCAAAAGCAAGCCGCGTTTATGTCCGCTTGAAACGATCACGCCGTAGCGCTTTACGTCCAGCTCGTCGGGGCCCGAAATCACTTCCGGCGGCGACAGGATATCCACCTTGTACGTCAAAAAAGGCAGCTCCGCCGCGGACACAGGCTCGAAGCGGTTGTCGTGAAGCCCCGCCGAAACAGCGTTTTGTATGATTTCAAGCGCGATATTACCGGTAGCCGGCGCGATGGTGCCTACACAGCCGCGCAGACGCCCGTTCTTGTGTAAGGAAACAAACGCGCCTGCTATGTTTTTCAAAAGTTCGTCCGGCAAGCCATCGGGAAGCGGTAGCGTCCCCCCGTTTTGTACGGCGAACTCCAGTGATTTCCGCGCAAGCGAGCGGTAGCAGTCCTCGGAGCCTTGCTTTGCCTTTGCGTCTTGTAAGCTGCTGTCCGTGTATTGTTCCAGAAAATTGCGGCTTTCGTCGCGCCCGTCCGGCGTAAAGCCCGCCACGGCGTACCCCACGCCGAACGGCCCCTCGTAGGAAAACAGTCTTGGCGTAACGCGGCGGCGGTCAAAACAGCCCGCGAGAATCATAAAGGAATTGTACCCGCATTCGGCGGCGCGCTCGCGAAGCTCCTCCGGGATTGTGAGAAGCGACAGGAAGTCACCCGATGAAAACGCGGCGGTGACCGCCTTGTCAAACTCCGCGCCCTCGGCGGCGAAGCCGTACGGGCCGTCGGCCGAAAGCTTATGCGACAAATCGCCGCTTGCGACAAGGACGGCCCTGCGCCCGGTTTTTTCGGCGGCCTCCGCGATGATCTGCCCGAAGCGGTAGTGCTCGCCCGGCTCCATGCCGGACTGTGAAATCCTGACCGCCCTGTAGCCTTGATAGCGGCGGTTTATGAACCACATCGGCACGGTGACACCGTGGTCGAGCGAAGCGTCCTTTTCACCGAGAAGCCCGGCGCGAATCCCGCTTTTTTCGGCAAGCCGCGCGATTTCCTCTGCTAAATTACTATCGTATTTCGTTTCAAAGCGGGTATCCGGAGCGTGAAACCGCGCGAGGCCGCCCTTCGCCCCGGCGCCCGGCGAGATGTGAAAATAGTCGGAGTACATCACGCTATGCGGCGTGATAAACAAAATCATCTCGGGGGCGAGCCCGGCAATTTCAGCGGCGGCTTCATCGAAGGCCGATAACGTCTTTTGGATTTTCTTCTCCTCACCGCGGCCCACCTCCGGCACGGCAAGCGGGGGGTGCGGCAGTGCATACGCGCCTAAAATCGCCATAAACTCAACTCCTGTAGCATTTTAGTACAGTATAGCACAAAAGCGGATTGCTTCGCAATTTGTTTTTGTGCTATACTGTGGAATAACAGATGAAAGGCGATTCGCTTTTATGAATAAGGTAAATGATAAATGTAGAAAATTTATATTTTCGGAGGTTGTAATGGAAGCAGTAATTTTTATGTTTTGCATTACGCTTCACAATATCGAGGAGGCTCTTTGGCTGGCAGACTGGCTAAGAAAAAATATGCCAAGCAAAAGAAAGACGCCTTCCAAAGAGCAGTTTGTTTTCGCGATATTAGGTATTACAGTTTTAGGATATTTAACAGCGGGGTTGTTTATTCTGTTCCCTGATAACCTTTATATCGAATATGCGTTTATCGGATTTGTCGGCGCTATGATTATAAATGCAGTAATACCGCATTTATTGCTTACAATTATTTATAGAAAATACTGCCCGGGCGTGCTTACGGGCTGTGTTCTGCTGATACCATTTCACATTATCATTTTATCAAACGCTGTAAACAAGGGCGTTGGTGTTATAACCATGCTTATATCAACACTCATTATCGGATGTATACTTATTGCTTCTGTTCCGGTTTTTGTGGGTATGGCAAAAAGGGCGTTGCGTACCGAATAAGCATTATCTGCGTTTCCCTGTGCCCCCAACTCAAAAACAAATCAAACACAAAAGCCGGGCTGTTGCCCGGCTTTTCAGTCTATCGACAAATCTACAAATAACGATATTCGTAATTCCCCGCAGGCGAATTTATTTCGCGGAGGGTTCCTTAACCCGCGCCGGTTGCGCGGAACCGGGGGAGTATTGAGGGGGTGCCGGGGACCCCCTCAAATTCATTCAAACATCGATTTCTCCGAGTGCATGTAGACGGAAAGCACAAGCCCGATGCCGAGGTACGAGGTCAGCATTGACGAGCCGCCGTAGGAAAGAAACGGCAGGGTATTCCCGATGACCGGCAACAGCGAGATGTTCATGCCAATATTGATGATTGCCTGAAACGAAAGCATGGTAAATACGCCCACGCATATGATGCAACCGAGCAGATCCGTCGAGCGCCTTGCGCAGCTTAAAATTTTAAACCAGATAACCAGCATTGCCGCAATCACAAAAAGGCAGCCGACAAACCCCATACTCTCGCCCAAAAATGAAAACATAAAATCGGTGTGCATCTCCGGCACATAAATATGGGGCGTGTTAAAAACCCCCCGGCCGCCCCGGCCGCCCATGGCAAACGCGATGATGGCGCGGTATTGCTGGAAGAAAATGCCTTGTATATCCTCTTCCGTTGTGCTGTACAGGCCCAGCATCCGCTGCCGTTGGAAGTCACTGAGGATATAATGCCAAAAAATCGGCAGCGAAACGGAAATCAGGGCGCAGGCGGCTATTACATATTTCCAGCTAAGGCCGGCGCAAAAAAGCATACTGGTGATGATTGCCGCGAAAATCAGCGCGGAGCCGGCGTCCCCCTGAAAATACAGCAGGACTACGGGAGCCATGCCATGCAGGAGCAATCCCGCAAGGCACAGCGGATGATTGATGTTCTCGCGCTGTTTAAAAATATGGTACGCGAACACGACGATAAACGCGATTCGAAGCAACTCTGCGGGCTGGAACTGAAAATTTATCCCGGGTACCATCATCCACCGCTTGTCGTCGGGCCGCTCCGGCGTCCCGAAACCGAAGAAAAACGTCATCATAAGTAATAAATAGCTTATGGGAACGTACAGCTTCCACAGCTTTGCAAGATCCCTGTAATCAATCAGCGAAAGGATAAACGCAAAGAACATGCCGATTAGCGTGGCGATCGACTGCGTAAACAGGACACGCCTCGTCATCCGCAGGGAATCCGTAAAATTTGTGTCCAGTATGCCGGCAATCAGCACAAGGCTGAGGCATGACAGCGCAAAGCATAAAATCCATATCACATGGTCTGTGCGCTTGATATATGAAACCAGAAAACCGGTAATTGCTTTCATTCGTTTTTCCCCGTTTGTTATAGATAAATTTCTCCTGTTGAAAACATACCGTACATCAGCCATTTTGTCAATATAAAAATAAGAGAATCGGTTGCAAAACATATGGCTTCGCAATATAATATTATAGTAATAAACACTAAAAAGGAGACGCGATAATGGAAAAAATCACTTTTACGCCCGTGAAGCCCGGCGGGCACAAGCTGCCGCCCCTGCCCTACCCCTATGATGCGCTGGAGCCCGTGATAGACGCGAAAACCTTGGAAATCCACCATAACAAGCATCATAAAAAATATGTTGACGATTTAAACAAAGCCGAACTTGCCCTTGTGGACGCAAGAGAAAAAAAAGATTTTACATACATAAAGTATTGGGAAAACGAGCTTGCCTTTAACGGCAGCGGCCATATTCTGCACAGTATTTACTGGACGATTATGACAAGCCCCGGCACCGGCGGCGCACCGGGGGAAAACACTGCGAATTGGATAGACTGGTATTTCGGAAGCTTCGATGCGTTCAAAGCCCAGTTTTCAGCCGCCGCGAAAAACGTGGAGGGCTCCGGCTGGGGGATACTCGGTTACAACCCGGCCTTCGGGCACCTCGAAATACTCATCTGTGAAAAGCACCAGAACCTGACGCAATGGGGCATTATCCCAATCCTTGTCTGCGACGTCTGGGAACATGCGTATTATTTAAAATACCAAAACTTAAGACCTGATTACGTCGACGCGTGGTGGAAGCTTGTAAACTGGCCGGAGGTTGAACGCCGGCTTGTAGATGCTTATCACGGCAGGCTGCGGCTTTTCCTGTGATCGGGTTTGTTTTCTGCAATGACGCAACGAATTGAAAACGTAAACAAATATGTGAAATATTAATAATACCCGTAGTGACTTGTTTGGTTGTTTTGATAATAGCAATTTGTATAGGATTTATGGTATGCTTTTTAGTATGATTTGACATAAGGTTGACAAAAAGGACATTGACAATGATATTTTGCTTCAGACATAATTCAATATTTGTTATACATGACATAATACTTACTCTTAATTAAAAGAGATAGGCCTTTTGGTGCACCTATCTCTTTTGTTGTTGCAATTGCAGATTTATGTAAGATAATACCCGTAAGCGCGGAAACAAAGCGCTTATTTGACATCTGTCACAAAACCACCTCGATATTATTCGACAATTATTTTAGGGGCCTTATGCTATTATGAGCTTAAAGCCCTGCGGAAATTGTCGAATGGAGGCGTTTCCGATGGTGTAGTGATTTGTAAATGGAACCCCTGCAGTAAAAAATAAGCAAAGAGAGCTAGTTTTACATAGCTCTCTTTGCATTCTTAAAAGCTGGAGGAACCCAATATGCTTTTTATTGGAATATGCATATTTACATATTGTATTATATTTTTCATCAGATTTAGAAAAAAGGGACTAGATATAAAAGGGATTGCAAGAATTACATTATTATATTTTAATACCATTACGATAATAAGCTTGATTGTTTTTGTCAAAAATTTGGCTGAATATTTATCATTTGAGATCCAAACATTAATGCACAACGAGATTCAGGCATTAATATACGCACCGATTGAATTGGATTGGTTTACTCCCGCATTTTTGGGATGCGCAAGTTTAATTGCGTTCGTTTTTTATTTTATTATCGATCTATTTTATAATACTAAAAACGCATCGGAATAGAGACCCCTCAACATGCGGCAGGCAAATACAGAACGACAGGCACATCTGTTTTTTTGTGCTTTTATGCCTTTTGCAGAAAGGAAATGTCATGTGAAAAAGAAGGCTGCTATAATTACTTAGTATCCAATTATTTGTATCTATACAACAAGAAGAAAAGGATGTTCTTGGTAGTGAGAAAACTAATAGATTTGGCCAATGTCCTGCTAATAGCTTTATGGCCGGCAATATTCCTCTTTGCTATGGGGTTTATAGAATGGAGTGTTCGTAATATAGTTTCCCGCACCTTCGACCCTAGGCCCTATATCTGGCAGGTGCTCGCCTACTTTATTTCCGGATTGATATTTGCTGTCATTGGGTTTTGTCACAAAGATTTCAAACGCAAGGATATACTTTACGCCCACATTGCCGCCGTAGCTTTGGTTATTTTGATTTCATCTCTTGAGTTATTATTCATATCCGGCCGCGCCGCTTCATTTGGAAACTGGTGGCGTGCAAACAGCCTTTATGATTTTGCGCCGTTTGTTCTTGGATATACTATATTCACTTCAATAAGAGCTGTTGTTCTTTTCAGAAGACAAGCTGATACGGCATAAAAAACGGGAGCGTCAATCCTGACGTTCTCGTTTTTTGTTTGCGCCGCACAATTCCCTGTTGACAATATTACTATATAGTACTATACTGTATAGTAGGAGGTGATGAAGCTGCTTTCTAAAATCAACGGCGGGTTTCTTATCGGAAAAATCAAGCAAATCCAAGGGCGTGTGTTTGAAAAACTGCTTGCCGAACATGGAATCGACCAGTTCAACGGCGCGCAGGGGCGGATTTTGTTTGTTTTGTGGAACAACGACAATATCCCTATCAGCGAGCTCTCGGACAAGACCGGGCTTGCGAAAACAACACTGACAGGCATGCTCGACAGATTGGAGGCATCCGGCCATGTTCAGCGGGTATATGACCCTTCCGACCGCCGGACAATCAAAATCAAACTCACGGAAATCGCCGGAAGCTTAAAAAGCCAATACGACGAAGTATCCGCGCGAATGAGCGAGATTTTTTACGAAGGCTTTCAAGATGAAGAAATCATCGCTTTTGAGAAAAGTCTTGCGAGAATACTGGACAATCTTACGAAAAAGGAGTCTCTAAAATGAACGAAACGATTCAATCAAAAATAAAAGCGTTAAGAAAAAACAGCAGATTCGCTTATATCGGTTCTGTCAATGACGAGGGTTTCCCGCAGATAAAATGTATGTTTGCCATAAAAGACGACAATGTGCGGGTACATTATTTTTCTACCAACACAAGCTCAAAGCGGGTACGGCAATACCTTCAAAACCCGAAGGCGTCTGTTTATTACTGCGACAACAGGTTTTTTAAGGGCGCGTTATTTACCGGATCGATGGAGGCTCTTGAGGATAGCGAAACCAAGGAGCGTTTTTGGAATAAAGGCGACGAAAAGTATTATCCCAAAGGCGTTGAAGAGCCGGATTACTGCGTTTTAAAATTCACAGCCGACACCGTTAATTATTATCAGGGCTTGAACAATACGACCTTTTCGATAGAGGAGCTTGAGCATGGAGTTTTATGAGGTTATCAATTCACGCAGAATCATACGCGATTTCACAAGGCAACCCGTTGATATGGATATCGTCAGGCGGGTATTATCGGCGGGCTTGAAAGCCCCAACGAACGACCATATGCGCGATTGGGAGTTTGTTGTGGTTGATGACAGGGATGTTATTGCTTCAATACTCAAAAAGATACCCAAAAAAGTATCCGGTGAGAGCGTAGAATTTATCATTAAGTCTTGGGAATTAAATGACCCCTGTCAGCAATACGGGTATCGGTATGCCATACCCAAGCAATATGAAATGCTTTCAAAATCCGCTTGCTTAATATTGCCGTTCTATAAGCAGGAAAGCGATTTGTTTAAGCCAAAAGAGATAAGCTCGTTAAACGCTTTCGCGTCCGTTTGGTGCTGTATTGAAAATATTTTTTTGGCGGCAACAGCGGAGGGTTTGGCAGGAACCTTGCGTATTCCGCTCGGCGATGAACCCGCGCATATCGCCGAAACTCTCAATCATCCAACAGAGTATGTTATGCCGTGTTATATTGCTTTGGGTTATGCCGCTCCCAATGCCGTTATACTTCCACAAATTGAACGAAATATAGAGGATAAAATCCATATTAACGGTTGGTAAAAACACCGTTATCCTGCCCGCGGGCAGGATAAAAAATACAGGCCGGAATAAATTCCGGCCTGTATTTTTTATTTTTTAATCTATGCCTTGCAGAAGGCCGCGGCAACCTCGGCGGCGCTCGCCGCGTCGGACGTGTAGCTGTCGGCGTTTATCTGTTCGCAGAAAGCCTGCGTTACAGGCGCGCCGCCAATCATAATCCTTACGTCGTCGCGGATGCCCGCCGCCTTCGCGGCCTCCACAACATCCTGCATTGCGCCCATCGTGGTCGTGAGAAGCGCGGAGCAGGCGATAATCTTGCAGTCGTTTTCCTTTACCGCTTCGATGAATTTTTCAGGCGGAACATCCGTGCCGAGGTCGATAACCTCAAGCCCTTTGCCCTCCATCATCATTTTTACAAGGTTCTTGCCGATGTCGTGCAAATCGCCCTTGACCGTTCCAAGGCAGACCTTACCGCTTGCCTCAACGCCCGCCTCCGCGAGCAGGGGCTTTAACACCGCTGCGCCCATGTTCATCGCTCTGGCCGCCACCAGAACCTCCGGAACAAAAACCTCGTTGTTCTTGAACTTCGCGCCGATGATGTTCATACCGCTTAAAAGGCCGTCGTCCAGGATGCTTTTAACGGGAATCCCGTCGGCAACGGCTTTTTCTACGAGCTCCTTAACGGCTTTCGCCTTACCTTTTTGAAGCTGTTCGGATATTTCATTTAATATTTCCGCCGACACGTTTTATCCTCCTTATTAATCGCGCGTGGGCCGCTTTCCGCCGGATTTCCGAAACCGGTTCGGTGAAACGCCGCTTAAACGCTTGAATACCTTTGTAAAATAACTTTGGTCCTCAAACCCCAGAATATTTGCAATCTCTACAAGCTGCAAGTCGGATTGCAGCAAAAGCTGCCTGGCCCTTTCGATCCGGAGCCTGTTTAAATACGCGCTCGGGCTGCACCCCATTTCCTGCTTGAACACCTTGCCGAAATAGGCCGGTGAAAGGGAAACCTCTCTCGCAACATCCTCAAGCGTGATTTTCCTGGCGAAGCTCCCGCGCATGTAAAGCACGGATTTCCTGATGATGTCAGCGTTTTTCACGTCGGCAAACTCAAATATGCTATCGATATACCGGTTCATGACGCCCGCCAAAAGCATGCACAGCTCGTCGATGTTGACGGTATCCGCGGCCTTGCGGAAAAACTCGTGGTTCATATTGAAAGCATACTTTGCGGTGGCGCCCGAGTCTACCGCCGCCCTTGACATCACAACCAAAAGCTCGTATATCCTTGATTTTATCCTTGCGAAATCGCCGCCCGATGAAAACAGGATATGCCCCAAAAGCTCGTTTAACAGCCTTTGCGCCCTCGGCCTGTCGGAATCCGTGATGCTTGCCGTAAGCTCCTTTTCCGTTTGATACGGGTATTCGGGCGGCGCTTCGCCCGATTTAAGCTCCATGATATATTCCGTGATACGCCCTTGAAGCTCGCCGGATTTTTGTGTCTCAAGCATACGGTTGGAGGCCGAGACGTTGTTCATGAACCCTACTGCCATAAACAGCAGGATAGACAGCGAGTTTACCTTTTCGGCGGGGACATAGGGAATCTTTTCCGCGGCCTTTAGAATCTTCCCTATTTCAGCGTCTTTAAGCCCCAGCTTTTGCCGCAAATCATACTCGATATAATCCTCGCGGTCAACCATGAAAAACGGGCCGACCGTTATTTTCGCGGCGCTGCCGGAGCTGCCCACAATCGGCGACACAAAGCAGGTAAGCCCCATTTGGCAAAAATAGATGTACTTTCCGCCAAAGCGCTCCGCCTCGGTCATGCCGTATTCATGGGCGCGCGCGCAGTCGTCCTCATGCAGGCCCGCCGCCTTGCAGACCTTACAGCTTGCGCAGCCGCCGCCGGCTTCATACAACACTGTTCCGTTGCCGGAATAAACTGTGCAGCCAAGACCGCTGGACCCGGAATACGCGCTTGCGCATTCCTCCGCGAGCATCAAATCAAACTCGTTCGCCCCGACCGCCATAGGGAATCCCCCTCGCTATAGTCATTATAACAACAATCACTTGCCGCCGCTTGTAATTATTAGTTTATTTTTGTATTTTTCTGCAAATATATTAAAATATATCTTAATATTACAAAAATACGTGGAATAAAACAAGAGAAAGCACTATGCTTTAACATATAATAGTCTCAGATTATTTTAGGAGGCTGTGCTATAATGAACATGACCCAATGGCTTCAGGATATGAAAAAAGCCCCTGTCAAAAAGGCGATGCCGGTATTGTCGTTCCCGTCCGTTCAGTTGCTCGGGATAGGCGTGAAGGAGCTGATCTACAGCAGCGATATGCAGGCGAAGGGAATGAAGGCCGTCGCGGATCGCGTGGATGCCGCCGCCGCCGTCAGCATGATGGACTTATCCGTGGAGGCCGAGGCGTTCGGCTCCGAAATCCGCGTTTCGGACGACGAGGTGCCGACGGTTATCGGGCACATCATTGCGACGGAGGAAGAAGCCGGCGCGCTTAAAGTCCCCGAGGTGGGCACGGGGCGCACAGGACGCTACATCGAGGCGATCGAAAAGGCGTGCGGGCTTATCACGGACAGGCCCGTGCTTGCCGGGGTTATCGGCCCGTTTTCGCTTGCCGGGCGGCTTCTCGATGTTTCGGAGGCGATGATTTACTGCTACGACGAGCCGGATTTAGTCCATACAATCCTCTCTAAAATCGCGAAGTTCACAACGGCCTACATAAACGCGTACAAGTCTGTCGGCGCAAACGGCGTGGTCATTGCCGAGCCGCTTGCGGGGCTGCTTACACCGGCGCTGAACGAAGAATTTTCCGTTGCGTATGTGAAGCAAATCGTAAGCGCAGTGCAATCGGACGACTTTGCCGTAATATACCACAACTGCGGAAACGGAACGCCGAAAATGATGGATGAAATCCTTACCGCCGGCGCGGGGGCGTACCATTTCGGCAATGCCGTCGACATGAAGGAAATGCTCGGTTTGGCTCCGTCCGGCACGCTGTTAATGGGAAACATCGACCCCGCAGGCCAATTCCGCAACGGCACGCCGGAATCCATCCGCGCGGCGACGCTGGAGCTTCTCGAAAGATGCTGCGGCTATCCGAATTTTGTCCCGTCGTCGGGCTGCGATATCCCGCCGATGTCAAGCTGGGATAACATCGACGCGTTCTTTGGGGCGGTTAATGATTTTTATAAAAATAAAGGTGTGAAATAATGATAACGGATGCGGAAAAGCTGAAAAACCTCGCGCTGTCGCTGGGCGCGAAAAACACGGGGGTAGTGAAGGCCGGAGGCATCAGCTTCCGGCGGGAATTCCGCGCGGCGTGCGAACAAAACACATGCGGCAAGTTCGGCAAATGCTGGATGTGCCCGCCTGACGTCGGCGATATCGACGAGATGATAGCCCGCGCCAAAACCTACGAAAACGCGCTGGTTTTCCAGACCGTCGAGCCGCTTGAGGATTCATTCGACATCGAGGGCATGGAGGCCGCCGCGAAAAAGCATACCGTCCTTACGCTGGCGCTCGCGGAGGCAATCCGTCCCTTACTCCAAAACCCGCTGATACTCGGCGCGGGTGCGTGCCATGTCTGCGGGGCCTGCGCGAAACTGGGGGATAAGCCGTGTATTCGCCCCGAAAATGCTTTCGCTTCGCTTGAAGCTTACGGCATCGCCGTATCGGAGCTTGCGGAGCTTTGCGGCATGAACTATATGGGCGGGCCGAACACCGTGACATTTTTCGGGGGAGTTTTATTTTGATTACCGTAACCTTGCTTGAAAATGGGATAAAGCGCGTACTGAAAGCCGAATCCGGCGAAATGCTGCCGGAGGTTTTGAGGCGGTACGGCATACGCGCCCACATGCCGTGCGGCGGCAAGGGTACATGCAAGGGCTGCGAGGCGCTGATAAACGGCGAAAAGCAGCTTGCTTGCCAGATGAGGCTCGAAAGCGACGCACTGGTGGAGCTGACGGCTCCGGCGCTCCAAAACATTGCGGAGGGGAACATTACGGCGGGATATGGTGCGAACCCTATGTACGAAAAATTTGGAATCGCCGTGGACATCGGCACGACCACGATATGCGCGTCACTCCTTGACCGGGAGGGGCGCACCGTAACCGTTACGGCGGGAAACCCGCAGACAAGCTTCGGCGCTGACGTTATCAGCCGCATTGAGAAGGCGCTGTCCGGCGAAGGGGTAAGGCTTGCGGGCTGTGTCCGCGAGGCTGTCTCGGAAATGGCAGGAAGGCTTTGTAAAAACAGCGGCGTGTCGCCGGAGCAGGTTGACGCCGCCGTCATCACAGGCAACACCGCAATGCTGTACCTGCTGACGGAAAAAAATCCTGAAACGCTGTCACGCGCACCGTTTTACGCGGACTGCCTGTTTGGTGAATATCTGCGCGCCGAAACGCTCGGACTGCCGCTTTCGAAGGGCGCCGAGGTATACCTGCCGCGCTGTGCCGCGGCGTTTGTCGGCGGCGATATCACAACTGCCGCCGTCGCAAGCGGCATGTGTGAACGGGGCGAAACCGCACTGCTGGCGGACATCGGCACAAACGGCGAAATTGCCCTGTGGCATGAACGCAGGCTAATGTGCTGTTCCACCGCGGCGGGCCCCGCGTTCGAGGGCGCCGGTATCACATACGGCGTATACGGAATCAATGGAGCAATCGACCATGCTTGGCATGAGGATGGGAAAATACGCTGCTCCACCATTGGCGGAAAACCTGCAGCCGGGATATGCGGCAGCGGTATTACGGACGCGCTCGCCGTTATGCTCCAGCTTGGAATCATCGACGAAACCGGCGCGTTTACGGATGATTCCAATCGATTTGAATTACAAGACGGTGTGTATATCACTGCCGGGGATGTGCGCAAAATCCAACTTGCGAAGGGCTCTGTCAGGGCGGGGCTTGAAACGCTGCTTGAAACAGCGGGCGTTACAAAGGCGATGGTGAAAACCCTTTATATCGCGGGCGGCTTCGGCAGTTACTTGAACCTTGAAAACGCGGCGAAAATCGGGCTCATCCCGGAAGAGCTTCTGCCGCGCGCGAAAGTCATCGGCAACGCCGCGCGCACGGGGGCCGCCATGCTTTTGCGGGACAAAACGCTTGTCCGCTTTTCAGAAGAATTAGCGGCAGGTGCGAAAGCGGCCGCGCTTGACGCAAACCCGGTTTTCACCGAGAACTATATGACATATATGATGTTTGGGGAGTAAGCAATGTCCGATTGCGCGGCGGACGCACACGCTTTCAGCGTGCGGCGGGCTTCGCCCGCCGTTTGAAAATGCCGTTTGCATTTTCAAACGCGCCCGCGCAAAAATTCCGCGACGTCAAAAGCTTTCGGCGGACACCCCTTGATATATTTGTCGAACCCGGCGGTACAGTCCCCGCACCCGATGCCGCCATGCTTATCCTTGAAGCCCTGCCCAACGCAGATTTTTTCATGCGGCGCTACGCCGCTTGTTTTGAGCCCCTGAATCAGTGCGGAATAACATGCGGAACACGCGCCGTCCTCGTTTATGTGCTGCGTGAGGCGTTTTGCGGCGCCTGTTGCGCGATTGTCGAATTTCGGTTTATTACCGGCGTTTAAGCCGGTTATTTTTGTATCGGGGCCAAACACCTCACCGATGCCGATTCGGGCGGCGATTTTCAGATACTCGATATCGCCCGTGCGGTGGCCTAAAAGCCCGGCGCAGTAAGTGTCAAGCAAAAGCGGATCGGTTCCGCAGATAAGCATGTTCCTTGTTACGGGATTGCCGCCCTCCTCAAAGCTTAAATCCCCGCAAATGCCGTCAATCACACAAAAATCAGTCTTGATTGCCTTGTTAAGCCACGCAATCGGGCCATGCAGGCCCATCGTGTGGAACCTTTGCTTTTCACGGTCGGGAATGCATCCCTTCAGATTTTTCAGGCAGCATGTTATGGTGGTCTGGCAATGTCCCTTCAGAACGGGAATGTTAATCAAAAAATCGCTTGTAACCGCCTTTTCGCAGACCGCGAAGTCATACTGCCCGCTTTTCACTTTCACTGCACGGTCTTTTTTCAGGTCGGTGAGCCCTACGCCGTATTTGTCGCGCAGCGCTTCATAGCCGCAGATTTTGTATACCCGCGCGGTATCATCGCCAATCCACGCGCTTTCAATGATTTCGATATCATGAATCCCAAGCCTCCGCAGGTAGACGATGATACCCTCCGCCACCTCGGGGTGGGTGGTCGCGCCCCGGGACGGCGGCTTTGAGATTACCATGTTCGGCTTTAAAGATACTTTCATGCCGGACTTTACAAGCCCTTTTAGCGGCGACGCTTCCAAGAGCTCAAGTGTTCCGTTCACAATGTCTTCGGTATAATTTATCACGATTTCCGACATGACGGCTCCCCCCTTTTTTTCGACTATACATACCATTATACGCGGTGACACGGGTATATGCAATCCGTAACCGGAATATCGATTTAAAAGACGTTTATTAATCGCATAATACAACGAAACGGCTGCCGCAAATCATATGCGGCAGCCGTTTTCTTATCTTAACACGAGCCTGTTATTCCCGATTGTGACGTTTCGCACAATTTCGCTGTTGTCAACGAGCCATCCAAGCTTATCCTCGTCAAAGGCCATGCCGACCTGCTGGATGTTCTCGCCATGCTCAATCCGGCCCCCGCCCGAGCGGTTTTGGTAGGTGAACGCGAAGGAAGCGTAAAAGCTTAAATTCATCCGCCCGTTTTGCTCGTATATCCTCACCGTGCTTAAATCTATGATGATGTCATCAAGCCAGAAGATATCATCGCTGTTCACGCCGAAAACACGCTCCCTCAAACGCTCCGCCTGCGCCGGGGTCACATACCGCAAATATTGCATATTCTGATTGTTTATGGCGGTTAAATAGCTCATATAGTACCGCAGCAGAATCGCCGAAGCGTCGTGGATGATATTCTCTTGCGCAAAATCACCGATACTGTACCCGAATATGCCCGCAGACTGCGCCGTCTTTCTCACGTCGAGAATACCGTACCTGCCGTTTAACTTTGCAAACGCGGCGTAATCATCGATAAACAAAATATGTTCGAAAATAAACGGCGCTACTACATTTCCGCGTTTGTCGATAATCCCCTGCTTGCCGTTTAACGCGGCCGCCACCGCTTCGGGCAGGCCGCTATAGCACATGGCATAAGGGCCGTAATCATAAATGAAGTCGGTTACAAAATCGGCGCCGTAGCTAAACGCATATTGATCGCCCATAAGCGCGTCGCTGAAATCATAATAAGGGGAGCCGTATTCGTCCGTGACCGTTCTGACGCGCGAAATGTCTATCCTGCGAAACGCGTGCATGCGAACGGAAAAGCCGGAAAGCTCGTTTTCGAGCTCGCTCCGCGTAAGCGAGCGGAACGACTCCTCGCCGTGGGAGGAAGAATAGTAGCCGTAAAGACTTCTTTCCGCATCGTAATAGGATTCCGAAAGATAGCCGCCGTGACCGAAATACGAATATTCGTGCCTCCGCCGCCCTGTGGTTGTGTCTATAACATAGCCCTCATGCTCCCCGGTAGTAAATACGTTTGCCCAACCGCAGGAGTAAATCCTGTCGTAGTCAAGGACAGGCTCGATTCTCCATACAAGGCTTTGTTCATCAGATTCCCGCAGGATATCTTCCTCTTCCCCACCGGGCGGCAAGCCGCCCGCATCCGTTTCAGGCTCCGGTTCCGGCCCGGGACGCGGGGTTTCCGGCGCAGCCTCGAGGATTTCCTCTATTTCCATGGCAGGCCCGCCGCTCTGGTGCTGCGCGAGGAAATACCAGCCCGCGCCGCCCCCCAAAAGCAGCACGGCTGCGGCAATCGCTATGATAAAAGACACCTTGCTTCTTTTCTGCACCTGCTCCGGCGCGGGAGGCGGTGCGCTTTCCGCAAGCGGAACCGGCGCCTGCGCCGCCGCCAACGCGGTGCCGCAGCCCCCGCAGAAGCTGTCGCCCGGGTTTACGGGCCTGCCGCACTTCCGGCAGCAGGCGGAGGCCCCGGGGCTTTCCGCTTGTTCCGGCGTGTCACCGGTATCAAGCGTCGAGCCGCATTTTGGGCAGAAACTGTCGCCATCCGGCATAACCGCTTCACATTTGGGACAAATCATTAAAATTTTACCTCTCAAACAGATAAATCCTCGTCTCAAACGGTTGCAAGGTAAAAGTACGTGTGACATCCGGCGCCGCATAGTTGGAAAGCAGCAGCCTTGCGTTTTCGGGCAAAAGCGCATCGGGAACGGTAAATTCCACGGGCTCCCCGACGAAGCTGCAAACCGTCAGGAGCGTTTCGCCGCCAAGCGTTCTCGTGTACGCGAAGATGGCCGCGTCATCCGGCAATAGCAGCTCATAATCGCCATATACGATTACCGGATATGCTTTCCGGAGGCGTATCAGCTCCTTGTAAAAGCTGAAAACGGAGTTCGGGTCGCGGATTTGGCATTCCGCATTAATCGCAGTGTAGTTCGGGTTGAGCCCCAGCCACGGCTTACCCGTTGTGAATCCCGCGTTTTCCGTGTCGTCCCACTGCATGGGGGTTCTTGCGTTGTCGCGGCTCACCTGATGGATATAGCGCATCATGTCGTCGTGGGTCACGCCGCGGTTTTTCGTATATTCGCGGTAAGCGTTTACGGTGGCGACGTCGTCGTATTCGTCAATGCCCTCAAACGCGACATTCGTCATGCCAAGCTCCTCGCCCTGATAGATATACGGCGTGCCCTGCATCATATGCAGGCACGCGGCAAGCATCTTGGCGGAAGCCTCGCGGTATTCACCGTCGTCGCCGAAGCGCGAGACAATGCGCGGCTGGTCGTGGTTGTTCCAGTACAGGCTGTTCCAGCCTTTTCCGTGAAGCCCGGCCTGCCAGCGGGAGAGTACTTCCTTGAGCTTCACGAGGTCAAGCTTCCAGTCGCTCCAATATTCGCCGTCCTGATAATCCGTCCACATATGTTCGAACGTAAATACCATGTTAAGCTCGCGGCGGTCGAAGCCGGTGTAGAGAATTGCGTCTTCAACCGAGGTTTCGGGCGCTTCGCCAACTGTCACGACATCGTATTTTGACAGGACTTCACGATTCATCTCCTGCAAAAACTCGTGTATGCGCGGCCCGTTGTGCATGAACGGTGCCTTGTCGCCGTAGGGCGTCCCGGGGATTGGCTCGCCGTCGGGAAATCCCGGCACCTTCGAATACATATTGACGGTGTCCATGCGGAAACCGTCGATCCCCTTATCGACCCACCACTTCATCATGTCGTAGATTTCGCGGCGGACGGCGGGGTTTTCCCAGTTGAGGTCGGGCTGCTGTTTTACGAAAAGATGCAGGTAATACTGCCCCGTTGTGTCGTCGTATTCCCAAGTGGGCCCGTCGAAGAATGATTCCCAGTTATTTGGCGGACCGCCGTTTTTGCCGTCTTGCCAGATATAGTAGCCGCGGTACGGGTTGTCGCGCGATTTGCGGCTTTCGATAAACCACGGGTGCTCGTCGGACGTATGGTTAGCCACCAAATCAAGCAGGATTTTAATTCCGCGCGCGTGGGCCTCCTTCAGCATATGGTCGAAATCCTCCATAGTGCCGAATTCGTCCATGATGGCGCGGTAATCGCTGATATCGTAGCCGTTGTCGCGGTTTGGCGATTTGAATATCGGCGAAAGCCAGATGATGTCGATGCCTAAGTCTTTTAAGTAATCAAGCTTCGCCGTTACGCCGGCAAGGTCGCCGACGCCGTCGCCGCTTGAATCATAGAAGCTGCGCGGGTAAATCTGATAAACAACGCTTTCTTTCCACCATGTTTTTTCCATGATGACACTCCTTTGCCGGGCTTGCTGACATAATCCGAAATGCCTGGATCGCGAAGCAATCGGGCGTTGAGCGGCAGTGTCGGCAGCCCCTGATATTAGCCCTTGACCGAGCCGTCGACCATTCCCTTAATAATATACTTTTGCAGGAACAGGAATATGATGATGGCCGGCAGCATTGCCATCAAAGTCGAGGTGAGAATCAAATCCCATCTTCTGACGAATGAACCTACAAAGGACGCAACGGCAAGCGGCAGCGTCTGCACCTGGTTGCCGGCGCCGAGAATCAGCAACGGCAAAAGAAAGTCGTTCCAAATCCAGATGCCGTTTAAAATCATAACGGTGATGGTAATGGGCTTTAAAATTGGGAATATGATAAGGAAAAATGTAGCGGGCTTCGAGCAGCCGTCAATCGTGGCGGCCTCCTCAAGCTCAAGCGGCACGCCCTTGATAAAGCCGTGGAACAGGAAGATGGACATGGATGAGCCGAACCCCAGATACGCCAAAATGATGCCGGGATAGTTTTGCAGCAGCCGAAATGACGTGTTAATCAGCCCGGTTGCGACCTCAATTGTATGGAGCCACGAAACAAGCGGGAACATCACCGCTTGGAACGGAATGACAATCGCCGCGACAAACATCATGAATATCGCGCTTGAAAGCTTTGTTTTCGTGCGCACAAGCACCCATGCCGCCATGGATGAAATCAGCAGCAAAAGCCCGACTGAAACGACTGTTATAATAACGGAAGACATAAACGAAGACGGGTAGCGGACATTCGGGTTTGTCAGCACCGTTTGAATATTCGCGAAAAGCTGCGCGGGATTTTCGGGAAACGAAAGCGGGTCCATAATAATTGAAAGCGTCGGCTTCGACGAGTTAATCAAAACAATCGCAAAGGGAATCATGTAAACCAGAAACCATACAATCGCGAGAAGCTCAAGTAAAAACGATTTACGTTGTACGACCATTACATCTCAATCTCCTTCCGCTTGTTATTATAGACCTGTATCATTGAAATGGCCGCAATCACAACAAAGAATATAACGGCCTTTGACTGCGCCTGTGCAAGCTGTCTGAACGAAAACGCCGTTTGATAGATATGAAGCGCCAGAAACTCGTTTGTCATCAGCGCGCGGCCCATAAACATACCGGACGGCCCGCCTTGGGTAAGCGCGAAGTTTACATCGAATTGTTTAAACGAATTGACGAGCGTCAAAAACATTGAAACGGTAAAGGCCGGCGCAATCAGCGGGAACAATATGTTTTTCAGTACCTGTAAGTAATTCGCGCCGTCAATTTCGGCGGCTTCCATAAGCGACGGCGGCACGCCCTGAATCGCGGTCACATAAATCATCATGATATAGCCGGCATACTGCCATGTCCCCACAAGCACGATGGCAAACAGCGCAAGGTTGCGGTCGGCAAGGAACAGGTTGTTTGCCAGCCACGAACCGCCGACGGCGCTTCCGAAAGCAGGTATGGCGTTATTAAAGATAAACTGCCAGATGTAGCCGAGAATCAATCCGCCTATCAGGTTCGGAAGAAAAAAGCCCGCGCGGTAAACGCTTGTGAATCGAATGCGCCCCGTTACGAGCAGCGCCATGAGAAACGCAAAAACATTGACGACGCAAATATTTAACGCCGCGTAAACGGCCGTAATCATAAAGGAATACAGAAACGTGATATCGTTAAAAATCGCGGCGTAGTTTCTAAACCCGACAACGCTGACCTCTCTGCCGGTGATTGCGGTCCAGTTGGTGAACGAATAATAAATCCCCATGAAAAACGGGATTATGATGACGATACAAAAAGCGAAAAGAGCAGGAAAAAGAAACGCGAAAAATATAGGCGTGTTGCGGTTACGGTCTGTTTTAAGCTTTGTACCTGCCATATACCCACCTCCGATTTTTTTAATACCGGGAATCCGGAACCCCTGTTCACACGAATCTCCTATAAGATTTTAATAAAGCGGGCAGCTTTGCCGCCCGCTTGTATTCACTGCGTGTAACCCTGCTATCCCTGATTGGGTTTAATGTCCGCGACCGCCGCGGTAAAGAGATTTACAAATCCGGCGGTATCAATCGAACCGGAGGCCATCTCCGCGAAAATCGGGCCTAATGTGTTCATGCCGAAGCCGTCGGGCATTTCATTTTGCTGCCACGAGTAAATCTTACCGGCGCTCGCCCATTCCTGAACGGCGATGGAGAATTGCCCGGGAGGCTGGAGCGTTACGGATTTAAACGCGGGAACCATGCCTGCCTTGTTGACCATATAGTCATGCCCTTCGGGGGTGGATGCCATCGCGGCAAGGAACTGCTTGGCTTCCTCAATGCCGGTGGATTTCGCGTTTACAAGGTAGAAGGAAGGCGCGCCGACGAAGATGCCGTCTGTCGTTTCGTCAAGGAACGCGTGGGGCACGTAGCCCATCTCAAAGTCAACGCCGAGGTCTTTAAAGGTCGGGTCGGTCCAGTTGCCCTGATGAATGAACACGGTCTTGCCCACGGCGTAATCGCCGAGCTGCTGGTCGTACCCGCCTGTGAGAAGCGTGTTTCTGACGGAGTACTGGAACAGCATGTTGTAATACTCGGCAAACTTTGCAAGGCGGTCCGCGTCAACCTGCTTGTCAAGCATCATGTCGATAAGCTTCGTGGAGCTGTCATAGGGAAGCCCGAGCGTCAGGTACGCGTTTACGCCGTGCAGGCCCGTTACCCATGTCATGCCGGGGCCGGAAACCATGGAAACAACGGCTTCGATTCCAAGCTCATCCTTCATGGAGTCGATTTTTTCAAACGCGGCCCTCATGCCCGCAATGTTTACCATACCGGCAGGGTCTACGCCTGCTTGCGCCAGAAGCGCCTTGTTATAGCCAAGCCCCCAGCCCTCAATCGCAACCGGGAAGCCGATGACATTGCCGGTATCGGGGTCATAGTATGCAACGTCGGTGTCGCTTACCCAAGGCTCGCTTGAAAGGTCGGTGATTCTGCCGCCGCCCCTCGCGTCATCATAGCCCGCAAAGCCTTCGATAACGAAAATCTCGGGCTCAATGCCGGAGTTGAGCATCGATGTGAGAGCCGGGGCATACGGCGTTTCGCCGCCGAAGCTCCTGACATCTACTTTTATGCCGGTCTGCTCTTCAAAAACAGCGGCATAACCCTTTAACGCTTCGTCAATTTCAATCTTGTTGCTTACGAGTGTGATTTCGCCTGCGCCGGAACCTTCGGCAGGGGCCTCGGGAGCCGGAGCGGGCGCCGCAGCGCCGGAATCATCGGCGGGAGCCGCAGGAGCCGGTGCCGGAGCGCCGCCGCAAGCGGCAAAGACCGCTATCAGCAGGGCCGCGACAATCGTCATGGACAATATTCGTTTGATTTTCATTTTCATACCTCCAAATTTTTTGCGTGAATGCGAGCCAAGAGTTAGATTTCGCTAAATAGCAGTTTAACGTACTATTTGCATAATATTTTGCAAAAGTTGATTCGCGCTGTTCAATTTTAATTTGCAAACACTTCAAAAATGAAATACAAATTGCATTTGCTGTGATGTAGGCAGTAGATGCAATTTTTTTTTGCCAATATTGCATTAAACTGCTATTTAGCGAACTTTTCACTTTTGACTCGCACAAATAAATATAATGCTATAAAATTTTACCACAATATTTATATAAAGTCAAGCAACAACAATGCGTTTGGCTTGCAAAATTCACATAATACGGGATTGCAATAGACGGTTTTTTGTGATATATTTGAAAAGCTTAACTTTAAGTAGGAGTGCGAAGTAAAATGAAAATATCGACCAATCAACTCATAAACGACAGGCTGACGCTGGAAGAAACCCTTTACCACACGGCAAACGGTTACCTCGGCGCGCGCGCGAATTTTGAGGAGGGATACCCCGCAGGCATGGATACCGTTCGCGGCTGTTACATAAACGCCTTTTACGATACGATCGACCTTACGTATCCCGAGAAGCTTTTCGGCTTCCCGGACACGGCGCAGCGGCTTGTCAACCTGCCTGACATGCAGACCACGAGGCTGTATCTTGACGGCGGGGCATTCTCGCTTTTTGACGGCGAGATCCTTGATTACCTGCGCGAGCTTGATATGGAGGCCGGCGCCGCCTTGCGCCGCGTAAAATGGCGCAGCCCCAAGGGGCATACGGCAGTTGTTTCGTTCCGGCGCATGGCGTCGTTTACAAGACCGGAGCTATTCCTCACCGAGATAACGGTGGAAACGGACAAGCCCTGCAAGCTGGAAGTGGTAAGCGAACTGAACTGCAATGTTACGAACGCCGCAAACGCGTGGGACCCGCGCGTCGCTTCAAAGCCGGAGCAGTATATCCAAATGCGGGACGCCGAAACCATCGGAGAGATTGCCACGGCACGCTGCGGCACGATGAAATCCGGCTTGACGGTAACTGCCGCCATGCTGCACGCCGTCAATGTTGATTGCGAGAAAAACATTGAGCGGACGGAGGCGGGGTTCAAAACGCGCATCACGCTGAGGATAACGGACAAGCCCGTTGTCATCCACAAGCTCTGCGCGTACAGCGACAGCCGCCGCTACGATGACTGCAAACAGCGCGCGGTCGCAGTTTTAGAAGCCGCCGCGTCGGAAGGCGCGGAAAAGCTCTTCGCGGAACAGCGCGGATACCTGAAAGCATTCTGGCGCGACAGCGGTATCGCGATACACGGTGACGACGAAACAGCCGAAGGCCTCGCGTATAACCTGTACTGCCTTTTACAAAGCGCGGGGCGTGACACAATTTCAAACATCACGGCGAAGGGGCTTTCCGGCGAAGGTTACGAGGGGCACTACTTCTGGGACACCGAAATCTACATGTTCCCGTTTTTCCTGCTGACACGCCCGGAACACGCCAAAAGCCTGCTCGGGTACCGTTATTCCATCCTTGACGCGGCCCGGGAGCACGCCAAAATCCTCGGGCATAAAAAAGGCGCGCTATATTCGTGGCGGACAATCACAGGCAGTGAATGCTCGCCATATTATCCGTCCGGCTCGGCGCAGTACCACATCAACGGCGACGTCGCGCACTCGTTTATGCAGTACTACTACGCCACGAAGGACCTGGATTTCATGGAGGAAAAGGGCGCGGAGGTTCTCATCGAAACGGCACGGCTCTGGCTTGACGCAGGCGCGTACGACCGCAAGGGCCGCCTGTGCTACAACGGCGTCACGGGCCCCGACGAATACACCTGCATGGTCAACAACAACTATTTCACGAATCTTTCCGCCCGGCACAATCTGACGAGCGCGGTGTACATCTGCGGGGAGCTTGAGCGCGCGGGGAAATTCGACGCGGTGAAGGAACGCCTGAATATCACACGGGAGGAGCTTCCGGCCTTTCAGAAGGCAGCCGGTGACATTTATATCCCATACGACGAGGAATGGGGGATAAATCCGCAGGACGACAGCTTTCTGGACAAGCAGCAGGTGGAGTTGGGCGGAATTCCAAAAGAAAATTTCCCGATTCTCATGCATTACCATCCGCTGTGGATGTACCGCACGCAAATCTGCAAGCAGGCCGACGTCGTGCTGGCGCATTATCTGTACGGCGGCGCCGACGAGGATACCATGAAAAAAAGCTATGAATACTACGAGAAAATCACGACGCACGATTCGTCCCTGTCAAAATGTATCTTCAGTATCATGGCGTCGCGGCTTGGGTGGGAGGAAAAGGCGTATAGCTATTTTAACGGCACTGTCCGCACAGACCTCGACAATATTCAGGGCAACACGCGCGACGGCGTTCATACGGCGAACATGGGCGGCGCGTACCTTTGCGTTGTCGCGGGGGTCGCAGGGCTTCGGATAGGAAAGGACGGCTTCCGCTTTCGGCCGACGCTCCCGAAGGCGTGGGACGGCTACGGATTTAACTTTTATTACAGCGGCAGCCTGATAAGCCTGAATGTTGAACCGGGCAGAGCGGTATTCACGCTGAAAAGCGGTAATCCCGTTACGGTACATGTAAACGGCGCGCCTTATCTGATTGACGGCGAGGTTGCTGTTATATAGTCAATGGTATTGTGCTACCGTTAGCTTGCCGCTCGCCGCGGCGGGGGCGCAATAGCCCGCAGTATTTGTCGAAAAAACATTGCTTCCAATTCGCTTTTGTGCGCACAAACGGTTTGTTACGCAACAAAGCGCGCCCGGCCAATGCCGGGCGCGCTCCCTTTTCCCACAAAATTAAACAAAAATCAAACAAAACCTCAAAAATTAAATAAAATACAAATTCCCCTTGCAACTTGTCTAATTATGGTATATAATGTACCCAAACAAACAAATAAGGCAGGCAGGCCACAGTGCGTCAACACCGTGACCCTGACGAGGAAGCGATAGACTTCCATGCCAATCGCATTACGCGACACCCGTACACAATTATACCGCACGGGCTGCCCTTTGGCAAGCCGGTCAGGGTAATCTGTTTGCTTATGGGTGCAGGTATGGATTTCCATACCTGCACCTTTT
>Ga0099364_10001434_pt1 | contig 39443 bp, 39 predicted proteins | sample TergutTh196P3_FD_73070 | JGI IMG/M metagenome (GOLD analysis project Ga0099364, IMG submission 73070) | Microcerotermes parvus P3 segment gut microbial communities from Pointe-Noire, Republic of the Congo - Th196 P3 | ecosystem: Host-associated > Arthropoda: Insects > Digestive system > Gut ... | reverse complement strand
CGGCATTACGCGTAAATGCGGTATCATCAAACTTGAGTTTCTTTAACATAGGACTGGAATTAGCCCCTGCATGGTATTCTCTAAACTCGTTATTCAACGGGGAGGCAGCAACACAATCGCTGTTTTTGGAAACAAATTTTTTACTGCAAAAACAATTCAGGGAAAACACGTTAGCGCTTACCTTCCGGGGTGGAGCGGGAATAATACTGCCAATACACAACGCCATATCAGAGGAGTATCAGGACAAGCCTGACACACTGGATAATATTTTATTCTACACAAACACAGGGCTTTCTTTTTTGTGGCTGCCGTTAAAATATTTGTATATAGAGGCCGGAGTAAACTATTCATATAAGTTTGCAGTAAACAACCACACAAGCCGTCTGCGCCCGTGGGTGGGAATAGGCACACGGCTATGATTAGCCGTCAACCCCATGTTAGTTCTGTATTTTCTTACATCTAATCCAGAATCAAATAATCATCGCGCCCTGCACCAACGGAAACATACCTAATCTTACAGCTAACGGCCTTTTCTATAAACTTTATATAATCAAGCGCTTCCCTGGGTAAATCCGAGGACTTTCGGCAGGCGCAAACATCGGCCTTAAAGCCGTTTAAGTATTCAAATACCGGTTTCGCTTTTAAAAGATCGTCCCCGCTTGGGAAGTTGTCTGTCTTTTTGCCGTTTACTTCATACGCAGTACAGACAGGAATTTTTTCCATGTAAGAGAGCACATCCAGTTTTGTCAGAGCGATCTCATCCGCGCCTTGTGTCTGTATACCGTAACGGCTCGCGACTACATCAAAGGCTCCGACTCTGCGCGGCCTTCCTGTCGCAGCGCCGTATTCCGCTCCTGCTTCCCGCAAAAAGTTTCCTTCCTCTCCGAGCATTTCTACCGCGAAAGGGCCTTCGCCCACACAGCTAGAATACGCCTTCATTACGCCGATTACTTTGTCCAGCCTCGCTCCGGGAATCCCGGCGCCTATTGGCGCGTAAGACGCAAGCGTATTAGAGGAGGTTGTAAAAGGATAAATGCCGTAATCTATATCTCTAAGCGATCCAAGCTGGGCTTCAAATAAAATTCTTTTTTTATCTTGTTTCGCCCCCGAAAGATACTCAGTGGTGTTTGTTATTAATGGAAGTAATGGTTTGCCGTATTCGTTTAACCATGACAGTATCTCCTCAAGTTTAATTTTCCCCGACTCTGTTTCGTTTATGCCGTAACTTTTTAATGTAAGGTTTTTCCATTCAATAATGTCCGTAATTTTTTGTTTTAGAGATTCAGTGTGTAGTAAATCGCCCGCGCGAATTCCTTTTTTCATATACTTGTCGCCGTAGACTGGCGCGATGCCTCGGCGAGTAGAGCCGTACTTTTTTCCCGCAAGACGATCTTCTTCTAAAATATCCTGCGTTTTATGATACGGCAGACAAATAAAAGCCTTGTCGCTGATTTTTAAATTTTCAAAACCGACTGTAACTCCCTTTTCACGAAGCATCGCGATTTCGCCGCACAAATGTTCTAAATCAATTACCATGCCCATGCCCATAATGTTGGTAACTTCTTCACGCAGGATGCCAGACGGAATCAAGTTCAAAATAAATTTACCTTTGTCGTTTACAACGGTGTGCCCTGCATTGTTACCGCCCTGATAACGGCAAATAACATCGTAATCCTCTGACAGTAAATCGACCATGCGGCCTTTTCCCTCATCTCCCCAATTTATTCCAACCACCGCTGTAAGCATAAGCTCCTCCTATACAGTTATTTTTATGTCTATACCCAATAATTCTTTATTGGCTTTTAATATTTCATCAACGCTTGTTAAAAAATTTTCTGTTTGTTCTTCCGCACAGCCTGTAAACTGCCGTGCGTTCATAAGATCGTCAATTTCTTTTATGCTGACGCCAAATTCTTTGTCCGTCGCTATCCGTTCAAGCAGGTCGTTATCAGCCCCTTTTTCTTTTATGTTTTTCATTGCCGCAAGCGAATGAAGGCGAATCTTCTCGTGCAGAGTCTGGCGATCACCGCCTTTTTTTACGCAGTACATTAAAATATTTTCGCTTGCCATAAAGGGGAGTTCTTCGTTAAGATGTTTAGCAATTACATTTGGGTACACTGTTATTCCGTCCGCGATATTAATAACAAGCGATAAAATAGCGTCAACTGCCAAAAAAACTTGAGGTATCGCGATACGGCGGTTCGCGGAGTCGTCCAATGTCCGCTCCAGCCACTGTGCGCTCGCGGTAAGGGCGGGGTTAAGAGCGTCTACTGTCACATAACGCGCAAGAGACGCGATTCTTTCACTTCTCATAGGGTTGCGTTTATATGCCATAGCGGAAGATCCTACCTGATTATCCTCGAAAGGCTCGTCAAATTCTTTTAAATGAGACAACAGACGGATATCGTTTGAGAATTTATACGCGCTTTGCGCAATCCCCGACAATACAGACAGAGTGTAATAATCAACTTTCCTTGAATAAGTCTGCCCGCTTACCGCGTAAACAGAATCAAATCCCATTTTTTCCGAGATTTTTTTTTCAAGAGCGTTAACTTTCTCAATGTCGCCGTCAAAGAGGCTTAAAAAACTTGCGCTAGTCCCTGTCGTTCCCCTGCATCCAAGCAGTTTCAAACCGCGAAGCGCAAAATCAAGATGTTCAAGATCGAGAAGTAAATCATGAATCCAAAGTGTTGCGCGCTTTCCAACCGTAGTAGGCTGCGCCGCCTGAAAATGCGTAAAACCAAGGCATGGAAGCGACTTGTACATCTCAGCAAAATCACGGAGTTTTGAGATCGCGTTTATCAACATTTTTTTTATTATTAACAAAGCTTTGCGTTGTAAAATAATATCTGTGTTATCGCCTACATAACACGAAGTAGCGCCAAGGTGAATGATTGGTTTCGCGTTAGAGCACTGTTCCCCAAACGCGAGGATATGCGCCATAACATCATGGCGCGTTTGCGATTCAAACTTTAGAGCGTCTGCGTAGTTAATGTTCGACTCATGGGCTTTCATTTCGGTAATTTGCCCGTCCGTAATATCAAGTCCAAGTTCCTTCTGGCTTTCCGCTAACGCTATCCAAAGTTTTCTCCATGTGGAAAATTTGGTATCATCGGAAAAAAGTTTTCGCGTTTCTTCGCTTGCGTAGCGCTTGCAAAGCGGGTTTTCGTATCTTTCTGTCATTTTCCGCTCCCCGAAACTCCGCTTTCCCGCGCGGCCTTCGCGACCGATTCCGCAACACAAGCGGCTACTGCCCTATCCAGAGGGCTTGGAATAATATAGTCTACTGACAATTTGTCATCGCCAATAAAGTTAGCGATAGCCTTCGCCGCCGCAATTTTCATAGCTTCATTTATCTGGGTTGCCCGCGCATCAAGCGCTCCCCGAAATACTCCCGGAAAAGCAAGAGCGTTATTAATTTGATTCGGAAAATCGCTTCGACCGGTTCCTACAATAAATGCTCCAGCCTCTTTCGCCAAATCGGGCATGATCTCCGGGATTGGATTTGACATAGGAAAAAGAATTGGGGCTTTATTCATATTTTTCACCATTTCCTGCGTAACGCATCTGGGAGATGACAATCCAATAAAAATATCGGTTCCCTTCATTACATCCGCAAGGCTTCCTTTTTGGCAATCTTGATTCGTAATTTCCGCTATTCGTTGTTTTTCGCTGTTTAGATCGTCTCTTCCCTTATAGATCGAACCGCTTCTGTCGCAAAGAATAATATTTTTTATTCCGCAATCAAGTAAAAGACAGGCGCTTGCTATCCCTGCGGCTCCCGCTCCGTTAATTACCACTTTTACGTTATCGCTTTTTTTTCCTGTTAGGCGAAAAGCGTTTAATATAGCCGCTAACGCTACAATGGCTGTTCCATGCTGATCATCGTGGAATATTGGGATATCGCAGCGCTCTTTTAAACGGCGCTCAATTTCAAAACATCGTGGAGCCGAAATGTCTTCCAGATTTATTCCTCCAAAACTTCCCGCAAGCAAGCGTACTGTATTAACAATTTCTTCTATATCGTGAGAACGTATGCAAAGCGGCACTGCATCTACGCCGCCTAATTCCTTAAAAAGCACCGCTTTTCCTTCCATTACAGGCATCGCAGCTTCCGGTCCTATGTCGCCTAAACCTAAAACGGCAGTCCCATCTGTTACTACCGCAACAAGATTCGACCTGCGTGTCAAAGCGTAACTTTGCGTTATATTTTTTTGAATAGCCAAACACGGCTCGGCGACTCCCGGTGTATACGCCAATGACAAATCTTCTTTTGTTTCAACAGGCACTCTGCTGATTATTTCGATTTTCCCCTGCCATTCATAATGTTTTCGCAATGATTCTTTAGAATAATCCCTGGTTAATACTTCTCTCACTTTTTCCTCCTCATCTGTTCAGTCTTTCATAAACATCGCGGGTACTTTCAAATCCCTTCGCATTTTCAAAATATTTACCCGCTCCCACCGCAACACAATCACTGGGATTTTGGGCAAGAATCACCGAGACTCCCGTTTCTTTTGAGATTATTCTGGAAAGTCCTTTAAGCAGAGAGCCGCCCCCTGTCATAACAATACCCCGTTCGACAATATCCGCTGTAAGTTCCGGCGGGGTTTTACCAAGGATAGTTTTAATCTCATCCACAATTTTAATAACAGGAATTCTTAGCACTTCACGGATTTCCTCGGAATTAATTTCCTGCCTCCTTGGCAGGCCGGATCTTGTATCAATTCCCTTAATTTCCATTTTCTCAATTTTATTATTCGGGAACACATTGCCTATTTCTATTTTAAGCCGTTCCGCCACACCACCCCCGATTATAAGATTAAGCTCGCCGCGCGCGTATTTAAGAATAGCTTCGTCAAAATCGTCTCCCGCTACCCGAATAGCGCTGCTGATCACCATCCCTCCCAGACTGATAACAGAAATTTCTGTTGTGCCGCCGCCTATATCACAAATCATGTTTCCTGCAGGTTCGTTAATGGGAATTTCCGCTCCAATTGCGGCGGCAAGACTTTCCGGGATTACCACAACCTCTCTGGCTCCGGCTTTGTAGCCGCACTCTTCTACCGCCCGGCGTTCGACTTCGGTGATAGTAGAAGGAATCCCAATAACCATACGGGGTTTAACAAATTTATATTTAGGAATGGCTCTTAAGATAAAATGGCGAAGCATTTTCTCGGTTGACTCAAAATCGGCGATAACTCCGCCGCGCAGAGGTCTTATGGTATGGATAGAACCCGGGGTTTTAAAAAGCATTTGTTTAGCTTCGGTTCCCACAGCTATGACACTGTTAGTCCCCTTCTCTATCGCCACAACAGAAGCTTCGTTAATTATGATACCTTTTCCGGTAACATATATTAGAGTGTTACAAGTTCCCAAATCAATCCCTATAACTGTTGATTCAAACATAATTCTCCTAAGGCTTTAAGCAAAATCTTTTTAACAGAAGCGGGGTTTCCTTTGCCGCCCAGGTTTTTCATTGCCTGTCCCATTAAAAATTCAAAAACTTTTTCCTTGCCCGCAATAAAATCACCAGCGGCGCCGCTGTTTTTTGAAAGGGTTTTATTTACGGCGGCGATAATGGCGTCATCGTCTCTTACAGCCAGTAATCCTTTTTCTGCGATGTATTTTCGCGGGTCTACATCGTTAGCGAACACCTCCGCTGCAATATCTTTATATACGCTTCTGTTGATATCTCCGCGTACGACAGAAGATATTAAAAAGGCAAGTTTGTCTGCGTCAACTGTAAACGTGTCCGCCTGCGCCCCCGAATCGTTAATATGGCGCATTAATTCGCCTGTTATAAGATTAGCGGCTTCTGCGGGTTCCTCGCTTTTTTGCGCGACATCCTCAAAAAGTCTCGCGAGGTTTTTACTGGCGCATATTACTTCCGCCAAAGACGCGGAAACGCCATATTCTAGCACATAACGTTCGCGTTTTTCGCCCGCGAGTTCGGGGATGTTAAGGCGAATTTCATTCAGCCATTCGTTAGATATTTCAAGAGGCTGCAAGTCCGGCTCGGCGAAGTAACGGTAATCTTGGGCGTTTTCTTTTGAACGCATGGGAAAGGATTCATTTTTTTCCTCGTCCCATCGCCGTGTTTGCTGTACAACCTTGCCGCCTCTTTTTATAATATCCGTCTGTCTCTCCCTTTCGTATTCAATAGCGTGCGTAATAGCTTTAAGAGAATTTAAATTTTTGGTTTCGGTTCTTGTTCCAAGTTCTCCGTCCGGCTGGCGTATCGACAGATTTATATCCGCTCTAAGAGAACCCTCCTGCATTTTACAGTCGCATATATCAAGGTAAAGCATTGTTTCTTTAAGTTTTTCTATAAAGGCTGTAACTTCCCGCGCACTTGTAAAATCGGGATTGGTAACAATTTCCAGAAGCGGCACACCGGCGCGGTTATAATCAATATAAGTACCTCCGCCATTAGGTGCGTGAATCAGCTTACCTGCGTCTTCTTCTATATGAATTTCGCGTATACCTATATTTTTTTTACTTCCTTCAATATCTATTTCCAGTTTTCCATTGGTACAAATTGGAAAATACAATTGTGATATTTGATACGCCTTTGGCAAGTCGGGATAAAAATAATTCTTGCGGTCGAATTCGCAGTTTTGATTGATAGTACAGCCCAAAACAAGTCCTAGTTTTACTGCCCTTTCCACAACTGCCTCGTTTAGTTTTGGCAGAACGCCCGGTTGACCGGCGCAAACCGGACATACCTTGCTGTTTGTTTCTCCCCCAAACGCGGTAGAACAGCCGCAGAATATTTTGGATTTTGTGTTCAGTTCTGCGTGAACTTCAATGCCAATTACCATTTGATGGCATGTACGCGCGGTCATAGTATGCTCTCCGGTTTTTTGGTATGCCAGTCGGTTATGGCCTGATATTCTCTGGCGGCATTTATCAGTTTCGTTTCGTGGAACATGTTTCCCGTTAGCTGTAAACCGACAGGCAGTCCCTGTTCATCAAAGCCGCACGGAATGGAGACAGCGGGAAGCCCGGCCAGGTTTACGGATACGGTATAAATGTCGCCCATATACATTTTCATGGGGTCGTCTATATTTTCACCTAACTTGTACGCTGTCGTAGGAGCGACCGGGGATAAAATCATATCGAAATTCTCAAAAAGTTTTTCGTATGCCGATTTTATTAAAGTACGCGCCTGAGACGCTTTTTTGTAATATGCGTCATAATACCCGGACGATAAAACAAAAGATCCCAGCATGATTCTGCGTTTAACTTCCAAACCGAAACCTTCGTTTCTTGACATACGGTAGACATCGTTAAGAGTCGCGGCGCTTTTCACGCGATAGCCGTATTTAACACCGTCATAACGGGAAAGGTTGGAAGACGCTTCCGCCGAAGCGATTATATAATAAGAAGGAACCATGTATTCGGTAAAAGGCATGGTAAACTCAATTACCTGCGCTCCCGCTTTTTCGAACTCCTTCGCCGCCGCTAAAACAGCGTTTTTTGTGCCGTTATCAATACCTTTCTCAAAGTAGTTTATTGGTAATCCTATTTTTATTCTGTTAAGACCATTTTTAAATCTTTCCGTAAACGCGAATGGTTCCCGCAAAATGCAAGTGGCATCTCTGTTGTCCTGCCCGGAGATTATTTCCAATAACGCGGCGCAATCTTCTATGTTACGTCCTACTGGTCCAATTTGATCAAGGGAAGAAGCGTAAGCGATAAGGCCGTAACGCGACACTGCGCCGTAGGTGGGTTTAACGCCGCTGACACCGCAAAAGGCGCAGGGTTGGCGAATACTGCCGCCGGTGTCCGATCCAAGTGTCAAGGGAATTTCGTCTGCCGCGACTGCTGCGGCGCTGCCTCCGGAAGATCCTCCTGCGACTCTGGAATAGTCCCACGGGTTTTTAACTTCTCCAAAAGCGCCTGTTTCGGAGGAACCTCCCATGGCGAACTCATCCATGTTTAGTTTCCCGATAACAATCAGCCCGGCCTTTTCGAGTTTCTCTATAACTGTAGCGTCATATACAGGCTCAAACCCGTCAAGTATTTTAGAAGCGCATGTTGTCTTAAACGCCTTTGTGGAAATATTATCTTTTATCGCTATGGGAACGCCTGCGAGTACGGAAAGTTCTTCGCCAGCGTCCAGTCTTTTTTGAATCTCGGCGGCTCTGGAAAATGCGTGTTCTGCATTAACGCTCAGGAAAGCGTTTATCTGTGGATCGATCTTCTCGACCGAGGTAAGGCAGGCGGAAACGGCTTCAACTGCTGTCAGTTTCTTTTCCCTTATTGCCTGAGCGATCTCAAGCGCGGTTAATTTAAGCATATCTAGTCCACAGCTTTCGGCACGACAAAGGTTTCGCCATTTGTCTGCGGCGCGTTTTTAAGGATTTCATCTCGGGGAAACGAGGGTAATACCTCGTCCTTACGAAGCTCCGTTTTTAAACCTGGGGGAAAGAGTCGCGCCGAAGATGAAACCTGTGGGTTAAGCGTTGACAATAGCTCCATACCGGCGATTATGCTTTCCAAATCGGTGCGAACGCGTCCTCTTTCCCCGTCAGAGAGGGTTATAAAGGACAAATCCTCAAGATAATGGATAAGCTTTTCGTCGATTACCATACGGCTTTCCTCCTTAAAAAAGGCGTTCATCCACGGCGCACGAGGAACTACCCCACGTACCGTGAATGAACGCCTTTGTTCAATTATAGAGAGTATACAAATTTGGCTTTTTTGTGTCAATATCCCGGGGAACGGGGTTTTGCCTGTCACCACCTCGGGCGGTTTAGAAATAACCTAACGCGAGGCAACTCGAGAGCTTGTCAATACTGGGTAAAAATGCTATATTAGACGTGTGGAAAGCAAAGACCCAAGCAGAAAGAAAAGAGCAACAAAGGAAGTTGGCAAAGTATTGGTCACTACAGGAATCATTTTGCTGACGTCATCAGGAGGAGAATAATGAATTTGATAATTTTGCTTTGTATGCCTTTAATTCCAGCGATAATATTCACTATTTACGCACTGACGGGCAACGAAAAAAAATCCAAACACAACGAAATGAAAATCGCCTAAATTCGGCATACCCAAAGGACCTCTTGTGTGTGACATCCAATTAGAAAAACCAGCGGACGAGATGAGTTTATCCGAGAAGTGGGCAGTATTCTTTGAATATTTGACTGACGAGGGTAAACGTGATAAAATCAACGAGATAGTTAAAACGGAGGAGGGCATTTCTATGGCGAGCGAAGTTTTAATGACAATCAGCCGGAACGAAGAAGAGCGGGACCGCCTTCTTTATGAAGAAAGCCAGTTAATGGCCTACTACAGCGATTTGGAATATGCAATTGACGAAGGCCTTGAAAAAGGCCTCAAGAAAGGTGAAGCAATTGGCCTTGAAAAAGGTGAAGCTATCGGTCTTGAGAAAAAGAGCATAGAAATTGCTCGAAGAATGAAGGCTCGTGGTCGACCATTGGAAGAAATCGTAGAAGATACTGGCTTGGACTCAGAAACTGTTAAAAGTCTTTAGGTTGGTTTGGAAATCAGGGGTGTCAGGTAATGGTTGTTTTGTCTAAACGCTTAAAGTGTTTAGACGATCAGGGTGTTGCCTGTCACCAGTGTGTGTTAACTATGAAATTGATTTCCGCGGGATGCGGGGAGACAGAGGATGCGTCCCTGTCAGCCCCGTAAACAGAATAGTCACCACACCTTCAAAGCGTACACATAATGTTTCAGTTGTATACTACGTTTTGCCAGCCCAAATACTGAAAAATATATACTTTGGATCAAATTTCTACACTATATTTTATATATTTACCCAATCTATCATGTGTATCCTTGGTCATTTTAAAAGCCCTTCTTGCCTCACTTATGTCAGTATAATAGGATGTAGTGATATTTCCATCTTTATAAGTCGGAGGTACTTCATCTTTTTCACCTATGCTATAAAGAGTGACTATTCCATCATATCCATCGACAGATGTTAAATACGAATTAAGTGCATAAACTATCATTTTCAATTCCTCCTGTAACTATGTTAAGGCGATTCCGCCCCAATTTCCGGTTCCATCTTTGGATAATTCAAGAGAATCACCATCTTGATCTATCCAAGCGCCAACCATTTTTGAAGTATCATTTCCACAGGAAACAAATACCAGACTAAATGCCAATAAACAAACCAGCATTACCGAGAATAAAAGTTTTTTGTTCATAAAAACTCCTTTACGGTGTTAATGTCGCCGTCAACATATTTTAAACATCCATACGGATATTTATTTTTATTCTACAGTCTCGTTAAGCGAAGTAAAATCTATTCTATTTAAAGTCCTAAAATTAAATCTGCTGAACGAATATCCATTCCATTAATTCCCATTATTTGACTATAAGCGAATTTATTACTTACAAAATTTATTATATCATTTTTTTCAGTTTGTGATAAACCACTCCATACAATATATATTCTATCTGGAGAAGAATCATAAACCTTCCACCCCAAATATTTGGATAGATTAAAGTTTTTGATTTCATTAAAATCATCCAATGATATTATCTTATTCTCAAAAATAGTTTCTGTTGGGTTTGTTGTTACAAATCCATAATCATTAATATCATAATAGACATTAGGATCACATCCAACAACCGTCATTCCGAATACCAGCACCATTGCTAGTATTCCCGTCAATAAAGTCATTTTTTTCATGACTTCCTCCTAAAAAAAACATTATCTGCCCTCAAGAGCAGGTTTATAAACAGCCGGTTTAGCCTCATACGAAGCCGTCCGGCGGTTTGCACTACGGAGCGATAAAACACTATCTGGCATCACAGTATTGTTAAATATTTCGCCATTTTTTTATCAATAAGCCTATCAATGCACCAACAATAGCACTAACAGTGAGACTAACCACAGTAGTAGGGAGATTAACAACCTCTACTAAAACAGTTGAAATACCCCATATAATGAACCAAATAATTGATCCGACTATAACTCCACTTATACGACTCCGAGCTAAATTACTAAAAATCCAACCAAATAAAAAAGGTAATAAGAATATATCTTCACCTATACGACTCCGAGCCAAATCACTAAAAATCCAACCAAATAAGAAAGGCAACAAAAATAATAATATAATAAATGGTAACATAGAATGTAATGCGAATAACACTCCGCCAATTATTCCTCCCGACACAATAAAGAACAGTATTACCAGTATTTCTTTATCCCATTCTGCTACCACAAGTCTATAAATAGCGATAAAAGGGCAAATTAAGAATTTTAAGAAAAGTTTAATAAGATTCCCCAATCCAATAAAAATTTGCTTGAGAATTGACTTGATAACTGGTTTGAGAAATGGCTTGAGAATTCCTTTTTCATTCTTGAGACTTTTACGGAAATCATTACCGAAATCTTCTTTAATACTTAAAAAATCTTCTATAGCATTCCAAAAATCTTCTTTAATAACAGTTCCAAAAGGAATAATACCAATGCCAATATATGTACCAAGCATAAACCCAACACGCCAGTCATAATTAACAGTCAATATGACACCAATAACGCTACAAACAACAAGACCGATAGCCATAAGTATGAGTTTACGTTTCTTTTCTGCTGAAATTGAATTTAATATATCCTGTAAATTTGTTTTCGCAATGTGCTTCTTAGAGGATTTCAATACTTTTTTTTCTTCTTCTAAAATTTCTTTAGCGTTTTCATCTCCTAGATCAGCAGCCTCCTGCAATAATGAAAGCCCTTTTTTTCTGTCTTTAGGTACTCCTTTGCCTTCATTATAAGCTGCGCCTAAGTTTATTTTAGCAGGTGCGAACCCATCATTAGATGCCTGTTCCAACCAGGAGATTGCCTTCGCAATATCTTCCTTTGTACCTTGAGCGCTAATGTAACACAGTGCCAATAGATATTTTGCCTCTGTATGTCCTTTTTCAGCTGCTTGTTTAAGCCAGTAATACCTGCTCTCACTATTAACAGGCGTACCAGTACCATTTTGGTAATGAATAGCTAAACTATACTCCGCCTCAAGGAGACCTTGTTTTGCCGCCTTTTGCTCCCATTGGAAAGATCCGTTGAAGTCTTTCTCAGACCTACAACCCTTCGCCATTTCATGTTGAGCTTCAGCATTGCCAAGCTCCGCCGCTTTCTTCAACCAATCAAATGCTTTATCCATAATATCTTCACCCATATCGTCAATACCTATGGCTGCCTCAACCAATCGCTGAGCCAATTGAAACATGGCTTCTGTATCTCCAGATTCAGCTTTTTTTTGTAAATCCGAAATTTCATTTAATAATGCTATTTTTTTCTTTCTTATTGTTTTTATCTCCTCAAGCCATTCACGATATTTTTTCTCCTGAGGGTCGAGCTTCACTGCCATCTCCAAATCAGAAATTGCCAGAACTTTATTCCCTTTAGACTTATAAGCCAAGGCGCGATCAAAATAATAGTGACCAGTAGGCGGGTCGTCGAGCCGTATCGCCTCAGTGAAGTCCGCAATTGCCAAATCAAACTCCTTTTTATTCATGTACAAACTCCCACGACGGTCATAAGCCATATGATTATTCGGTTCGAGTTTGATCACCTCTGTGAAATCAGAAATTGCCTCGTCATAGTTACCTTCCTCTGAATACTTTTCGCCACGCTCATAATATTCTTTTGCATTCATAAAAATCTCCTTAAAATTATTTGTTTTTATAGTTTCTGCCGCTTGCCCATGCTTCATAGTTACCGCAAGTCTTACAATTTTTATCGGACTTACATTTTTGTTCACGAGTACCTGATTCCGGCATACCTTCTGATAGGTAACATCTGCCGCTTGGGTGGTCGTAAAAAGGACATGAACCAAGTACAGTGCGAGGTTTACTCATAGCCATTTGATTTCCTCTTAAAAAAATTTATTTTAAATACCCATTCCAACACACCATTTTTACTGCTTCGTCCACGTTCTGCTGTTGGCATCAGGTCGTGTATATGTTCCCGCCTGTTTTCCGTTGTTGTTGTATGCTAAATAAAATTGGTTGCTCATCCCAGTGTTTCCAATTGTTTGCCAAAATAGCCAACCATTAATATCCACATTTGCCCCTAAGGTAATACTGGTCAGTGGATTGCTTGCAAACGCATCTCCAAGGATAGTAACACTGTCAGGAATGGTAACACTGGTAATTTGATTGTATCCAAATGTATAGTTTCCAATTGTGGTAACACTGTTAGGAATAGTAACGCTGGTTAGACTGCCAAGATTTCTATAATCACCGGCAAACGCATAATTCCCAATGGTGGTAACACTCTTACCAATGGGAAAACTAGTCAGATTTACAAAGTGCCGAAAAGTGGAAGCACTCTGTGTCCCTGACGCTATGCTTTTCGCAGTATCTGGCAGGATCAGTGATACTATAAAACTTTTACCGGTGGAAAAATCAGAGACGGGGTTAAATTCTGTGCCGGGCATTGTACAACCGGATAAGTCAAGAGCAACATACTTACCTGATGTATTAATAGCACCAAGTAGCTGCTTCCAACCGCTATCGTCTGCAAGCATATTTTGCAAATCAATTTTTACCGCAAGCGGTACAGGATTGTCCTCGCTTGTACCGCCGTTTGCGGTTGAAAGATACTTTGCAACAGCACCAATAGAAGTACGGGCTTTGCCGCAAGCGGTAAAGGTCATTACGAGCATACATACAATGCAAATCACAACAACAAGTTTTTTCATTTAAAACTCCTTCTTTCTCAGTTTCATATAAACCGAATAACTTGATATACAGTTTCTATTTTGAAACCGTACCTGCTCCCTCAAGAGCAGGTTTTATAAACAGCCGGTTTAGCTTATACGAAGCCGTCCGGCGATTTAACATAATAACTAACCCAAAAACAGAGAGCAAAGACAAACCCCGATACAGTATCCCGCCTTTACTCTCTGAACTCTGCTCTCTATCCTAAAACTGCCGGCAGGCGCGGACGCGAAATTGATCGCTTCCTGTATGACCTTCACCATGTTCTCCATTGGAAAAGTTTACGGTCCACCACACGTGAAAAGAATAAACTGAGTAAACTCTGGAGAAAGTTGATGACCAATACCGTTCACCTCTGAAATTCCCCAAGCCCTGCATATGCAGATTACCGTACATAAAGTTCAACTCATCCCTAGAGGGGAGGAACCAGTCGTCAAAGCCGTTAACTACTAGGGCATCGCAGGCTTGGGCCGCCCAGCCGAACCCGCCCCCCCTGTTGTTTGCTTCCGCCATGATAGCTTGAGTGTTTGGTTTTCCCGCTCCCACGACCCGTTCCGTGCGGGGTACAAACGTTTCCCTCGCCGCAAATAATGTGCGGTCAATATCTGCTGGAGCCGCCTCCAGATACCGCCATCCTCCTGTATTATTTCCTTTGTCATAAAAAATAAGCCCGCCTGCCGGTCCGGTGTCGCCAATTCTATAGACAGTGACTGCGGGGACGGGCGCTGATGTAGGCACAGGATCGGGCACCGGCACCTGTGCTGGAACTACCTGAACCGGTGCTTGTACGGAAGCTGCCGGAGCAGCAGCCGTCCCTCTGGCCGGGGCCGTGCCAGGCTGGGCAATGCCGCTGCCGTAACCTGTTGCCTGGCTCCGTACCAAAGCCGAAACAGTAGGGCCGTCAGGTATATTCCGGTTGAACTGACCTTCAATATGGGCGCTCTGTACGCTCAATGCCCGTACTCGCAGGCGGTACAAATCGCCAATCCGAGAGACCGCGCCGGAAATGATGATCTGCGCTCCCGCCATACGGCCCAAAGCCTGGGCAGTATCATCGTCAACCTCGCCGGACATCTGGAAGTCCAACTCCGCGCGGATAGTGTTAAGCTGCTGCCGGTCAACCACAGAAAAAACCCGGTCATTTACCGTGTTGGCGATAAGCTCGTCAATAATATACTCTGACAAAGCCGGAAACCCCGACTGGATGTTTAGGATCACCAGTTTGTTCCCTCTGGGAAGCTGGCGGTTTAGGTAGTCCGATGTTTCCCGAATTGCAGCATCCAACTCATCCGGCAGAGAGACGGTTTGAGCAGAGGCAGTTTGAGTAGGCACGGGAGCCGGACTGGCGCGGCAGGCTGAAAGAACAGCAAAGAGCAAAATAAACCCAACCATTACGTTGAAAAGCCGTAATTTTATCTTTTTCATAAAAACTCCTTGTTCAGTATTTTAAATAGTTTACTGTATGGAAATACAATCAATTTTATGTTCCCTACAGTAAATTGTCAATATGTACCTGCAGGAAATTATAATATTAGTCATTCCCTATAGGGTATATTATGACAAGCCTTAGAAAACTATTAGCTAATAATATGAAGGAACAAAGACGTATCCTTGGTATATCTCAGGCTGTATTGGCAGAACGGGTAGAGACATCAACCCATTATATTGCCATGATAGAATTAGAACGTAAGACACCATCCCTGCTTATGCTGGAACGTATTGCGGCAGCTTTGCAAATTGATCCGCCGGAACTTTTTTCCATGCGTGCAATACAATCAAAATCCCTGGAAACAATGCAAAAAGCCGTTTTAGTAGACATTGAAAAATCTATAAGCCATGTTATAAACAATCACTTGAAAGCAATAGAGACCAGTACAGAACACCAGAACACTAGCCGCTGAACACATTCATTCCGTGTTTTCCCTAAAGTACTCGCGCCAAACCTTCTCTATATCAGACAAGGTATTCTCGCGGTTCAGTTGATTTTTAAGGAAATTGCCCCATTTCAGGTTGTCACAGAAAAAACCGAAAAAACGCTTTGCGCGGGAAATGTAAAACTCCGGAGGCTGACAGCGGACTAAAAGTTCCAGGAACCTAAGCCCGGTTTCTTCAATAATGGAGACAGACCCAACCTCTCTTTCTTCACTCCGAGTTTCTGCGTCTCCGCACGTAAATTCGTGGGACTTCTTTAACAGATTAATTCCCTGGGCAAAAATCCACGGATGGCGAATCGCCGCCCGTCCAACCATTACCGCATCGCAGGAACTATCCTGTGCCCGCCGGACAAGGGCCTCGGCGCTGATTATATCCCCGTTCCCGGCAACCGGGATTTTCAACTCCTGTTTTAGCCTGCCCACATAATCCCAGCGGGCAAGGCGTTTGAACTTTTCCGAAACCAGCCTGGGATGAAGAGTGATAAGTTCTACCCCCTCAGCTTCCAGGCGGCGGCAAAATCGCGTTAGGTATTCAAAATCATCCTGAAAACCAATCCTCAATTTTACGCTAAGGCGGCGCCTGACAACCGGCCTTACACGGGAAATAAGCTCTCCGGCACGGTCTACCGATGCCATCCAGGCGGCTCCAGCCCCTGTTTTTCGGATTAAAGGGGCGCTGCAACCCATATTTATGTCGATTCCGGCACATTCCAACTGGTCCAGAAAGGCTGCCGCACGGGAAATTTGCTCAAAATCATTGCCAACAACCTGAAAAACAAGCTTTTCCGGCCTTGGACCAGTCTCAATATACCATTTTTCCAGCGGTCCGCCCGCCAAAAGCGCGCCGGCGCTGATCATTTCCGAAAAATAACTGTCACAGCCCCCAAAATCTTCCAATAATTCCCGAAAAGCCCTGTGAGTTAATTCCGCCATAGGCGCCAAAAAAAAAGGCACTCTCATAAATTACTCCTAAAATTGTCAATATTTAACCTTTAAAATGACTCAACAGCGCTTACCATACTTGACTTGTTTCTAATTATAGCATATACTGTAATTTAAGGAGTGTACCGGAGATGATTGCAAAGAGTGATATACCCAGTATCAATGAAAAAGCCGCTGCTGGAATCAAACCTGAAGGTGTACCGTACCGGGTTCTAATCGTTGACGACTCAATGTTTATAGCTAAGCAGCTTGGTCAAATTTTTACATCCGAAGGTTTTGAAGTGGCTGATACTGCCGCTGATGGAGCCCAGGGGTTAGCAAAATACCAAGCTTTGCATCCAGACATTGATCTGGTTACCATGGACATTACAATGCCAGTGATGGATGGTGTTTCGGCACTGGAGAAGATTCTTGAATACGACAAACAAGCCAAGGTGATAATGGTCAGTGCTTTGGGCAAAGAAGATGTAGTAAAAAAATGTCTTCTGATGGGAGCCAAGAGCTACATAGTAAAACCTCTGGACAGGAAAAAGGTCCTGGAAAGGGTTGCCTCCGTTCTGAAATAGCAGCTGAGAAAGCTAATCAAAAAAAAATCCCAAGTATTTTTGTAAGGCAGGATATTTGTGTGCCTGCGGTAATATTAAAAGAGTGAGGCGTTCAAGCCCTAAAGCTGTGTAGGGGTATGAGTAGGTTTTTATTAATCATTATATCTTTTTGCTTAATAAGTACTCCGTTATGCAGGGCGCAGACCGATCATTTGGCGTCTTTTTCTGATCCTGCCCGTCTTTGGGGTAACGGGATAGAACGAGTTATCGAAGAAGCCTACAGGCAGTTTTTCAGAACAAGAATCATAGACGGTAAAATAATGAATATACGGCTTCCGTTCGCAGAAAACCATGAACGGAGCACTTTAATAGAAGCTAATTGGGATTTTGTCGGAGGCGGCAAGGGAAGCCCAGAAACGCTCTGGCCAATCATAGAAGAAATTCTTGATTCGGATGATTTTCAGCTTTATATAAACGCCCTTTCTTCCGGGCGGGAAACTGTATTTATTTTTGATATTCCACAGCAAAAATGGAGTACTTCTACCGATCTTTTTGATATCGCCCGAATGAAGGCTGGTTCCTACAGGGGTCTCCCGCACCGGCCATATGTACTGACATCGGGAAGGGGCGCGACAGAAATTGATGTCTACAATTACCTGTATTGTATTGGCCATGTTGGAATTGATTGTTCCGGCTTTGTCTGGCATATTCTTACCTACATTGGCAGGCAGGGCGGTATCGATCTTGGCAGAATACTAAGCCCCTTTCTTGGAGTTCCGCGAGGGGCGGATCCTGCCCTGTATGCGGGAACATCTTTTTTCAATTCAAGAATTTCCCAAATAATCGCTGTGAATGACGAAATCCGCAATTTACGGCCAGCGGATATTATCCTTTTTATGGGACCAACGGGCGCAATGGCTCATGCGGCAATTATCCAGTCTATTGATTTAAACAAGGGAATAATTCGTTACCTACAAAGCACCGACGAAGCGCCGCTTCTGGAACGCGGGGTTCATGAATCATTCATATACTTTGATCCGGCAAGACCTTATGTATCTTTAAAATATCCTTCTCTCCATTGGACGCAAAAACGTTTCGCTCCGTTCCCTGGTGAAATAGACAGCCCTTTTTCCGATGACGGTGAACGCTACCGGGCCTACAGTGAACTTGGAGGCGGCAGGGTTGTACGTATCAGGGCGCTGGTTCCGGTAATTGATAGAATGGGCGGATTATAATTTTTATTCCATATATACGTTCAAACAGGCGGCAGCTTCTTTCCATACAACCTGATCTTCCTCATTAAGTTCGGCGAATTCTTTTTGCCTGCCATACGCGGAAAGTTCAATAAATGTATCTACCCTTGCCTTTAATTCATTAAATTTATTTTCCTGAAATTTTTTAATCCACCCGGGAACTTTTTTAAAAGCCGATGTCTTAAAAAGAAGGTCATGGTAATGGGGGGCACACAAGCCGTCAGAAGCGGTAAAAAAATCCCGCAATTCCCTTTCTTCCGGTGAATTTCCACCGGCAGATGCCAGAAAATCAAGGTATTCGTTTTCGATTTTTTCACGTTCAATGCAGACAGGACAGCGGCCTTTTGGGCGCCATTTGGTTTTTATCTGAAACGACCTAATCCGATCTTCCAGAATATCCCGGCTAAGTATAGCCACCGCAAGACCGTCACGGAAAGAAAGCAAAGCCCTTGAATGGAAGGAACAGAACCCCCCGGCAGCCCGCCAAAGAGCGCGGAAACCTCTGTTGGCTACATGTTCAAACAATGTATTGTCTATATATCGATGAGCTCTGTCGCTTACGATTCTGCAAAGCGGGCAGCCGGGCTTTTCCGAAGCTTTTTGAAGTTCAAAGAAATTAATATGTTTTTCAACAGCCATTTTATACCCCTCAATGCGCTTTTAAGCGATATCGTTCAGCCGGGAGGCCAGCCAAGGGCGCGTCCTCCAAGAAAATGAATGTGCAAATGATCCACGCTCTGCAGTCCATCGCTCTTGGCATTGATTACAAAACGCCCTCCCCTTTCTTCACACCCCTGCTGTTTGGCGAGTTCCTGCGCCTTGTGGAACATACGGCCAACCAGAGCCGCGTCCCCGGCTTCCAGTTCCAGCATATTATTTATATGCTTTTTGGGAATGACCAGGAAATGAACCGGCGCTACTGGATTAATGTCCAGAAACGCCAGCATTTCATCATCTTCGTAGAGTTTATTGGAAGGAAGCTCCCCCGCGATTATTTTACAAAAAATACAGCCGTTCATATGATTATTATAACATAATTTACTGCTTCCAGAAAGCCCTTTCTTAATTCTGTTAACTTCAAGCATTGAAATTACAAAAATATTGCGATATATTGTTTATATACTTGTAGCAGTATTGCTATGTAAATACAGAAACAAAAGAGGTACTAAAATGAAAAGATTCCATGTTCCAAAAATTCCCCTTTGTGTGTTGTTGGCTTTTGCAATAACAGTCTCTGCTTTTTCTAATGACAAAATCAAAATTGAGGGTGAAGCTCCGACATTCAGAACAGATAACCCGACTTATACTGGGGCTGTCACTCAACTCAATAGTGCACTGGGAGACGCGTTTGGTCTTGCAACATTAGATCTAGAGGGTTTGGTTGGAAATATTAATGCCTTACCTGAAAGATTCATTCAAGCATGGGGTAATGCGAGTGTATTTGCAAGCCATGGAGCCACCAATCGCGCCTATGGCGGTTACAAAATTTTTACAGCAACTATAGGCTCTGTAACAGGCTACCAACTCCCTGTAAATCCAGTGGTTTTTCTCCAGGATCCCGGCATTTTGCTCACAGAATTAAACGACTCGGGCGATTTGTCATTTGGTTTAAATATCCAGATGCTAAGCGCACAGGTTGGGTTTAATATGTCATTTCTTGTGAAAAATCTGTATCTTGGACTAAGGGTAGGGTACTTAAATCTGCCTAGCCTTTTTGATAATCTTTCATTTAAAACTACAACGGTAGGAATATTGGGAAATTATCAATTATTACCCAGGATAAATCTTCTTGGAATAATTGATTGGAAGGGAGTCAATTTAGGTACAGGTTTTATATATCAGGGAACTTCTCTGAATGTAAATGTCCCATTAAAGCAAATTCGGCAGGAGATGGGTCAGGTATCTACTCTTGGCAATCTGGCTCTTTTAGTTGATCCTGTAGTTTTTTTTAATATGGATATAAAAACATATACTATTCCTATAGAGGCCATGACCGCAATTAAGGTTATATTCATAAATGTCCCATTTGGACTGGGAGTTGACCTTGGCTTTGGTGATAGTAAGATCGGTATTGGCATGAAGAATGTTATAAATATTGATGGTCTTAATAATCCCGCCATAGAACAGGATACAGAAGGGCATTTAACTGCTGATGTCGGCGGAACAGTGAGTCCTATAGGTTTCAATATAAAGCTTATGACAGGGCTTGGTTTTGCCTTTGGACCGTTTATTCTTGATATTCCTTTTACTTATTATTTCAGGGGCAATGGAGCCAGTCTTGGAATGACCTTGGGTGTAAGTTTCTAGCTGCGCTTTTTGCCAAGGAAGGCGCGGGCAACCGCGCCTATAAACCTTATCCAGAAAGGTTCCATTCGCCTTTTAACTGTCTGTAGGTCTTTCATTATCGGAATGTGCTGAGGGCAATGCTGTTCGCACTTGCCGCACTTTATACACAGGCTTGGGCTGCTGCCTTTTTCCGATGTAAAACCGGTGCTGGTAATAAAGTGATGCATTCCCGCCACATAACCCATTGAGTACGATAAATTATACGCGGAAAAAGACCCTGGAATATTCACGCCTACAGGACAGGGCATACAGTAATTGCATCCGGTACAGCGGATTTTACAGACACGGTTCACTGCTTTAAGGACATTTGCGTAGACAGCTTTTTCCGTCTCTCCGTGCATTCCCATAGCGGAGCTGTCCGCAAGGCGCAGGTTTTCTTCAAGCTGCTCCATGTTGTTCATGCCGGAAAGCAATAGGGTTACTTCTTCCTGATTCCAGACCCAATTCAACGCCCAGCCGGCAGGCGATAAATCCGCGCCGGTCTCCCTAAAAATCTTTGCCGCGTCCTTTGGAAGCCCGGTTGCCAATTTTCCGCCGAGCAGCGGCTCCATAATCATAACCGGCATTTTCGCGGCGGCGGCGCGAAGCCCTTTAACGCCCGCCTGGAAATTTTCATCGGAATAGTTGTATTGAATCAGGGAAAACTCCCAGTCGTAATCATCAAGGATTTTAAGGTATTCACTACCCGACCCATGAAATGAAAAACCTATTTGCTTTATCCTGCCGGATTTCTTTTTTTCTGCAATCCAGTCTTCTATTCCACAGGCTTTCAGTTTTGTCCACTGATCCATGTCCATAAGCATGTGCATCAGATAATAATCAATGTAATCCGTCCTTAACCGTTGAAGGGATTGGTCGAAATATTTGTCAAAATCCTCGGCCTTCTTGATCATTATAAGCGGCAATTTAGTTGCAATATAAACCTTTTCGCGCACCTGGTTTTTTTGAAGAATAACGCCAAGGGTTTCTTCACTGCCCGGGTAAATCCAGGCAGTATCAAAATAGTTAACGCCCTTCTCAATAGAACGCAGAATCATTTCCTCGGTCTTTTGCGTATCAACCCTGCCAAAAGTTTTTGGAAAACGCATACACCCAAAACCAAGAACAGACAGTTTATTGCCAGACCTTTTGTCGATACGGTACTGCATTTTTTAGTCTTCTTCCACCGTATATTCTTCCTGGAGAATCGATTCTGACATAACTTCGGCATCCTGTCTTCGTTTCTCCAGAATTTCCTGCATAAACTCGTCCAGATCCTGACTTTCCTCATCGAAAAGTTTTATATTGCGGTAACGCTTCATACCGGTACCGGCAGGAATCGGATGGCCAATGATGATGTTTTCTTTCAGGCCGCGCAGGTAATCGACAGAACTTGCGATGGCGGCATTGGTAAGTACCCGTGTAGTTTCCTGGAAGCTGGCTGCCGAAAGGAATGAATCAATATTGAGTGAAGCCTTGGTTATACCCTGGAACATCGGCTGCGCGATAGCAGGCTGACCGCCTTCGGCAATTACCCTGGCGTTTTCTTCGTGGAAACGGTACTTGTCCACGGAAGACCCGTAAATAAATTTGGTATCGCCGACAAACCGGATTTCTACCTTGCGCATCATCTGCCTGATAATTACACCGATATGCTTGTCGTTAATTGTAACGCCCTGCAGACGGTAAACCTGTTGTATTTCGTCCATCAGATAACGCTGCAATGTACTTTCACCCAAGATACAAAGAACATCATGGGGATTAGTCGCGCCCATACAGAGAGCTTCACCGGCTTTAACCGTATCTCCGTCCCGTACAAGCAGCCGCTTATTCATGGGAATAAAGTGCGTAAATTCTTTGCCAAAATCGTCTTCTACGGTAACTTTCCGCTTGCCCTTGGCAATGCCCCGGAAATAAACAGTTCCGGAAACCTGCGCGAGAACCGCCGGGCTTTTGGGTTTGCGGGCTTCAAAAAGCTCACTAACTCTGGGAAGGCCGGAAGTTATATCCATGGCTTTCGCGGATTCCTTTAATGTCTTCGCGATTGTACGCCCTGCTCGTATCTTTTCGCCTTCATCAACCTGAATATAGGCGCCGCCGGGAAGGAAGTAAGATGCAACTTCATTATTGTTGTCATCAATAATAAGGATACGCGGCTCCTTGCTTTCGTGCTGGAACTCTGTTATGCGCTTTTCAATATTGCCGGTATCTTCTTCGATTTCCTCTTTCATGGTAGTACCAAGAATAATGTCTTCGTATTTGACTGTCCCGCTTGCTTCGGCAATAATCGGATCGGAGAACGGGTCAAAGGTTGCGATTGTTTTATCGGCTTCTACAACAGTTCCTTCCTGAACTTCAAAAGCGGAACCGTTTCTGATTTCAATTTCCTGTTCCTGCCCGATAAGATAAAGTGTTTCACCTTCCGCGCCTCTCAGAATCATCGCATAGGCGATTTCTGGCGAAACAATGTCCTGTCCACCTCGATTGATGATCGCATTACCACGGTTTATTCTTCTTCCGTCACTGACAAGCAGTTTATCACCGGATTCAACCTTGTATTCCCTCATTACCCTGTTGTATTTAACATAACTTTTACGCGTAAAGAGCAGATTACCGTTATCAAGCTTTATGAATTTGTTTTCAGGCCCAATATCTCTGATATATACCGGAAATTTAAAAGTGATACGGCTTTCTTCGCTAACCTTGGTCGCTACACCGCCGATATGGAAGGTACGCATGGTAAGCTGAGTTCCCGGCTGGCCGATGGACTGCGCCGCGATTGTTCCAACCGCTTCTCCAATATCCACAGGGCGGTTGGTCGCGAGGTTGCGTCCGTAACATTTACGACAGACTCCGTACTTGGCTTCGCAGGTAAGAACTGTCCTGATACGCACAGATTCTACCCCGGCGGCATCAATTACAGCGGCAATTTCTTCGGTTATTTCTTCGTTTACGTCAATAATAAGCTCTCCGGTTATCGGATGTTTAACACGTTCCAGAGTAAACCGCCCGATAATACGATCGTGTAACGGTTCAATAACATCTTCACCTTTCTTTAATGCCGAATAGAAAATACCGTTAATGGTTCCGCAATCGTCTTCGTTTACAACCATATCCTGCGCAATATCCACAAGGCGGCGGGTAAGATAACCGGCTTCCGCTGTTTTAAGAGCAGTATCGGCAAGTCCCTTGCGCGCACCGTTAGTTGAAATAAAGAACTCTATAACGGAAAGCCCTTCTTTAAAGTTTGAACGAATGGGGAGTTCAATAATATCCCCGGAAGGTTTCGCCATAAGGCCGCGCATACCTGCAAGCTGACGAATCTGGTTGCGGCTTCCGCGCGCTCCAGAGTTGGCCATCATGTAAATTGAGTTGAAACCGTCCATGTCCGATTCCAGAGTTTTCATTGTAAGGTTTGTCAGTTCTTCGTTGGTTTTTGTCCAGACTTCTACTACCCGGTTGTAGCGTTCTTCATGGGTAATATGTCCCTGACGCCATTGCCTCTGTATTGATTCGACATCTTTGTTTGCCTTTTCGATCATTTCGGGCTTTTCTTTAGGTATAACAATATCATCTACACCTATAGTCGCGCCAAAAATTGTCGAATAACGGTAACCTGTCGATTTTATCGAATCCAGCATCTGCACTGTAGCCCAAGAGCCTTTTTCCCTGAAAATATGTTCAATAAGCGCGCGTAGTTCCTTGTCTTTAAGTTCATAGTTAATATATGGAATATCATCCGGCAGTTCGGAATTAAACAAGATTCTTCCGGCAGATGTAATAATCGAACCGTTCGCTTCGGGTTCTACGGTATGACCGGCCCTGTCCCAAATTGGACGCTTGTCAATACAAACACGAATTGCCGCTCCCCATTCCAGGACATTACTTTCTACTGCCATAAGAACTTCGTCTGTTGAGGAATAATAGGGAACCTTGTCCTTTGTTTCCGGCTTGGTAGACCCTGGCCGTTTCGCGTTTGTTTTAATTCTTGTAAGAAAGTTAATACCCAAAACCATATCCTGAGACGGGAACACAATTGTCTTTCCATTGGCGGGATTCAAAAGATTGCGTGCGGAAAGCATGAGAGTCCAGCACTCCATCTGGGCTGCCTGGGTAAGAGGTACGTGAACCGCCATTTGGTCGCCGTCAAAGTCTGCGTTAAAGGCATGACAAACAAGGGGATGCAGTTTAATGGCTTTCCCTTCAACCAGCACTGGTTCAAAGGCCTGAATACCAAGCCTGTGCAGGGTCGGGGCGCGGTTAAGCAATACCGGATGTTCTTTTACAACTTCGTCAAGAATCGCGAAAACTTCCGGCGTTTCCTTTTCTACCAGCATCTTCGCTTTCTTTATATTAAAGACAACATCCTTGTCAACAAGTTTTTTCATGATAAAAGGCTTGAACAATTCAAGCGCCATCTTTGTAGGAATACCGCATTGCCACATTTTAAGATCGGGACCAACGGTAATAACGGAACGGCCTGAATAGTCAACACGCTTTCCAAGAAGGTTCTGGCGGAAACGCCCCTGCTTGCCTTTAAGCATATCACTGATAGATTTGAGCGGACGATTGGAAGATCCCTTTACCACTTTCTTTTTCTTGGAATTGTCGAATAATGCGTCAACCGCTTCCTGCAGCATCCGTTTTTCGTTGCGGATAATTATGTCCGGCGCGTTAAGAGCCTGCAATCTTTTAAGGCGGTTGTTCCTGTTAATTACCCTGCGATACAGATCGTTAAGATCACTCGTGGCAAAACGTCCGCCGTCTAGCTGTACCATGGGGCGCAGTTCGGGTGGAATAACAGGTATCACATTTAGGATCATCCAATGGGGTCTGTTTTCTGAACTGCGGAAGTTTTCGACAATTTCAATGCGCTTTAAAAGCCGCTTGTCGCTCTTGGAGCCTTTTTCGATCATCTTTGCGCGTAACTCCGCCGCCATTTGATCAAGGTTAAGGTTTTCAAGAAGAACGCTGATTGCTTCCGCGCCCATACCGGCGTTAAACGCGCCGCCATAACGTTCCTGAGCATCGTAATACTCTTCTTCAGTAAGCAACTGACCCTTTTTTAAATGGGTATCGCCGGAATCAATTACGACATATTTTTCGTAGTACAGAACAGAACGCAACGAGTTAGTTGTAAGATCAAGCAGAAGACCCATGCGGCTGGGAACCGAGCGATAGTACCAAATATGCGAAACAGGAGCCGCTAACTCAATATGCCCCATTCTTTCACGGCGCACTTTAAAGTGGGTAACTTCAACACCACAGCGGTCGCAGATTACCCCCTTGTAACGGATCGATTTAAATTTACCACAGTAACATTCCCATTCCTTGGTAGTTCCAAAGATACGTTCGCAGAAAAGACCTTCTTTTTCCGGCCTTAAAGTCCGGTAATTGATTGTCTCCGGTTTTTTTACTTCGCCATAAGACCACGACCGAATCATATCCGGCGAGGCCAACCTTATCATTATTGAATCAAAATCCTGAATATCCCGCATCTTTTTCCCTCATAATAAATTAAAAATTACTTCCCGACTTCGTTATCAATTCCTCATCTTTTTCGGTAAGAGGTATCTTTTTCCCTTTAATATCAAAAATGGACAGATCCAAGGCAAGTCCGCGCAATTCCTGAACCAATACATTAAAAGATTCAGGGATACCCGCAGTAGTAGAAGGTTCGCCCTTGACAATGGCTTCGTAGATTTTTGAACGTCCTGTCATGTCGTCTGACTTGATTGTCAAAAGTTCCTGCAATGTATTGGCAGCGCCGTATGCTTCCAATGCCCAGACTTCCATTTCACCCAAACGCTGACCGCCAAACTGCGCCTTGCCGCCAAGCGGCTGCTGGGTAACAAGCGAATATGGACCGGTAGATCTTGCGTGCATTTTGTCGTCTACCAAGTGATGCAATTTAAGGAAGTAAATTATTCCGCAGAAAATCGGGTTTACAAACGGCTCGCCTGTTTTTCCATCCCGCAGAACTACCTTGCTCGTTACCGGCAATCCGGCTTCTATAAGTTTTTCTTCGATCTGTTCCGCCGAAGGAGACTGGAATACCGGCGCTGAATACCACTCGTCCAGCGTGGAACCCGCCCAGCCAAGCTCTGTTTCCAAAAGCTGCCCGATATTCATGCGCGAAGGAACCCCCAGCGGAGTAAGACAGATATCCAAGGGCGTTCCGTCTTCCATGTACGGCATATCTTCTTCAGGAAGGATACGAGCGACAACACCTTTGTTACCGTGGCGGCCTGCCATTTTATCACCTTCGCGGAGCTTTCTCTTTGTGGCGATTAACACCTTAACCACTTCATCAACTCCGGGGCTAAGGCTGTCATGCTCTGTCCGTTTAAGCCGCTGAATATCAATAATGGTTCCGTCTATCCCGTGCGGCACTTTAAGTGAAGTATCCCGTACTTCCTTGGCCTTTTCCCCGAAGATTGAATTGAGCAGTTTGAATTCAGGGGTTGTCTCTGTTTCACTCTTTGGCGTAACCTTGCCAACCAGAATGTCGCCGGAACGAACCTTCGCTCCAACACGGATAATACCTTCGCTGTCCAGGTTATCAAGACTTTTTTCGGATGTATTGGGAATGTCGCGTGTTATTTTTTCCGCGCCAAGTTTTGTTTCCCTTATTTCTACAATAAATTCTTTTATATGTATGGATGTAAACATATCGTCTTTTACAACCTTTTGCGAAATAAGAATTGAGTCTTCGTAGTTGTAACCATTCCACGGAAGAAAACCTACAAGGATATTGCGGCCAAGGGCAAGCTCCCCGTTCTGGGTAGCAGGCCCATCCGCGATTACCTGCCCGGAAGTAATTTTATCACCCAGCTTTACAATGGGACGCTGATTGTAACAGGTATCCTGATTGGTTCTCTGGAACTTTATCAACTGGTAAACATCATTGCCGTTATCATCCAGCGTTACCTGCGCCGCCGGTTTCGCGCTGCCTGTCTTTTCCGGCTTTATGACAATCTCCTGAGACGTTACGCGAAGAACAGTCCCTCCGCGGCGGGCTTTAACAAGAACGCCTGAATCGTAGGCGCATTTTTCTTCCATTCCCGTTCCTACACGCGGAGCCTCCGGGAAAACCAGAGGAACTGCCTGACGCTGCATATTGGAGCCCATCAAAGCGCGGTTCGCATCATCGTGTTCAAGGAACGGAATAAGCGAAGCGGATACCGAGATGATCTGCTTGGGAGAAACGTCCATGTACTGAATGTCATCGGGAGTACGGGTTGTGTAATCTCCCTGACGGCGGCAGGAAACCTGGTCGTCCGCGAATGAACCGCTGCCGGAAACCTTTGCCGAAGCCTGCGCGATATAGTAACGATCCTCGTCCATCGCGGAAAGGTACTCAATATCCTTTGTAGCAATACCCTTGTTTACTTTCCGGTAAGGGGTTTCCAAAAAACCATATTCATTAACACGGGTGTAATTCGCCAGTGAAACAATCAGACCGATATTCGGACCTTCGGGAGTTTCAATAGGACACATCCTGCCGTAGTGGGTGTAATGCACATCACGTACTTCAAAACCGGCTCGGTCACGGGAAAGACCGCCGGGACCAAGGGCGTTAAGGCGTCTTTTATGGGTCAGTTCGGCAAGGGGATTTACCTGATCCATAAACTGAGAAAGCTGGCTTGAACCGAAAAATTCCTTGATAGCCGCGACAATTGGCTTTATGGAAACCAATTCCTGCGGTTTAATCGTGTCAGTTTCTTTAAGACTCATCCTTTCCTTGGCAATCCGCTCCATACGGCTAAAAGCTGTTTTCATCTGATTCGACATCAACTCTCCAACAGAACGAATACGCCTGTTTCCAAGATGATCGATATCGTCAAGGTGTTCATCGCCTACATATACCTTGATTAGGTATTTCATGGTGGCGATAATATCCTTTCTGGTAAGAGTAAATTCTTCCAGAGGAGGCTGCAGATCAAATTTTTTGTTTAATTTATAGCGGCCTACCCTGCCAAGATCGTAACGCCGGCTGGTAAAGAACATTCCCAGAAGATCTTTTTCCGCCTGCTCAACTGTAATGGATTCGCCGGGCATCAAGACAGAGTAAACTGCCATCAACGCCTCGTCCTTTGTCGGCTCCCCGCGTGATCCGTCTTTTACAAATTTAATATCTTCACGTTCAAAACAATTTAAAAGTATTGGTGAGTTGAGTGAACCCTTGGCTTCAAAGTCAATATAAACTATGGAATCAATATCGTTTTTCAAAAGTTCATCGACATTATGGGGGTGAAGTTTATCCCCTGCCCTAAAGAGCAGTCTAGTACCTTCGTTCCCTTCGGAAGCGGCAGCTTCATCCTTGACCCAAATTGCCTGAGCGAGAACCTTGCCGGAAATCTTTTCTTTTGTTTCACGGTCATCTTTGATTTTCAAAGTATCGGTTGTATAAAATTCACTGATTATTTCTTCTCTGGTTGATAAACCCAGCGTGCGCAGGAAGATTGTTCCAAGTATACGTTTTTTCCTGTCTATCTTCGCATAGATCAATTCACGTTTTTGATCAATTTCAAATTCCAGCCAACTACCGCGATAAGGAATAATCCGCGATGAAAAAATTCCCTTTTCATGACTAAAGATAACGCCGGGCGAACGGTGTATCTGGGAAACTACTACCCTTTCCGCCCCATTGATAATAAAAGTACCCCGCTCCGTCATGATCGGCATATCGCCCATGTAAATATCTTTTTGGCGTATTTCCCCGGTCTGCTGAAAAACCAGATTTACCCGAGCTTTAAGCGGAACCGAGTAAGAAAGCCCTTTTTGCTTACATTCCAACTCGGTAACTTTTATATTATCTTCGTCAAAGGTGTAGTATTCGTATTCAAGAACCATATCGCTATTTGGGCTTTCTATCGGAAATGTTGATTTAAACACTTCCTGAAGCCCTTGGGGCGACAGTTTTTCACCTTTTCTTACTTTTTCCCTTTGCAGAAAACGTTCATAAGAATTAAGTTGAATATCAACGAGATCTGGCAGATCCATTACATCCTGAATATCTTTTCCAATGTACTTTCGCTTGTCGGCCATTTTAAACTTGGTCATCCGGTTTCCCCTTCCTGTCTTGACTGTACTGGACTTGTTCAGAAACTAAAGTTTCCGAACAACTCTATTTTTTTAACTGTTAAAACAGATAACCTGACCACCCAATAGGTAGCCAGGTAACTGCCTTTGCCCTTTCGGACGCACGAGAAAACAAATTGTGTTATTCCAAAGACGTTTATTCGATTTCAACAGTACCGCCTGCTGCGGTGATGACATCTTTGATCTTTGCTGCCTCTTCCTTGGTAGCGCCCTCTTTAAGCGTTTTTGGCGCTCCTTCTACCAGATCTTTCGCCTCTTTCAAGCCCAGGCCGGTAACGGCGCGGACTTCCTTAATAACAGCAATCTTTTTGGAATCGTCAAACGCTTTGAGAATAACGTTAAACTCTGTCTTCTCTTCCGCCGCAGGCGCCGCTGCTCCTGCAGCAACGCCAACAGCCGCTACCGCAACGGGGGCAGCGGCGGAAACGCCGAATTTCTCTTCCATCATTTTTACCAGTTCCGATACTTCCAGAACCGTCATGGATGCAATCGCTTCTAAAATTTCTTCTTTTGTGGCTGCCATATTATCTTCTCCTTAAAAATATTACGCGCTTCATACGAGGCGCTCCTATGACAGTTAACAACGTTCCGCAAAGCGGAATGTTGTTAACTATTTTTTATGTAAACCGACAGGACAGCAGCGAGAAGCCTGACGATCTATATACACTACGCGCCTTTTTGATCGGCGACAGCTTTGACTGTACGCACCAGCCGGGAGGGAACATCGTTGAGAGCGGCGGCCAGGTTGCGCACAGGACCGTTGATTACCGACATAAGCATGGAAATCAATTCCAGCCTGCCGGGCAGTTTCGAGAAGGCTTCTGTCTGAGCGGCATCGTAAACAGTACCGCTGACCAACGCGCCCTTTACCTGCAGGGCGGGAACCTCCTTGGTAAAATCAAAGAGTATCTTTGCCGCTTCGTTTGTATCCCCGGGAGCAACTGCCACTGCGGTAGGCCCGACAAGGTATGACGATACATCCGGCGCGGCAAATTCCTCAAAAACAATCTTCGCGAAGTTGTTTTTTACAACCTTGTATTTTACATCCTTGGTACGAAGCTGTTTTCTTAAATTAGAAATCTGCTCAACCGTAAGCCCCCGGTAATCGGTAAAGATAAAATCCTGCGCGTCACCAAAAGATATTTTAAGCTCTTCAACAGCCTTAACCTTGCTTTCCTGTATTTTCTTAGCTATTATAGCCATAATCCCTCCTATTCATTGTCCCTAATGGCAACCCAAACGCCGGGACCCATAGTTGAAGTTACCGAAACGGACCGAATAAACTCGCCTTTCGCATCAACCGGGCGCTTGCGCTTGATTTCGGTTACTACTGCCTTGATATTTTCCGCGACCATTTCACTTTCCATAGAAATCTTGCCGACAGCAAGATGCACAACACCGGTTTTGTCTGCCCTGAACTCTACACGGCCTTTTTTAAGTTCGGCTAACGTGCCCTTAAGATCGAAGGTAACAGTCCCTGTTTTTGGATTGGGCATAAGACCCTTGCGTCCAAGAACCATACCGAGCTTGCCAACATCCTTCATCATATCGGGAGTCGCCACAGCAACGTCAAAATCGGTCCATCCACCCTTTACCTTTTCGATTAAGTCATCGGCGCCAATAAATACAGCTCCGGCTTCCTGGGCTTCTTTTTCTTTTTCCGGCTTACAGAAAACCAGAATCTTTTTTTCGCCCCGGAATTGGTTGGGCAATACTACCGTATCACGAACAGACTGACTCTTTTTAAGGTTGAGTTTGACATGCAATTCTACTGTTTCGTCAAACTTTGCGTAAGCCATATTTTTTACCAATGCCAACGCTTCGTTTAACTCATAGTTGTTGTCGCAGTTGTACTTTTTGGAGCTTTCCAGGTATTTCTTTCCGCGTTTCATTTTTCCACCTCAACACCCATGGACCGGGCAGTACCGGCAATAATCTTTACGGCTCCGTCCAAATCGTTAGCTGAGAGATCCGCCATTTTCGCTTTGGCGATTTCCTCAAGCTGCGCCCTGTTGATTTTTCCAACCTTTACCTTGTGGGGCTCCTTGGATCCACTTTCCAGCCCGATAGTTTTTTTGATTAACACCGCTGCTGGAGGAGTTTTCAGAATAAAAGTGAACGTTTTATCAGCATAAATCGTAATCACTACCGGAATAACAAGTCCCGGTTCCATGTTTTTTGTCCGGTCATTAAACTGCTGGACAAACTGCGGTGCGCTGACCCCATGAGGTCCCAGCGCCGGTCCTACGGGCGGGGCCGGGGTGGCCTTTCCCGCAGGGCATTGCAGCTTAACGTATGCCGCAACTTTCTTTTTTGCCATTTCCTACTCCTTCGTGGTAACACTGGCGGCAACCAGTTAACGTCTACCCTTTAGCGGGCAAACTCCCACTGTTATACTTTTTCTACCTGTAAAATATCAACTTCTACAGGAGTATTTCTGCCAAAAATCCCTACCATTACTTTCAGTTTATTTTTCTCGTGATTAACTTCTTCGATAGTTCCGGTAAAGGACTCAAAAGGCCCGTCTATAATTTTAACCTGCTCGCCGGAGGCAAATGATTGCCTTGTACGAACCGCCCTTTCTCCCTTGATCTCCCCGGTTTTCTGTAAGATAGAGCGGGCTTCATCGCCAGACAATGGCTGGGGTTTACGGTCCGCCGGAGTCCCGACAAAACCGGCAACTCCCTGAATTTTCTTTATTTTGGTACATGTATGCTTCCATCCCATATCGGCATCAGGAAGATCCATCTCTATAAGAATGTATCCGGGAAGAAATTTTCTTGTCTGGGTGCGTTTTTTCCCTTCTTTTACTTCGACTACTTCTTCGCAAGGGACTTTAACGTCTCTAACAACATTCCTATCCAACTCCCCGTTTTCTACCAGCAAGCGGATGGTTTTTTCTATTTTGTTTTCGTATCCCGAATATGTATGCAGGACATACCAGCCCGTAGCCATAATTTTCCCTTATACTAGAATATAGCCCTTATACCCAAGAGCAATAACATATCTATAAGCCCCAAAATAGCGGCTATTATAATGGTAGAAATAAGAACGACTTTTACAGAACTTATTACATCGTCCCTACTGGGCCATATAACTTTTCTAAGTTCCGCGTATGATTCTTTAACAAATTGAATAACTTTCCTCATACTCTCCTCTATAAACAAGCGGCAAAAATACCGCCTTCAGGCGCAGCAGGCTTCGAACCCGCGACCTGCGGTTTTGGAGACCGCCGCTCTACCAGCTGAGCTATACGCCTTGTTTCATAAATGAAACTGCCCATAATGAGCAGCTACCCCCAATTTACTTTATTTTTGTCTCTTTGTGGAGTGTGTGCTTCCGATCAAAGGGACAATACTTTTTAAACTCCAGCTTTTCCTGGATATTGCGCCTATTCTTGCTTGTGGTATAGTTGCGCCGTTTGCAGTCGCCACATTGAAGGGCAATCAGTTCAACCACTGCTTTTTTCGCTTTTGCCATAAATTAACCTCTCTAGAATATGGGGAAAACCCCTTGAGCCCTCAATCAGAATCGAACTGATGACCTTATCCTTACCATGGATATGCTCTGCCAACTGAGCTATAAGGGCATATCGCGAACTCACACAGTTGACCTTCTACAAAACCCGGTTAGCTTTGTCGAAGCTCTTGCAGTTTCCCGCAGTTTAGAAAAAATACAAAAAAAAAGCAACTTTGTCAATAGGTTTTGTTCAATATGTAAAATATTGTGGCAAGAGAGGATTTGCATCTTACGATTTTTTATGCTAAAGTTGAACAAATTAGGAGGAATCATGACTATATTGGAAATGTTGGCTCAAAGTGGGGTTTTAACCCTTTTGGGCATGGGGATTGTATTTGGGTTTTTAATTATTCTGGTTGTTGTTATTAGCCAGTTCGGAAGGTTTTCCGAGAAAAACCCGGACAAAATGACTGTACAGACAGGTTTATCCGCTAAAGCCGCCGTTCCAGTTCCGGTTGCGGGTAATAACGCCCAGGTAACCGCCGCTATTTCGGCTGCGGTCAATGAATATCGAAAATCAAAATAAAGAAGGTATAATATGTTAAATAAAAAGGATCCGGTATTTATTACCAAGATATGTCTGCTTATTCTTTGCGGAGCGTTTCTTTTCTCTGTTGTCAATGCCGCTTTCAGCCCCAAGGCGCAAGCGCAAACCTCTCCAAGGGATGAATTACCCTCTTTTAGGAATATGAACGCCCCTATTCCCAACAGTCACGATCTGCCTCTTGTTTCCTTGGGGAACTTTTTCGAAAAAATCGTAAGAACCACCGGTATTTACGCTTTTATTAATGACAGAATTGAAAAAGATACCACTATTATTGACGATGACACTGGCCGTCCCGTATCCACTATGGTTTTCGGCTGGCAGGGTTTGCTTATGGTGATTGTGGGATTCCTTATCGTATATTTGGGGGCGGTAAAACAATTTGAGCCGTTGCTACTTATCCCTATTGGTTTTGGAACAATTTTTGCGAATATTCCCCTTGCGGGAATGGGGGATCCCCCTCACGGTTTTCTTCATATTATATACGAAGGCGGGGTGGGAAATGAGTTCTTTCCATTAATTATATTCATAGGAATTGGGGCTATGACCGACTTTGGCCCCCTTATTGCCAACCCTAAAACCGCTCTTTTGGGCGCGGCAGCTCAGATTGGCGTATTCGGCGCCCTATTTTTTGTCAGTATTGCCAATTTCCTGCCCGGCGTTGCCTTTAATCTAAAAGAAGCCTGCTCGGTGTCTATCATCGGCGGCGCTGACGGTCCCACCACTATCTACATTGCATCCAAGTTGGCTCCTCATTTAATGGCGACAGTGGCAGTAGCTGCCTATTCCTACATGGCCCTGGTACCTGTCATACAGCCGCCAATTATGAGGGCGCTTACTTCAAAGGAAGAACGGCGGATTAAGATGAAGCAACTTAGACCGGTTTCACAAAAAGAAAAGATGATCTTTCCCATTGTTGTTTTCTCGCTCGCCCTACTTCTCATTCCTTCTGCGGCGCCTCTTATCGGGTGTCTTATGTTTGGAAATTTTCTGCGGGAAAGTAAAATGGTAGATAGGCTTTCCGATACTGCCCAGAACGCTCTGATGAATATAGTGTCTATGTTCCTATCCCTTGGTGTTGGCAGTCAGATGACTCCGGAAAAATTCCTTAATCCTTCATCTCTTATAATTGTAGTAATGGGCTTGATTGCCTTCGCTCTCGCTACTGCCGGGGGTGTTATGATGGCAAAGGGTATGAACCTTTTCCTGAAAGAAAAAATCAACCCTCTTATTGGTTCCGCTGGTGTATCTGCGGTGCCAATGGCTGCCCGTGTTGCTAACAAAGTGGGTCTGGAAGAAGATCCGGGCAACTTCCTGTTGATGCATGCTATGGGGCCAAACGTAGCCGGTGTCATCGGCACTGCCATTGCTGCGGGTGTCATGATTGCCGTATATGGGGGATAATTTAAGGAGAAACTATGTCGATACATATTGCTGCTAAAAACGGAGATATTGCCGAGGCTGTCCTGCTTCCTGGCGACCCATTGAGGGCTAAATTTGTCGCCGAGAACTTTTTGAAGGACACGGTACAATACAATGATGTACGCAATATGCTTGGTTATACCGGGACCTACAAGGGAAAAAGGGTCTCGGTACAGGGGTCAGGGATGGGAATTCCCTCGATTTCGATTTATGTGAACGAGTTATTTCGGGAATATGGGGTAAAACGGGCGATTCGCATAGGAACTGCTGGTTCCATCAATGCGGAGGCTAAGATAAGGGATATGGTTCTTGCTATATCCGCTTGTACCGATTCCGGTGCGAATAATATACGTTTTGGCGGCAGAAATTACGCTCCTGCGGCTTCTTTTAACTTGCTAAAAACAGCTTGGGACACAGCAGTATCAAAGGGCTGGCAGCCTAAGGTTGGTCCTGTGGTATCTTCCGATATGTTTTACACTGAAGACCCTGAAGAATGGAAACTTTGGGCGAAATTCGGTTGTCTTGCTGTGGAGATGGAATGTGCCGAATTATACACCCTCGCTGCCAAGTATGGCCGCGAGGCTCTCGGTATACTGACCATTTCCGACAGCCTTATCACCGGAGAGGTTACCAGCGCCGAGGAGCGGCAGACCACATTTACCCGCATGATGGAAACTGCGCTGGAAACTGCGATTAGTTAGTGTTTTTTTAGGTAGTCTGTCTATAATGTGTCTACATTATAGACAGACTCTAGTTAAGGCAGAAGGCAATTATACCAAAAACCTTGATCTGTATGGCAAGTGCTGGCACAGCAGGCGTATCCAAGCAAGGCGACTTTGCAACATCGCCCTTAACCCTGAATTAAACTGAGCCTATTACGATACCACTCATAAAAAGTCTTTCATGTAGGTTTTTATGCCCTTATTTATAACAAAAAACAGCTTTAATAATTCCTGCAACAGAACTTTTATCCATTTTGGAAAAAGCAAACCATTTTTTACCAAGGTCTTTAAGCGAAGCGCCTAGATGAAATACTTCCTTGTCATCAATAATCAAAAACCGGTCATGGCTTTGGGTAAATTGTTTTACTTCGAAACCGCCATACTGGGCATTCGCTTTTTGAATATCCAAATTCAATTGTTTACTGATGTTTTTTGTAAGCAATAAAACCTTTACGCCTTTCTTCTTTTTTGCTAAATGCGTTAGAGTTGTTTCATCAATATAATTGTCGATTAGAACAATGTTTTGTTTGGCAGAACGTATAACTTTAGAAGCCAGTTCATAGGCATCAAAAACCTGACCGTCGAAGAAAACTCCCTGAGTTGGTATAAGATGTGTGTTAATTTGCAAGTCAATTTCGTTTACTTTATCTTTGAGAGTTTCCATATTGTTTTCCAAGCGATCCATGCGCTTGTTTATGGTATAACCTTTTAACAGGTGGTTTTTAAGCACTTTTGTAGCCCAAATACGGAATTGTGTACCTTGCTTGGATTTTACCCGATAGCCGACAGAAATTATTACATCAAGGTTGTAATGTTCTACTTCATAGTTTTTACCATCTGTGGCAGTATATGCAAAATTTGCATATACTGATTTTTTATCTAACTCGCCCTCTGTAAAGATATTTCTAATATGTTTGGAAATAACCGACTGATCTCTTCCAAAAAGCAAAACCATCTGCGCCTGTGTTAGCCAAACGGTATCTTCGTCAATTCTGACCTCGATATGTTCAACAAGTTCATTAGGGCGGTATAATATGATTTCGTTCTTCACAAAAAAAAGTCTATCATATCCTTAAAACCCCTTCAAGACGGACAGAAAAAAGCCCGCTTTGTAGCTGGCGATGGAGCTTCCCCCCCAGAGCTGATCGACGGGCCTAAGTAGTTTAGCAAATTGTTTGGCCCTTACGGCAGCATCGGCAACCCGGAAAAGCCGCTTACCCTGCACGAACAAGCCGTGGAATTTGTGCCTGAGCCTTTTGACTTAGACAAGGCCAATCATATTTTGCGCGAGGTATTGATCTTTATTTTGACAAAAGATAAACTCTAAATACAAGCCCAGATGGTGGAATTGGTAGACACGCTGGTTTCAGGTACCAGTGCCTTCAAAAGCATGGAAGTTCGAGTCTTCTTCTGGGCACAACAAGTAATAGCACCCGTATGGGTGCGGATGAACAAACTCCAAAAGCTGTAGCACAAAAAACGTACCCTAGGCAAGTAAAAGCAAGGACCCCTTTAAGTCGTTATATTATAAGTCTATACGCTGACCCGAAAAAGTATGGTCATTTTTTGGTGATGCCGATTTTTTGTATTTTTAATATTTCACGAACTTTTATCAAAAGATAGTTCTGTAGGAGATCTTCAAGTGAATCGAAAATATTCAGCAGTTCGTTAAGCCTGCCATCAGGCGGATCCGCATTGAACATTTGTCCGGCAGCGTCTTTAAGGTACTTTTTATTGACATTAAATTGAACAGAAATCAATGGTATTGTTTTACCTAAAGTCTAAGGGTTACCAGCTGTTACAGGGACAAGTTCTACGATACCTATATCCTCGGTCCATATCAGCAATTCCGGACGCAGAGTATTTATTACTGCTAAAAAATGGTCCTGCCAATTTGTGTGCGAATAATCCCATTCCCCGCGTTTTTCGTTACGCCATCGCCAATGAGAATTAGTTGACACACTTCCATCTGGGCGTATAACCATGTATGTTCCATTAATGGAAAAAATGTACATATTTCCTATCCAACTTTCCCTGGCGGAGTTTACCACCCGCCATGTTCTGGTAAACATATCCGTTTCTGGTGTACTTGGCATAGGTGGTTCCACCACTGCTGCAAGAGCGGTACGAATTCCCGGTTTGTCAATAGGTATAAAGGACAATTGCAAATCATCCTCATCTCTTGATTCAATCTCCAATGTCCCAAGACCAGTCATATTAATGATGTTTTGCCTTGGCATAACGTATTCTCCAAAACGAACAGCCGGACTAGTATTGCCCACCGCCCTTTCAATGGCAATAAAACTGTTGTCCCGATTGAATTCAAACGATGAAAACCTGCTTTCACTTTCTGGTATGTTCCATTTTTCTGAAATGGTAAAACCGCGGGGGTCCTCCCTTATGATAATGTGGTCAAAACCAAGCCTAGCAAGTCTTTCCAAGTTTGAGATAATTTCGTTTGCCGATACTTGCGAGACAATTACCCGTGTCAGATTTTCAAAATTTTCAAAAAGGGGATTAAACCCGCCGCCTCTCAGCCGATTTGTGGTATTTGCCACATTCTGCGCATATAAGAATGCGCCCACCTGTATTTGGTACAGGGTTGGGCTATCGACAGTCGGTATTCCACCGTCTATCCTTGAGGGAAGCGGTTGCTGAGCAAAACAAAAAGCCGAAACGAATAGTAAAACAATCGTTGTAAACAGTTTTACGTTCTTTACCAAAAAACGATCCATGTGTTCCTCCTTTATTCCAATTACTGTTTAGATCATAAGGCCCCGATTAACGTGTAAATACTATACTCCAAAACAACTTAAATGTAAAGCCAGATATTTCAAGATCATAATGTCGTATAACGTTCCGACTGTTTACGACATTGGCAACGGCATATAAGGGTTTTGCGAAGCAAAGACCGTCGCCGCCAATGTGCTGGAATGAGCCGTTGGAGGCGAAGCCAACCTAGGAGAACGAAAGCCAAGGCACTTCAGCACAGATGGATTAGAGGCCTCTTATATGTGTATCCCTTCCTCCAACTCCGGTAGCTGTATTATAACCATCTACTGTAAACTCCCTGCCATCCCATTTTTTCCATGTTCCGGGTACACCAGCGGGATCGGATGATGCCGCCATACAGATTCTATAATCAATTCCAGAAAAAGCCGAATAATATAAACTGCCCTCTTTCCTCATTGTAAACTACAACTCCATCACCCAGCCCACTCTCTGGGCGTTGCAGGTTTTGGATAATCCACGTTCAATATCCTCTCTCCTTTAGTCCATGTATGACCATTATCAGATGAGTAAGTTACGCCAATACTTTTGTATATGACATTTGGGGCAGGTAATAGGGCAATGCGGAGCATTGACCCCTGCCCCAAATGTGGCGGAGAAAAAACCACGCAAAGGGCAGAAAGCCCGACTGC
>Ga0099364_10001433_pt1 | contig 39458 bp, 29 predicted proteins | sample TergutTh196P3_FD_73070 | JGI IMG/M metagenome (GOLD analysis project Ga0099364, IMG submission 73070) | Microcerotermes parvus P3 segment gut microbial communities from Pointe-Noire, Republic of the Congo - Th196 P3 | ecosystem: Host-associated > Arthropoda: Insects > Digestive system > Gut ... | reverse complement strand
CGGCAAGCCGGAACGCCTACGCCGCCGTCCACGGCATTGAGCGCGGCCAAAAAACCACGGACAGCGACGGCAGGGCGGTGTTTTCCGGCTTGGTCGCCGGGCTGTATCTGATCGCGCAGCTCGACGGCGAGAACAGCGAATACATCATCGACCCCTACCTCGTGATGGTCCCCGGCGTGAATGAAAGAACGAGGGTATGGGACTATGACGTGACCGCGCAGCCCAAAACCGAGCCGGTCAGGCGTGACCTGAAGGTCAACTCCCTGAGCGTATACAAGGTATGGTCGGGCACAAATACCCCTCCGGGCGGTATTCTGGTGCAGCTTTACCGCGACGGCGTCCCTTACGGGAACTGCGTCGCCCTTGACGCCGGCAACCACTGGAGCCACACCTGGAACAATCTGAATCCCGAAAACACCTGGACAGTGGATGAATTCGACGTGGCGCAGGGCTACACCAAAGCCATATCGGCCAGCGCCGGCGGGTTTATCCTCACCAACACAAAGAACCCCAACGCCCCGCAGACAACCGTCGTCATCGGCAGCAAAACCTGGGAGCACGGCAGCAATCCCGCCGCCCAGCAGCCAAAATCCATTGTTTTGCGTATCTACGCCGACGGCGTGTTCCTCCTGCAAAAAGAGGTCGGCGAGGCCGAGCACTGGAGCTGGAGCGTGCGCATGGACAAATTCGACGAGAACGGCAGGGAAATCGTCTATACGGTGGACGAGGCCCCGGTGAACGACTACATCAAGGCCGTTGACGGCTTCGACCTGGTCAATATCCACAAATCCTACACCAGGCCCGACGACACCTCCCGCACCAACCCCTACGTTCGCCCCATCACCGGCGACCTCAGCAATCCCACCCTCTGGCTCTTCCTCATGGGCACTTCCTTTGCCGGCCTTTTGGTCGTCGCCTTCTTGTTCCGGAGGAGTGTTAAAAAAAGGGAGAAGAGAAGTTAATTTATCTTATTAAAGCAATCTTTTTAAGCAGTCTTTCCGAAGCAGTCTTTTCGAAGCAGTCTTTCTAAAGCAAAAGATTTTCATATTTTTTCGTGTTTTCGTATATTCCCCGGGAAATCAGGGGATGCTATACCACGAGTTCCAAAATTATGAAAAAAATTGCCCAACCGGAAAGGATGCTGCACATGAAAACGAATACAAAAAAAATCATTGCCATGGCTTCGCTGGTGCTGGGCGCCGTGCTCATCATCGGCGTGCTGGCGGCCTGCGGGCCCAGGAACAACATGGGGAACAACGATGAAACCTCCTCCTCCGCGCACGCCGCCGAGGATACCGGCCTTACCGTGCGCGTATTCCAGCCTCAGGCCTCCCAGGCGGCGCTGTGGGAAACCCTGGCCGCCGATTACAAAACCCTCACCGGCGTGAGCGTCGTCACCAACGATGGCCGGGACGGCACCCTGGAGCACCTCCGAGAGACTCTGCAGGCGGAATCCAACGCCACGGCGCTGTTCTTTTTCAACAATCCCCGGGAATACAACGCCTGGAAGGAAAACGCGCTGGATCTCGCCGGAAGCGAGGCCTACCTCAGCTTGCTGGACAATCGCCTGGCCCTGAAGACCGACGCGAAGGTTGTGGGGCTGCCCGTGGGTGTGGAGCCCTTCGGCATTATCTGCAACAGGACGATTCTCGACAATTATTTCGCCCTGGAAACAAAGACTACAGGCTTCACGGAAATCGGCGGCATCACCACCCATGCGGAGCTGGAGGCTCTGATAAAGGATATGCACGCCCACAAGGCGGATCTGGGAATAGACGGCGTGTTTGCCGCCCCGGCCTTGAAAGAGGAGCAGCACGGCGTTTGGACGCACCGCCTTTTGAGCCTGCCGCTGAGCCATGAGTTCCACAGGAACAACGTCGACCTCACCGGCGAATCCGTCAACGAGATCACCTTTCAGCACGCCGAGGGCTACCGCGGCTTTTATGACCTGATGGCAGATCACGGCACCGCCGCCCGGGAGGCTCTGGCCGAGCGCGGTTACGCCGACGCCGCGGCCGAATTCGCCGAGGGCCGGGCCGCGATGATTCTGGGCGGCTCAGAGTTTTTGGGCCACTTCAATTCCGTGCCGGGCAAGATCGTGGATGCCGGCGAAATAGCTTTTCTGCCCGCCTTTATGAATTACGGCGAGACTGAAAAACAGGGCCTCGCCCTGGAGCCGGTGCTCTATGCCGCGGTGAACGCCAAGGCTCCCGAGGAGGAGCGGCAGGCTGCGCTGGCCTTTCTCGCCTGGCTGTTCTCCTCCGAAAAAGGCATGGATTTCGTATCCAACAAGCTCAATCTCCTGGCTCCCTACAGCACGGCGGATGAGGCGTGGCTGCCCAACAATCCCCTCAGCGTCAGCGCCTTCCAGTGGCTCAAGCGGGACGACGTGACCCACATCGTGAGCCTTACCGCCCTGTCTCCCGGGGAGGAGTTCCGCACCGAGACCGTGCACAGGCACCTGCTGGGCTACACCAGAGGCGAAACCCCCTGGGAGGAATTCAAGGACCGGGTGGTAACCGGCTGGAGAGAATTCCGCGGAAAGATAGAGTACTAGATTTTAGATTTTAGACTTTAGACTTTAGATTTTAGATTTATTAGATTTTAGATTTTTTTGAAGGCCGCTATCGCTTTGTAAAGCGATGGCGGCCTTTGGCTTACCCGTTTGCGCTGTTGCGCTGAAAATGGGATGGTACTTCGAAAAAGATGCGGTTACGATTTGCGTTTTCTCATCCAACCGCCCAAAATAAATAGCAGTGATGTCGCCAAATATGGAGCAATGAGAAACCAATCCAAACTTAATCGCAGCGATTCAGCATAGCTGTAACCGGGAATATCCCAAACAAAAAAACTGCCTGGATGAAATAAAATTGCCAAAACAATGGCGCGTACTGTGACAAGGATCACCCCTGCAACTATGATGCTTTTCGCGCGCTTTTGTAAGCGTGCGCTGATAACGCAGTATATGCCCGCGCAGAGCATCAGCGCCGCCACTAAGAACTCATAGCACGCATATACAGCATTATGCGGCTCTGTTGGGTGTCCTATTCCGCCTAAGGCCATAATTCCATAACCCAGGCCCACAACCAAACCAAAGGCAATGGAAGCTATCCCTGTGATCATAATAATTATTTTGCCCCACAAGGAAACACCTTTGTCTTTGACCTGGTTGCACTGTTGCATTATGTATTACACCCTTCCGTTAAAATACACCAGGTCCAGTCTCTTCTTGCGAGGCGACCAGACCTGGCATTGTTGGTGGAGATGGCGGGAGTCGAACCCGCGTCCGAAAACCCATCCGAAACGGTTTCTACGAGCGTAGTCCGATGTTTCAAATTCCCTTCACGCGGCGCCGACGGACGAGCTCCGCGCTACGGTAGCCGTGTATATTCATGACGAGGGGCAAGGCGTCCCCTTCGTGCACGTTCACCGCTCAATGACGCCTCCGCACCGGGCCGCGGTACTCCCGGGGGAGACGGCAGCTTAATAAATTAAGCTGCGGCTAATTGATAGTTGTTGTCGTTTATTTCTAAACATACGGCTTTTATAGCGGGTCCGCGCCGCTGCTCGCTTGCGTAACTTCAGAATCCCCGTCGAAATCCTTTCATCCCCATGTTAATTTGTCGTTTGAAAAAGAAAATTTCCTCGCTAAAACTTCTTTCCAATGCCACATTGCTGCAGAACCGCATTAGCGGTGTGACGGGACTTGATTTTGCTGTCAACCGTCACATTTACTTTTGTGATGGGACTATACCAAATATCGTGATCACCTTTGCCGCGCCGGACAAATGAACAGTTATTTTCCTTGAGCAATGCCCGCACCTTCTTCTCATATTCCGCCATTACAAAGCCACCTGCCGTTCCGAACGAAAGCACAGCCGCGCGGGTTTTTGAGCGGACATGTTGAGAGACAGCAGCTCGGGCACCGCAAAGCGCACACGTTCAATGAGCGCGTCAAACGAGCCGGATTCCAGAACCAGTCCCGGAACGTCCGGGCTGTCGGCAATCCAAACCCCAGCGTCTTCATCCCACCACAATCGAACATTATACTCCATAGCAAAACACTTTCCTTTTTACTGATTTCGCCCTCACTGCCGCAAGCTGCGCTCCATATCTCTTTTGGCGTCTTTTTCCGCGGCGGAGGCGCGTTTGTCGTAAAGCTTTTTGCCCTTGCACAGCCCAATTTGCAGCTTGGCGCGGCCGCGCGCAAAATAAAGCGACAGCGGCACCAATGCCAGGCCCTGCTGCTTGACCTGCCCGTAAAGCCGCAGGATTTCCCGCTTGTGCATGAGCAGCCGGCGCACCCGCGCGGGCTCGCGGTTGAAGATGTTGCCCTGCTCATAGGGGCTCACATGCATGCCGTTGACGAAGAGCTCGCCGTTTTTCACGGAGCACCAGCTATCCTTGAGATTCACCCTGCCCTGCCGGATGGATTTGACCTCCGTGCCGAAGAGCTCTATGCCCGCTTCGAAGCTCTCAAGGACGTGGTAGTCGTGGTAGGCTTTTTTGTTTTGGGCCACGCGCTGAAAGCTGTTTTTTTCTTCCATCTATCCTCCTTCTGTATGCTTACGATAGACTCCTTACTCTACATATTATTTAGTATAGCAAGGAAACCAGGGTGTGTCAAGAAATTTTAATTGACAACTTGCCTGACAAAATTGCCACAGCGGAAATGTCATCCCCGGCGCTGCCGCTTTTTTTCCTCGTGCAGGGCTTTTCGCTGGCGCGCCGCCCTGCGGGGCTTTGGCGCCGCCGCCTTCCCGGGCCTGGGCGCCGCTTTGGGCTTTGCTTTTTGGGGTTCATGCAATTCCGGGTTTTCCTTGAAGAAGATCATGCTGCCGCCAACGACCTGCACCACCTCGGCGCCTGTCATACGGGCCAGGGCCTCGGCGGTTTCCCTCGGGGGCTGTGGAACGGTTTCCAGCAGCGCCTTGCCCTTGAGCAGCTCGCGGGTATGAAAGGCCTCAAGCATCTGCTTTGCCACGGCGTCGGTCACGCCCTCCTTGCCCACATGGAACACCGGCTCGAGACGATTCGCCTGGGCGCGCAGCTCCGCGCGTTGCTTGCTTGTCATCCTATTGCTCCGATCACTTATTTTATATTTTATATATTATAATTTTATATAATATTTGGCTCTTTTAGACAATTTTGGTGATATGCTGTTCTTTTCCCGCGGCGAAGCGGGACGATCCAGGGCACATGCGCTCGCGCGCAAAATTCCTCCGCCCCTTTGGGGCACCTCCTTTGCTTTCAAAGGAGGCTTTTGCGGTTTTCGCTTTGCCCTCTTTGCGGAAAATCACTGCAACCGGCTAAAACAGCTTAATATTTTATAAAAGAAAAATTCAACACGGCTATGATTGTGAAACCAGATCAAACACCATCTTCGTAAACGTCCGGTACTCCTCCCCTCCCCGCAAAACGCAGCTGGGGAACTCCGGGCGGTTCGGGCTGTCGGGCCAGGCCTGGGTTTCCAGGCAGAAGCCGCTGTAGCGGATGCCGTCCTTGCCGGGATCGTCGAGAAAATTGCCCGTGTAAAGCTGTACACCTGGCTGGTCGGTATACAGTGTCATGCGGCGGCCCGACGCGGGCTCCGCGACGACGGCGGCGGGACCGTTCCCGCTGAGGCAGTAGTTGTGGTCATAGCCCCTGCAGCGGATCAGCTGCTCGTCGGGCGCGCCAATATCCCGCCCGATGGGCTTTGCCGCGCGGAAATCGAATGCCGTACCCTCCACGGCGCGCAGCTCCCCGGTGGGAATGGAATTTTCATCCGTGGGCAGAAAGGCCGCCGCGTCGATCCGCAGCAGATGATCCAGAATGAGGCCCTCCCCCTTCAAGTTATAGTACGCGTGATTGGTGAGGTTGAGAATGGTGTCCTCGTCGCTGACGGCACTGTACTGGATCTCAAGGGCGTCTTCGGTAAGCACATAGCGCAGCAGGGCCTCCACCCTGCCCGGAAAGCCCTGATCCCCGGCGGGGCTGGTCAAACGCAGCTCTACGGTGTTTTCGCCGGCGGCTTCGGCCTCCCAGAGGGCGTGGGAAAACGCGGCGGCGCCGTGCAGGCAGATATTGCCCCCCTGGTTCGCCGTGACCCTGTGCTCCCGCCCATTCAGGCAAAAACGCGCGCCCGCGATGCGGTTGGCGAAACGCCCCACGGTCTCGCCCTGGTACGACGAGCGCGCCAGGCGCTCCTCCAGGGATTCGAAGGTCTGCAGGATATTCAGCGCGCGCCCCTCCCGGTCGGGAACCCAAAGGGCGTCCAGCGCCGCGCCATAGTCCAGAACGCGGGCGCGCAATTTTTGATTTTCGATCACAAACGCCGTGACCTCCCTGCCGTTTGGCATGGTACCGTAGAATTCACGCTTGATGCTCATGGAAGCTTTCTCCTTTTTCGCAGTAAATTAGGCAGCGCGGTCAGCACGGCCAGCGCCGCGGCGAAAACGCACAGATACAGCAGAGGCTCCCGTGTGCCGCGCATGGTCTCCCACAGGTAACTGCTTACGGTGAACGCGCCCAGCTGCTTCAGATGCCAGAAAGGCGCCAGGGCGTCATTCCAGCAGCCCAGGGTCACCAAAACCAGCAGCGCCGCGATATACAGCCGCACCCGCGGCAAGGCGTGATAGAACAGCAGCCGCGGCCCCGATACGCCGCTTTTCTCCTGTCTGCGAAGCAATTCCGGGCGCAGGGAGGCAAAGCGCCGGTAGAGCAGGAGGCTCAGCAGCAGATACAGCAGCGTCCAAACGACCCCCAGCAGCACCGGCGTGATGGGCAGCCGGAGATTGCGCAGCAGCTGCTCCAGAGAGGCGTAGCTGGAAAGAAGGGGCAGCAGCTGCAGGGTAACCGCGAGGGCAAGCATTGTCTTCCTCCCTTTAAACCGATAACAAGCGCAGACGTAGCTCACCACCACGCAGCAGCCGGTGCCCAGAATCGCCGCGGCCACCACGGGCCATACGCTGCTGTTGGCCAGCATATCCCGGATTGTGCCGTTGTCGGCATCCTGCATCGTGAGCCGGAACAGAAAGGCCATGGACTCCCGCAGGGTGGCGCGCACGCTGTTCCAGGGCGAAACCGCCAGGGCCGGAACCGCCGAAAGCCCCGCGAAGAGCAGGATACCAATTAGAGCCTTGGCGCTTTGCCCGCCGGATATGCACGGCGCGCGGCGGCTCCAGATCAACATGACAGGTAAGGGCGCGGCGGCGGTCAGCAGCAGGCCGATCACGGTCAGCGCCGCGTTTTGCCAAAGGAAAAACACGGCCAAAGGCGCAACGGTGGCCACAGCATACAGCAGCTGCCGCCCGGGCCGCGTCAGGAGCTCCGCCGCCGCGCCGGCAAACACACGATGGGGCTTGGCCCGGCACCCGTCGTCCCGCGCCATGGCAAGGATGCACAGCGTGCACACCAGCAGGAACTGCAGCGCGAGACTTACGGACAGCGCGCAGCGCCAGCCCATGCCGGATACACTGCGCAGGTTCATCAGGCCCGCGCGCATAACCCCCAGGGACAAGCCCAGCAGTCCTCCGGCCAGCAGGGAGCTGCCTGCCCGGCGGCGCATGGCCCGGAAGACGCCGGAGATAATATAACCGCCGCTGCCGTCCAGAAGCCCGCGCAGAGCCGAAAGACAGCCGCCGGCTCCCAGCATCGCCAGCATCAGCGCCAGAACGTTTCCCAGCGCGAAAAGCGCGCCCAGGCCCTGCAGCAGCTCCATCGCGTGGGCCGCCTGCATCACAATAGGCATGAGAATACAGTTCCAGAAGAGGAAGGGCGCGGCGAAGGCGAAGGCCGTGAGGTTAAGGAAGGCCATCCCCCAGCGGTGCTCCCAAACGAAGCGCGTCAGGGATGGAGAAAATGTGGAGGGTATCCTTTTATCAGCCATCCAGTATCCCCCCCGACAACGTCAAATACTCTCTGAGTTTCTTTTGCAGCAGAGATTTGTCGATCAGCTTCAGTTTATATTCGGAGACCATTGTTGGCGAAAGGCTGCGATTAAGCGCGTACTCAACGACTTCATTGTCTTGCGATGCGCAAAGAATCACCCCGACACTGGGATTTTCGCTTTCCTTTCTGACCTCTCTGTCCAACGCCTCAAGATAGAGGTTCGTTTTTCCAATATATTCAGCCATGAATTCGCCGGCTTTTAGCTCAAAGGCAACCAAACATCTCAAGCCTCTGTGAAAAAACAGAAGATCAATGTAGTAGTCATGCATCCCGACCTGAACGCGATATTCAGAACCGACAAAGGTGAAATCCTTACCTATTTCAAGAATAAAATCCTTCAAATTACGGATGATGGAATTGCGAAAATCGTGTTCGCTAAATGGCTCCGGTATATCCAAAAATTCCAGAACGTATTTATCCAGAAATATTTTTTCAGTTAGTTTCGCTTTTAGCTGTTTGGGGAGGTTTTGAGACAGCATATAGCGCTCAAAATAGGCGCTGTCAACTTGACGCGCAAGCTCTCTGGCTGAATAGCGTTCCTTAATTGCGAGCTGCATATAGAATATGCGCTCTTCTATTGACTTGCAGGCGGATAAAAGCTTCAAGTGATTCGACCAATTCAATTGTGTCAACAGTGTTGACACGATCTCATTTCCGGCGTAAGTCTCATAGAATTGTTTCATTCGGTACAGGCCGCGCCGGTTGAATCCTTTGATTTCCGGGTATTCTCTGGCAAAAAAATCCGCCAGCTTCTGAATAAACGAATCGCCATAGTTCTTACCTTTTGTGGCATTGCTCAAATACTCACCAACCTGCCAATACATGCGAATGAGCTCCTCGTTCACCTTACGGTAGGCATTTTCCCGCGCGGCTTCCACTATTTTCATCACATCGTTAAATCGGTTTGCGTCGCTTTGATCCAAATTTTGGTTCATACCGAGGCTCCTTTCAATCTCCACAATGCGTCCGGTTTCGCCAGCGGATTCTGCCCGCTACCGCGAAAATGCCAAACGCGCACAGGTTCGTGACTACAATCGTCGCCCCCGTAGGCAGGCCCCGCCGCACCGTGCATGAGAGGACAAAGCCGATGACAAAGCATGCCGCCGCCACGAGGGCCGCGCATACGGCGACGCCCCGGAAGCTCTTGCATACCCGCATGGCGATGAGCGCGGGAAAGATCATCAGGCTTGAAATGAGCAGCGTACCCATCATGCGCATGCCAAGCACCACGGTAAGCGCCGTGAGGCCCGCGGTGAACAGTTGGTATGCCTGCGTTTTGACGCCCGTGGCCCGGGCGAAGGAGGGGTCGAAGGTCAGGCTGAAAATCCTGTGGAAGAACCAGAGAAAGCCAGGCAAAACCACCGCGCTCAGGGCCAGGCTCAGCCAGAGATCATTCTGAGTGAGAGAAAGAATGCTCCCAAACATATAGTTCATTAAATCCACGTTGGAGCCGCCGCGGAAGCTGAGGATCAGCACGCCCAGCGCCAGGCAGCTGGTGGAAAAAATGGCCACCGCCGCGTCGCCCCGGAGCTTGCGGGCGCCCTTGCCGTCGTGCAGCAGCAAAAAGGCGGAAAGCATCACGGCGGGCAGCGCCACGGGCAGCGGCGCCCACTGGAAGGCGGCGGCCACCGCCAAGGCCCCGAAACCGATATGCGATAAGCCGTCGCCGATCATGGAATAGTGCCGCAGCACCAGCGTAACCCCCAGCAGCGCCGCGCACAGCGTGACCAGCATACCCACCGCCAGCCCCCGCCTCAGAAAGGTGTATTGCGTTATTTCCAGCAGCTGCGCTATAAAATCATTCATACTCGACTCTCCGGGCGGCTTGCCGGCCTGCCCTGCAATTCATCATGTAATCCTGCCCCAGCGGACTCGCGCGGTATTCCTCCGCCGTGCCGAAAAAACGGTCGCCCTCAAAAGCGCCGCGGGTGAGGTGCAGCACGTAATCCGCGCCGTCCAGGGCGCTTTCCACCTCATGCGATACCTGGATAACCGCGATGCCCTTGTCCTTGTGCAATGCGCGGATGAGCTGCGCCAGCTCCTTCGCGGCGATGGGATCCAGTCCGGCCTCGGGCTCGTCCAGCAGGAGCAGCCGCCGCGTGGCGCACAGCGCGCGCGCCAGCAGCACCCGCCGCTGCTGCCCCCCGGAAAGCTCGCGGAAGCAGCGGTCCGCCAGCTCGGCCACACCCAGCTGCGCCATGATCTCACCCGCGCGCGCCCTTTGCTCCCGGGTGTACCAGGCCTTGGGGCCCATGGCGCCCAGAAAACCGGAACGCACAACCTCCACCGCCCTGGCGGGAAAATCCTGCTGCACCGCCAGCTGCTGCGGCAAGTAGCCGATCTGCCTGCGGGCGGAATCCGCGCCATAAATAATTTCGCCCTTCGTGGGCCGCTTCAGCCCCAGCAGTGCCAACAGCAGGGTGCTTTTGCCTGTGCCGTTTTCGCCCAGCACGCATAGACGCTCCCCTTCACGCAAAACAAAAGAAAGCTCGTGCAGCACCTCGCGGCGCTCGTACCCGAGGCAGAGCGCGCGGCATTCCAGAACCGGCAGTTGACCTTGCATGCGGAAACAGCACTCCCCTTCGGCATTGTCGTTTTTAATCCAAAGACCGCCATTCTGATTATTGTATCACGTGACGGCGGGTTTGTCAAAGAATTTTATGAAACAGATAACGCGAAAGCCGGCAGCATGTCTCGCTGCCGGCTTTCGCGTTCATTTACTGCTCAGCTTTTGGCCTTTTCCATGTCCTTCGCGCGGATCTCCGACCGGCGGATTTTTCCGTTGACGGTCTTTGGAAGGGCGTCGACATATTCCACGATGCGGGGGTATTTATAGGGCGCGGTGTTCTTTTTCACATAATCCTGCAGCTCCTTAGTCAGCAGAGCGGAGCCTTGAAAGCCCTGGCTGAGCACGACGGTGGCCTTTACGGCGAAGCCGCGCTGGGGGTCCGGCACGCCGGTGACGGCGCACTCGGTGACGGCGGGGTGCTCAAGCATCACGCTTTCCACCTCGAAGGGCCCGATGCGGTAGCCGGAGGACTTGATGACGTCGTCCGTGCGGCCGATATACCACAGAAAGCCGATCTCGTCCCGGTAGGCGGTGTCGCCGGTATGGTACAGATCGTCGTGCCAGATGCGTCTGGTCATTTCCTCGTCGCGGTAATAGCCGGAGAACATGCCGAAGGGCTTGCCGCCGCCGGCCTCGTCCGTGCGGATGCAGATTTCGCCGGTGACGCCGGGAGCCACCTCGCTGCCGTCCTCGTCGGCGATGATCATGCGGTAACCGGGCGAGGGCAGCCCCATGGAGCCCAGGCGCGGCTGCATCCAGGGGTAGCCTGTCCAGCAGCTGAGGGTGGTCTCGGTCTGTCCGAAGCCCTCGAAGAGCTTGAGCCCCGTACCCGCCAGCCAGACCTTGTAGACCTCCGGGTTGAGGGCCTCGCCCGCCGTGGCGCAGTGCCTGAGCGCGGAAAGGTCATACTTTTTCAGATCCTCCTGGATTAGGAAGCGATACATCGTCGGCGGCGCGCAGAAGGTCGTGACCCTGTATTTTTCCAGCTTTTCCAGAATATCGGGCGCGCTGAACCTGTCGAAGTCATAGGTAAACACGGCGCTGCCCGCCAGCCACTGGCTGTACATCTTGCCCCAAAGGCTCTTGAGCCAGCCGGTGTCCGAAATGGTAAAATGCAGCCCGCCCTCCTCGCAGCGGTGCCAGAAGCAGCCGGTGATCACATGCCCCAGGGGATAGGTGTAATCATGCCAGACCATCTTGGGATACCCCGTGGTGCCCGAGGAAAAGGCCATGAGCATCATATCGCTTTTCAGGTTGCCCCGCTCCACCGGCGTTTCGGGGGCGCGCTCGAGCTCCGCGTCGAAATCAATCCAGCGCTCATTGGGCGTGCCGCCGCCGAACACGGCCAGCTTTTCCACGGTGGGACACTCGGGCAGAGCCTCCTCCATGGCCTGCACCACGCCAAAGCGCGGCGTCGTCAGCAGCATCTTGATGGAGGCGGCGTTCATGCGGTATTCGATGTCCTTCTTCGTCAGCTGGATGGTGGCGGGCACGGCGACGGCACCCATGCGGTGCAATCCCATAAGCACCGGCCAGTAGCGCCAGTCGCGGCTCATGGTGAGCATGACCATGTCGCCCCGCCGCATGCCCTGGGCCAAAAAGAAGTTCGCGGCCTTCACCGAAAGGCGGCGGATATCCTCATAGCTGAAGCGCTTTTCCTCCCCCTCGCCGGAGATCCACAGCAGGGCAAGGGCATCGGGGGTTTCGGCGGCCATCACGTCCAGGCAGTCGAAAACAAAGTTGAAGTTGCCGGGCACAGTGAGCTTATAGTTGCGTTCCAGGTCCTCCAGCGTGGCGAAATCGTCGCGGTGGCGGCCCGTGAATTTTTCATACATCGGCATAGGGCTTATTCTCCTTTCTCTTCGTGCGCGCCGTCGGGCTTGATCACCACGGCGATAAAGCGCGCGGCCTTGTCGCCCAGGGCCTTCATGGTGTGGGGCAGGCCGGAATCGAAGAAAATGCTGTCGCCCTCCTTCATCTCATAAACGGCGCTGCCGTGGAGGACCTCCATGGTGCCGGACACCATGTAGTTGAACTCCTGCCCCTCGTGGGAATACCAGGTGAGCAGCTCGTTTTTACCGGGCTCCACGGTCACCAGGTAGGGGTCGGCCATCCTGTCTTTAAAGGTATAAGCCAGATGCTTGTAGTCGTAGGCCTCGCGTTCGATGTTGTAGCCCTCGCCGCTTCTGGTCAGGGCGCAGGAGTGCAGCTTGGGGGATTCCCCCCGGATAATATTCAGGTGGTCCACGCCAAGGATGTTCGCTGCGTTATAGAGAAAGCTGAAGTTGTAGTCCCGCTGGCCCCGCTCATAGGCCAGGTACTCCTCGGGGCTGAGATGCAGCTCCTCCGCCATCTTTTCCACCGAGATGTCCATGATGTCCCGGAGCGCGGCTAGCCTGCCGCCGATTTCCACCAGTTGCTCTGTCATGATAATTCCTCCTATGCTCTATAAATTGTTTGACGCGCCAATAAAAAAGCCCCCCGCAGCGTCTGCCGCAGGGGGGCTTGAAACCGCGCGCCCTTATCCAGCAAAACGCAAAACAGCACCATCGCTAATCGCGATAATGCCAATAATAATAATGTTGGAACAAGCTCTCAGCATTATTTTTGCGCCTCCTGAATAACTGTAGCAAATAGAATAACACAAAAGCGCCGGTTTGTCAAGCAAATTTTCTTGATGAGATGAATTTTTTCGCTTTTTTTGCTTTTTTTATTTTTCTGCTATTTTTCTATTGCATTTACTAAAAAAATCGTGTAAAATGATTCTGGTTAAGTCTAGGACGAGATTGGTTCAAGGTTAACTAAGGGGTAAAGCAAAAGCAATGGGAGGAATAGCGCAATGGGAGGAATAGCTATGTTGAAGGCAAAAAGGGGATTATGTCTGCTTCTGGCAACGCTCATGCTCAGCTCCGTGTTCGCGGTGCCCGGCCTGGCCGGCATCACGGCGGAGCCTGACCTGAAGGCCGGCTCCGCGACAGGAGCCGCTTTCCGGGTACCGGAAACCATCTATCTGGAGCCGGGCGGCACGCGTTTTCAGTACTTTGTCGATTCCGACAGGAACGGGGCGCTCAACCGCAGCCGGAACCAGCGATCGGGCACGGTTGTGTTTGACTGCCCGGGCGCTTCCAATGTACGGCTGGACGCGTCGATGCTCAGCGGCGGCGAAAAGGACATGGGTGCGAACAGCGTAAGCATCCGGGCGCTGCATCCGTCGACTAACGTGACCCGAATGGTTACTTCCGGCGGCACGGCGATCTATACCACCGGCCTGGGCTCGCTGTTCGAGCTGACGCTCACGGACGATGGCGGGGTCAACAGCTCGTCGTGGGACGCGCCGGAGCAGCACAGCCTGCAGATGATCGAATGGGTGGTCACCTACGACCTGCAGGTTGAGGTGGACAACATCATGGAAATCCAACAGCACAAGGCCTACGCCTATACGGTCATTTACGCGCCGTATTATGGCGAGGCCGGGCAGGCGGGCCTGCTGCGCACCACAAACCTGCGCATCGGGTTCTCGGATTTTATTGAATCCTATTTCTATCTCACCGGCCTGCACAGGGTCAGCGGGGGCGACTACGAGCGGAAATTTGACGACAACCACCTTTCCGCCCTGATGGCAGCCGACACCAACGGCAAGGTGCCCCACCACTACCTGACCAAGACCACAAGCAGCTATGTGAAAGACAACCTGGCCCAATGGACCAACGAAAAAACGGACGGCGGCCTGGATATCTGGACAGAGGACGGCGGCGGGGACTGGAAGATCAACGTGAACCCCAAGGCACGGGGCCATATCACCGTGGACACCAGACGCTACACGAACCTCTACCAGATTCCGAACCTCAGCACGGGCTGGACGCTGTTCTGGATGGACTACGCCACCGCCTACGCAAGGCTGGAAACCCTCGCGGAATCCATCGACGATTACGAGACCGGCAGCTATCCCAATCTGGTCAGCGACTTCTGGGTCGGCGCGGCGGGCTTCAGCCCCATCACCACGCAGGCGCACAACGTCGACCAGGGCTCCTGGGCCTTCGGGCTGTATCCGCTGCAGGGCTCCGTGAAGCAGGGCAACGCCATATTGCAGACCTTCCACCATCTGGCGCGGAGCATGCCTATTGTGCCGGATTTTGACCTGTGGACCTTCCAGCGGGTGAATTTCAGCGTGGACACGGTCAGCAAGGCCTCGCTGCGCAGCGCGGTCAACAGCGCCAGCAGCTATTTATGGAACCAGACGAATACAGAGCTCATCAAGAGCTTCGACGGCACCACCGGCGATACGCGGGCCAAAATACGGGCCGCCGCCCTGGCCCTGGGCGACCCGGAGGCCCCGGCCACCCAGATCAATCCCGCCGTCACGCAGCTGAACGATTCGATGCAGAACAGCCGCGACTGCGTGGAGGCGCCGGTCTCCTTCCTGCCCCGCATCATCAATTCGAAGGGCGTCGGCGCGCCGGAGGCCGTCTATCTGCGGCCGGGCGAAAACGATATCTACCATGTGGTCAGCTACGACCCCACGGATACGGACCCCACGAAGCTGACCGGCGACCCGGGCAAGTTCCATCAGGGCGGGGGCAACGACAGCAGCAACGCGGGCACCGCGCAGCTGATGTTCAAGCTGCCCGACGAAATAAGCACCTCGGAGATTCTGGCCACGCGGCAGGTCAAGTATGAAACCGTCGACAAGAACGGCATCCCGACCCCCGCTGGCGCGACGGTGAACGACGTGCGGGTGGGCAGCCAGGGCAACACGAAGTACCTGACCTACGGCGAGTTTACCGATTGGCCCGCGCAGGACACCGGCGGGGGAAGCAGGGACGCCTCTCTCCATGAGCGCTATGTGGTGTTCTGGGCCGGGGAGCTGCTGGAACCCAGCACCGGCCAGCGGGCCGAGGGCGGCATCCGCTGGACCTTCCGCTTCAAGCACGACGGCATATGGTACGAAAGCTACGCCGTAACCTGGGTGCACCCCACGCCGATTGTTGAGGCGGGCGTGGCGGGGCTGTCATCTATAAATGTACAATATGACGGCACCGCGGTATATACTTATATCACCGGCGTACACCGGGTATCCGGCGGCAACTCCCGCTCCGGCTTCGTTAATGGCTTTGACAACTCCAACGGCACATCCTCCGCCGCCAATGTTAATTCCGCCAACGGCGGCCACAACAGGCGGGGCAACATGCTGCGCTGGACCTACGACAGCGCGAACCGTACGCCCTCCGGCGGACCGATGAGCGAGGACTGGTTTGACGAATCTGATTATAACGCGTTTGTCAGCGCTGGGAACTGGTTCCCCTCCCAGGCGGACGGCGGCGTCAGCCGTTTGCGCGAACACAGCATGGTTACAGCGACTGGTGATGGCCGTGTTGTAAGCCAGTGGTTTTTTGACCGGGAGCGAAAATACGGTGAAAAGATTCACGCCGACGATGATGGGGCCGCAATCAACATGGGCGTCCCCACGGCGCACCTGGCCATTGACATCAGCCGTTACGGCGGGCAAGCCTTCAACCGCATTCCCTTCCTTTCATCAGGGGCAATGCGCGCCGCTTCCTTTAACAACTATTCATCTCAGGATAACTATATTCACCAGAACATGACCATCCGCCGCAGCGCGACAGAGGTCCCCGGTTTTTCAGATCCTTTCAATTATGATACCGGTAACTGGAACGCCACATACAGCTATCCCAGTTGGGCCACGCCGATCTTTACTTTGGATTTCATCGCCGACGGTCATCAGCAACAGATTTTGAACTGGGGCGACAGCAAAAGCAGAAGGGCGGAGCTTATGCCTCCGCTGAATACGGATATTTCCGGCACAGACGCGCCCGGCAGATTCTCAAAAATTCCGACGCAATCGGATCTTAACTCTTATAATTTGCTGGATTCCGGCACCCGCACCAGAACCTATACAAACGAAATCGCCGAATACAAAATCCGCAGACCCAGCCTCGCTATCAATCCGGGTCCTAACGGATATCGCCTTTCCAGCCGCATCTACGTCGACATCAAGGTTGACCTGATTAACAAAGCCGCCCTGCGCAGCAACCTGCAAAACGCCCAGTCGGTCTTCCGGCCTATTGACCTCTACAAAACGGATGAGTATGAGGCCTACCGGGATGTGATCTTCCAGGCGGGCGAGGAGCTGGGCCGCGTGGCTACGCCGGCCGGCGTGAGCTCCAACGCCTGGCAGACGCAAATCGACAGCCTCGCGAATGAGCTGGCCCTGAAAAACGAGGCCAATATGGACGCCAGCCTGACCCACAGCTATCTCAATATCGACGGCAAGCCCATCGGCTTCACCGAAAGCAACCGCACGCCCACCACCTTCACCGCTGAGCCCCTGGCCGCCTGGCGTCACCTGTATAAGCACAAGGACGAAACCGACACCGATACCCCCACCACGGAGTCCATCTTTGAATCCCGCAGCTACGCCCGGCACTACAAGCGCAGCAACGGCGAGCCCTTCTATGCCGAGAGCATCGGCTACTTCGAGGAGCTGAGCCCGGCGCGGTATGAGGATCTGTTCGGCGAAAGCGGCCCGGGCACCGACGGCATATGGGGCACGGAGGACGATGTGGGCCCACGGCCCTTCGCGCAGGCCGCCACCTGCGACCCCACGGGCACGGACACAAAGGTATACTTCGCGCCCGGCACGGGCACGGCCTACTTCCCGGATGAATACTACATCGAGACCCTCGCCGACGGCGGGGAGGTGCTGCATCCGCTGGTCAAGCCGGTGATCACCTACCTCAACCCCTTCGACAGCGACAACGAGATCACCGTCTACGCCATGCCCGACCCCGCGCCGCCCTCCGCCCCGGGCACGCCTTACACGGCATGGGTGCGCCAATGGCAGGCCTTTACGCAGGCCTACGGCGGCGAATACCCCGAGGGCTCATACATTATTAAGAAGAACGCCATCCTGCCCCTGGAGATACCGGACGAAATTACGATTTTCTACCCCAACGGCTCCAAGGTGACGGCGCTCCCCGTGGCCACGCCGGGGCATTTCTTCGACTACGACAACATCATGGCCAATCCCCTGCCCGACATCGTGCGCCACGGCCCGGATACCGACCGTTCGCGCTACGCCTACGCGGCGGAATCCGGCCTGACAGACCCGCTGAGCTGGAACAATGTGATCATCGAAAACAACGGCCTGGGGAATTTCTCCGCGGACTGCGCCCATGAGGAGATCGTCGTGGACAGCGCGGCGGCCAAGGGCAGCAAGACCAATCTTTGGAATGAGTCGCCGCAGGACCCGGTTTCGGCGCTGGTATACCCCATCACCTTCGGGCGGCTGCAATACGATCTTTACTACGAGCCCTCGGTCGTTGAGGTGCGCTACACCAACGAGGCCGGCGACGAGGACTACGACGACTGGGACGACCCGGACGACGAGATCTACTATGTAAACTATTACGCGACCTACACCGTGACCGCCGAGGAGTTCCCCGAGGAGGACGTGCCGGATGGCAAATACTTCCTGGGCTGGAGATTCTCCGGCGACCAGCGGATTTATAACAACGACGCAAGCTCCCGCGGCTTCGGCAAATTCCCCACGAGCTTTGTGTGGCTGACCGAAAGCGGCGCCTACTTCTCCCCGGTCTTCGCCGACATCACCACCGACCTGACCATTGACGGCAACGGCGGCACCTTCAACGTGCACGACACCGCCGGCAGCGTTGGCCTGTGGTGGGTTGACGAAGCGGACGACGACACGGAGAAGGGCGGCTGGTTCAAGGACGGCGTCTTCTTCAACGATCCTGAAACGATGCTCGACCCCGCGCTGATCACCCCGGCTGACGAAAGCAGCGCGATGGGATACGAAAAGCTGCAGACCACGCAGGTGCCCACGCTGATGGAGCCCTCCGTGAAAAAAGTGGAGGCCAATCCCCGCCCGGGTTACGACTTCATTGGCTGGGAGATCGTGGAGACGGAGTCCACGGCCTATATCGCGGGCACGAATTCGTCGATAATGACCTGGGTTCCAGGCAAAACCTCGGCGGTGCCTCCGGGCGACCGCGCCGAGATCGTCTTCGGCGACCTCAATACGACCGTCCGGGCGCGCTGGAACCCCTTGAAGTACAGAATCGAATATTATGAGCCCGACGGCACCACGCTTCTGCTCGATGATTTCGCGGTCTACGACAGCCCCTACACCCTCGCGACGCAGGCACAGCTGCCCGGCGGCTGGCTGCCTCCGACCGGAAAGAGGTTCGTGGGCTGGGAAATCATTCCCGCGTCCGGCATGCCGACGCTGAACACAGCTTATGTGGAGGGCGTGCTGCGCGACAAAAACGACCCGGAGGATCCGGAAGCGGTCACCGCGCTGGGCCAGTACGCGGACGCGCTCATATATGCGGATAAGAGCGCGCTGCTGCTGAACGAGTACGCGCCCGGGGCGCTGCTGGAATGCGACATGGATGAAAGCGCGGCTTTCCAGATGACCTACGACTCCCATATGGGAAGCGCGATCAAATTCCGGGCGGTTTATGACGACCTTTCGATCGGCATACTTTATAGCGGCGGCGAGGCAAACGGCAAAAACGGTAATTTCACCGTGCCGAAGAGCGCGGCGGAGCCCGGGCAGTCCCTCGACCTGGAGACGATCCCCCACCTCGACGCGCCCTTGTATGACAGCCAGGGCATGCTGCTGCAGACCCAGGCGAGGTCCGTGTTCAACATCACGCCCACGCACCCGGACGGCTACGCCTTCCTTGGCTACAAAATGATTCTGGAGCGGGAGACCGCGGCGGGCACCGGCGTGTATGTGGACGCGGTACCGGCAGCCGAGTATGGACCGCCCTACCTGCAGGCGGGGCAGCCGTTCTGGGACGGCAATTTCGCCAGCACCCTGAATCACCTTGGGCTGACCCCGGCGATGTTCGAGCAAAGCTCAGACGGAACGAGCGCGAAATACCGCATCCGGCTGGAGGCGCAGTGGGACGACGTCAGCACGGTATACACCTTCGACCTTCTCTTCGACCCCGATCTGACCGTGGCGAACCTCGAATGGAACCTGAGCGGCTGGACCCCGGCGGGACTGGATGCCGGGACAGGCGGAACGCAGTATATCCGCGACGCTTTCGTGGGTCAAAAGATCCTCATGCCGCCCGAGCCGGCGACGAAAGAGCCGGGCAAGGTGTTCGCGGGCTGGTATATTTACGACGCGAAGGACAAAAACCCGCCGAACGCGGCCTATGCAGACGGCGACATGGAGCTCATGTCGGCGCCAAGCGGAACGTTTACGGTAAACTGGCTGCCGGTCAGCGACACCGTGACCTTCGTGGCGCGCTGGGAAATGGCCACGGACATCAAGATCAGGTATAACCCCAACGGCGGGACGCAAAAGCCGCCCTTCCCGGCCACAACCTACAGCACCGCCCCATGGACAGACCCGGTCAATACCTTTGATTACAGCGATACGAGCTATCCGCTGCGGAGCAGCATTGACCACGAGGAAGAGCTGCACGTTAAGCGCGCGGGCTATAGCTTCGCGGGCTGGGCGGTCTGGGATCCCGAGGAGGGAGAGGAAGGCGCCTACGTCGCCATCACCACAGACCCCTATACGACCCTGCCCTATCTGGGCGACGGCGCAACCAAAACCCTGGATGTCTACGCGCAGTGGACACCCATCCCGCCGGAAACAGGGGGCACGATACTCCCGCCTGCGGCGGGCAGCGCGAAGCTGGTCTACCATCTGCAGAGCCCCACGGCGGTTTTCCCCGCGGGCAAGCTGCCGAGCCACAACTTTGCCGCGCAGGAATACGAAGCGGTCTTATGGAATCCCTACGCGTCGACGAACCCCACCGGCCCACAGTATTGGGTTTCGGTGCAGGCGGACGCCAACCTGGGCGGGCTCTATGTCACCGGCGAAAACGCACCCATCTGGGCCGGCTATGAGTTCGTGGGCTGGTTCGAGGAGCCGGCGGGCGACACGGCTGTCAACAGCGCATGGCCCATGACGCCGCAGGATCCCGAAAGCACCTACGTGAATATTTACGCAAAATGGGCCGCCATCGCGCCGGATCCCGACTACCCCGGCCTCGGCGAAGGCGGCGACCAGAGAGAGACCGCGGGCAGCGCGAAGCTGATCTACCACCTGCAGGGCCGGGTGGCGGAGTTCCCCTCCACGGCCTTGCCGAGTCACATTTTTGACGGCGACACCTTTACGGCGAAGCTGCTTCAGGCCTGGACGGGCGATGATGTCACCAGCCCGACCTACAGCATTCCCGTTCTGGCGGGCAGCGCCATAGGCGGTCTTGAGGCAGCCACCCCGGTCTGGCATGGCTATGTCTTCGATGGCTGGTATGCCGACGCGAACTGTGAAACAGCCCAGCTTACCGGTGCCTGGATCATGGATCCGGCGGATCCCCTGAGCACCTTCGTGAAGATTTACGCGAAGTGGGTCCCGGCCACGGGCAGCGACAGGCTGACCGTGCAGTATTTCCCGATGTATGGAACGCCCCAGCCGCCGAATTGGACGCCGGTGACGGCAGGTACGGTCTTTGGGGCGAACCTGCCCGCGGTAACCCGCGCGGGGTATTACGACAACACCGACGGCCCCAGCGACGGCAAAATCTGGTATACCGCCGAAACAGGCGGCTACGAAATCACAACAAGCAGCCTGGTGCAGCAGACGGTGCCAGCCAACGAAAAAACCGTCAAGCTCTATAAGCAGTGGACAGCGATTCCGGCGGGGACGCCGGGCTGCGCCCAGGTGTTCTTCCATCCCACGGCCAGCGAGACGGAGGGTCCCTTCGACGCCACAGCGGGCTCCACGACCTATTACAGCCTGTTCAACGGCGAAAGCTGGTATGAGCCCACAAGGGCCGGCTACAGCTTCAAGGGCTGGCAGGTTGGCGTGAGGAGCGAAGGAGTCTGGGTGGCGGATACGGATCCATCCACCAACACCAACCCGCCGCTGCTGAAAACCGGCGCGAATTATACGACAGAGACAGTCGCCCTGCCCTGCGCAGACAGCGCGGAGGTGCATCTCTACGGCGTTTGGTGTGAAACCAGCGCTGTGACGCTGACCCGCAACACCCGCTGCGACCTGCCGATGGATCCCCCGCAGTTCACCGGGCTGTCGGCGAGCACAACCCTGGAAAGCCTGGATAGCGGCGAGGGCCTGGGTGTACCGCTGCGCGCGGGCTACGATTTCAAGGGCTGGTCCACCACGAACCCCGGCGAGGGCGTGCTGGGCGGCACGGCGGACGTGGCGACCTACAATGGCACGAGCCTGAGCTACGAGATGACAAAGATAGACGATCTGCTGGCAGCCCAGAACACGACGGCGCTGAACGTCTACGCCCTGTGGACACAGACCACAGAGGGCGAGAACCAGACGAAGAAGATTCGCCTGACCTTCGACACCGACGGCGGCACCTTGATCACGGCGGGCTCCGCGGGCGCATCCCTGCTGGAGAATGGCTATGTGGACGTGTTCGCGGGCACGGTGCTGGGCGTGCAGCCCACAGTGGCCCGGGGCGGTTATGTCTGGGATCTGGTCTGGTACGCCAAGGACAGCGGCGGCAGCTTCACCGTTCCCTTCGACTTCACATCCACGGCCATTCAGGCGGATAATCTGGCGGACACGAGCGCCAACCCCCTCAAAACCGTGAAGGCGGTCTGGACGGTCACCGCCGGCAGCGAGGGCAAAACGGATATCTACTGGCACGGCGGCCTGCCCGAGCCCAGCGGCTACTTCGGCGCGCCGGACGCCAACCCCCTGAAAACCATGCACGCATGGGCCGGCGCGACGGCGGGGCTCCCCCTGAACGAGCAGGAGGACTTCTTCCCCGAGGAACTCTATCCCGGTGAGGACGGCCTTCCGCTGCCGATCCGCCACGGCTATATCTTCAACGGCTGGGTGCGGGCGTCCGAAAGCACATTCCTGCCCGTCAATCCCGGCACCGTGGTAAATCCTGAAACGGTGATCGAAAACGAGGCTCTGAAGGAGCCCTCGGTCATGAACCTCTACGCCACCTGGGTGCCGGTCAACGGCGGCCCCGGCGGCGAGGACCCTGACCCACAGAACGCCGTGCGGCTGAAGTTTGACCTGAAGGGCGGCGTTCTCGCCAGCGACGGGGTCACGCCAAACATTACCGACATCTACAATGTGACGGCTGAGCGCGATTACGGCGACTACTTCAGCTTTGCCACCTATGACCTGGTGAAGGCCGGTTATACCTTTGACGGCTGGTACCAGGAATCCGATCCGCAAAACCCGGGCTGGAGCAAGGCGCTGAGCAACACCACAGCGATCGTTCCCGACGCCACCGCGCCGAAGGACGCAGACGGCGGCTACATCATCTGGCTGGTGGCAAAATGGAGCCAGCCCTCGGGCACAGGCAACGAAAACGTCCGTGTGACCTGGAACCCCGGCGACGGGCTGGGCAGCGTGCCCCCGCAGCAGGATATGTACTTCGCGGGACAGTTCTTCACGGGCACGGCGGCCGGCAACCCGGCCTACCTGCGGCCCGGCTTCCGGCTGGCCTGGTGGGTCTCCGACGACCTGGTGACCGAGGCGGACCAGTGGAAGGCCAATATCTACCCCAGCGATCTCATCACGGGCATCGAAAAGGTAAACCCGAAGCCCGGCATCCTGCCGATCGACGACATCTATAACGTATCAATGGTAGCCGGCTGGCAGGCCATCGACCCGGATAAGGAGAACGACGACGGCGAAAAGGCCAAGGCCGTTCACGTGAACTTCGATGTCAACGGCGGCACGGCCATTACCCCGGCCTCCGCCGCGCGCAAGGCGGTCAAGGCCTACGAGACCGGAGACGTGGCGCCCGTGGGCACCTTCGGAAACTACTTCAGCCTGGGCATTGACGCCACGACGAATCCCTTGACCGCCATGAGCATAACGCCCTTCACCAAGCGCGGCGGCTACCGCTTCCTGGGCTGGTTCCAGCAGCTGGAAAACAGCACCGCGCTCCAGAGCCTCAAAAAGGAAGACAACGATCAAATCCATCCCTACCTGAGCACAAACGAGCTCACCCTCGTGGCCCGCTGGCAGGCCATCGCGCCCACCACGCAGGATCCCGAGGAATATGACGGCAGCCTGGTGCTCCACTATGTCACAGCCCCCGGCACGGCGGTGCCCAGCGTTCATGTGGAGGCCGGAACGCCTTATACCACGGCGCTTTTGGACGGCGCCGCGGCGGCCTCGCGGCGGCCCGGCTATGTGCCGGATCCCGCCGGCTGCTGGTTCCTGAGCTACAACAGCGAGACCAAAGCCTACGCGGACCCCGTGGCGGTGAACGACGACATTGAGACCGTCAATCCCGGGGACGAGGAGATCACGCTTTACCTCAAGTGGGTGCCGGACGCCTCTATTGAGCATGTGACACTCGCGTTCGACGCGCGGGGCGGCACGGCCGTCACTGAGGGCAATCCCCGCGCGGTCACCCTGGGCAGCGGCTACGGCGAGCTGCCGGCCACCAACCGGGACGGCTACTCCTTCCTGGGCTGGTACACGAACCTGCAGGTGGACAGCGAAAGCGGCGAGCCTGCCGGCGTGCTGGCCGGCGCGGGCGTACCCGTCGAGCCCATCGACTTCGAGCCCGACGGCCTCGCGGAGAAGGAAAACAGCATTGAGCTAACCCTGTTCGCGTTCTGGGCGCCCCTGGATTTCGGCATCACGGTTCAATTTGCGAAAACACCCTACGGCGACAGCGTGACCATGGATTACAGCGAGATGAAGGTCTCCGCGGGCGGGAAATACATCGAAAACCACATTCCTCCCTACGGCGAGACCGACAAGAATCAGCCATTGCCCAAGGCCTATCTGGAGGACTACAGCTTTGACGGCTGGTTCCTCGTGGAGCACAGCCGCGGCGACGAGCACCCGATTCGCATCACGGAGCAGGCCGCGCTGGTTCCCGTGGACGAAAACACCAAGGTCGACATGGACGATGTGGACGTAGACGAAGAAACGGGCCTGCTGAGCGTCACGCTCTATCCGCACTTCACTCCGCTGAGCCAGAGCGTTCAGATTAAGCTGTATCCCAACGGCGCGGGCGCGTACCTGCTTCTCCCGGAGGACACGGTGAAGCACAATGAAGTGACGATGTCCCACACGAACGAGGCATACTATTATACCGAAAACGAGCTCAAGGCCACACCGCTGCTGAAGGATGTCACAGCGGAGCGAGAGGGCTACAGCTTTGCCGGCTGGTATGCCGACCAGGCGGGGGCGCAGGCTCTCGCCGAGAGCAAGAAGATTCTGAATCTCGAGGCCGAGACACCCACAAAGGTCACCACCGGGAGCTCTCGCGCGCTCTACGCGGGCTGGATCCCCATGACCTACACGGTGAGCTTCTCCAGCGAAGTGAACGGGAGCCCGGTAGGAGCCCCGCCGCCGGCCATCACGGTGGAATTCGGCAGCGCCTATGGCACCGACCCGATCACGCGCCTGGCCCGCACCCTGGCCCCGCCCACGGGAATCGACGGCTTTGACTTCCTGGGCTGGTTCGACGCCGAGGGCAACGAGGTATTGGCGGAGGACACCGTAGCCACCGCTGGCAACCATGTCCTTCACGCCAGGCTGCAGCCCAGGCAGGTGGCCGGCATCGTGGTGATCTTTGATCCGCAGGGCGGTACCGTGACACCGGACCATAAGTCGGTGACCTATCAGGAGCCCTACGGCGTGCTGCCCACACCAGAGCGCAAGGGCTACGTCTTCCAGGGCTGGTTCACCGAGCCCGAGGGCGACACCCAGGTAACCGCCGAAACCCTCGTCAGCCGTCAGGACCACCACATCCTCTATGCCCAGTGGAAGCGCCAGACGACGCTGCCGTTGATTATCCCGGCCCCGATACCGGTTGTGGTGCCGGTCATAGTGGCCACGGGAACCGGCGCGGGCGCGCTGTGCGGCATCTGCGGCATCAGAGGCGGCTGTGGCTGCGGAAAAGCCACTCCCCCGCCCTCCTCCACACAGCCTTCCGCCCCCGCGAAGCCCGGCAAGGGACTCTTCCCCAACACCGGCGACGCATCCACGGCAGCCGCGCTGGCTATGTTCGCGCTGATGAGCGCCGCGGCGGCAGCCTGGCTTGTGGGCGGCAGAAAGAAAGACGAGGAAGCGTAACCACAAACCGTAAAACCTGGACGAAATAAGCAAAACCCCCGGCTTAGCCGGGGGTTTTGGCTTGTGGGTTTTCAGACAATTGTAGTGATATGCTGTTCTTTTCTCGCGGCGAAGCGGAGCTATCCAGGCCTCATGCGCTCGCGCGCAAAATTCCTCCGCCCCTTCGGGGCACCTCCTTTGCTTTCAAAGGAGGCTTCTGCGGCCTTCGCTTTTCCATCCTAAAGCCCCCTTTGAAAGCAAAGGGGGAAAAGAATTGCCGCAGCAATTCTTGGGGGAATTTTTTCGCGCGAGCGATTTCACGCCTGCCTACCTGTACTTCTCTGCGGAAGAATCACTGCCACTGCCTAAAAGCGCTTTATTTATTTGTGTGTTTTCTTTTTTCAGTCTCTTACCCCGCAGGTCCCCACCAGATCCTCCATGCCATAGCGCCCGGCGGGCCTGCCGTGGATATACCGCGCGGCGTTGACGCAGCCCGCGGCAAAAATCTTTTTGCTGTAGGCGATATGGCTGAGCTCAATCACCTCGTCGAAGCCAGCGAAGAGCACCGTATGCTCCCCCGTGATCGTGCCGCCGCGGATGGCGTGCATGCCGATCTCGTTCTTCCCGCGCTTTTCCCGGAGAGGCTGGCGATTGAACTGGTAATCGCGGGGGGAGGCGGCTTCCAAGCCCTCGTTCACGGCCCCGGCCAGAATGTAAGCCGTGCCGCTGGGAGCGTCGATTTTCTGGTTGTGGTGCTTTTCGACGATTTCGATATCAAAGCTGCCGCCCAGCACCCGCGCCGCCTGCTTGGCCAGCTCTTTGAGCAGATTGATCCCCAGGGACATGTTGCCGCTGGCGAAGACCGGGATGCGCTTTTCGGCTCCTGCCAGCATCTGCGCCTCCGCTTCGCCGTAGCCCGTGGTGGCGAGCACGCAGGGCACGCGCTCCCGCAGAGCGTATTCCAACAGACCAGGCAGCGCCTGGGGAACAGAGCAATCGATGATCACGTCCGGCCGCTCCTTCACCTCGGCGGCGGAAGGATAGACCGGAAAAGGCATGTCCGGTTCGCGGGGATCAATGCCCGCGGCGATTTCCACATCGTCCTGTGTATCAATAAATTCCATAACCGCGCGGGCCAGGCGGCCGCCGCAGCCGCTGAGCAGGATTCCCAGCATAAAAACGCCTCCTTATATGTGCGGGGCATGCCGGTTCACCCAACATACCCCTAAGCCTTTATTGGTTGTTCCATATTCAAATCAATCCGTGATTTTGCAGCGCGGCCTTCAGCTTCGCCGCGGCGGCGTCGCTCATCCCGCACAGCGGCAGGCGGCAGGGGCCGACCTCCAGGCCCATCATGTTCATGGCGGCCTTCACCGGGATGGGGTTGACGTCCACAAAAAGATCGTTGCAAAGATCAAGCCATTCCAGCTGGAGCGCGGCGCTGGCGGGGATATCCCCGGCCACGCCCAGGGCGGCGATCTCGTGGGCGATTTCCGGCGCGACATTCGAAAGCACGGAGATCACACCCTTCCCCCCCAGGGCAATGAGGGCGGTGATCTGGTCGTCGTTGCCGCTGTAGACCGCCAGGTCTTCCCCGCAAAGGGCGATGGTCTTCGCCACGGAGGAGATGTCGCCGTTGGCCTCCTTGATGGCCGCGATATTCGGGTGCTTCGACAGCGCGAGATAGGTCTCCGGCTTGATGTCCACGCCGGTGCGGGAGGGCACGTTATAGAGGATAATGGGGATATTGACCCGGTCGGCCACATAGCTGAAGTGCTTGATCAGCCCCGCCTGGGAGGCTTTGTTGTAGTAAGGTGTGACCATAAGCAGCGCGTCGGCCCCGGCCTCCTCGGCCTCACGGGAAAGGCGGGTGGCGAAGACGGTGTCGTTGCTGCCCGTGCCCGCGATGCAGGGCACGCGCCCGGCAACCCGCTTCACGGCGAAGCGGATGACCTCGGCGTGCTCCTCGGGGCTGAGAGTGGGGCTTTCGCCCGTGGTGCCGCAGATGATGACCGCGTCGGTGCCCCGGGCGATCTGGTCGTCGATGAGCTCGCCCAGCTTATCGTAATTCACCGAAAAATCGTTATGGAACGGCGTCACGATGGCAACGCCCGCCCCGGTAAAAATGAGCTTCTTCATGGGGAATTCTCCTTTCGAAATGTGTAGTATGCTTCAGTTCTTGCGGGAATCGCCGCTGTTTTCTTTGTTGAGCGTGCCCTCCAGCTCGATCAGTAGGAACCTGCCAAGCTCTTTCACCACCGGCCGGTGCCATTTGCCCTTGGGCACGATGATGAATTCACCCGCGCTCACCGGAATTGATCCCTCTCCGGTCTCGAGCTGAAAGCTTCCTTCAATCACGTAAAAGAGCTCATCCGAAGCCTCATGCACGTGAAAATCCAGCGTACGGTTTTCGACGTTCACGACACTGAGCACGTGGCCATTCAGCCGCCCCACCTTATGATATTCATACAGCGAGTCAACGGCATGCGCGGCATCCTTCAGGTTTATTTTTTCCAGCATAGCAAGCCCTCAAAAGTCTGATATCTAATAAACTTCTTGCGAAAAGGGTGGTTTTTTGCCAGTGGGCGACCACAGGTCGCCCCTACTATGAATTCTGCCCCAATTCGATATCTAAAGTCTAATATCTAAAGTCTAATATCTAAAATCTAGTTATCCAGCCCTGGGCGCACAGCAGCTCGGCCATCAGAACCGCGCCGCCCGCCGCGCCACGCAGGGTGTTGTGGGAAAGGCAGACGAATTTGTAGTCGTACTGCGTATCCTCACGCAGGCGGCCGACGCTCACGGCCATACCGCCCTCCAGATCGCGCTGCAGCTTTGTCTGGGGCATGTTGTCCTCCTCGAAATAGTGCAGAAACCGCTTGGGCGCGCTGGGGAGCTCCAGCTCCTGCGCCGTGCCTTTAAAGCTTCGCCAGGTGTCAAGAATTTCTTCCTTGGAGGGCTTTTGGCCTTCAGAAAAGCGGCAGAATACAGCGGCCAGATGGCCGTCGGAAACCGGCACGCGGATGCACTGCGCCGTGAAGCGCGGCAGGCTCGCGTTGACGATTTTGCCATCCGTAACCTTGCCGTAGATCTTCAGCGGCTCCAGCTCGGATTTCTCCTCCTCGCCACCGATGTAGGGAATGACGTTGTCGTTCATCTCCGGCCAGGTTTCGAAGGTTTTGCTCGCGCCGGAAATGGCCTGATAGGTGCATACGAGCACATCCTCCACGCCCTTCAGAGGGAAAAGCGCCGGCACATAGCTCTGCAGCGAGCAGTTGGATTTCACGGCGATAAAGCCCCGTTTGGTTCCCAGCCGTTTTCGCTGGGCCGGTATCACCTCGCTGTGGGCGGCGTTGAGCTCCGGCACAATCATGGGTACGTCGGCCGCGCCGCGGAAAGCGCTGTTGTTGGAAATCACCGGGCATTCCGCCTTGGCGTAGGCCTCCTCCAGGGCACGGATCTCTTCTTTTTTCATATCCACGGCGCAGAACACGAAGTCCACGCCCGCCGCCACGTCATTCATATCCTTCACGGCGTCCAGCACAACGATATCGCGCAGGCCTGCCGGCAGGGGCTCATTCATCATCCAGCGGGTTTTCATTAAATCCCCATAGGTTTTGCCCGCGGAACGCGCGCTGGCCGCCAGCGCCGCAACCTGAAACCACGGATGCTCCGCCAGCAGCAGGGCAAAGCGCTGCCCCACCATTCCTGTCGCGCCGATAATGCCTACCCGGTACTGTCTTTGTTCCATGCCAATTCTCCTTCGAAAAAAAACTTGCAATTACTCCTATTATCATCTATACTATTGAAGTGTTCTGTATTATAACACAGCTTGCATGGGTTCGTCAATTGATTTTTTTGAATGGGCCATAAAAGAGTTTGCATTTTTTTGAGCCGAAGAGGGGTTTTTCATGAAAACATCCGCGTTTTTCTATCAATTGCCGAAAGAAAGCATCGCCCAGCACCCCGCTGAGCCCCGTGACAGCTCCCGGCTGATGGTGCTCCGGCGCGGAACGGATGAGCTGCGGCATGATACCTTCGCCAACCTGGAGCATTATCTGAAGCCCGGAGATTGCCTTATTTTAAACGACACAAAAGTATTGCCCGCCAGGCTCTATGGCCTGCGGGAGGGCGACGGCGCGCGGGTAGAATTTTTGCTGCTGCGCCAGCTAAGCCAAAAAGAGGAAGGTCTCTGGGAATGCCTCGCCGGGCCGGGAAAGAAAGCAAAGCCCGGCATGTCGTTCTCTTTTGGGAACGGCTTGATGCGCGGCACGGTGTCGGGGATTCTGGAAAACGGCAGCCGGCTGCTAAGCTTTCAGCACGAGGGCAGCTTTTACGCCGCGCTGGACGTCATCGGCGAAATGCCCCTGCCCCATTATATCACCGAAACGCTTGTGGACAAAGGCCGCTACCAGACCGTTTACGCCCGGGAAAGCGGCTCGGCCGCGGCGCCCACCGCGGGGCTGCACTTCACGCCGGAGCTGCTGGACAGGCTGCAAAAAAGAGGCGTCGGCATTGGATACGTAACGCTGCATGTGGGCCTTGGCACCTTCCGCCCGGTGAAGGCGGAGGAGATCGAGGACCACCGCATGCACGCGGAGCACTACGCGCTGCCTGCCGGAACAGCGGAGCTCATTGCCCAGACGAAGGCCCGTGGCGGCCGCGTGGTCAGCGTGGGCACCACCTGCTGCCGCACACTGGAGTCCGTCGCCCGGGAACACGGCGGGATCGTCCCCTGCGAGGGCTGGACGGATATTTTTCTCTACCCCGGCTGTACGTTTCGCTGCATCGACGCCCTGCTGACGAATTTCCACCTCCCTGAAAGCACGCTGATCATGCTGGTAAGCGCCTTCCACGGCAGAGAGAACACCCTCGCGGCCTACGAGACCGCCGTGCGGGAGGGGTATCGGTTCTATTCCTTTGGGGACGCGATGCTGATTGTGTGAGGAATGCTCCTTATCAATTATTCTAGCCTAAGATCATCATGAGTGCCTGTACGAATGGCGGTTAAAATCAGGTTTTCACCATCAATCTCATACATCAGCAGCCAATCTGGTTGAATGTGGCATTCGCGCAAGCCGATGTATTTTCCTTTCAGCGCATGATCTTTTTGCTGCGGCTCTAATCGTTTTCCTGCAAGCAGCGCATCAACGACAGTTTTTAATAAATGAATATCCGCCCCGCGCTTTAGCATACGCTTGGTATCCTTGCGAAATTTTGTGGTCGTTGCAAGCGTTAGCATTCTCCTTCATCCTCCAAGGCCAAATCCGCAAGATACGCATCGAAGGACAAAAAACGCTTTGCCTGGATTTTTCCGCCGGCAATATCCCTTGCCTCTTGAATCGCGGATTCGGTTTCCATATTATAACGGGGTTGTTTTGGCTGAAAGGGCAAACCGCTTTCCAACAAGGATTGACTCAGGAACATATGCACCGCATCTGAGATCGTGATTCCGAAAAGCGCGAACAGTTCTTCAGCCTGCTTTTTTACTACTGGATCAATTCGGATATGCAGGCTTGTTGTTTTGGTCATCATAATACCTCCTTTTCTCTATTATAACACAATGCCAGCACATATGCAACACATTCGCAACAAATTTCGAAAGGAATTTCCATGTTCCACCTCACCCACCAGGAAAAAAACGCCCGCCGGGCCGCCTTCACCACTCCTCACGGCGTCATCGAGACCCCGGCCTTCATGAATGTCGCCACCTGCGGCGCCATCAAGGGGGCGCTTTCGGCCTTTGATTTGAAAGAGCTTGGCTGCCAGGTGATGCTGTGCAACACCTATCACCTGCACCTGCGGCCCGGGGACGAGCTCATCCGCGAGATGGGCGGGCTGCGGGCCTTCACCGGCTGGGAAGGCCCCATCCTCACCGACAGCGGCGGCTTTCAGGTTTTTTCTCTGGCCAAGCTGCGCAGCATCCGCGAGGAGGGCGTCACCTTCGCCTCCCACATCAGCGGCGCGCGCGTTTTCATGGGGCCGGAGGAGAGCATGCGCATCCAGTCGAACCTGGGCTCAACTATCGCCATGGCCTTTGACGAGTGCATCGAAAACCCCGCCACGCGGGATTATGCCGAGGCCTCGTGCGCGCGCACGTATCGATGGCTTGTGCGCTGTAAAAACGAGCAGGCCCGCATACAAGAGCGAAGCGGCCGCCCGCCGCGGGCGCAGCTGCTGTTTGGCATCAACCAGGGCTCGACCTATGCGGACCTGCGGCTGCGGCATATGGAACAAATCCGGGAGCTGGCGCTCGACGGCTACGCCATCGGCGGCCTGGCCGTAGGCGAGCCGAAGGAGGAGATGTACCGCGTCATCGAAATCGTCGAACGGGAGATGCCAAAAGATAAACCAAGATATCTCATGGGCGTGGGCACGCCGGGGAATCTTCTGGAGGCGGTGCGGCTGGGCATCGACCTGTTTGACTGCGTCATGCCAAGCCGCAACGCGCGCCACGGGCACCTGAACACCTGGCAGGGCGTGATCAACCTCAACAACAAAAAATATGAGAAGGACGACTCCCCCATCGACCCGCGCTGCCAATGCCCCACCTGCGCGCGGCATTCCCGGGCCTACCTGCGGCATCTGTTCAAGGCCGGGGAGATGCTGGCCATGTGCCTATGCGTGACGCACAATCTCTGGTTCTACAACCATCTGATGGCGGATATCCGTGAGGCGATCGCGGCGGGGCGCTTCGGCGCGTTCCATGAACAATATGTAAATTTGCTGGACAGGCGCGTTTAAGCGAAAAAAAGACTTGCATCCATTGCCAAAATAAGCTATACTATTTTTTGTATTATATTTTCATGGGAAGAGGAGAACACACATGACTTGGTTTATTCCACTGGCGGAGGCGGCGACGGAGCGAAAGGGCAATTATAATATGCTGCTCATGCTCATCCCGATGATCGCGCTGATGTATTTCACCATGATCCGCCCGCAAAAGAAGCGCCAGAAAGAAGAGCAGGAGATGCGCGGCAACGTGCAGATCGGCGACGAGATCACCACCATCGGCGGGATCATGGGCCGCGTGATCACGGTGAAGGAGGATAGCATCATCATCGAAACCGGGGCGGACCGGACGAAAATCCGCATGACGCGTACAGCCATTGGCGTCAACAACACTGCCCAGGAGAAGCTGGCCGAGGAGCGCGAGGCCGCCCAGCGAGCCGCGCAGGAGGCCAAGGAGGCCAAAATGGCCGAAGCGGGCAGCAAACGCAAGAAGAGCAAGAAGAACAGCGAAGAGTAATTATTTTGGCATAGTCTCAGCGCGCGCCTCATACTTTTAGATTAGAGTATGAGGCGCGTTTTTTATCTGCCCTCGGCCGCCGCAGCCGGCCATTCGAAAGGATGATATGAATGACACTGGCAAAGAATAAGGGCAAAAGATCCTCGCGAAGGCGGGACAAAGAGCAGCCGGAGGCCGCCGGATGGATGTCCCTGGCGCGCAGAATTCTGGTCAGCGCGGGCATGGGGACGGTGTTTTTCTTCCTTCTTCTGCTGCCCGCGGCACTGCTCTGCCAGCGCCTTGACATCGCCATGGAGCAGCTGCCTCTGGTGGGGATTCCCCTGGCGGCCCTGGCCGCGGCGGTATCTGGCTATGCCATGGTGCGGCCCATACGGCGGCAGGGGCTTGCCCTGGGCGCGCTTGCGGCGGCAACGCTGTATGTCGTGCTGCTGCTGCTGTCCTGGCTAGCGGCGCGCAGACCGCTGGGCCCGGGCGCGGTGATCCTTTTGCTGGCGGCGCTGTTGGGGGGCGCGCTGGGGGGCGTTGCGGCGGCAAACAGGCGAAGCCGGCGGAAATAAGTCAGTTTTATTCATATATATCGACTTTGCTGTCGAAAATTTTCTGTAATACCAACCATAATTGTATTGCTTTTTGTGTTTATTAGTCACATAATAGGAGATGTCAAAAACTTCCAGCAAACGAGGGATGCCCATGGCAAAGACAGCCAACCGGCAGAAATTACATTACATATGCACGGCGCAGCTCGTACGAAACAAATTCGGCAAAACACGGAAATGCTATCGCTTTAATGTGTTTGATATCGGCGGTCCAGAGCCCCGGCTGCTGTACTGTGTCAACGATATCTGCTCTACCGAAAAGGATGCCCGTGCGCTTGAGGCTCTGTTTCGGCGCAACCAGGTTTCTCTTTGCCACGTGAGGGATGTGCTGGAGGACTGGGCGGCGGGCCGCTGGTAACGGATACCCCGGCCGCGCGTATCGCGGCGTGCAGCCCCTGTGCGTCCAGCTCTTCGCAGCGGGTTTGCTTGAGCAGCAGCTCCGGCGGCAAAAAGGGGTCGAACTTGCTCTTCGCGCGCAAGCGGTCGGGTACCGGGAGTTGATCAATATCAATGCCCTCAGCGCGCAAGCACGCAAGCGCCCGCGTGGGATCGCGGTCTGTCGTCAGATAGATGGGGTTAAACTCACTGGGGCAAAGTTGGCCGGCAATCCCCTGCCGCCGCAGCGCCAGGCGCAGCGTTTGCAGCTGCGCCGTGTCTACCCAGGGGAAAACAGCATAACCGCCATCCGCAAAAGAAATCGTCCAGCGCTCCGTAATCCCCCATTGCCGCGCGATTTCCCTCGTTTCGCTCAGGCGAAGCCGCGCGCCGGCACTGAGATAGGCGTAATCCGTATCGGAGCGCAGGATCTCCCGCATCCGCTCCAGCAGGCGGGCATGCATGCGGCCGCGGGCAAAGGACTCCCAGCGGGTTTCCGCCGCGCCCCTGGCCGGATGAACGGTGATTACGCGCTTTGCCTCATCGCAGGACAGCGTCTGCCAGGTTCTGCCCGCCAGGGCGAAGCGCTCCCCCGGCTTATATTTTTCGCTGACGGAGCCGAGCACCCCGCCCGGCCCGCGCACCTCGTATTCCTCCGGCGCCGTGAACACCGACAGAAAGTCGTGATGGTTCACGATGTGCTCCGCCTCAATTCCCACGAGCAGGCCGCCCCGCTCCCCCCGCTGCAGCTGGCCCAGCGCCAGCAGATGCCGCAGCAGCAGCCTGTATTCCTCCTGTGTGATGTTTTGAAAGGCCTCCAGGGTCAGAATCTGACGCGCAAGGGCGGCGGCGCTGGTCTCTCCGCCATTGGCCAGGAGCGCGCACATGGTCTGATGGTACAGCAGCCCGTAAGACCGCGCCCGGCCCTCCGCGGGCTCAATCCAGCGTTCTTTCAGATATAGCTCCAGCACCGCGATGGCGCGGACAAGCTCCCAGTGCATGCCCTCCAGGGGATCCCCGCCCGCCGGAGCCGGCGCGTCCTCCTCAATGGCGAAGTAGAGCTCCGCCGTCTGGCCCTGCCGTCCACAGCGGCCAATGCGCTGCGCGAAGCTGGACACCGTCACCGGCGCGCCCAGCTGCACCACCTGCTCCAGGTCGCCGACATCCAGCCCCAGCTCCAGCGTCACCGTGGCCCCCGTGACAAGGGGTATCTCCGAACGCCTCATCTCCCGCTCGGCCTGCTCCCGCAGCGCGGCGGAAACGCTGCCATGGTGCACCCGGTAGACATCCGGCGTTTTGTTTGCCCGGGCAATCTCCTTGAGCGCCGCGATGGCCTGCTCGGCCTCCAGCCTTGATTTTGTGAAGACAATCGTCTTTTTGCCCAATGTGCGCTGATACAGGCTCCGCGCCAGCGGGGAGGGCTCCTGCCGCTCCTCGCCGGGGAGCGGCTCTTCCCGGGGAAAGCACTCCATAAGCAGCTTCAGCTTCCGCTTGCTTTCCGGCACCACGGGATGCCTGCACGCCCTCTGGGTTCCGGCGGAAAGCCAGCGCGCGGCTGCCTCCGGATTGCTGATGGTGGCCGAAAGCCCCACGCGGCGCGGCGCGCAGCCGCACAGGCGTTCCAGGCGCTGCAAAAGGCACATGAGCTGCAGCCCGCGCTCGCCTGCCATGAACGCGTGCACCTCGTCCACAATAACGAAGCGCAGCTCGGCAAACAGCCGCGGACAGTCGCCCGGCCGCCGGGTAAGGAGGCTTTCCAGGGATTCCGGCGTGATCTGCAGCAGCCCCCGCGGATTTTGCAGCAGGCGTTCTTTTGCCGTGGAGGAAACATCGCCGTGCCACCGGCAGATAGGCACGCGGCCCTGCTCCAAAAGCCCTTTCAGGCGCGCGAACTGATCATTGATCAGTGCCTTCAGCGGGCTGATATATAATATCCCCACGCAGCGCGGGGGCTGCTCCCCCAGCAATGTTAGAATGGGCAGGAAGGCGGCCTCGGTCTTTCCCGAAGCCGTACCGGAGCTCAGCAGCAGGTGATCGTCAGAGGAAAACAACGCTTCGCAGGCCGCGTTCTGCACAGGGCGCAGCGCGTTCCAGCCCTCATGGTAGATGTATTCCTGAATATAGGGCGCAAGGCGGCTGTAGTTTTGATTCTCAATGCTCAATGCTCAATTCTCAATTCACGTAATGTCGTAGGGGTTCAAAATTTTGAACCCTATATGATATTTATAATCATTTGAACTCTATCTGATTTTTGCCCGCTGGCAACCACTGCCAATTTCGCAAGAAATCTATTGAAATAATTTGAACTCTATTTTTGAACTCTATTTGATGTTTTATTGGATTTCCTGAGAAATGGGTGTTTTTTTTTGCCAGCGGGCGACCGTCTAATAAGGGTTCAAAATTTTGAACCCCTACCAGGATAATCGCCATAGCGCAGCGCGTATTGGATCAGCGCCTCCCGTTCGTTTTCAAGCCGGCCCTCCAGAACCTCCTCCAGCAGGCGGTCCAGCGCTTTCCCCAGCCCTGGGCCCCGCAGCCCAACAGCCATCAGATCATTTCCGTTGACCGCAAGCTGCGAAAGCCGCGTGCAGGCTTTGGAGCCCGACATTTCGCGCACCTGGGCGCAAAGGGGCTCATAGGCGTCCAGCCGATAACGCTTGTCCGGCGCCTGGGCCGCGGTGTCCGCCCGCATAAGCTCCAGCAGGTCGAGAAGAGACTCCTCCCCCATCTCCCCCAGCAGCTTGCGCAGTGCGGCGGGTGGAATTCCCTTTGGCTCCGAGGCCTGCTCCAGCAGCCGCAGCTCGTGGCGGCGGATCAGCTGCAGCACATGGGCAATCAGCCGTTTGGGGCAGCGCAGGCCCTTGAGAAGCTCCTCCGCGATGCCCTCGCTGACGACCGCATGGCCATAGAAATGTCCCTTTCCGTCGGGGCCCCGGGTGAAGACCCGGGGCTTGCCCGCATCATGGAGCAGCGCCGCATAGCGCAGCGCGGGCGCGGGGCGAATGGCCTCCGCCGCCGCGCAGCAGTGCTCCCAGACATCGTAGCAGTGCCAGGGGTTGTGCTGCCCGAAGCCGTCCATGGGCTCCAATGGCGGAAAAAGCGTAAAGACAACCTTGCGGTACTCCATCAAAACCCGCCGGAGCTCCTGGCCGCACAGGAGCTTTGTGAACTCCTTCTGTATCCGCTCGGCGGCTACATGCCGCAGGAGGCCGCGCTGTTCCAGAATCGCGTCCGCTGTCTTCGCCTCCATCGTGAAGCCCATCACACTGGCAAAGCGCAGCGCCCGCAGGATGCGCAGGGCATCCTCGCCGAAGCGCTTTTCCGGCTCCCCCACACAGCGGAGGATTCCCGCGCGCAGATCGGCCTCCCCATTGAATGGATCAATGAGCCCATGCTCCGGATGATAGGCCATGGCGTTGACGGTAAAATCCCGGCGGCTGAGATCGGCGCACAGATCATCCGTGAAGCTAACCGTATCGGGCCTTCGGTGGTCCGTATACGCCCCGTCCAGGCGAAAGCTGGTGATCTCGATAGCTTCGCCGTCCACAATGGCGGTCAGTGTGCCGTGCCGCAGGCCGGTTTCGATGAGCCTTAGGCCCCGCAGGGCCTGCCTGACCTCCTCCGGCTTCGCGGAGGACGCCACGTCCCAGTCCCCCGGCACCGCCCCGCGCAGGGCGTCGCGCACGCAGCCGCCCACCGCGTAGGCCCGATGCCCCACGGCTTCCAGCGTATCAATTATTCTTTTGGGCGCGCCGGGCAGATTGATCATATCGCTCCCACTTCATCTTCTATCGCAATCACGCGCTCCGCGATCTCCCGCAGTTCTTCCATTGTGCGCAGCGAGACGACTTCGGCCCGCAGCCTTGCCGCGCCGCGCAAGCCCTTGATGTACCAGGCCGCGTGCTTGCGGGCCTCCCGCATGCCGATGGTATCGCCTTTGTATTCGCACAGCAGCCGCACATGCTCCAGCATCACGCGCATGCGCCGCGCCGCGCCCGGTTCAGGAAGAAGCGTCCCGTCCCTCAAATACGCCTCAATCTGGCGGAAGACCCAGGGACGGCCCATCGCGCCCCGTCCCACCATCACCATGTCGCATCCGGCGGCCTCCAGCATAGCCGCGGCGCTCGGCCCGTCCGTCACGTCTCCATTGCCGATCACGGGCAGCGACACCGCCTCCTTCACCGCGCGGATGCTTTCAACATCCACCGGCGGAGCATACATCTGCTGGCGGGTACGCCCGTGCACGGTGATCCAGGCGGCGCCGGCGGCTTCGCAGCGCTTCGCCAGCTCCACAGCGTTGCGGCTTCCCTCGTCCCAGCCCGCGCGCAGCTTCACGCTCACGGGGATATCGCTCCCCGCCTGCCGGAGGGCGTCTGCCGTGGCCAGGACAATCTGTTCGGCAAGACCCGGCTCCCGCATGAGAGCCGCGCCCCCGCCCTGCCCCGCGATCTTCGGCGCGGGGCAGCCCATGTTGATGTCGATGAAATCCGGATTATGCTGCAGCGCGGCCCGCGCCGCCACGCGAAAGCAGGCCGGCTCCCGCCCGAACAACTGAATCCCTGCGGGCCGCTCATCCGGGGCGAGAGCCATTAACCGCGCGCTCTTGCGGTCGCCCATGCTGACCCCCTTGGCGCTGACCATCTCCCCGCAGCAAAACGAGGCCCCCTGTGTCATGCAGAGCTCCCGCATAGCGCGGTCGGCGACGCCCGCCATGGGCGCGAGGGCCGCGCGATTTTGCATGCCCTTAAAAATCATACCCGCTCCGTCTCCTCCAGCTCCAGCCAGAGGGAGCGCTCTTTACTTATTGGATCATCTTCCCGCTCCTCCGGCTCCCCGGGGACCAGGGACATCACCTCGCACTTGCGCGCGCGCATCCACAAAGAGGGCTCGACCCGCAGGGTGTAGCCGCAGCCAGAGGGGGTAAGCCACTCGTGCATGGGCGCCTCCGGAAGCCCGAACGCCGCCAGCAGCGCCATGATCACGCCGCCATGGGTGACGATCGCCGAGCGCCGTGTGCCTGTCTTGATCAGCCCGTCAACGACTTTCACAAAAGTATCGCAGATGCGCGCCTGAAAATCCGAAAGCGCCTCGCCGAAGGGCGGCGTAACGCCAGCCTCACCCCCGATCCACCGGGCGAAAAGGGGGTGCCGCTCCAGCTCTGCCGGGCTTTTGTTCTCGTACTCGCCGAAGTAGTACTCAATGAGGCCCCGCATCTCAATGGGCGCGTTGTCCGGATACAGCAGCGCGGCGCTTTCCCGGCAGCGGGCCAGGGGCGAGGTGAACAGCGCGTCCGCCTCCGGATAGCGGCAGTCCCCGCGCAGCGCGTCAAGCTGCCGCCGTCCCTCCCCGGTCAGAGGCGCGTCCGTATGGCCGATATAGCGGCCCTCGGTTTCTCCCTCGCACAGGCCGTGGCGAATCAAAGCGATATAGAAAGATTTCATGGCAATAGCGTTCCCTTCAGACCTTCGAATATAATTGGCCGGCAATGACCGCCGCCGCTATATCACTGCTGGCTCTGCTTCACAGCCTCAAAGCGATTTATGGCCACGGCGCCGAAGTAGATCGGATCGGTGCCGTTGATATAGCGCCGCATAGCGTTGATGGTGTCCATCGTCGGCGCGGCCAGAAGGATGTCGGGATTGGTGGTGGAAA
>Ga0099364_10001432_pt1 | contig 39479 bp, 32 predicted proteins | sample TergutTh196P3_FD_73070 | JGI IMG/M metagenome (GOLD analysis project Ga0099364, IMG submission 73070) | Microcerotermes parvus P3 segment gut microbial communities from Pointe-Noire, Republic of the Congo - Th196 P3 | ecosystem: Host-associated > Arthropoda: Insects > Digestive system > Gut ... | reverse complement strand
TTAGGATAGAAGCATTGTAAAATATACATAGTACCGATTGTACCTTGAAAACCGAATATTGTGTTAAGTCAGCTTATTATTCGGCATTCTATTGAAAGGAATGTTGAATAATGTCAAAAAGAAAAAACCCGGATTACACCGGATATATCCGCCAGCGAAAAAACGGGACTTGGGAAGGACAATATCTCTACGATGGCGTCCTGAAAAGTGTTTACGGAAAAACCGAACCCGATGTCCGCGAAAAGATAAACAAAATTTACGCGGACATTCTCGCAGGAACATTCATCGGCGGAAGCAAAGACACCGTCGCCTTTTGGCTGAACAAGTGGCTAAAAGAATATGCTCAGCCAACCGTTCGCCCAAGTACATACACAAACTATGAAACCAATATCCGCGGGCATGTTGTCCCCTCGTTCGGGCATATCAAGATGAAAAACCTGAAATCAGAGCGCGTTCAGCAGTTTTTTAACGAGAAATCTGTTTCCGGTCGTCTTGACAGAAAAAGTGGCGGGCTCGCGCCGAAAACACTTCTGAACATTCGCAATATGCTCAACGAAGCCTTTACACAGGCTTGCACTAACAGAATGTTGGCATATAATCCAGTATCGGGTGTCAAGCTTCCCTCGGCGAAATATAAGGAGCAGCGCGTCCTCAATGACGCCGAAGCGGAAAAGCTCAGCAAATTTGCCGAAGCATCCAACCATCCAATGGCAAAAGGCATCGTTATCTTGCTGAACTGCGGTTTACGAAAAGGCGAGTTACTCGGACTCCTATGGGACAGCGTCAATCTCGGCGATAATTCCATCATGATCCGCAAAAATTTGACCCGTATGAGGCACCCGAAGAAATTTACACCTGAATATACGCGCGTAGACACATGGGCTAAAAAGAACACCCGCACAGGGCTATACCTTGGTCCTGTAAAAACCCACAAGGGCAACAGGAAGGTCTATCTGCCTCGGAAAGCCCGACAAGCAATCTTTGATTTGAAATCGTGGCAGGAAGCATTGGCGGGCGGCGCTTCCATCGAAACAGTCAATCCTATGCGTTTTGTGCTGTGCAACGAGCTTGGGCGCCCCCTCGACCCTAAATACTTTGAGGAGTGGTTCACCATATTCGTAAAAGATGCAGGATTGGAGTCCGCAAATATCCACTCCACCCGCCACGCTTTCGCGACTAAGGCGCTCCAATTGACTCAGGATATCAACTCTGTCGCAGACATCTTGGGACATGCCCTGCCATCAACTACGCTAAACATGTATGGACATACCTTTGACGACCGCAAAAAGAAAATCATGGAGATGTTCGACTACTAAAAAACTGTTTCGGTTCCGTTTCGGTATGACGTTTCGGTATGGGCACTTCATTTCACAAAAGTAAAAGTGGCTCAAACATAATGTTTAAGCCACTTTTAGATGGTTGCGGAGGATGGATTTGAACCCACGACCTTCGGGTTGTGAGGCGGTTTTGCCAACTGCAAGATTCCCGTTTCAACGCAGTTAAGCCATTGTTTCGCAACGTGCCTTCTATGTAATTGTGATTTGTCTGCGCTTCGACGCAGTCATATAAAAGGTCACATCGACTCGAAACAATCATATAATAAGCCTAAAACATATATTGTGAGGTTGATGGTATGATAGAGAGAATCCCGCTTGAACAGGCGGCGGTCGAGCTTTGTAACGCAAGCGCCGTACCACCGTTGATATTTGAGCTTCCGCCGGAAGAAGGGCGCAAAAGATTAAATGAGGCGCAAAACACGCCGGTATTCAAAGAACCCGCAAGCATATCCACATTAAGAATCAAGACGACAAACGGTTTCGGGGAATTTATACTTTATTGCGTTGTGCCGGAAAACATAACGGGTACCCCTCATATGATTCTCTACATACACGGCGCGGGATGGGTGTTCGGCAACTTCCACACGCATGAGAAGCTGGTGCGGGAACTGGCGGCGAGAACGAATTCGGTTGTATTGTTTCCCGAATACAGCCTTTCCCCCGAAGTAAAATACCCTGTGGCGCTTGAACAATGCTACGGGGTTCTGTCCAATCTGCCCGCTGTTATACAGCAATTTGGACTGGAAGCGCGTTTGGATACCTTAACGGTAGCGGGGGACAGCGTAGGCGGCAACATGGCAACCGCTTTGACCATTCTTTCAAAATACAGAAACGGTCCGCGTATCCATAAACAGCTTTTGTTTTACCCTGTTACAAACGCATACTTCGATACGGAATCCTACCGGGAATTTGCGGAAGGGTATTATCTTTACAGAGATGGCATGAAGTGGTTCTGGGACCAATACACAACCTTGGAAACCGACCGTAATCAGATTACGGCGTCACCTCTAAGGGCAACCGCCGAACAGCTTCGCGGGCTTCCCCCAGCACTTGTTATAACGGATGAAGCCGACGTTTTAAGGGACGAGGGTGAAGCGTATGCAAAGAAATTATTGGAGGCAGGTGTGGACACCACCGCTGTGCGTGTTTTGAGTATCGTACATGACTTTGTTATGCTCAACGCTTTGGATGAGACAAACGGATGCCGTGCGGCTATGGATTCGGCAACAAGCTGGCTTAATCGGAAAAATATGCAATAATTGCATTACCGCACCGACGATTCCGCCTTCCATGAAAACCGACACGCAGATTAAACTTAAAGCTGCTTCCCGGCTATTGGTGCGATTGCCGGTAACCTCAGTCTCTCCCGCAGCACCGTATGCGGTTCGTATAAGAACCCAGTATTTTTCAATTGCGGGTTTGCAATAACGGTGTTCTTGTAGAATCGAAGCCAAAGAAAAGAGCGTTAAGGGTTTCAGCCTTGACGCTCTTTTACTTTATTCTGAAATCACTTTAAAGGCGGCAGGTCGTCCTCGTGTATCAGCAGGCTGCCGGTCACGACGCCGTTTGTGCTGAACACTGCAAGGTATACTCTGTCGTGTTCCGTTGCGCCGCCGGATGGGCTCATGAACATCTGGTTCGAGGCTTTTTCGGCAATTTGCGTGACTTCCTGCGGGTTTTCGGTAGTGATGAAAGGGTAAATATTTTGATAAATATAATGATGGCCCTCTGACGGGTTAAGCGCAACAATCCGGTTTTGGTGTGTGGAATAATCCGTTATATAAACCGTGTCGGGCGCAAACTCGGAGCCGACAAGCCGGTCGTAGAATCCCAGTTCTTTTAGCAAGCCGATTGTGTTCACATATTCATGGGTGATAAGGACATTTTCGTCCACCGGTTGATCGTAAGACCGTGAATAATCCGGGATCTGGATTTCAAACCGGATGTAACCGAGCGCCGGCATGGATGGCCTCATCATTTCGGCTAAGGTTTCGTTTAGCATATCCTCCTTGACGGCCGCAACCAGCCTTTCCATATCGCTGCCGTAAAGGGACATCCGCGTGCTTTCATTTCGCAGCGCGTTGTAGGTATACGCCGCCGATATCCTGCCGCCACCGTCGCCCCAATTTGTGAATAACGGCGAGGACGCCATGATGAAATCATTTTTATCCTCCAGCGCGGCGAGCATGGCAAAGCCGTCCGGCGGAACCCAGCGGTAGTTGCGTTTTAAGGTCAAGCCGTTTTTAAGCTTATACTGAAGCGTTATCTGCTCAAAAGAGGCGTTCGATTGACCGCTTAATTTGTACTCCTCCACCCAGGATTTATGTGCGGACGTGACGATTTCGATGCTTTCCGGCAAGACAAGCTCTTTCTCGTGCCACCAGCCCCAGCCGAAGCCCAAGCTCTTTTGGCGGCCTGAATAGTCAATTCTCACGGACTGTACCGTATCTGCGGCGGGAACCCTGCCGACAAAGCCTGTTACGTCCAGCGCGACCGCTATGATGGCAAGACTGCAGACAAGACCTGTTCCGGCTAGCCACTTCAGGCTTTTGAGAAGGTGCCGGATACCTCTTGACATGATAAGCTCCGCCACCACGCCAAGCAGCAGCGCCCCTAATATGACGCCGATGGATTGGACGACCCATCCCGTCCTGTTCAGGATGGCAAACAGCAATGCCGATCCCGCGAACGCCGCTATCATCTTAACGATGGTCTGAAATAACCCGTCCGCCTGTGTTTGCTGGGCAATCTCGCTTTTCCGGCGCTTATACGCCCATACCGCCGCGAAGTAGAGAAGCACTGCGGCAATCATGCAGATGAAGTAAAACAAAAGCGTTTCACCCGGAGGGAACGGGATTCCATATCCGGACAAATTGGAGTCCCACCAAAAAGTCCACTTATAAAAGATAAACGAAAACGGGCTTAAGAGCAGCATGTATTTTCTGGGGCTAAAGGACGCGCCGTAGACAAGCTCCGACCATACCGAGCCGGAAACGAAGCAGATGAACAGCATGGACACGCCCACAGTACCTGAAACAACCAGCGCGTCAAAGGTGGTTCCGACGCTTGCGGCGATAAAGGTCACAAACAGATACACCGCCGATACGTAAATAAGCATCCCGAGGATATCCTGGACGATGAACCACAGCCAAAAAAGGAAAGAGACGTTCATGTAGGGCGTTCCGTAATATCCGATGGCTTCTATTAGGGCGGCGATTAGTCTATTGAGCGCGTAAGGGGCCGCCAAGGTAATGATGGAAGCCGCGAAATTAGCCGTCAAAAGCTCCCGCCTTGTCACGGGGATAGAGTGGTATAAATCCACCGCTTGTTTCGAGTGCATATAGCTGCTTGAGGACAAGGCCAGAACGATTGCGAAAACCGCCGCGGCGATGTAACCGAATATCAAAACTGGATTATTGGCGGACATTGAATCAAAGGAAAAGCGGTGCGCATTATTTTGATAATCTATCAGGCTTATGATCACCGGCAATTGAATAATCAGGAACAGGATGATCATAATACCGACCGCAAAAGGGGCCTGCCTTTTCAGGGCGCTTATGAAAACCGGCTTAACGCGCGGCCCGTTAGAAAATGATTTTGTTGTAGTCATAACCGACCGCCTCCATTTCATGAATGAAAACCTCTTCTAAGGTTAAGGGGATGGTCTCCACGAACATCGGGCCCAGCGTTTCGAGATATCTAAGGATTTCGTCGCTTTTTCCCCTGACAACCATATGCAAAACGCTGCCGCTCTTCTCAAGCTGCATGATGTTAAGCTGTTTTAAGGCGTCATCCTCAGGCATCAGGGAGAATCCGGCCTGTACCTTGCAGAAGCCAAGCTTCACCTCGTCGATTTCCCGCTCGAAGATGACCTTGCCTTCGTGCAGCAAGCCCATATGGTCGCAGATATCCTCAAGCTCCCTTAAGTTGTGCGACGAAATCACCACGCTCATCGAGCCGTCCGCGACCCTGTCGGCTATAATCTTTCGCACGGCGCCGCGCATGACAGGGTCCAAGCCGTCAAATGCTTCGTCCAAAAGGAGGTAACGCGGATTTGCGGCTAAGGATAATATCAGCGCCGCCTGCCGCTTCATGCCCTTTGAAAAGGTGTGGAGCTTCTTTTTCGGATTGATCGGAAAACGCCCGCAAAGCTCCCCGTATATCTCAGCGCCGAAGCCTGTATAGACCGAGGAGTAAAAGGCCGCCATGTCGTCCATTGTGCTTTGGGGCAGGAAATACAGATCGTCGGAAACATGAAAGATCATATTCTTTATATAAATGTTTTCAAAAGGGTTTTCGCCGGCTACCGTGATTTCGCCGCCGTCCGGGCGGTAGATACCGGAAATAGTCCTGAGCAATGTTGATTTCCCGGAGCCGTTAGAGCCTACCAGCCCATAAATCGAGCCGTCCTTAATCTCCGCGTAAAAATCTTCAAGGGCGCAAAACCCGTCGAATGTTTTTGTAAGGCCATGTGCTTTAATCATCTGCTTGGGACTCTCCTTCCGCATGATTTTTGCCGCTGAAAACCTCGTCAACAGCGCTGATAATCCGCTCTTTTGTGACGGAGCTGTTTTTCGCAAGCAGCACCGCGGATTTCACCCTTTGTACCTGCTGCTCGCGAAGCTGGTCCGCAAGCTTGTCGCTTCTGCTTATATATGTCCCGCGACCTACCACGGAATAGATGATATTCTCCCGTTCCAGCTCCTGATATGCCTTTTGCACCGTGTTGGGATTTACCCCTAAATCTCGTGCGAAGCTTCGCACGGCAGGCAGCGCGTCACCGGGTTTTAGCTCCCCAAGCAGCACAAGCTCTGAAATTTTGGACTTTAGCTGCTCATAAATCGGCCGCCTGCTTAAAAGGTCAAGCTTTATTAGCGTATCCATGCTTATTAGGCACAGCTCCTTTCATGTATGAATTGTACTATGACATATAATACAATTCATAGAATAACACAAAAATAAAACCATGTCAATACCGAATTGCGATTGAGTTTTCATTCATCTTATGATACCCTTGATATACGATGTACAACGTTATACATCGTATATCAAGGGTAAAATTTTTATAAATAAATAAAGGAGCGCAATCTATGAAAGCATTGTTAATCGGAGGCACCGGTACTATAAGCGCGGCTATATCAAAACAGCTTCAGGAAATGGGGTGCGAGTTGTATCTGTTTAACCGCGGGAACAACGTATCGCAAATTCCTGCGGGGGTCAGTGCGCTCAGCGGAAACATACACGACGAGGTGTCGGCCGCCAGGATTTTAGAAGGGCACAAGTTCGATGTGGTCGCCGATTTCATCGCGTTTGAGCCTGAGCATGTTAAGCGCGATTTCAGGCTGTTTTATGAAAATACCGGCCAGTATATCTTTATCAGTTCGGCGTCGGCTTACCAGAAGCCGCCGGTAAATCCTGTGATTACCGAAAGCACGCCGCTATCAAATCCGTACTGGCAGTATTCCCGCAGCAAAATCGCATGCGAGGAATGGCTGATGGAGCGATTCCGCTCGGACGGCTTTCCCGTTACGATCGTGCGGCCAAGCCACACATACGGCGACACATCCGTACCGATCGCCGTGCATGGGGAAAACGGGCCGTGGCAAACCATAAGCCGCATCAAAAAGGGAAAGCCCATAATCATCCACGGCGACGGCAGTTCCTTGTGGACCGTTACCCATAACAGCGATTTCGCACGCGGCTTCATAGGCCTGATGGGCAACCCGCAGGCTATCGGGCAAGCTGTGCACATAACAAGCGACGAAAGCCTCACATGGACGCAAATCCATGAAATTATCGCAGCGAAGCTCGGCGTGAAGCTAAATCCGCTTTACGTGCCGTCCGATTTATTGGCCCTTCTTGGAAAAGAATACGGCTATGATTATGAGGGGACGCTTTTAGGCGACAAGGCGCGGTCCGTGATATTCGACAACACAAAGCTCAAACGCCTTGTACCGGGCTTTGCAGCAGCGACACGCTTCGATCAGGGCATGGATAAAACAATCCCCAATTTCCTTAAAACTCCAGAACTCCAGAGGGAAGATACGCAATTCGACGCATTTTGCGAAAAAATTTGCGCGGCTATGAAAGCAGCGCGTGGCGTTTAAATAAAAAACCGCAGGGATATATGACCGCATAGATTTCCGTCTGCGGTCTTTCCCCCTGTGGCGCTTATCGGCTTTGCTTTATGCCCGCTCTCCTTTTTTATTCTTCGACGCGAAGCCTGACGGAATCCCTGTGAGCGATCAGGCCCTCCGTCTGGGCGAAGTGCATACAGGCTTCCGCCATGTTTTCGCATCCTTGCCGGCTCACAAACTGGTGGAACGTGACATTAATGAACGTGCCGGCCCAAACGCCGTTGGAGAATCGCGCGGTGGACATTGTTGGCAGCGTGTGATTCGTGCCCGATACAAAGTCACCGAACGCGACCGGCGCGTAATGTCCCACAAACATCGAGCCGTAGTACAACGGCTTTTCCGCGACTTCACGCTCGTTTTTAACCTGTATCTCCAAATGCTCCGGGGCGATTTTGTTGGAAATAGCAATCGCTTCCTCAATATTATCAGCAAGGATTATCTCGCCGTTATTCTCCCATGAAATGGATGCAACTTCCCTTGTCGGCAAATCTTTCAATAAGCGGTGCAGCTCGGCTTCCGTTTTTTTGCAGAGCTCTTCGTCCGTGCAGACAAGGATTGTCTTTGCGTCGGGGTCATGCTCCGCCTGGGCGAGCAGATCGATCGCCATAAATGTGGGGTTTGCAGTTTCATCCGCGATAATCAGCACATCGCTCGGACCCGCAAGGCTGTCAATTCCCACATCGCCGATTACCTGCCGCTTCGCCTCCGTGACAAACTTGTTGCCCGGGCCGACAATCAGGTCGACTTTCCCGACGGTATCGGTCCCGTATGCATAAGCCGCAATAGCCTGTGCGCCGCCCATGCAATAGATTTCGTCGGCGCCTGCAATGTCCATCGCGACAAGAGTGGCAGGATGGATCGTGCCGAAGCCCGCATATGGCGGCGAGCAAGCGGCGACATGCTTGACGCCGGCAACCTTGGCGACCAATACGCTCATGAGCGCAGCGCTCGGCATAGGATAGCGCCCTCCCGGTATGTAACAGCCGCATTTTTCAACAGGCGTGAGCCGGTGTCCAAGCTCAAGGCCATCGATCTTGCTCTTTGTAATATTAAGGGGCAGCAGACACTTGAGCTGTTCCCCGGCAAAATAGCGGACTTGCCCTGCCGCAAACTTTATATGCTTGACCGTCTCCTCAGAAACCTGCGTATATGCTTTTCTGACGTCTTCTTTACTGACCCTTACAGTATTTATATCAATACTGTCAAATTTTTTCGCCATTTTTATCAGGGCCTTGTCCCCGTTTTCCTGCACATCGTCTATGATGTCCATAACAGTTGCGGTGAGCCGCTGGTCCCGCTGGCAGGTCTTTTTCTCCGCTTGTTTTAGCATCTTCATGAAATAATCAATCCTATCTTTATATTTATTAGCTAAATATAAAAATATCATAATTTTAATAATAAAGCAAAAAAAATTATAATGACAAAAGGCACGGATACCGTGCCTTTTCCATTTTGTGCTATGCAGGAGGAGCGTCCCCTTAGATTCCGACAGGAAACACCTTGCCGTTCTTTACGACGGTATGGACCAGATTGTTTCCGTAGCGGTATAAAATATACGCAAGATTTGGGGCGTCCCAAATTACGATATCAGCGTGCTTACCCGGCTCCAGGGTGCCGATGCTCTCCTGCCGGCCGATTGCCGCCGCCGCGTTGAGCGTAACGGCTGTGAGGACTTCGGCGGGGGTGAGCCTGTAACGTAAACAGGCCAGATTCATCGGGAACTGGAGATTAAGGGATGGGCTTGAGCCGGGGTTGAAGTCGGTGGCAACCGCTACGGCCACGCCCTCGGCGATCATCTTCCTTGCGCGCGCGAAAGGCTTATCCAGATAGAAGGAGGTTGCCGGAAGCAGTACGGCTATCACGTTTTTCTCCGCCATATCGCGGATGCCCCGGTCAGACGCACGAATCAAATGCTCCGCGGAAATGCATCCGGCCGCTGCCGTCATCTCGGCGCCCCCTATAGGATCGATCTCATCTACATGAGCCTTAACGCCAAAGCCAAGCTCCTTTGCGCGCTCTAAAATCAAGGCGCTTTCCTCCGGGTTAAAAACGGCCGTCTCGCAGAAGACGTCGCAATATTCGGCAAGACCCTCTTTCATGACCGCAGGCATCATCTCCTCGCAAACCAGCCGGATATAATCGGAACGGTTACCGGCGTAATCTACAGGAATCGCGTGCGCCCCTAAGAATGTGGATACAAGGTCTACCGGCTGCGTTCCCTGTAAGGCTTTCACTACCCGCAGCTGCTTTCGTTCATCTTCAAGGGTCAAGCCGTAGCCGCTCTTGCACTCGGCGGTAGTGGTGCCGTGCCGCAGCATCTCGGACAGTAACCCCGACGCCTTTGCCGTAAGCTCCGCTTCAGTGGCGGCACGTGTATATTTTACGGTATTGAGGATACCGCCGCCGCCCTTGAGGATATCAAGATAAGAAACACCGGCAAGCTTGAGGCTTAATTCTTTCTCGCGCCAGCCGCCAAAAACCAAATGGGTATGGCAATCCACAAGCCCCGGAGTCACCAGCCTGCCGCCGCAGTCGATGACACGCGCGGCGGACGGCGCCTGACCGGCAGGCCCGGCATAAAATATTTTATCGCCTAAAACGCCAATTGCCGCGTTCTCAATGAGGGTGATTTCCCCCTGCGCCTTTCCCTTTCGCGCCGCGCTTCCGGCAGGGGTTGCCAATAAACCGATATTGGTGAAAAGCAAATCCATGTTCATGCCTCCTTTTATTTATCCAGCGCGTTGTCCACCGCGGCGTCAACGATGCTGTCGGACGGAATCATCGGCAAGGTAATGTGTCCTTTGCCTTTGCAGCTTGCGTTATACTCCACGCTGACCGCGATTGCGTTTTCGTTTCTTGCCCAGCTTCGGCGGGCCACGCCGCCCATGACGTCCCACATCATGGCGCAGGCGATTGTTTCCGCCGCAAGGTCGGTGCCGTCAAGCACCATGCCGAAGCCGCCGTTAATGGATTTGCCGATACCCACGCCGCCGCCGTTGTGCAAAGCCACAAGGCTCATCCCCCGGGCGCAGTTGCCCGCGAAGCATTGGGTAGCCATGTCCGCCATAACATTGGAGCCGTCCTTGATGTTTGAGGTCTCGCGGAAAGGCGAGTCTGTCCCTGAAACGTCGTGGTGGTCGCGGCCCAGCATAACGGGGCCGATTTCTCCGCGCTTTACCATGTCGTTGAATTTTAGGGCAATTTTTGTGCGGCCCTCGGCGTCCTGATACAGGATGCGGCATTGTGTTCCGACAACCAGCTTGTTCTTCGCAGCGTCCCGTATCCAGATCCAGTTATCGCGGTCCTGCCCTCGGCGGTTCGGGTCGATGCAGTCCATAGCGGCCTGATCCGTCTTTTTAAGGTCCTCCGGATTACCGGAGAGACAACACCAGCGAAAAGGGCCGTAGCCGTAGTCGAAGAGCTCCGGGCCGAGGATATCTTCCACATAGCTTGGATAAATAAAGCCGTCCTTCTCGTCAAACCCGTTTTTCGAGATTTCTTTGACGCCCGCGTCGTATACGGCTTTGAGGAAGCTGTTTCCATAGTCGAAGAAATAGCTGCCCTTTTCGCTGAGCGCCTTGATAGCCGCGTAGTGGCGGCGCAGCGTCTCGTCGACTTTTAGCCTGAACCCGTCCGGATTTTTCGCAAGCATCCCGGTGCGCTGCTCAAAGGTCATGCCAACAGGGCAATACCCGCCGTTATAAGCGTTATGGCAGGATGTCTGGTCGGAGAGAAGCGGAATGTGTATATCATGCGATACGGCGTACTCCAGCAGGTCGACGATGTTGCCGTGATATGCGATGGACATGGGCTCTTTCTTTTGCACATACTCTTGCGCGATACAAAAAGCCTCCTCGCAGCTTCCGGTGACCTTGCTGATCCAGCCCTGGCTGTGGCGCGTCTCAATGCGGGATTTATCAACCTCGGCCACGATACCCACGCCGTTTGCGATCTCGATGGCCTTTGGCTGCGCTCCGCTCATGCCGCCAAGCCCGGAGGTGACAAAGAGCACGCCTTTTAAATCCTGATCGTGCGGTATGCCCAGCTTGAGGCGGCCCGCGTTGAGTATGGTGTTGAAAGTGCCGTGGACGATGCCTTGGGGCCCTATGTACATCCAGCCGCCGGCGGTCATCTGCCCGTAGTTGGCAACGCCCATTTCCTCCGCGATCTCCCAATCGTCCATGTTGTCGAACATTCCCACCATCAGCGAGTTTGTGATGATAGCGCGCGGCGCCGTCGGCCTTGAGGGGAACAGCCCCAGCGGATGGCCCGATTCAATGACCAAGGTCTGTTCATTTGTCATAGCTTCAAGGTATTTTTTCACAAGGCGGTATTGCATCCAGTTTTGGAAGACAGAGCCGGTTTCGCCATAAGTCACCAGCTCATAGGGGTAAAGGGCAGTTTCAAAATCCAAATTGTTGTCGATCATAACATTAAAAGCCTTTGCCTCAATACAATTGCCCTTGTATTCATCGACGGGCCTTCCCCAGATGCGGCCCTCCGGACGGAAGCGGTAGCCGTAGATACGGCCGTAAGTGACAAGTTCCTCCATGAATTCGCCAGCCATTTTAGAATGTAAATGCTCGGGAATATAGCGAAGGGCATTTTTAAGGGCGGTCTTTGTCTGAGATTTTGTTAAACGGAAGCCGCGATTCGGCGCCCGGCGGATACCGGATTCAAATTCGGGATACTCCGGCAGAATATCGTCTAATTTAATCTGCATGGCTTTGGATACCTCTTTGTTGTTCATAAAAAAAGCCTCCTTAATAAATTGATATATATTTACTCATATTGGTATAATGCTCTTGATATATTGTGGTCCAATGTGTTATAATAACCTCACCCGCTGGCGAAATCAAAGATTTCGAGCGGGTCCCGAGAACATTGAAACGACAAAAGGCGGACGCTGCGCGCCGCACGCGGCTTCGCCGCTTACGAAGCACTTCGTGCTTCGCTTTTGTGTTATAATAACCTCACCCACTAGCGAAATCAAAGATTTCGAGTGGGTCCCGAGAACATTGAAACGCTCCTGCGTTATAATCATTTCAGAAAGGATGGTAAATGTGGCTGAGCTTGATTACATGCTTTCTTCTGTTTCCAAGTCAAACAAAGGGCCGGTTAGCAAACAGATTGTCGATTTAATCATAAAAAATGTTGAGATGAAAATTCTTTCTCCGGGCGATAAGCTGCCTACCGAACGGGAATTGGCCGAAAGGCTCGGCGTATCCCGCGGAACCGTAAAGGCGGCCAACAAAAAACTGGAACAGCAAAACGTGATACGCACCCGTCAGGGTAGCGGCAGTTATGTAATCCGCGATGAAGAGCTCTCGCAAAAGCTAAGAAAGGAGAGGGCGTCTCTTCTGCTTAACCGCACAATCATGGGACTGGCGGAGCTGGGCATTTCGACTGCAGAAATGTCACGCCTGTTTGAAGCATGCCTTGCCCAAACATCTAAATCCGCGGTAAGCGTCGCCTTGGTGTTTGACAGCGCGGAAGCATTACTTGATTTGAAGGTACAGCTTTCTTACCTGCCCAATGTAGCCGTATCTATTTTCATTTTGGAGACAATCACTGAGAACAGCGATCCGGAAGAATTGCTAAGGGGATTTGACCTTATCATAACGCCGTCGCGGCACTATCAGAGGATACTCGAGTTGTTGCCGAAGCTCAAAGCAAAGGTGATCGAAGCGGCAATCGCGCCGAGCAATGAGACGCTTATAAAGCTCACGGCATTTCCCCGGGATTCAAGGTTTGGAATTATTTGCCGCACAAACGTTTTTCTTGCCGCCGTAAAAGAGCTTCTTCTGTCTTACGGTTTTCTCGCCGGAAACATTCTTTCTTTTTTTGAAATGGACTATACCACCGATACTTATTTTCCGGGCGGCATTGATGTATTAGTCACGTTTTCCGACGCGCATATTTTTACGAATCCGGCCTTCAACTTCCGCAATAAAAAATTCTGGGAAAAAGGCGGAAAATTCTTAGTTTTCAAACAACAATTTGAACGCGGAACATTGATATACATTGAGAATTTTGTGCGCCGGATCAGTTCACAAGTTCAAATGGATTAATTGATAAGTAATTTGATTTTATATACCAATCATATACCAATATAATTATAACTTCTTGATTGCTCCGTGTCAATTGCGTAAACAAAATTCATCAAAATAACGAATAATTGTTGGAATTTCACGTTATAGCCTTGATGGACATCCATTCTTATTTTACAATATTACAAATTGATATATATTATTTATAATTGGTTCAATAACGAATGCCGTTCTTTGCGCTTTTGAAGCTTAGGTGTTGACCAAACGGCGGATTGCGTATTACAATACAATTAGTCGTATCGGATTTCAAAAACAAGATGGGATGTTATACATGATTATAATTGGAGATGAATGGTTAACAATTTATGACGTCGAAAAAGTCGCGCGTGGTCATGAAAAGGTAAAACTATCCGATTCGGCGATTGGGCGCATGGCAGACAGCCGCGCATGGGTAGACCGCGTGCTTGAATCGGAAAAGCCTGTTTACGGCATCAATACAGGCTTTGGAGAGCTGAGTAAAGTATTTATCCCGGCAAATGAGCGCGAGAAATTGCAGCGCAACCTGATTTTAAGCCACTGTACGGGGGTGGGCGATTTTTTGCCGGCCGATGTAGCCCGTGCCGTTATGCTGTTGCGGGTAAATTCTTTGGCGAACGGTTACTCGGGAATCCGGGTTGAAACCGTTCATGCGCTGCTTGATTTGCTTAACCGGGACGTCACCCCGGCTATACCATGTAAAGGGTCCGTCGGGGCAAGCGGCGATTTGGCTCCGCTTGCCCATATGGCCGCGGTGCTTCTCGGCGAGGGCTCGGTGTTAAAGAACGGAAAGTGCGTACCCTCCGGCCCGGAGCTTACCGCAAAGGGTTTAGTTCCGCTGAAGCTCGCGGCAAAAGAGGGATTGGCCCTGATCAACGGGACGCAGGCCATGACTGCTGTAGCGGCATTGGTTTTAGTGGATTGCGAACGTCTTATGAAAATTGCCGATATTTCAGCAGCATTGTCCCTGGAGGCGTTGAGGGGCACAAGGGCGGCTTTTGACCGGCGCATCGCGGCAATCCGCCCTCACAAAGGGCAAACGGATACCTGCAATAATATTCTTGCCTTAACTGAAAGCAGCCAAATAATCGAGAATCATACATATTGCGAGAAAGTTCAGGACGCATATTCCATCCGGTGTGTCCCGCAAGTGCATGGGGCGTCCAAAGACGCGCTTGGCAGGGCAGTTGAAACTGTTAATATTGAAATGAATTCCGTTACGGATAATCCTATCGTGATGGCGGATACCGGCGAGATTATATCCGGCGGCAATTTTCACGGCCAGCCAATCGCCCTGGTGATGGATTACCTTAAAATAGCGATAGCCGAAATCGGCAATATATCTGAACGGCGCATCAACAGGCAGGTGGACCCGAGCCTTAACGGGCTTCCAGCTTTTCTTACCGCATATCCCGGCGTTAATTCAGGTTTTATGATACTGCAATATACCGCGGCGTCGCTTGTGTCGGAGAACAAGGTATTGGCGCATCCGGCGTCGGTGGATTCCATCCCCACGTCGGCTAATCAGGAGGATCATGTGAGCATGGGTACGATTGCGGCGCGGCAGGCGCGGGAAATATATGAAAATGTGAAATATATTTTAGGAATTGAAATACTCGGCGCTTGTCAGGGGATTGATTTCCTCATGCCTCTCAAACCGGGGAAAGGTACTGCGTCCGTACATGCATATGTACGCACGATTGTATCACACCTCGACGAGGACCGCATTCTAAATACGGATATTCATGCGATATGTGACGTCATAGCGGATAATTCCCTGCTCGATTCCGCCGAGAAATCCACGGGGATTCTACTGGTTTAAATATAAAAATAAGGAGCGAACATAATGACAAAACTTATCGAATGCATCCCCAATTTTAGCGAGGGCAGAAACCGCGAGACCATTGATTTACTTGCCAAAGAAGCGGAAAGCATCCCCGGAGTTACGCTGCTGGATTATTCATCCGACACGAATCATAACCGTAGCGTGTTCACGCTTGTGGGAAGCCCCGGCGGCATCGCCGAAGCGGCTTTCAGGCTTTGCAAGCTTGCAAGCGAGAGAATCGACATGACAAAGCACAGCGGCGAGCACCCCCGCATGGGCGCGATGGACGTTATTCCGTTTGTCCCGGTCAAGAACACAACGATTGACGAATGCATTGAGATTTCCAAAAAAACGGCGAAAAGGATTTATGACGAGCTTAAAATCCCGAGCTTTTTATATGAGGATTCAGCCGCAAGCCCCGGCAGGCAGAACCTTGCGAAGGTGAGGAAAGGCCAGTTCGAGGGGATGCCCGAAAAGCTTCTGGAGCCGGAATGGGCGCCTGATTTCGGCGAGCGGAAGATACATCCCACTGCCGGTATCACGGCGATTGGCGCAAGAAAGCCGCTTGTGGCGTTTAACGTGAACCTTGGCACTTCGGATATAAACATCGCAAACGCTATCGCAAAGACGATCAGGGCTTCCTCGGGCGGATATAAGGCATGCAAAGGAATCGGCGTCATGCTTGAGGACAGAAACATCGCGCAGGTTTCGATGAACATGGTCGATTACGAGACGACCCCGCTTTACAGGGTGTTTGAGGCAATCCGCTTTGAGGCCGAGCGCTGGGGCGTTTCCATTACGGGAAGCGAGATAATCGGCTTAACTCCGGCAAAAGCGTTGATAGACTGCGCCGAGTATTACCTTAAAATAGAAGATTTCGATTACAACAAGCAGGTTTTGGAAAACCACCTGCTCGGATAAGGGAGAGATTAAAAATGAAGCACAGAAGCGACATAGAAATCGCGCGGTCGGCAAAGATCAAAAACATAGAGGAGATTGCGAAAACCGCCGGGATCGATGAAAAACATCTTGAGAAATACGGCAACTATAAGGCTAAGATAAGCTTTGGGCTTTTATCTGACAACGCACATAAACCCGACGGCAGGATGATCCTTGTGACGGCGATCAACCCGACGCCGGCGGGGGAGGGCAAGACTACGACGACGGTCGGGCTTTCCGACGCGCTTGCAAGGCTCGGCAGGAAAACGGTAGTTGCACTCCGCGAGCCGTCGCTTGGGCCTGTGTTCGGCGTAAAAGGCGGGGCTGCCGGCGGCGGATACGCGCAGGTAATACCGATGGAGGATATAAACCTTCACTTTACCGGGGATTTCCACGCAATCGGCGCGGCCAACAACCTGCTTGCCGCTATGCTGGACAACCATATCTTCCAGGGCAACGAGCTTGGGATCGACAACCGCAAGATCGTCTTTAAACGCTGCGTCGACATGAACGACCGCCAGCTTCGCAATGTAATAGACGGCCTTGGCGGGCGCGTAAACGGCGTTCCCCGCGAGGATGGCTTTAACATCACGGTCGCGTCGGAGGTTATGGCGGCGTTCTGCCTTTCAAAAGACCTTGAGGATTTAAAACAGCGCATGTCAAAGATGATCGTCGCATACACACGAGACGACAAGCCCGTAACAGCCGGTATGCTAAAGGCAGAGGGCGCGATGGCGGCGCTCTTAAAAGATGCGTTAAAGCCGAACTTAGTCCAGACGCTTGAGGGTACGCCCGCGCTTATTCACGGCGGGCCGTTTGCGAACATCGCGCACGGCTGCAACTCCGTCATTGCGACGAGGACGGCCCTTAAGCTCGGCGACTATGTCGTGACGGAGGGAGGCTTCGGCGCCGATCTTGGCGCTGAAAAATTCCTTGACATCAAATGCAGGCTGGCGAATCTTGCGCCCTCCGCCGTTGTGATTGTCGCGACCGTCCGCGCGCTCAAGCATCACGGTGGCGCCGCGAAAGCCGATTTGTGCCGCGAAAACCTTGACGCGCTGGAAAAGGGGATACCGAATCTTTTACGGCATGTCGACAACATCACGAACGTGTTCGGGCTTCCCTGCGTCGTCGCGGTCAACCGGTTCCCGGATGACACCGAGGCGGAGCTTAAGCTGGTTGAGGATAAATGCCGGAAGCTTGGCGTAAACGTAGCGCTTTCCGAGGTCTGGGCGCGCGGCGGCGAGGGCGGAGAAGCTCTTGCTAAGGAAGTGATCAGGCTTTGTGATGAGAAAAACAATTTTGCATATTGCTACGAGCTTGACGGTACGATTGAGGATAAGCTAAACGCAATCGTGAAGAAAATCTACCGCGGAAGCCACGCGGAGCTTACGGCCGCCGCCAAAAAGCAGGCCGCGCAGCTTGAGGCGCTCGGGTTTGGGGGGCTTCCGATCTGTATGGCAAAGACGCAGTATTCGTTCTCGGATAACCAGTCGCTTCTCGGCGCACCCGAGGGTTTCACGGTCATGGTCAGGAGCTTAAGCGTGTCCGCGGGCGCGGGCTTTATCGTAGCCATGACAGGCGATATCATGACGATGCCCGGACTTCCGAAAACGCCGTCCGCCGAGAAGATTGACGTTGACAAAAACGGCAACATTACGGGATTATTTTAGGGCCTGTTGACATAAAGCGAACAGACCGTGGGAGGTTTATATGAAACTGGCAAACTATCCGGTCGAGGAATTTTCGAAGATTCTCGCGTCCGGCGCACCGGCGCCCGGCGGCGGAAGCGCCGCGGCTCTGCAAGGTTCTTTAGGCGCCGCACTGTTACACATGGTCGCGGCTTTGACCTGCGGCAAGGAGAAATACAAAGACAGTGAGCCGCTTGTAAATGAGATTTTAACAAAGTCTGAGAAGCTGCGGGCGGCTTTTATCGACGTGATGGACAGGGATACCGAGGCGTTCGACGGAGTAAGCGCGGTGTTTTCCATGCCGAAATCCACCGGCGATGAGAAAGCGGCGCGCAGCGCCGCTATGCAGACAGCGCTGAAAGCGTGTACGCTGACGCCGTTTGAGATGATGCAGCTTTGCGAGCAGGCCCTTGCGCTTGTCGAAAAAGCCGTGGGAAAGACGAACGCGAGTGCCGCGAGCGATCTTGGCGTCTCCGCGTTATCGCTGAAAGCCGCCGTACAAGGCGCATGGCTTAATATTTTGATTAACATCGGCGGCATCAAGGACGAAGATTTCGCAGACCATTACAGAGCCGCCGGCGAGGCCATTTTATCAAGGGTATTGCCGATGGCGGATAAAATCTACGATACCGTTATAAACAGCTTATAGATAGGGGGCGGGCCGTGCGAACGATACAGTCCGAAGCGCTTACGGAAGCGGTAAAACGCCTTTGTATCCGCGCGAACATAGAACTGCCGGAGGACGTAAAATCATGTATCCGGGTTAGCCTAAAGCAGGAAGATTGGCCCTTCGCGAAGGGCATCCTTGAAAAAATCGAGGAGAATTATCTGATCGCGGAGAAAAAACAAATCCCCGTATGCCAGGATACCGGGATAGCATGCGTATTCCTTGAAATCGGGCAGGAGGCGCACATCGAAGGGGACTTAAAATCCGCCGTGGATGAGGGCGTAAGGCAGGGGTACGGCGAGGGGCGCCTGCGCAAATCGGTGGTTTTGGACCCGCTGCAGCGCGTGAATACGAAAGACAACACGCCCGCGATGCTGTACATCGATATTGTGCCCGGCGATAAGGTGACCGTTACCGTTGCTCCTAAAGGATTTGGAAGCGAGAATATGAGCCAAATCAAAATGTTAAAGCCGTCCGACGGCGCCGACGGCGTATGCGAATTTGTCATAAAGGTTGTTGAGGACGCGGGTGCGAACCCATGCCCGCCGGTCGTAGTGGGCGTCGGGCTTGGCGGAACCTTTGACAAGGCGGCGTATCTTGCGAAAAAAGCCCTGATGCGCCCGCTTGACGCGAGGTCTTCCATTTCGTATTACAGGGAGCTTGAGGAGGAGCTGCTTCAAAAAATCAACAGGCTCGGTATCGGGCCGCAGGGCTTCGGTGGCAGGACAACGGCGCTTGCGGTAAACATCGAGACGCTTCCAACGCATATAGCAGGATTGCCGTGCGCCGTGAACATAAACTGCCACGTCACGCGCCACGCATCGGAGGTGATATAGCTTGGTGCATCATATAACAACGCCGCTGAGCGAAAATGCGGCGAAGCTGTTAAAGGCGGGCGACACGGTTTACATAACGGGAACGGTCTATACCGCGCGGGACGCCGCCCACAAACGCCTTGCCGAAATTATTGAAGCGGGCGGGGAAGCGCCGTTTCCCGTCTGCGGCGGAATCATTTATTATACCGGGCCGACGCCTGCGAAGCCCGGGCAGGTCATTGGCTCCGCGGGGCCGACGACAAGCTCCCGGATGGATAAATACACCCCTGATTTGCTTGACCTGGGGCTTCGCGGCATGATCGGAAAAGGCGCGCGGAGCGTCGAAACGGTAGAAGCGATGAAGCGCAATTCGTCCGTGTATTTCGGCGCGATTGGCGGCGCCGGGGCGCTACTTGGCAGCGCCGTTATAAAAGCTGAGGTAATCGCATACGAAGACCTTGGAGCCGAAGCGATCCACAGGCTTGAGGTGAAGGATTTCCCCGCGGTCGTCGTAATAGACTGCGAGGGGGATTGCCTGTATGAAACAGGAAGGCAACGATATATCGAGGTGCGCGATGAATAAAAAAAGCTGGCGACCGGCGCGAACGCTTTATGCCCGTGGCCGCCTGAATCTAAAACAACCTGACCGCACTAATTCACTAAAAACCTGCTGACTGTCCTTTGTATATATTTAAGGGTTTGGTCTATGTTTTTATTTGATTCGAATATTTTATTCACTTCATTTTCGGCAAGGGCCATCGCTTCGATGTAATTGGGAAAACGCGGCGTTACCGAGCCCTCTTCGATTACGCGGCTTAAAAGCTCATGGCTTATTATCCGCTCGCCTTCTTCCATTTCCTCCTGCAATATTTTTTCTACCTGTATCGAATTTGTCACAGATCTTAACGCCGACGCGCCTTGCGAATACCGAAAGATATCCGTTTGGAGCTCCTCGTCGTATGTCAGCAGCTTTAAAAATTCCCATGCCAGCTTTTCGTGTCTTGTCCTGCTGTTTATCCCGATCAGTAAAGAATCTACAGAGGATGTGTTTCCGCCGTTTTTACCGGAAGGCATCGTAATGCAATCCCATTGGAAGCTTGTGTATTTTTTGATTTTGTAAGGATATGTTTTGTATGTGCGGTATTCCGCGAAAAGAAGCGGCATAAACGCCACATTGCCGTTGTCGAAATCCTCCTGCGTTACCTTTTGGCCGTGGTTAAGATCGTAAATCTGCTTGCTGAACCTGATGGCCTCCGCGACGCGCTCGTCGGTGAAGTTGGCTTGTTTTCCGTCGGCGTCGAACAGGTAGGCGCCATTTGTCGTGACTACATCGTACCAGTTGAAGTTTAGCGTGCCAAACCGGTTTGCGGCTTCGTTTTGGTGGGAGTCTTGCGTAAGCCGGCTGCAAATATCATAAAAATCATTCCATGTCCAATCGTATGACGGTACCTGTATGCCGTTGCTTAACAGCAGGGATTTATTGACGAACATAAGCGTGGGCACAATTTCATAGGGTAGCGCGTACTGCGTGCCGCCGTATTTACCGGAGTCGAGCGCCGTGGTGAAAAACTTATCTTTGTGAAAGCTTTCATCGGATTGCATCAGCCCGTCAAGATTTTTCATAATCCCCATGGATGAGAACTGATAAAAATCGCTTGACAATACCATGAACACATCAGGCGCGTTTCCGGACAGCACCCTTCTTGCAAACCATTCGGAGTAATCGACTTTTTGTATCCCGCTGTCGTAGAGTACCTTTACGTTTTTGTGTTCCGACTCAAACCGCTCGATCGCCTTGTCGATGATGACATAGCTGTTTGCGTTGGCAACGCCCCAATTACTTCCCACGAACATACCCAGCTCAAGCACAACGGGTTTGTTTAGCTCGCGAAGCGTTATGGCGCCTGCCGTCAGGGCGGCTGTGCACGCGCATATAACGGCCCATTGCTTTATGCTTATTTTTTTCATGCTTAAAGCCCCATATCCACGATATTATCATTGGACTGTATCGCCCAGATGGCAAGCTGAGTTCTGTCGCGCAGGTCAAGCTTATTTAATATTGTGCTAAGATAATTGCGCACCGTGCCCTCGGAAAGGTTGAGGGTATCGGCGATTTCTTTGTTGGCAAAACCGCACGCCACCTGCTCGATGATTTTATATTCGGTTTTCGTAAGGCTGTCCACGCCTTGTTTCGGCACGCGGATTGTAAAATCCGACTTCGCAATCTTAGCAAACAGCCGCACAACCTTTATCGCGATGTCGGGGTTGATCATAGCCTTGCCGTTGTGTACGGTAACGATTGCAGCCGCAAGCTCATCCATGGAAACGCCTTTGAGAAGGTATCCGCTTGCCCCGAATTTAAGCGCGTTATAAACGTATTCATCGTCATCGAATGTGGTCAGTATTATGATTTTGACCCCGGGATAATGTTCTTTTAGGATTCTTGTACACTGAACGCCGTCCATCTTCGGCATACGGATATCCATCAAAATTACATGGGGCATATTATTGCGCACGCTTTGGATTACTTCCTGCCCGTCTGACGCTACGTCTATTACCTCTATGTTATCCATATTATCAAGCACCACGCGCAAGCTTTCCCTGATAAGCTTCTGATCGTCCGCGATTAGAAGCTTGATCATATGCTACACCCCCATCTCACCGGGATTTCACCGGTTACTTTAAAGCCGTTTTCTGTCCCGCCGAAAGCTACCTTGCCTCCGAGCATTTCTATGCGCTCGCGGATATGCTTTGTGCCGAACCCGCTTTTTACTTCCTTGCAGCCGATGCCGTTATCCTCCACGACCAACAGGATATGCCCGTCGTTGTGGTTGAGCTCTATCCAAATTTTTTCAGCCTTTCCGTGGCGTATGGCATTTGTAACGCTTTCCTGTATGACTCGGTAGATTGCGTTTTCTTCGTCTTCGCTAAGCTTTAAAATACCGGCTTTATTTGTAAAATATATCTTTGCGTCGGTCACGGCCTGCATGTCGGTTATCATTTTCGTGACATTGTGTTCGAGCTTCGGGTTTTCCTGCGCGTCCACACGAAGCTCATTCACCGACCGCCTGACGTCTGCGATGCCCTCCCTTGTGACGCGGGCGATTATATTAAGCTGCTTTTTGGTTTCTTCAGGCGATATGCTAAGGGTCGTTATGCAGGCGTCTATTCCCGCCGAAATACCGGTCAAGGTGTGCCCCAAGGTATCGTGGATTTCACGCGCGAGCCGGTTGCGCTCCCTCGTTTCGCCCATCTTTTCGGTAATCACCGCGTAATCCCTGAGCTGCTCATTCGCGTTTTCAAGATACCGGTTCGCCTTGCTTAACCTGTCATACAGGTTGTTTACCTCATCGATTGTGCCTTGCTGCCCGATGATCTCATATACGCAGTAAAGGATGAACATGATGATGTTAAGCGAAATGATCCCGTTGTATATTCCGAAAAGATACTGCTGGATCGCGGGGGCGTAGAAGGCAATGTAGTCGCGTATCGAATAAAGCCTGTTGCTTATCGCCGCGAATTCGTACCCTGTCACCAAAAAGCTGACGACCGCCAGCATGATAAGCGAATAACGTATCTTACTGTCCTTTGTGTGGGCTAGAACATTTGCAAACACGAACAGGAGGATTCCGTTATAATTAAAATCAAGGATATACACGATTAAGATGCTGATTGCGAAGTCAAGCGCCAAAGAGATGTAGATAAGCGTTTTGTTTTGGGGGAAAACTTTTTTGCGCAGGATAAATGCGCATACCAGAATCAAAAGCAGCATGCCGCAGTAAACGATATCGGCGGCGGGTCTCGGCGGTATGGCGTTTACGCCGTCCAAGAAACGGCGGGCATAAAAACGCGCGCGTATATCCTCGGTCGTTACGTTGACGAATACGCTTATTAACATGACCGCTACGCTGTTAAGAAGCAGCATTCCGATTTTAAAGTATTCAAGCTTGTTACTTCGCATAATGATCCCTACACATATTTTATTGCCAGTCGATCATGACAATCTCCGATAAATTTTCCCGGGTAAGCAGAGTGACCGGGATTTGTATATATTCCGTCACGTCCTCGCCGGAAAGATATTGATAAGCCGTTTCCGCCGCTACCGTGCCTATTGTTTTCGGGCTTTGCACGCTGGTGGCAGTTGCAAGACCTTCTTTTAGCATCACCATGAAATCAGGCGAGCCGTCGATACCGTAGATTAAAACGCCGCCGCTAAGCCTGCTTTGCTGCAGGGCTGCCAGCGCGCCGATCGCGGTAGGGTCGTTGCCGCCGAACACCACATCAAAGTCGAGGTTTTGCTCCAGCAGGATGCGGTTCATTACATCCAGCGCGATTTCGAGCTCGCCGTGGCAGGCTTCTGTATATACCACCTCATACTGCGGATAAGGCGCGATTGTATCGAGAAACCCGTTTACGCGCTGGGTAATTGACGCGGTAATGGGACTGTCAAGAACTATGATGCGCGCATGGTTTCTTTTGCTCATCAAATCCTCGGCGCAAAGCACGCCTGCGCCATAATTGTCGGATTCAATAATCGACACCACATAATCGGTATCGTAAACCAAGGTGTCGATGTTGATGACAGCGACGCCCGCTTTCCTGCACATTTCAAGCGCCGGCAGTACGCCTTTCCAATCGACCGGGTTTAAAAAAAGGATTTTTATGCCCTCGTCAATCATTTCCTGTATCTGGGCATTTTGTTTTTGCTGGTCTCTTGCAGGGTCGCGGGAGATCAGTATGTCCCCGTTTGATTCGACTACATCGGCTATGCTGTCGTTTAGAACTTCAAAAAAGGGGTTGTTCATAGTCATATATGTGGCCCCGAACAGCATCGGCAGGCGTGAGGCCCGGTCGGATAATTTGTTTGCAACGGCAAATGCCGCCGTACTGATCAAAAGCATGGCGCAAATCAAAAGAAGCGTTATAATTTTAGATGAAACTTTCATTGCTTTGAATTTTTATTCTTAAGATAATCGACGAACACCGCCAGCAAAATGACCGAGCCTTTAACTACAAATTGCCAGAAAGAGTTTACGTTTAAAAGGTTAAGGCCGTTATTTAGCACGCCGATGATAAGCGCGCCGATGATCGTTCCGCCGATTGTTCCCGTGCCTCCGGACATGCTGGTTCCGCCGACGACCACAGCCGCAATCGCGTCCATTTCGGCGCCGTCGCCCGCGGTCGGCTGGCCGGAATACATACGCGACGCGAGCACGACGCCCGCAAGCCCCGCCATAATGCCGGAGTAGGCGTGGACTAAAAACTTTGTCTTCGCGACGTTGATACCGGAAAAAGCGGCTGCCTGCATATTCCCGCCGACGGCATAGATATGCCTGCCGATTTTTGTGGAATTCATAATCAGCCCGGTTACAATCAGCACAATTACCAGGATGACCACAGGCGTCGGCACGATGCCAATATGACCGGCGCCTAAAAATTGCCACTCCCTTGTAACGACCCTCACGGGTGAGCCGCCGGTGTAGACGTATGCAAACCCCTTTGCTATATTCATTGTGGCGAGCGTGACGATAAACGGCGGTATCGTCGTCTTCGAAATGACAAGCCCGTTGAACATGCCGATGCACAGGCCCACGAGGATGCCGACAACGATAGCCGCGCCGATCGGCATATTATACCGTACCACACAACCCGCTGAAATGCAGCCGGAAAGCGCTATAATCGAGCCCACCGACAAATCGATCCCGCCGAGTATGATGACCATCGTCATTCCGCAGGCCAAGTAAAGGTTCGATGAAATCTGCCTTAAAACGTTGAATACATTTCTTTCTGTCAAAAAGGTGTTGCGCGTTATTGGATTAACCGACATAATAATACACAAAATCAAAAGCGCCAATATAATGCCTAAATTCCTGCGCATAAAAATCTCGGCTTCGGTTCTTATTTTTACCAGCATAATGATGACCGTTCCTTTCCGGATAAACTAGTGCATTCCATTTATGTCAACAGACCCTAATGTGCCGCGAGTTCCATGATGCGCTCCTGCACTGCCTCGGTATGGTCGAGGCATCCGGTAATTTGTCCGTTGCGCATAACATATATTTTATCGCTCATATTGATAATTTCGGGAAGCTCGGATGAAATCATGATTATTGCCATACCTTCCTTGACGAGCTGGTTCATAATCGCGTAAATCTCTGATTTCGCGCCGACGTCCACTCCCCTTGTCGGCTCATCGAGAATCAGAATTTTCGGGTTCGTCGCAAGCCACCGCCCAATCATGACCTTTTGCTGGTTACCGCCTGACAGATTCCCTATTATCTGAAGCTGCGAAGGGGTTTTTGTCGACATCATGTCTATGTATTTCCGGGTAATTTCATATTCTTTTAATTGGTTTACAAATATACCTTTGATAAACTGGGAAAGCACTTCGATCGTGGAGTTGAACTTCACGCTTTGCACCTTGTAAAGCCCTTCGCGCTTGCGGTCTTCGGGAATCAGCGCGATACCGTACCGCATAGCGTCCATCGGTGTTTTTATGCGCGCCTTTTCCCCGTCTATGTATATATCGCCGGTGTAGTTCTTCGTAAGGCCGAAAATGCATTTCGCGGTTTCGCTGCGGCCTGCGCCCACTAAGCCCGCCATACCGATGATCTGGCCTTCACGAAGCTCAAAGCTTACGCCCTTGACCGTATCGTTATCGGCAATGTTTTCGCATTTGAGCACAACCTTGCCCGGTTCAAGGTAATCGCGGGTGTAATAATTCACAAGCTCACGGCCCACCATAAGAGCGATAAGCTGGTCCTTACTCGTTTCGCTTACGTTAAGCGTTCCGACATACTGTCCGTCGCGCAGTACCGTTACACGGTCGCATATTTGATCGAGCTCACTCATTTTGTGTGATATGTAAATAATCCCGACGCCTTTTTCGGTAAGACCGCGCATGGTTTCAAACAGTTGATCGACCTCTTTGTCCGATATGGAGGATGTCGGCTCATCCATTACTAAAATACGCGAATTAAACGATATCGCCTTTATGATTTCGACCATCTGCTGCTGGGCTATGGTGAGTTTGCCGACAAGCATGGCGGCGTCAATATTTATATCGTGCGCCGATAACAATTCCTGCGCCTTGCGCACCATTTCGTTTCTGTCGATGATAAAGCCGCGGCCATGTTCGCGGCCAAGGAAAATGTTTTCGGCAACCGTCATGTGCGGAACAAGCACCAGCTCTTGGTGGATGATGGATATGCCGTGCTCCTGCGCCGCCCTTACGCCGTTGATGTTTGCTTTTTTGCCGTCGATGAAAATCTCGCCCGCGTCGGCCTGGTATATACCGCCAAGCGCTTTGATAAGCGTGGATTTCCCCGCGCCGTTTTCTCCTAAAAGCGCGTGGACCTCGCCGGGCCTTAGTTCAAAACAGATATCCTGAAGCGCTTTTACCCCGGGAAAGGATTTAGAAATATTTTTCATTTCAAGGATTGCTTTTTCGTTCAATTCATTCACCCGGCCTTAAGTATTATAGTAAAATAACGGCGCCAACCCACAAAGAATTGGCGCCGTTCAAGCGTTGTCTTATTGCCAGCCGTCGGTGCCGAATTCCGCCACGTTGTCGGCGGTAATCAGGAAGGTTGGAACAGGATAACGGGGGTCAATAGATTCTCCCGCCATATATTTGTACATGATATCAACGGAAATTTTCGCGATGCTGACGGGGGATTGCGCGCCGGAGCCCTCGATCAGCGAGTTGCCGGAAGCAAGCTCAGCTTTGATGTCGGGAGAGCCGTCAACGCCGTAAATCAGCACGTCGGTAAGGCCTGCGGCGTTTGCGGCGGCAAGGGCGCCCAAGGCTGTCGGGTCATTGCCGCCGAAAATAGCGACTACGTTGCCGTGCGCTTGAAGCAGGTCCTGACTTATGTTCATCGACCGTTCGAGGTTGCCTCTTGCATCCTGTTGGGCCACGATTTCAAATCCCTTACCGTTGATCGCTTCAAGGAAACCGTTTGTGCGATCAACGACGGAGTTCATTGTCGGTGAATCCAAAACAATAATCGGGCCGCCGTCAGGGAGCTTTTTCACAAGGTCTTCACCGCAGACAAAACCGGCGTTGAAGTTGTCGGAGCCCGCATAAGAAGTTACATAGGAAAGGTCGGCGACCTCAGTATCAAAATTGATGACCGGTATTCCCGCGTCCCTTAGCATGTCAAGCGCCGGCAGGATGCCCTCGGCTTCAGCGGGGTTTAAGAAGATTGCGTCAATGCCTTGGGTAATCATATCTTCAATCTGGGTGATTTGCAGTGATACGTCATTTGCAGGGTCAGCCGAAATCAGCCTGTCCCCATTTGCTTCAACGGCTTCGCGCATGGTCTTCTCAATGATTACAAAGAAAGGGTTGGTTCCGTCCATACAAGTGTAACCGAACGTATAACTTTCTTTCGCCTCAGCTGCCGGAGCGACGGTATCGGCTGCCGGAGCGGAGGCGGGAGCCGCAGGTTGGGCGCCTCCGCAGCCTGCAAAAACAACCGCTGCCAAAATAGCGCATAAAATAATGCTTAGGATTTTTTTCTTCAAAATGAATTCCTCCTTTATTATTACGTGCAATTTATGCAGTTTACACCGCATTGCTTACATAATAAACAAAAGGAGCTTAAAATACAGGTGCAAAATGTAACCGATTCAATGTTACATTTGTCACAAAGCATATTTTATCATATAAGTATATGGGAAGTAAAGGATAAGCAAATCAGGGGATTTTAAAAAAACCGTTTAAGAATAATCGCAAAGCTTAAAAACAAAGCGACAGCTACAACCACGTATTAGCAGAACCTGCCGTCTTTGCCGGGCGAGAAAAATCCTCGGCCATGCATCTGCGGTGCCCAATCCCTTGCTTACACGCCGTACATCGCCGCCGCGAGCAGTAAGGCTAAAATAGATGACAACGATTTTTTCATTTGCTAAATTCCTCCGTTCATATTGAAAGCTATTATATTTGATAAGACAACGGTCTTAAAGAAAACACTATCCTTGGATCATTCAATGTTTTAGGGCGTGTTTAGTATCAAACTGTGTGAAATCAATATTAGGCGCAGAAGCAATTCGGTATATCTAAAGAATGTAATAGAAAAAAGCAGTATCGTGATATGCCTACGACAATCTGTTAATGTTTTGTTACTATATTCGCGATATATGGATATAAAACAATTATCTACTTACTATACAGCGTAATTTAGTATAGTTATAATAAAACTACGCTAAACCGTACTTATATTAGGGAGGTAATATCATAATGTTAAAAAAGCAATTTCTTTCATTCCTTGTAACAGTCATATTGATAGGCAGTATATTTTCTGGTTGTGGTACCGGCAGCGATACGCCTAACTCGCCGGCGGCGGAAAATCAGGAATCTTCTAGCACAGAAGCTGAAACCCCGATCGCGTCAAGCATGGAACCCATAATCCTGCGTATGTGGGGTGGCGTTCCGCCGGAATCCGGGCCACAAGCCACCATCGACCTGTTCAACGAAACCTTCGCGGATCGGGGAATACAGGCTGAGTACGAGCGTTTCGTCAACGACGATACCGGGAATCTCAAGCTGGAGACAAGCTTGATGGCCGGTAACGATGTTGATCTTTACATGTCTTACGGCATTTCTCAATTACAGCAGCGCGCATCAGGTAATATGGCGCTGGATCTCACCGATCTTATTGCCCGGGACGGGTTCGATATGTTTGGGACTTTCAGCTCCATGGCAGAGGCCTATTATATAGACGGCAGGCCATACTCGCTTCCCACTAAACTGGATCAATATGGTATCGTCCTAAATAAAACCATGTTTGATGCGGCGGGAATCCCCATCCCTAGCTCGTGGACAGTGGACGAGTTTCGTGAAGTAGCCAAGCAGCTTACCCATGGCGAGGGCCAGGATAAAGTATATGGGATGTTCTGGAACAGTCAACAGGAAATAGGTTATGTTTTTGGCTATATATCAGTGCAAACCCTTGGCGGGTCACCGTTTTACAAAGCTGGCGGGCTAGAGGCGAACATCAATGACCCGGTAAATATCCGCGCTGTTTCCCTTGTCAACGACATGATGAACGTTGATGGCAGCTCACCCACCCATACCGACAGCGTTACCCAGAAGCTTTCTCAAGAGGCTATGTTCTTAACCGGAAAATCGGCCATGACCATTGGCCCCTGGATGGTACGCAGTATTAAGGATAAGGAGCAATTCCCTCATGATTTCGAGACTGCTTTTGCGCCATATCCGACCGCCGGCGATAAGAACTTTACACAGGGCGGCTACGGCGACCATCTTTGCTTAAACCCGAAATCCCAGAACATTGACGCAGCATGGGAGCTTGCAAAATGGTACGCGCAAGAGGGTATGCTGCCTGTCGTAGCCGGCGGTCGTGTACCTTCCGCGAATACCTACAATCCGGACGATGTAGTCTCCGCTTTCCTAAGCGGCGCCGAGGATCACATAGACGCGGAATCCGCTAAAAACATATTGATTATCCCTGCTACGAATTATGCTGTTCCCGCCTACTCGAACAAGCTGCCCGAAATAGACAAAAAAGTAAATGAAGAGCTGGAAGCTATTTTCACCGGCCAAAAAACCGTGGAAGAGGCGCTGAACGCGGCAAATGATTTCGCAAATCAGCAGCTTGCCGGATAGCATTCCATTATTCAGTAAATTACAAATGAGAGAGAATCAACAATTCTCTCTCATTTGTATAGGAGGATACGCACATGAAGCTCAGTCGTCAACTAAAAACGGATTTGACAGGGTATGTTTTTATCCTGCCAAACATAATAGGATTTCTTTTGTTCACCTTGGTACCAATGGTGTTCTCCCTTATCATTAGCTTTACCGATTGGAATTACACGCAGGGATTCGGTAACATCCAGTGGAACGGCGGGGTCAACTTTGTGGAGATGTGGGGGGACAAATGGTTCACAGATTCCCTCATAAACACGATTGTTTTTGCTGTCACTGTGGTGCCTCTCACAGCCGTTCTGGCATTGGTGCTTGCAGTAGTAATCGACCGGTTTTGCTTTGCCAGGTTACCCATAAGATTGGCTATGTTTATGCCATATATTTCTAATGTTGTTGCCGTAGCGATTGTATGGGTTATGATGTATTCACCTTGGGGGCCGTTTACCCGTATGGTTCAGATGGTTGGGGTCGAAACCCCACCCCAATGGCTTGGTGATTACACTTGGGCCCTGCCCGCCATTATTATCATGACCATTTGGTCAGGTCTTGGATATTCCGTCATGATTTACACCAGCTCCATTTCATCCCTCCCTAGGGATGTATACGAGGCTGCGGATATCGACGGCGCCGGTGAAGTAACAAAGTTTTTCAAGCTTACGGTACCTTTCCTGTCTCCCACCACATTTTTTCTTGTTATAACCACATTTATTACCTCATTCCAAGTGTTTGCCCCAATTCAAATCATGACTCGGGGTGGTCCTGGCACTTCCACCCATGTGTTAGTTTATTATATCTATACCGCGGCGTTCAATTTTTACAGAATGGGATATGCCGCAAGCATGTCATGGATTCTGTTTGTAATCCTTTTTACAATTACACTGGTTCAATGGCGGGGGCAGAAAAAATGGGTCAGCTACTAAAGGAGGGGGATCGGTTATGACTTACAGTGTTAAGCGGTTAATAAACAGAATCCTTGTAACACTACTGATCGGCGGCTTTGCATTCACTATGATCGTCCCCTTTTTGTGGATGATTTCAGCTTCCATAAAGCTGCCGCTTGACGTCATGCAGTTACCTATCAAATGGATACCGGATTATTTTTACATAGAAAACTATAAGCAGGTGTGGAATATCGGCGGCGCGGCTATTCGCGATTATCAATTTGGGCTTGCATATTATAATTCCGTGAAGATCGCCCTCATCAATCTGGCTGGTTCAGTCCTCACCAGTACGCTGGCGGGCTATGCCTTTGCAAAAATCAAGTTTAGAGGGCGCACGGCGGTGTTCTTCCTCTATCTTGCCACTATGATGATACCCCCTCAGGTCACGCTCATACCCAAATTCGTCATGTTTAACTGGCTTGGGCTTACAGGGACACACTTAACCCTTATCCTTCCGGGGCTTGTGACTATAACAGGTACTTTTCTGATGCGCCAATTCTTTATGCAGGTGCCGGATGAGTTGAGGGAGTCGGCCCATGTAGATGGCGCCAGCGAGATCCGGATTTGGGCACAGATTATGGTGCCGATTGCAAAACCGGGCATGGCTTCACTTGCTATGATCGTATTCCTGTGGAATTGGAACAACTATCTTGACGCATTGGTTTTCCTTAACAATTGGAGACTCTATACGATCCCGATTTCGCTAACAAATTTTATAGAAGAAAGCGTTACGCAGTATAACCTGGTCATGGCGGCATCCTCCTCCGCGCTGGTGCCGGTCTTTATTATCTTTCTGATAGGCCAGCGTTTCTTTGTAAAAGGGTTGATGGCGGGTGCGGTAAAGGGCTAACGAAAAGAAGAAACGCAAAAGGAGAAATAGATTATGGAAAAAATAACGATTCCTTCACAAGAGATTCCGATTCTCAGCCATGTGGATGTGCTGGTACTGGGCGCGGGGCCGGCTGGCGTTTCCGCCGCTGTATGCGCCGCCCGGCAAGGGGCAAAAACCCTCTTGGTGGAACAGATGGGAGATGTGGGCGGCATTGCCACCATCGGCCTGATGAGCCACTGGACTGGTAATACCGTGGGTGGGTTTTACGAGGAAATTTTACAACGTTCTTCCGAATCGGAGGAACCGTCGGGGTGTTTTAACGGCGGGATGCGGCAGGTGATAAATCCGGAGCGCCTGAAGACCATCCTGCTGGAGATGCTGGAGGAAGCGGGCGCAGCCGTTCGGCTATACACCTTCGCCTGCGAAGCTATTATGGATGGGAACCGCATAACCGGAGTCATCCTCCAAAGCAAGGCAGGACGTGAAGCGGTTATGGCGAAAGTTGTTATTGATGCCAGCGGCGATGGCGACATTGCCGCCAGTGCCGGAGCGCCATACTATATCGGGCGGGAAAACGACGGCGCGATGCAGCCCATGACCATTATGTTCAAGGTTGCCGGGGTGGATATGGACCGTGCGGTATTTCCGGGGGGCTTCGAGGATACGATAGAGATCCCCGCCGGGGAGATACAAGCTCTTGGGCGTAAGAAGCTCCCGCATCCCGCAGGGCATGTATTGCTTTACCGCAGCACCTTGCCGGGCATCGTCACCTGCAATATGACGAACTGTATTAATGTGGACGGCACAAATCCCGACGACCTGACGAAAGCCACCGCCGCCTGCCGCAGGCAAATCGAGCCGATTGCGGCATTCCTGCGGGAATACGTGCCCGGATATGAAAATTGTTATGTCATCAGCTCCTCGTCTGTGGTTGGCGTAAGGGAAACCCGGCATTTCCGAGGCGAACATACGATAACTGAGGAGGATATCCTTGCGGCACGAGTCTTTGAGGATTGGGCCGTCACGAAGGCACATTTCAACTTTGATGTACACAACGTGACCGGGGAGGGTCTGGACGAAACCGGCTCACAAAAGAATTTTTCTCAAAGCAAAGGCTATACAATCCCTTACGGCTGCTTCGTGCCACTGGAGGTTGAGGGGCTACTGCTGGCCGGGCGCTGTATTTCTGGCACCCACATGGCGCACTCCAACTTTCGGGTTATGCCAATCTGCGCCAATATGGGGCAAGCGGCAGGTACCGCCGCCGCCATGTGCGCGAAGTCAGCTACGCTTCCCCGCAATCTGGACGTTAGCTCCTTGCAGGAGAAATTGCGTGAACAAGGGGTATCGCCATGAAAGAACTATCATATGAGCTTGTGATCGTGGGTGGGGGCCTTTCTGGCATGTGCGCGGCCATTGCCGCGGCACGGGGCGGGGTAAAAACCGCCCTCATCCACAACCGCCCTATGCCGGGTGGCAATGCCGGCTCGGAAATCCGTATGCATATCTGCGGCGCGGATCACCATATGTCACGACCGGACGCAAGAGAAACCGGTATTGTTGAAGAAATCCTGTTGGAGCATAAACATCGTAATCCGGGTAACAGTTACGCCGTATTCGATTCCATACTATGGGAAAAGACCGCATTCCAGCCAAATCTCGACCTCTACCTTAACACCCACATGAACGGTGTAGAGCTCGTCGACGGGCATATCAGCGCGGTCATCGCCGTAGGTTTGGCCAATGAAACCGCTTACCGCTTTCAAGCCGTCCAGTTTGTGGACGCCACGGGCGACGGTTCGCTTGGCGTCGCTGCCGGGGCGGATTATGTGGTTGGCAGGGAATCGATATCCACCTATGGCGAAGCCCATGCGCCAGAGCAGGCGGATCACTGTACCATGGGCAATTCCCTCATGTTCAAGGCGCGGGATATGGGCCGCCCTATCCCTTTTGTAAAACCCTTTTGGGCAAACACCTATACCGAGGAGCAACTCCGCCTGCGTGACCATGACAGTATAACCTCCGGCTATTGGTGGGTAGAGCTGGGTGGGGGAGGGCAAGATACCATCCATGATGCCGAAGCTATCCGGGACGACCTGTTACAAGCCATCTACGGCGTTTGGGATCACATTAAAAACAGCGAGGGACATGGCGCTGAAAACTACGATTTGGAGTGGGTTGGCTTCCTGCCCGGCAAAAGGGAGAGCAGGCGTATGCTGGGGGACTATGTTCTTACCGGGAACGACTGTATATCCGGCGCGCGTTTCCCCGACGCGGTCGCATATGGCGGCTGGCCCATGGACGTCCATACCGTGGAGGGTTTCCGAAATGAAAGCGATGCTCCCACTGTTTATATCCATTTGGATGACGTGTACACCATTCCCTACCGTTGCCTGTACTCCCGCAATATTGATAACCTCTATCTGGCGGGACGGATCATTAGCTGCTCCCACATGGCTTTTGCCTCCAGCCGGGTGATGGGCACCTGTGCCGTGGTAGGGCAGGCTGTAGGAACGGCGGCGGCCATTGCAATCCGCAAAGGTAAGCTCCCTCGGCAGGCAGGAGATGATATCGCCGAAATCCAACAACAGCTTCTACGGGATGACTGCTACATCCCCGGAATAGCTGGCAGCGACCCGCTGGATCTGGCAAAGACTGCAAAAATCACTTCATCCAGCCACTTAAATGCGTTCCCACCCAGCTCTGTCGTCAACGGCATTTCAAGGACAGTGAAGGAGGGGGCAAACTGCTGGCGGCAGGCTGTAGCGGAGCAGCCCTGGCTTCAATTAGAGTTAGAAAGTGAGAAGGATATCAAAGAGGTATATCTTACCTTCGACTCTAACCTTTCCCGTGAGATTACAATCTCAATAAACGACGAGGTGCTGGCCCGTCAGAGCGAGCGTACGCCGCCAGAGCTGGTTAAGGATTACCGTTTGGATTTTCTTTCAGACGGGAATGTCGTCTGTACCCAGAGTGTTGCGGAGAACCATCAGCGGCATAATGTGATCTCTCTGGAAAACCCGGTATCGTGCAATCAAGTCCGGCTGACCATTCTCGCAACCCATGGTTTGGAGCAAGCCATTGTGTATGAAGTGCGTTTATATGGCTGCTAATGGCATAATTATCAGTTCTGTAAGATATTGCCTGTGCAATTTCTTGCAGAGCTATGTCATTGTGTGATATATTTATAGTCAATCAAGTTGAAGGAGGGGACGGTATGGGAAGGCTACTGCGCCGAATTCCACGGCTGTCCTTACAGCTGTTCTTGCTTATACTTGTATGTGTAATTTTTCCTATATATCTCATGCTCCATTATCTGCGCGGAGAGTTTGAGGACTACATGCGTGAAGAGATTAGCGGGCGGGTAATACAGAGCATCTCTAAAAGTGAAGAAGAAATTTATCAAGTTTTTCGCAATATGGCATCCATTTCCACAGCAATAGCCTCAAACGAACAGCTAATCGACAATGAGCATTTCCTCAATATTCTCTATGGGAGTATCCGGCATGATGCCATTCCCTGCCGCTAACATCAACCCGCCTTCCGATTTGTACATGACGTCAATCAATTCCCGAATTCCTTCTCTGACATCATCCCTGCTTCCCTCCGGAAGCAAATGCTGTACATCAATACCGGCCAGAAAGCTTATTTTGTTCCCAAAACGGGCGATTGTCTCCGCTTCATCCATGCATCCTTTTTGCACCGGATGAAAAACGTCAATCCCTGCCTTAATTAAATAATCCATAAGAAGTGTATTATCTCCGCACGAATGTAAAAAGACATGCATCCCTTTGCTATGTACATATGAACAGAATTCCTTATACAAAGGAAAGTACAGCTCTTCAAAGATTGCCGGAGACATCATCGGGCCACTTTGATGCCCAAGGTCGTCGGAAGTAAATATACCGTCAAATCCGAGCACCGCATAACGATCGACGATTCCTTTGTAATACTGCAAAAGCTTATTTCCAATCTCCTTTAGGTCAGCCATATTGTCATAATAATCCAGCATCAAATTTTCCATGCCGCGTATGCTCCATAAGCGTTCGTGGAAAAGACGCCACCAACAGCCAAGCTTATATCTCCCGCCCGCTTCCGGAAGCGCATCTTTCACGGGCGCAAAGGAATCAGGCTCGTTCGGGTTGGGGAAATCGGCTAACAGGGCCGGCAGATATTCCCAGCCGGGTAGAAGCACGGCGGTTTCGCCGATACTATGCTTCGAGGCAGAGGAATAGTCATCCAGATATCCCCATCTGTAAGAGGGATTTGAATTGGAAGAAACCGTTTCTCCCGGGCAATTATAAAATACTGCAAAAATATCATCGGGAAAAGCGGATGCCATTTGTTCCAAGCTTGAACTGTATTTTTCTTGCAACCCGTTACCCCACCATTTATGAAACACCAGTGGTATTTTTGCTTTGGCGCTTTTTCGTTCAATTACGTCTATGACCTCTCGTCTTGTCAGCGGCTCTCTCATTTCGCATCGCTCCTACAAATATTTAGGCTCTAATGTCCACCGGATTATATTACTTTATCCCCAAACCTTCACACGGTTTTCGCCGATCTTTAGCACGGCAAAAGGCCCGGAAAGCATTGCCCCCTCCGATATCGAACCGAAATAATCCGAATCAAGGGTAAGTGAGCTGCCATCCGGATTTTCAAATTCAGCGTCAACGACGCGAACCCTGCCCAGCGATTCTGTGCCGTGTGCCGCAACTGAGTACGAACCGAAAACCTCCGGCAGCGTTAAAACGAGATGAACCTCGCCGCCGTTTTGTTCCACTGCGTAATCGGTATGAAATTCGGGCAAATCAAGCTTGTCGGCTTCCTTTGCAAAGGATTTTGCACCGTCAAAATATACGTTTCCTGATATATAAACCGTCTGCTCAACGGGTTCAAATATTTCCAGGTCGCCGGGTTTTTTTGCGTCCACGGCTTCAATATACTCTTCAAGTGAGGTCGTGCAGCCATCATAGATTGCTGTGCCGACCGTATCCGTGGTCGCTCCTCCGATAAAGATATTGTTGTAAAACCGATCGTCGGCTCCGTACACCATTGCGTAACCGGTTACGTCAGTGCTGTGGGGCGCGTGATATGGGGTCGCACGGTTCAACTCCTTCTTGAGGATAATTTTTCCCGCAAACAGATTGTTTACATACGCACCGCCCTGCGCATGGTTGTCGAGGGAAAATTTAGAGCCGAGGATATTGTGGTCGACAATATACGGTCCGTGACTGACCTCGACAAACAAATCCCGATTGTTGTTATAATAGAGGTTTTTGCTGACTCGCGTACCCTGTGCCTGCCAGTCGAGCCACGTGCCGAGAGAACAGTCATGAATATGGTTATGATGGATTTGCACGTCAATTGCGGCGTGCAGTTTTATTCCGGCTATCTCGTGGCCGAAGAACTCGCGCTTGAGAGCGATGTTGTAGATATGGTTGTCATAAATCTCACTGAACACGCAACCCAGATGACCGACTATGCCGTTCTGGCCACAGTCATAAATCGTGTTGCCGCGTATGATATGTGAGCCGATTGTCTCTTTTGACCAGCCTATTTTTCGAGCGGCAAATACGGATTCAAGCTGGTACTGATAACCCGGCTTGTCGCGCCTTAATGTGCGGTAGTTGTTGCCGGTTGACGCTTCCTTGCCGATACTTATAGCGCTGCACTTTGAATCGTGAATAATGTTGTTCTCGATAATCCATCCCTTGCTCCAGTTCGGGCCTATGAGTCCGGGCTGGTCGGCGGTGGGCGGCGCCCACGGTGTTGCGGCGTGCGCCATTTCAAACCCGCGCACAGTGATGTAGCTTACGCCTGTCCTGTCAGGATAGAAACAGCTTCTGCGCACGTTTACCTCGACCATTTCTCGATTGGGATCTGCCCCGTGAAAATTGGCGTATATGGTTGTGTTTTCCGCATCAACAACGGCAAACCACAGATATTTCGTCTGCTCGGGGTTTTTTATGGGAACTGTTTCCTTCGTCCCATTATCAAGTATCTCGGTGCGAACAATCGGATTTTTCAGCGCATCATAGCTTTCCGCCTCATAAAAGGACATCCCGTTAAGATATACGTCACCGAGGTGAACGGGGTGCTCCACCGGGCACATGAGCCAGTCACCGGCAACAGTTTCCAGATATGGGTTGTAGCCGTCAAACATAGTGTTTGTCAGCACGGCCTTCCAAATAAACCCGTCCGCCTTTTCCCAGTTTTGTATCCGCTCTGAGCCTTTGATAATTACCTTTTCGCCTTTTGCGGTCTCATATATGATGCGGCGCCGATTGCTAAGCCCACCGCACACGGGCTTGACCCATTCCCTGTATTCGCCTTTATGGACGATAATTGTGTCGCCGGCACGCGCTGCTTTAGCCGCCGCTCCGATTGTCAAGAAGGGCTCCTCCTTCGAGCCTGTGCCTGCATCGTTTCCGGTTTTAGCAACATAATATATAATTGCCATTATAAAGCCTCCTCGTTTTTTCATTGTAATGAAAGCTGCATTGTTATTGCTTTTGGAAAGTCTCAATCAATGCCGCAATGTTTTCGGGCAGAACGTCGCAGGGGATGGCATGCGTGGGCGCGGCGATGTAGCCCCCGTTTTCTCCCATTACAGACATGATTTCCCGTGTGACCTCCGCCACCTTTTCCGGCGTTTCAAAGGGCAGAAGCCTTTGAGTGCTGATACCGCCCCAAAACGCAAGCTTGTCGCCATAGGTTTGCTTAATGTCACGAATGTCATAAATCTCGGGCTGGAAGGTCTGGTAAATATCCAACCCTATTTCAATGACGTCAGGAAAAATCTCGTGAATGTCTCCGCAGGAATGCTGCGCGATATATTTGCCGTGCTCCTTGGCATATCCGTAAAGCCTTGCCATATACGGCTTGATAAACGCACGCCAGAGGTGGGGCCCCATGATTAAGCCCTTTTGCTGTCCCCAATCGTCGCCGAAATAAACGCAGTCAACGTCATACTCCAGAATAATCTTCAGAACCTTTAAGTCGTATTCCGTAATCGCGTTCATCAATTCATGAACAAACGCAGGCTCCGCAATCATATAGACGAGTAAATCCTCCATCGAGGTCAGCGTCCATGCCCGCTCGAACATGGAAAACCCTATACCGGCGACCGTAAAACGGTCGCCTTTTTCAGCTATCAGCCTTTCGCAGTCGTGGCGTATGCGGCTTTCAGGTGCATCGGGGAAGGTGTACAGGCTTAAATCAGGCTCCGGAATAACGGCCTTTTCGACTACGCCAAAATCCTTATCGACGCCCGAACGGTTCCAGACAACGCCAAAATCGTCCCTGAAATAATCCGGCTTAATTTCAACCGGATATCCGGAATAATTTATGGCTGCGATGTGGTTCCCTATGCTTTCCTCAAAATTCTCATCGCATGTATAGCTCGCCATGCTTTCCCACGCTTGCTTTGTAAATTCAATGTTATACGGCACAAAGTCCGTATTCTCGTGACGTATAGCCTGTATGACGCGTTCTCTCCGGGTCATGCTCTTTCCTCCCGTTTCATTCCGAA